>ENA-OSEY01000053-OSEY01000053.1-marine-metagenome-genome-assembly--contig:-NODE-53-length-79381-cov-4.246217_pt1 | contig 79381 bp, 85 predicted proteins | sample MGYA00248465_ERZ534230 | MGnify/ENA primary metagenome ERZ534230 (study PRJEB26409, sample SAMN06344110) | marine metagenome | isolation source: Sea water from surface | place: Atlantic Ocean:Southern... | reverse complement strand
AATAAATTCGGTCTAGGAATATCATTTAACGAAAAAAGAGGGTTTACAGACTATGCAACAAAAAAAGGATATGATATGTCACATCTTGTGAAAAGCGGGTTAACAATAAATGAGGGTGCTGGAGGTTTTGACCGTTTTAAAAACAGAATAATGTTCCCAATTAAAACTATCTCCGGAAGAGTTGTTGGTTATGGAGCAAGAATAATGTCTAGTTCAAGTAAGATTGCAAAATATATAAATTCACCTGAAAGTGAAGTTTATCAAAAAAGTAAAGTCCTGTATGGTTTGTTTGAATCTAAATCTTTTATAATAAAAGAAGATAATTGCTATTTAGTAGAAGGATACACAGATGTAATTCAACTGCACCAAAAAGGTATTAAGAACGTTGTTTCTTCTTCCGGAACAGCACTTAGTTCTCATCAAATTATGCTTATTAAAAGATTAACTGCAAATATTACAATAATATTTGATAGAGATCAGGCTGGAATAAGTGCTGCCATTAGAGGGATAAATTTAATATTAGAACATGGAATGAATGTAAGAATTTGTAAGCTTAAAGAAGGCGAGGATCCAGATTCATTAGCGAGAGAAAATTCTTTAGAATACATTAAAAATAATAAGTTATGAATGTTTGAACTCTTTTAATTTGATCATCGATAATAGCTGCGGGCGTCCACAATTTTGAACAGTCACAGATAAGAGTGACAAAACTTCTGAGAATAAAAAAACCTTGCTTAGTGTGAGTAACCTCTGGGTGAAATTGTAGTCCAAAAATCCTTTTATTCTTGCTTTCAAATCCTGCAATTGGGCATGAGTCTGTTGATGCAATGCATTTGAAATCATTTGGAGCTCTCACCACTTTGTCACCATGGCTCATCCAAACATCAAGTATGTCCTCTCTCGAGTTATCACCATTATCTGAGAGTTCGTTCAATAACAAACTATCATGTTCCTTTTTAACCTTAGCATAACCAAATTCTCTCTTATCCGACGATTGGACTTCACCATCAAAATGCTGGGCGATGGCCTGCATTCCATAACAAATTCCCAAAATAGGAACATTAAGCGTAAAGACAAAATCAGGGATTTTGGGGGCACTTGAACCTTCAGTTACTGACTCTGGTCCACCTGACAGAATTACACCTTTTATCAACGTAATATCGGTCGTATTTGTTTTAGCGTCCCAGGCTTGGATCTCTGAAAAGACTCCCAACTCTCGGACCCTGCGGGCGATTAGTTGTGTATATTGTGAGCCAAAATCAATTATGAGAATTTTTTGAGAGAAAAGATTTTTCATATCTACCTTGGATGCATGTCAAAACATCCTAATCTATCTACCACCAGAGGGGTAATTTGGAGCCTCTTTAGTGATCTGCACATCGTGCACATGGCTCTCACCAACGCCGGCTGCGGTGACTTTCACAAACTTTGGTTTCTTGACAAATTCTTTCATATTCTTACATCCTGTATATCCCATCGAGGATCTTAAGCCACCAACCATTTGATGAATAATATTTGACGCGGGGCCTTTGTATGGAACTCGACCCTCAATCCCCTCTGGCACCAACTTTTCTACCGCACTCATCTCCTGAAAATAACGATCACTTGATCCTGAAGTTTGTGACATCGCAGCTAGAGAACCCATACCTCTGTACGTTTTGTATGATCTGCCTTGAAATATCTCTATATCTCCTGGCGCCTCCTCTGTGCCAGCAAGCATCGAACCTAACATTACTGCAGTTGCTCCTGCAGCGAGAGCTTTTGCCATGTCTCCAGAATAGCGAATTCCTCCATCAGCAATTACAGGGACATCTGTATTTGACAACGCTTCAGCCACATTTGAAATTGCAGTAATTTGAGGTACACCTACTCCCGTAACAATTCGTGTCGTACAAATAGAGCCCGGGCCAATCCCAACCTTAACTGCATCAGCTCCCGCATCGACGAGTGCTCGCGCTCCATCTGCAGTAGCCACATTACCACCTATTACCTCTATGTGTGGGAATTTATCCTTGATTTTTCGTACCCTATCAAGAACATTTTTTGAGTGGCCATGGGCAGTATCAACGACTAATACATCGACATTAGCCTCTACCAACAATTCAATTCTCTCATCTGTTCCTTCGCCAACGCCGACTGAAGCTCCTACTCGAAGCCGCCCTTGATCATCCTTACATGCAGAGGGAAACTGCTCCGCCTTATCAATATCAGTAACCGTTATGAGTCCTTTGAGCCTGAAGTCATTATCTACAACGAGAACTTTTTCTATTCTATGCTTATGCAGCAATGACCTGACTTCACTTGAACTTGCGCCCTCTTTAACGGTAACCAAATCTTTTTTCTCAGTCATCACTGATGTTACTGGTGCGTTCAAATTTGTAGCAAATCTGACATCTCTTCGAGTAACTATTCCGACAAGCTCATCATCTCGAAGAATCGGTACACCTGATATATTATTTGCTGATGTAAGTTCCTTTAACTGTCGAAGCGAGGCACTCGCATCAATAGTGAAAGGGTTCTTAACTACACCACTCTCATATTTTTTAACATTCCAAACTTCACGAGCCTGATCAGTCGCAGACATGCTCTTATGAATAATACCTATGCCTCCTTCTTGGGCTAATGCAATGGCAAGCTTTGACTCTGTTACTGTGTCCATTGCCGCGGATACTAATGGTATGTTCATCGAAATATTTTTCGAGAGTACAGTTTGTGTAGATACATCCTTCGCGGTTATTTGAGATAAACCGGGTAATAACAATACGTCATCAAAGGTGAGTGCTTCTTGCTCGATTCTTAACATTAGGACTGCTGACCTCTAGCTGATTTAGCAATAATTTTAAAGGTAGCGCTTAATTATAATTCACTCTGTCACTTTGGGTAAATATTTATTTTTTTCGAATCTACACTCCTAAAAAAATGTTCCTTTATTTTTTATTTGCTTACAATGAAAGTGTGAATGCAAATACCAAAAAAGTTTTATCGGTGAGCGAGCTTAATCGCTTGGTTAGAAATGTTATTGAAACAAATTTTCCTTCTGTTTGGATTGAGGGTGAGATATCTAATTTCTCCTGTCCCAGTTCAGGACATTGGTACTTAACACTCAAAGATGAGCGATCACAAATTAGATGCGCCATGTTCAAAAATGCAAACCACAAAACAAATTTCCAACCAAAGGATGGACAACTTGTTTTAATAAATTGCAATCCTGGAATTTATGAAGCGAGAGGCGAATTTCAACTCGTGATTAATACAATGGAGGAAGCTGGGTTTGGAATTCTACAGAGAAAGTTTGATGAGCTAAAAATGAAATTGAGCAATGAGGGATTATTTGATGTTAGTTGCAAACAGGAACTCCCAAAAAATCCATCAATTGTCGGTGTCATAACGTCACCGACAGGTGCGGCCATCAAAGATATACTTTCAGTAATGAAACGAAGATTTCCACTTACAAAAGTACTAATTTATCCAACAGCAGTCCAAGGTGATGGTGCAGCTCAACAAATACAGCAGTGCATCATTAATGCTAATCAACAAAAAACTTGCGATATCCTCATTTTGTCGAGAGGTGGTGGTTCAATAGAGGATTTATGGCCATTTAATGACGAGCTTGTTGCAAGAGAGGTTTTCAAAAGTGAAATACCTATCATCAGCGCTGTAGGACATGAAATCGATTTTACTATCACTGATTTTGTGAGTGATTTCAGAGCACCTACACCCTCAGCGGCAGCTGAGATAGTGACAGACGATCAAAATAAACTTCATTGTTTTTTCTCAGATACTCAAGTACAGCTGGGTCGCTTAATCAGACGTTATATCAAGACAGCAACTCAATTAATTATTATTAAACGAAAAATGCTTTCTGATCCCAGAAGAGTTCTTCGCGATAACCAACAAAGCCTTGATCAGCTTGAAACGAGATTAAAGAAAGGACAAAAAATTATTCTTAGAGAAAAAAAATATCTTTTAAATTTCTATGCCGACAAGATCAAGGGAAATGCTCCAACTCAAGCTATTCAATTGAAAAAAGCAAACATCGACACACTTATTGACAAAATTTTCAAGGCAGTTGACCTCAAGCTTATGGAATGTCAAAAAAACTTATCTAATCTCACAAAAGTCATCGACGCGGTGAGCCCCTTAAATGTGCTAGATAGAGGTTATGCAATACTCCAAAATAAAAACCGTGAAGTTATAACGAGCACAAATATGGTATCTGCATCGGAACAAATTGATGCCAGGTTGAAGGATGGTTCTGTCAGTATGCAGGTAATAAAAACTATTAATTCTCCTGAGTCAAAAAGATCAAACTAACTACTTCTTGTCTTTTTTTTAGCAACTGTTTTTGAAGTCTTATTTGCGAAAGGATTTACAGCAGACTTATATGCGATTTTTATCGGGGTACCATGCAAGCCTAGCTCTCTCCTAAAAACACCCTCAAGGTATTTTGTGTAATGCTGGGGAACTGCTTTGGTTTGATTACCATGAATAACAATAACCGGTGGATTATGGCCTCCACTATGCGCAAATCTAAGCTTGATTCTTCTCCCATTCACTAAGGGTGGTTGGTGTTCCTCTATCGCGCCCTCTAGGATAAAAGTTAGTTTAGAAGTTGGAAATGTCGCAATCGAGGAGCGATACGCCTTATCTACGGAGTTCAGTAGTTTCTGAACACCAACGCCCTTTTTTGCAGAAACAAAATGTACCTCAGCGTAATCGATAAATCTTAGCCTTCTCTTAATCTCTCTCTTAATATTGTCACGATCTATTCTTGATAACATATCTACTTTGTTTAGTGCGAGCACAATACATCTCCCAGACTCGATTACCTTCCCAATTAAATGAAGATCTTGATCTACTATTCCTTCATCGCAATCCATTACACAAATGACTACATGTGCATCATTTATTGCTTGAAGCGTTTTAACAATAGAAAATTTTTCGATTACCTCTCTAATATTTTTTCTTTTTCTTATTCCAGCGGTATCAATCAAAGTATAGTGTTTTGTTCCTTTATCAAAATCGATATAAATACTATCTCTCGTAGTCCCTGGCTGATCAAAAACAATCACCCGATCCTCTTTAAATAATCTATTAATGATCGTTGATTTACCCACATTTGGACGTCCAGCAAAACATATTTTTGTTCGAACAATACCACTATCATCCTCGTCATTTTGACTTGGAAAACGAGCCATTGCATATTCCATTAGCATTTTAATACCCCTTCCATGACTCGCTGAGATCGCGAAAATCTCTGACACGCCAACTTGATAAAAATCTGCTTTTGCTGACTCTGGATCTAGCCCGTCGACTTTATTTACGATAATAAAAAAATCAATCTCATTACGTCTTAAATACTCAATTATTTTAATATCGTCCGGCAGTAATCCTGCTTTACCATCCACAAGCAAAAAAACGAGATTAGCCTCTTCAACCGCAATGAAAGATTGCTCTTCTGCCTCAGCTTCAACTCCTCTCTCTTCACCAGATAAACCACCAGTGTCAATAACTACGAACTTGTGTTCTTGAAATACACCATCTCCGTATTGCCTGTCTCTAGTTAAACCAGAAAAATTAGCTACAAGCGCATCTCTAGACTTTGTCAGCCGGTTAAATAAAGTTGATTTGCCAACATTGGGTCTCCCAACTAGGGCAATGACCGGGATCATCGTGTATTTCCTATGATTAAAGCGTCAGTTTACTAAATTGACAGTTAGAAAGCGCTATTGAATCTTATAAGCACTAAAAGTGCCTTTGTCAGAGTGCACAAATAAAATGTCACGATAACTTGACAAAGAGGCAGTAATTCCACTTCGCTCAACCCTAGTTCTTCCAACAAAAGAGCCATCGCTAGCATCCAGCAAGTGAACATATCCCTCGAAATCTCCGACCGCGACATATGACGAAACAACAGTTGGTCCAGTCAGCCTACGTAAAAATAATTTTTCATTTGACCAATCAATTCTTCCGTTTCCCGCGTTAAAAGCAACAACCGAGTCATCTTCATCTGTAATAAAAACACGATTGTTGAGATGTGTTGGCGAGAAATGTGAGGATGCATCTTGAAACCATAAATTGCTTCCGGTACCTCTAGAATACGCTGCCAAATTACCCTGATATGAAACAACGTATATAACATCACCAATTAGGATTGGTGCACCATCAATATCGACCATGCGCTCAAGCTCAGTACGTCCTTTTGGAAGCGCAACTCTTGTTTCCCAATTTATCGACCCATTGGACGCATTGAATGAGATCAACTTACCTGAATCGAATCCTGAAATCACCATCGTGTCTGTAACTATAGAATCACTTACCCCTCTAACACTCAAAATTGGTGCATCACCATCGTGTTTCCAAATCAAATCACCAGTTTTAACATCGAGCGCCGCCATCTGATTGTCTATGGAATTAATAATTACTACTTTCCCATTAGAGTTCGGTCTTGCAAGCACTTCAGAACTAACTGTTGTGGACCAAATTAATGATCCACTCTCTTCGTTGAGAGCAAATACCTGTCCCTCCAAATTACCTACATATACCGTGCCAAAGGCATACCCAACTCCACCAGATAAGTTTGTATCTAAATCACTCTCCCAATTTTTCTTTCCTGTTTCAGGATCGAGACTAATAACTTTCCCTTCGTAATCCGCAATAAAAATATGTTCTCGACTGACAAAAGGTCGTAACGTTATCAGGTAACCCTCCTTCTTTGAGCCGGTCTTCGTAACCCAGAGTCGTTCAAATTCTACTCTCGATTCAAAATCCTCTAACTCTGCTGGAGTTATCGCTGGATCATCCTCTTGCCCAAAGAAGCTACATGACGATATTAAAAATGATGCGAGTAATATAAATAATTTATTCATCAATCTGATTGTTTGACTCTGATTGCTTTTCGTCTGAAACATCGGTCAGATCAATATTCGCGGGATTAACTTGCGACAATTTTAACTGCAGAACATTGTTCAACAGCTGATCTGATGATTTATTAAATAGAATTGCTGAATTATATGCGGTGTAAGCCTCGTCAGTTCTTTCGAGAACCATATAAAGATCACCTTTTGTTTCCTCGAACGAGGATTTTAGTGCACCTGGATCTGCGTTCTCCAAAATTTTCAGCGCCTCATCATAGTTTTTACGGCTTGCTTCTAGTTTCGCTAGACGCAAAGTAATTATTGGGACGAAAGCATTATCAGCACCATTATCGAGTACCCATGTAAGCTCCTGAACTGCAAGCTCAATATTATTAGCTTCAACAGCCAGTTTTGCTTTCATCGCGGCTGCGAAATGAGCATAAGATGTCGAACCATACTCATTTTTGAGCTTATCGCCATTTTTATGAATTGACACAATATTATCTTGGCTTAAGTTGCCGTCAGGCGCTTCATTCATAGTTGTGATGATGGTCTGCCAAATGTCTGAAGCTGCTTGTGATTCACTAGCAACCTTACTTTCGTATGACTGCCATCCAACATATCCACCGAAAATCAAAAAAATTCCAAGAATAGTCTTAAGGCCATTTTCTGCCCACCAGTTTTTAAATGCCTCTATTTGTTCCTCTTCAGTTCTTTCGCTTACCAACTAAACTCTCCCAACATTGAAAATAGACCCTAAAATCTGAGTTAAATCTTTAATATCGATAAGCTCTTGCTCTCGATTTTCTCTTAAATACTTTATGCTAACAGTGTTCTCTGAGATCTCGCGCTCGCCAAATATTAGTGCTACACGAGATTTACTCTTGTCCGCCCTTTTAAGTTGTGATTTTAAACTCCCTCCGCCACAGTTAAAAGTAATTCTTATATCACTGCACTCCGCCCGTACATTTTCTAAAGTTATTATTACTTGTGACCAAAGATTATCTTCGCACACAACAAAGACATCACTATTGTGAGTATACTTCTCTGGCACCACCTCTTTTTGTTCTGCTAGCAAAACAATTCTCTCTAGACCCAAAGCAAAACCAATTCCAGCACAAGGCTTGCCTCCCAGCTGTTCTACTAATCCGTCATATCTTCCACCTGCACAAACTGCATCTTGGGCACCAAGCTCGGTAGTTGTCCACTCAAAAACAGTTTTGCAATAATAGTCTAGACCTCTAACTAATCTTGGATTTATTTTAAATTCGATGCCTCTCTTTTTCAGTAGATTACAGATGTTGTTAAATTCTGCACGGGAAGTTTCCCCTAAATGATCCAAAAGTATAGGGGCATCTGTCAGTATCTCTTGTACTTTTACATTTTTGCTATCAAGAATTCTCAGTGGATTCCGCGTAAGTCTTTTTTTACTATCATCATCAAGATCTGACTCGTATCTCTTTATGTAGTCTGTGAAGGTCTCTATGTATTTATTTCTCTCATCCAAAGAACCAATTGTATTTATATTTAAAGTTACAACCTCACTCAGATTTAAATGTGACCAGATTGCTGAAGTCATGAAAATCATTTCTATATCAATGTCTGGACCAGGAAAGCCAAAAGCTTCCGCGCCAATCTGGAAAAATTGCCTTTGCCTACCTTTCTGAGGTCTTTCTCGTCTGAACATTGGGCCAGAGTAAAATAACTTCTGAGTTTGATTATGCAGCAAACCATTTTGAATGCATGCTCTAACGCAACCTGCTGTACCCTCTGGTCTGAGTGATACAGAGTCACCATTTCTGTCCTCAAAACTATACATTTCCTTTTCTACAATATCTGTGGACTCACCAACAGACCTTTTAAACAAATCTGTTGATTCAATCAAAGGGAAGCGAATCTCTTGATAGCCATATGAAGCAAAAATTTCAAATATTCTACTTTCAATAAACTTCCACGTGGAAAGACCAGAAGGATCAATATCATTCATGCCTCGCAATGATTGAAATTTTTTGTTCATCCCCGTGAAATTAACCTCTGGCAATTATTTGTGATGTTTTTTCAGCGAGCTGTTGTTCTTTCACTGCCGCTTTCTCCCTGATCTCCCGCTCCAGAGTAGCAACTAAATCTTCCTGACTAATTTTATGATCTGGAACGCCATCAAGATAAATCAAGTTCGCAGGGGAGCCACCAGTTAGACCAAAATCTGAGATTTTTGCCTCTCCTGGTCCATTAACAATACAACCAATTATGGACACATCAAGCGGAGTTGTTACATCCTCTAAGCGACGTTCTAATTCATTGACAGTAGCAATCACATCAAAATTTTGCCGAGAGCAACTTGGACATGCGATAAAATTAATACCTCTAGTTCTCAGTTTCAAGCTCCGTAACATGTCCCATGCAACTTTTACCTCTTCAGCCGGATCAGCTGCAAGAGATATCCTTACAGTATCTCCTATCCCGTCAAGCAAAAGTGCACCAAGACCAATGGCTGATTTAACAGTACCAGAACGGAACCCTCCTGCCTCAGTGATGCCCAGATGAAGTGGTTGCTCAATTCTCTTTGCTAAGTCTCTATATGCGTCCAAAGCCATAAAAACTTCAGAAGCTTTTACGCTAACTTTAAAATTCTGAAAATCATATTTATCAAGCCTGTCAACATTTCGCATCGCAGACTCAACAAGCGCTTTTGCATTAGGCTCTCCGTACTTACGAAGTAGATCTCTACCAAGAGAACCCGCATTGACACCTATTCTTATAGGAATATTTAGATCTTTTGCTTTTGATATCACTTCTCGCAGACGCTCCTCCCGGCTAATATTCCCCGGGTTAATTCGAAGACAATCAACGCCTAGATCTGCAACTCTAAGGGCGATTTTATGATCAAAATGAATGTCCGCAACTAGTGGAATTCTAGTTTGATTTCTGATTTGACCAAATGCTTCAGCTTCAGCAAGGGAGGGTACCGAAACTCTCACTATATCGGCGCCAGCTCGTTCAACACTCTTTATCTGCTCTACGGTTTTCTTGACATCTGAAGTTGGTGTGTTTGTCATTGTTTGAACAGAAATGGGGGCATCTCCCCCCACAGCGACATTTCCTACCATGATCTGACGGGACTTACGTCTCTTTATTGGAGATATTTGAGAAATCAATTCAAACCTTTTTTACTTTTTATAATTTATTATTTTAACTATAAACCAATAGTATCTAAAACTTTTACTGGTTGGATATCTTGTATCCTCTCCTTAAATCTCTTCTGTCTTTTTGTCCTATCATTCACATTGCCGGCAAGTTGACCACACGCAGCTGCAATATCATCACCCCTGGTTGTCCTAACTGTCACAGTGTAACCCTCTGAAACCAGAATGTCTCGAAAGCGGTTTAAAGCGGTATTTGTTACCTTTTTGTATCCAGAACCCTCAAACTCATTGAAAGGAATAAGATTTATTTTGCATGGTAAATCTTTTAAAAGTTGGGCTAATTCTTTTGCATGATGACTGCGATCATTAATTTTATCTATCAAGGTATACTCAACAGTAACTTTACGATGATTATCAGGCATCTTTTCTATATAGCCTCTCGCACTGTCAATGAATTTTGAAATGGGATACTTTTTATTAATTGGAACGAGAGAATTACGAAGATCATCATTAGGCGCATGAAGCGAGATAGCCAATGAGACATCTATAACATCACCCAGTTTATCTAGCATTGGTAAGACGCCCGACGTACTCAAAGTAACTCGTCGTTTTGAGAGGCCATATGCATTGTCTTCCAACATTAAACTCATCGAATCCACGACGTTATCAAAATTCATAAGTGGCTCACCCATACCCATCATAACCACATTAGAAATTTTGCGTGGGCTATTCTTTAAAAATTGGTTAAAAGAATCTGCAGCAAGCCATAATTGACCAATAATTTCTGCGGAAGTTAAATCACGGTGGAAGCCCTGTTTACCCGTCGCACAAAATGAACAATCTAAAGAGCAGCCTACTTGGGAGGAGATACATAACGTTCCTCTCTCTCTCTCAGGGATAAAAACCATCTCTATACAACTCCCACCATCTACCTTTATTAGCCATTTTTTTGTTCCATCTGAAGATTCATCGCAACTTACTATCTCTGGTAGTTTAATTTCACATTTGCGGGCTAAGGTCTCTCGAAGGGATTTCGAAAGATTTGTCATCTTACTAAATTCTCGCTGCCCTTCTTGATGTATCCACTTAATTAATTGTGTTGCTCTGAATTTTTTTTCACCAATTGAATCAAAAAAATCTTCAAGCTTGCCGAGCGGTAATCCTAGTAAATTGACTTTGCCCATTTCAGATCACAAGAGAGGATTTATATAAATAAGCTTAATGGAACTTTTAGGAGTCACTAGCACAAATTTCTTCAGCTTGGAAAAAATAGTTGATTTCTCTAATAGCGGAACTTGCAGAATCGGAGCCATGAACAGCATTTGCATCAATTGATTCGGCAAAATCCGAGCGGATGGTACCTTCCTCCGCCTCTTTTGGATTTGTAGCACCCATGAGTTTTCTATTCAAAGCGATAGCATTTTCACCCTCTAAAACCTGAATTGAGACAGGGCCTGAGGTCATAAATGCGACTAAGTCATTGAAGAAAGGACGTTCTTTGTGCTCGGCATAAAAACCTTCAGCCTCAGTTTGAGTCAAGTGTTTTAGTTTGCAGGCAACGATCTTGAGCCCAGCTGACTCAAATCTTGATAAAATTTTACCAATAACATTTTTTTTGACAGCGTCTGGTTTGATAATTGAAAGTGTTTGTTCCATCAAAGAGCTCCTTATCTAATTTGATTATAAAATCGCGCAAGTCTACCGATGAAAAGGCTCTCTCACAATATTCTTTTAATCTAATTCTTCAATCCATGCCATTTGAATTGCTTCAAGAACCTTCTCGCCACACCTATTAGGATCGTCAGAAAAATTATCTATAGACATAACAAGCTCCCGAAGGGTCACGAAATTAATCTTTAGAGGATCTTCATCTGGATACATTTCTGAGAGCTCTATAGCAATATCATTAATGTCAGTCCACCTTAACACAAATTTTCTCCTCCAGATTCAAATTTAGTCACGCTCTAATGCCTCTCAGAGACCATGTTTATTGTATATTTTGGAATTTCAACCGTAAGATCTTCATCTTTTACAATTACTTGGCAACTCAACCTGGAATCAGGATCCACTCCCCACGCTTTGTCTAAGTAGTCCTCTTCGAGCTCTTCTGCTTCATCAAGAGATTCATAACCTTCTCTGACATGAACATGACACGTTGTGCATGCGCAAGACATTTCACAAGCATGTTCTATATGAAGCCCATTTCTCAGAGCAGCCTCACACACAGATTCACCACTCTCGGCTTCTATCTCAATGCCTTCAGGACAAATTTCAACATGAGGCAAAAATTTTATTTTAGGCATTATCTTTCAGTCTCATTTGCATATACCTTCAGTTTATTTCATCTTCTACTTGAGTTAATGTTTTTCCGGAGAGTGCCTTTTTAATTGAGAAATTCATTCTTTTCTCCGCAAATGATTCACTTGATTGCATAAGCTTTTCAGTCAGCATAATCAATAAATCCCTGTCTTCAGAATCCTCTCTCACCTTTTGCAAATTTTCTATTTGCAATTGTAAGTTTTCAATTTCCTCAGTAGTCAATACATTTTTCGCATCTAACTGCAAAGCAGATTGCAGATCGTAAATTATACGATCCGCTTCAACTTGACTCTCCGCAAGAAGTCGATGCTTATGATCATCTTCGGCTTTATCAAAAGAGTCTCTTAACATTCCTGTAATTTCACTCTCTGTGAGGCCAAAGGATGGTTTTACTACAACTGATGTTTTTTCGCCACTTGATAATTCTGTAGCTTCGACACTTAATAGCCCATCAGCATCGACCTGAAATAGAACTGATATTTTCGCAGCACCAGCTACCATGGGGGGAATGTCCCTAACTTCAAAGCTGGCGAGTGATCTGCAGTCAGTCACCAACTCCCTCTCCCCTTGCACAATGTGCAGTTTCATAGCAGTCTGTCCATCCTTGAATGTAGTGAATTCCTGAACCTTAGATATTGGTATCGTGGAATTTCGGGGTATTATTTTTTCTACTAACCCTCCCATAGTCTCTAATCCCAGCGATAAAGGATTAACATCCAACAACAAGGGATTTTCATCGTTTCTGTTACCAATCAAAATATCTGCTTGGTAAGCAGCGCCTATCGCCACAACTTTGTCTGGATCTAAGTCACATCTGGGTTGGATTTTGAATAGTTTTTTGACTTCTGTTTGGACATTAAAATTTCTAGAAGAACCTCCAACCAAAAGAACATTATCAATTTCATCTATTTTTAAGCTTGCGTCTCTCAGCGTTTGCTTGCATGCTCTAATCGTTTTCTTTACTAAATCCTGCGTGAGATCTTCATACTGATCTCTAGAAAGAACTAATTGGTTTTCATAAAAATTAATTACCACCGATCTTTTCTGATTCGAAGTACTCAAGTTTTCTTTAGCGGCCCGTGCAGCAAGCAATAACTCTGACTCCATTTTAACATTCCCATCAACATTGAGTTTCAATGACTGAATCATCCAGTTGACAATTGCATAATCAAAATCATCACCGCCCAAAGATGCATCCCCACCTGTTGCAAGAACTTCAAAAACACCTTTAACCAGCCTCAGAATACTGATATCGAAGGTTCCTCCTCCCAAATCATAGACAGCAACTGTCCCCTCTTCTTGCAAATCCAATCCGTAAGCTATTGCTGCTGCTGTTGGCTCATTTAGAAGACGAAGAACCTTCATTCCAGCCAAAGTTGCTGAATCTTTTGTTGCTTGTCTTTGAGCCTCATCAAAATAGGCAGGGACTGTTATGACAACACCATCAATATCTCGCTTTAGAAATTCCAAAGCCCTCTTATTCAGAAACTTTAATATCTCGCTTGAAATCTCTACAGGACTAAATATGCCTTTACGTGTTTCCACTTTTAAGAATCTGTCATCTGACAGATCAAATTTATAAGGGAAAAAGTTACTTTTATTTAATAAGTCTTTCTTTCCCCTTCCAATTAAACGCTTAACTGAACTTACCGTATTTAACGGATCTATGTTGAGCTTATTTTTAGCATTTTCGCCAACAATCACACTTCCATTTTCGGGGAAATGGACTACGGAAGGAATAAGGGCATCACCGTTTTCATCCCCAATTAAAGAGACTTTCTTGCCATTCTTAAAAGCGATCAGGGAGTTTGTAGTTCCAAGATCAATGCCTAGCGCCAGTTTCTTACTTATCGCACTCTCGGAGCTCAATCCTGGTTCAGAGATTTGCATTAAAACCATATTAAAAGTCTTCTATTTTTTGCTCTGTCAAAGAAATTTGATCTAGTAATTTAGAAAAAAATTGCATTTTTGAGAAGCTTATTTTTGCATCCTCAAGTTGTTTTTTTTGAATCATACTTGCAAATAATTGTTGAAGACTAACATACTCGTGTTCAATCTTGTCTCTAAATGCTTCCACCTCCGAAAATGGATTTTCAGACTCCGGTATTTTTGCGAGCAACTCTCTGTATTCAAGCTGCTTCATCAAAAACGACGTATCTGATGAAATTGCATTTTCATCATTTGCATTACACCCGTGCAGCTCCAAAAGATGTTGAGCCCTAGACAGAGGTGAGCAAAGAACTCTGAAGCCTTCATTGATGACTGATGCTTTTTCTACGGAGCGCTGCTTTTCAACTTCAGACGAATTGACAAACAAGTCAGGATGAAAATCCTTTTGAAGAGATCTATGTTTTTCCTTGAGGACCTTTAAATCAATCTGCCAACACAGCGGGAGCCCGAACACCTTAAAAAAATTAGTGTCTGCATCCATAATGTCGTCCCAAAATCAGAGCGCCTTGGTTCAGACGTGAAAACTCTCTCCACACCCACATTCATTTTTAACATTAGGGTTTTTAAATTCGAACCCCTCATTAAGACCATTTTTTACGTAATCTAGTTCCGTACCCTTCAAATAGATTAAACTTTTTTTGTCGATGACAAGTTTCACATCATCGAATTGATAAACCTCGTCTTCATCAGCCAGAGCATCAACGTATTCCATCAAGTAGGCCAAGCCAGAACATCCTGTTCTCTTAACTCCGACCCTAACCCCAATACCTTTCTCCCTATCGGCAACGCTTTGTCTGAGTTGGCTTTTTGCTGAAGAAGTAAGTGTTATGGACATCTAATTTAGCTATTGTTCTGCTTTTCTCGAATATCTTTGATAGCTGTTTTAATGGCATCTTCCGCCAATACAGAGCAATGGATCTTCACTGGAGGCAGGGCAAGCTCTTCAGCTATCTCCGTGTTTCTAATTTGCTCTGCATCGTCAAGGTGTTTACCTTTAACCCACTCTGTTAGCAATGAGCTTGAGGCAATGGCTGACCCACAACCATATGTTTTAAACTTTGCATCTTCAATAATACCATCATCATCAACTTGTATTTGAAGACGCATTACATCCCCACATGCTGGCGCGCCAACCATACCGGTTCCCACATTTTTCATTGTCTCATCTAATTGACCAACATTTCGTGGATTTTCATAATGATCTATTACTTTATCGCTATATGCCATTTCTAGCCTCCCTAAAGCCCCAGTATACTACGTTTGTTATAATTTTTTCTAATGCGCGGACCACTGAACAGTGTCCAAATCGATTCCCGCTTTGAACATGTCCCAAAGTGGAGATAACTCTCGCAACTTACCAACTGCATTTCTAATCTGCGACAGTGCCTCATCAATGTCTGACTCGGTGGTATATTTTCCTATACTAAAGCGTATCGAGCTATGAGCCATTTCGTCGTTTAATCCTAAAGCACGCAAAACATATGATGGTTCCAAACTTGCAGAGGTACATGCTGATCCGGAGGAGACAGCAAGGTTTCGGAGCGCCATCATCAATGACTCTCCTTCGACAAAGGCGAAGCTCATATTAACTATACCAGGGACATGACTGTCTTCAGATCCATTTAAGTGAACTTCTTCTATGTCCGCGACACCATCAATCAGCCGCTGACGAAGCACTGTTATCCTTTTCATTTCAGAATCGAGCACTTCTTTTCCAATCTTAAAAGCCTTGCCCATGCCCACTATTTGATGAGTTGGTAATGTACCCGAGCGCATGCCTCTTTCATGCCCACCGCCATGCATCTGCGCCTCTATTCTTACTCGCGGCTTTCGTCTCACATAAAGGGCACCTACTCCTTTGGGGCCATATATTTTGTGTGCGGAGAATGACATCATATCTACATTCATTGACTCCACATCTATTGGAGTTTTGCCCGCACTTTGTGCAGCGTCTACATGAAATATAACCTTATTTTTTCTGCAGAGCTCTCCAATATCTTGAATAGGATTGAGAGTACCCAATTCATTATTAACATGCATGATAGATACAACCGTTGTATCTGGCCTAAGAGCTTCTTCTACCATCTCAGCCTGTATCAGGCCATTCTGATCTGGATCCAGGTATGTGACATCAAAGCCTTCCCGCTCCAACTGTCTGCAAGTATCAAGCACGGCTTTATGCTCAATCTTGGAAGTAATTATGTGCTTGCCTTTTCTAACGTTGAAATGAGCACAACCTTTAATCGCAAGATTGTTAGCCTCGGTTGCACCCGATGTCCACACAATCTCTCTTGGGTCCGAATTTATAAGATTTGCAACATCTTCTCGTGCTTCTTCTACAGCGGCCTCAGCACTCCACCCAAACATATGCGATCGTGATGCTGGGTTACCAAAGTGACCTGATGGCGTCATAAACTCCATCATAGATTCTGCGACCGAAGGATCAACTGGCGTTGTTGACGCATAATCCAAATAAATCGGTAAACTCATTTACTTCTCCAAACGTTATGATTCTCTGCGCTTAAGCAACTAAACCCATTGATATGAGTATATTTTATATTTGTTGTCTCGACCAGAAAATCGCAATTATTTATGTCGAATTTTACGCTCTACTGACGATAACAGACCACGCAGGATAGAGATCTCCATTTTGTCCAGTCTCACTCTAGAAAATAGTCTCTTGAGTCTTGTTGTGAGCTGCTTTGGATTCTCTGGATCATAGAATTCCAACTCTACTAATACCGAAAACAAGTGATCATAAAAAGATTCAAGTTGTTCTGAGGAGGCAAATGGCTGATCCCATTCAACAGAGATCTTGTTGTTATCGCAAGATGCTACTTTTATCTCATAACATAATATTTGTACTGCCATAGCCAAATTCAATGAACTATATTCCCTATTCGTTGGAATATTTACATGAAATGTACACTTTTGTAATTCATCATTGGAAAGACCTCGATCTTCGCGTCCAAACAAGATAGCAACCTCATGAATCTTAGCTTCAGAGTAGACTTTCTCGCCACATTCTCGAGGATCTAAAATGGGCCAAGGAATTCTTCGATCCCGAGCGCTTGTGCCGATGACCAGAGAGCACCCCTCTATCGCATCATCGATAGAATCTACAACTTTTGCGTTATCAAGCAAATCAGATGCATTTGCAGCTCGCCAAGTTGCTCTGGGAGCCGGGAAATCTTTTGGCCTCACCAAATATAATGCAGACAAACCCATATTTTTCATCGCTCTCGCCGCGGCTCCAATGTTTCCAGGATGAGATGTTCCAACTAAAACAATTCTTATTTTAGAAAAAATATTTGGATCACTCACGTCAAATCCTACGCATTAAGAATTAGCATAAAGGTTGTGTTAAATAAAATGAAAGTGTATCAGATATAAGTATCTCTGATACAATTCAAACGCGCACATTGAGAGGAATTAAACTATGCAGCCAATGGTCACCATCGCATTGCGAGCGGCTCGCCAAGCAGGGGAGATGATTGTTAAAGCTGCAGATAATCTTGATTCGGTTCAAGTAAGTGAAAAAAGTAAAAATGATTTTGTTACCGAAATAGACAAAAGATCCGAAGAAATGATCATTGATACTATTTCAAAAGCGTATCCAGATCATCATTTCTTGAGTGAAGAAAGTGGCTTCCGAGGTAGCGATTCTAGCGATGTTCAATGGATCATAGATCCCTTAGATGGAACAACTAATTTTGTACATGGTATCCCGTATGTGTCCGTTTCGATTGCCTGTATTATCAAAGGAAAACTTGAACATGCTGTCGTAGTTGAGCCTTTTTCTCATGACGAATTCACCGCAAGTCGAGGATCTGGAACCAGACTGAATGGTAGGCGCATAAGAGTTTCTGGAAAAACAGAGAAGGAAGGAGCACTTTACGCAACTGGTATACCGTTCAATGATCCATCTTTCAAGAATATGTCAGAATATCTCAATTGTTTGTATGAATTCGCAGAGAACTCACGAGGAGTCAGACGCATGGGAGTTGCATCACTCGATCTTGCGTATGTTGCGGCAGGGAGATTTGATGTTTTTTTTGAAATGTACCTAAAGCCTTGGGATATCGCAGCGGGCGCCCTTTTAGTGCGTGAGGCTGGAGGCTTCGTAAGCGATTTTGAAGGCGGAGAGAACTTTTTATCAACCGGGCATGTTCTAGCGTCTACGCCAAAACTCTTTAAACCAAGTTTACAGACTATTTCAAAACATTTGAGTAATCTAAAATAGAATACTTAGATCAGTTGCAGAGTTCTCTGCAAAAACCAAAAAGTGCCTATTGCGCCAATTGCAGAAACACAGAAGGTTGAAAAAGCATCATTTAACTTTGAAGACACAAGCCGACTATTGGTGAAAAGATACATTACAATAAAAATCAATGCGATGAACATTAACTGACCAATTTCTACACCAATATTAAAAAACATAAGCGCATTTATTTTCATATCAAAAGGCAACCCTAGTTCCTGAAGGACAACTGCGAAACCAAATCCATGTAATAGACCAAAAAATGATGAAATTGAAATTGGATATTTAACAGAAAAGGGAATTGCAACTAAATTTCTTTTCGCAGTTATTATTTCTCTTGCCAATACAACAATACTGAGGGCGATTAACAATTCAACCAACTCAGTTCTCACCTTTAAAATATTCATCGTTGCAAGACTAAGAGTTATCGAATGAGCTATTGTAAATCCAGTTATTGCAAGAATAAGTTGCTTTGTCGTTGAGGCAATTAAAATTAAACACAACACAAAAAGCAAATGATCAAAACCAATTAAGATATGTTCGATCCCGGCAATAATGTATTGTCGCGCAATATCAGCAAATGACTTTTCTGATCCAATCAAGATCGATGTTACATCAGGACTAGAAAAAATCTGTTGGATAGCACCGTTATATTTTTTATAAACAACTAATGATGTTAACGCCGGATTAGCATTTGGATAATCAATACTTACCGTAATTTCTCTCGATAATTGATTGCAAGTATAGAAGGCCCTGCCCAATAATCGAGTCCCAAGCCGATTGCCATCCTCACGACATCGATCACTGTAAAGTTCAATGGAGGGTTCATCAACTGACAACATAACGGGTGGCAATTTCCATTTTAACTCCAAATTTGTCTCAGAATTTTCAATTATTTCAATATACACAGGTCGCGCTTCATCGCTAAAACCGTGCAGAGGCAATATCAGGAAAAAGAGAAGAACAAACTTAATCATAATTGCTTGTTTTATCAACGAGATTAAATTTTGATTTGATTTGATTCAGCTTTTCCATTTTTACTGAAAACTGTCTCTCTCGATAAAGGTCGGATCTAATATCTGACTCAATCATCTCAAAATCTGGTATGTATGATTTTGAAACTTTCGTGACTAAGACTAAATGCCAACCAAATTTTGATTCAATTGGACCTAACCAGGAAGGCTCTATGCTTGAAGGAATATCATAACTAAAAATAACATTTTTGAAATTATCACCAAAGTGGCTTTCAATTTCTGACATTTCTCGATTTACATAATTTCGATTGTATAAGAACCGCTCTCCGAACAACCCAGATTGCTCAAATGGAACTTTATTCTTGTTGAGCTCATCAAGAAGCAACTCAGCTTTAGAATAACTTGCGTTATTTCCGCTACTTTTAAGAAATACATGAGTAAATGTTATTAATGCAGGTCTCCTATAATTCTCTTTATAACTTTGGAAGTAACGATCTAGCTCTTCTTGCTGAATAACAGGCACCTCGTCATAAAAGCCTTGCGATAAATAATCAACTTTTTGGACTAATCTTCTTTTAATAATAGGATCATTTTTATCAAAATTATTACTTAGTGCTTCTCTATACAGAGCTTCTTGATGAAAAAAATCATTCTTAAGTTTTTCCTTCTGATCCACTGTTAGTTGTTTATAAACTTCGATGGCTTCCTCAGAATTAAAGATTTTTGCCCGCTGCTGCATAAAATTTGTTAATGCTGCGTCAGTCACGATGATCTCATTATTAGAAACTCTATAATCGTCGGGATTTCTGAGAACGTCCACGCATAACAAGAGAGAACCAATGAAAACGAATTGAATGATCGGCTCCCGAATTACCTTTAGAATCCAAGCTTTCATTATCTATTTTCTAGGGGTTATACCAGATTGGAGAGGTGTACGCCCGCTCTTGAATCGTATAGGGTTTCATTTTGTTATCATCACTTTCAAGTGCTAAAGCATCAAGTAACGAATGACGGGCAGTAGGAATTTCTAATGCTCTAATATAGTAAAATGATGGCTCATCTCTATTGAAATCAGGATCTTGCCAGATGGTAAAAAAATCGGTTTCACCAATCGTATTCTCGTGCATCCCAGTTGTAAGATCGACTGTATTACCTACTGGTTCAAGTTGGCCAGAGCTATCGAAATCTCTATCATCAGACCATGCAACATCATAAATTTTTTCCCGTGATTTACCGTCACGGTCAATCCATCCTTTAACGATTTGAACTCGATCCAAATTTGCACCAATGGGATCTTTAACTACTTTGATTGCAAAACTAGGACCAGAGTTTTTGCTTATGCTAGACAAATCACCACCCATTGGAACTCCTAATTTATATCCTAAATCTTGAAAGTTTTTATAAGTAATGTCACTAAGATCCCAACCTGCAAAAACCTGCACACCTATTCTTGGGCCTGTTGTTGCATATACTTCTTTGCGTTTAAATGCAGCATAAATTTCATCTCTCGTATTTTCTTTTGCCCAAACTCCTGCAAGTCCACCTGCTGACATTGACCAACCCGTATTATTGGCATCACCGATAATGTCCTGATCTTTAATCTCTGGAGTTGAGTCATTCGAGTACTTTCCCCAAAAATTTTTTTCTTCAGCAGAGGCGAGACTAGTATGCGAGTCTGTCGATCCGATCAATCCAAATTTATAGGGATTTACGCCAATGGCTTCATTTATTTCCAAACCTAGTTTTAAGGCAGGCCGGATATAATCTCCTTGTCGTGGGACATATTCAGTTGCGTACGCTTGAAGATAGTACTGATATGTCTCAAAATCAGAAAACTCATCTCCTGGTGTATCAGGCAATGATTCACTATCACCTTTAACTTGCGTAACCTCAACAATTGGCTCCCACTTAATTCTTTGTTCTGCATAATCCCTATCAAAAGGTTCACCCTCTAATGTAGTTTGATCGAACATATATCCTTTGGATAAATTGGAATTATGCGGAATGGAGATAAATCTTGTATCAAACTTTTTACTTGTTGAATCAAGCCAAGTCCAAAGATCTCTTGGATATTGACTAATATCCGATCCATACGGCAAGTATTGCAATGCCTTCTCTGCACCATCAGGAGAAATGATAACTCTATGTAAATTCGCACCAGTTGGCGTGGATGTCCACTCCCAGCCAACAAAGCTAGAAAATTTGCCAGGAATGTAATGCTCCTCGGCTGAGTTTACGATATCAGCCCAAACCTTAGCTTTAATGTTAGTGACATCTCCATATGGAACTGAAGCTATTGCACCATTTGGATCAATCACCAAGTCATGACCGTCTCCTGAGGCAGGCTCTGGAAGTGCATTATTAAAAACATCTTCAGCTCTGCCAATCTCAATTAAAAAAAGTGCAAACCGAATTTGAATATCTCTTATTAAGTTGCCAAAAAATCCTAAATCGGTAAGTTGATCTGGATCTTTCGCAAGCTCTGTAATAACACCTAAATACTCTGCATGATCCGATACCACCAAAAAATCTAAAGGTGTATTGATTTGCACTCTCGTTCGAGTATATGGATGTATAACTGGCAATCCTCTTGCCCACCTGTATGCCGTATCAGGGTAAGCGGACTGATTATCATTAAGGAATGCATCAAATGAGTACGCGGTATGAAGGTGGGTATCTCCAAAAAGTAGCTCCATTTCGTCTGCAAAAGCTTGTTTAAACGACGCAACCAAAAGGAGTGTCATGAATACTCTAAACGATAAATATTTCATAACTTTGCCAAACTTTTATTTTGGATGATACCAGATGGGTGATGAATATGCCCTTTCCTGAATAATTGAAGTACCTCGGGGTGGTTTGTCCAATCCAAGAGCAATACTATCCAGCAGTCCATTCCTCGGCGTGGGGATTTCTAGCACTCTGACGTAATAAAAAGATTTATCAGCTGGAGTGAAGTCAGGGTCTGTCCACAGAACGGCGAAACTATCCTCACCAACAGAATTTTCATATCTACCTGATGTTAAATCAACTGTACTCTGAATGGGTGCAATTCTATCATTCTCTAAATTCACTCGATCTTCAGACCAAGCTACATCAAAGACCCGTTCTCGCGTTTGATTCTCTTTGTCAATCCAACCTTTGACCACCTGAATTCGATCCAAATTAGCACCTTTAGGGTCTTTAGCGGCCCTAATCAAAAGACTTAAAGATGCCTGCAAGTCAGATGTAGACGTCAGCTCTCCTCCCATTGGTACACCATATTTATAACCAATTTCGGAAAAATTATTAGCATTCTCTGCGCCCTCCGGAAAAAGCCAACCGGCAAATACTTGTACTTTGATTCTTGAACCCGTAGTCGCATACACTTCACGACGTTTAAACGCATTAAAAATCTCATCTCGCGTATTATTTTCAGCCCATACAGCCGCTAATCCTGACGCTGACATATCCCATCCGTTTGCTGATAGTCGGCTTCCAAGCCTCTTTTTTGTCTCTGGTGTCGAATCTGTTGCAAATTTACCAAGAAAGTTAGACTCCTCTGGCGAGGATAAACCTGAATGAGAATCCGTTGAACCAATCAATCCAAACTTGTATGGATTAACACCTACCGATTTCTCTATTTCTAAACCCACTTTTAATGCAGGTCGAACAAAATCTGCTTCTTGAGGTATATATTTACTCTTACCTACTTGAATATGATACTCATAATTTTCGAAATCAGCGAAATCATCATTTGGAGATAGCTTTGAATGAGTTTCACTATCACCCTTGATTTGCGTTACCTCGACAATAGGCTCCCAAGCCAATCTCGTCTTAGCATAACTTGCAGTTATTTGATCACCCTCCAGCGTGGTTCGGTCAAACATATATCCCTTTGAGATATTTGAGTTGTGAGGAATCGCTATAAATTCTGCCCCAGTTTTATTACTGGTATCCTCCAACCATTCCCACAATTTTTGAGGATACTGACTTTGATCAGATCCGAAAGGGATGTAGCTTTTTGCAATATCTCCTCCATCAGGAGAGATAATCACTCGGTGAAGATTTACACCCATTGGAAGCGAACTCCACTCCCACCCAATTAATGTGGTAAATTTTTCAGGGTCATTATGCTCATCGGCACTATTAACGAGATCGAGCCATGTTCGCTTTACAGTCATCTCGGTGTCACCAAATATCGCTAAGTCCGAAATATTGTTACCGGGAAGTTTTACTGGATCTGGATGACCCTCGAAATTAGGGTTTTGTGGAACAAACTGTCTAAAAAAAGCGAGTCCAGTACCCTCGTCAACCGCTTGATTCATTGATCTAAATGCATACCATCTTTTCAAATTCCCTATAATCCCTAGATCTTCTCCCAAAAAAGTATCATCTCGGATCGACTTCATAACTCCCATCATTTCCGCATGATCTGCTATTACTAAAAAATCAAGGGGCGTATTTATTTGAACTCTTGTTCGATTAAAAGGATGGATAACAGGCTGCCCTTTCGCCCATCTATAGGCAGCATCAGGCCCTATACTGTGATTATTATTGAGAAAAGCATCAAAAGAGTAGTAAGTGTGGAGGTGAGTATCCCCGAAGAATAATTTTGTATCCGTGCCACCATAACTTTTTACTGAAGAAATAGATTGAAAAATTAAAATGGTGATAACAAATACCTTAATTTTTACCAATTTCTTCATACAGTTACCTCGATAAAGGTCGTTATTATTATAATTTATTCGCCAATTATCAGTGACTCAATTGAGCTTTTGGTTTGTGGACCGATCAACCTGTGCAAAAGTGTACCATCATGATCGATTATTAATGTCTCTGGCAGAACAGAGACTGGCGGCAATCCAAAATAACTCCTGGGATCATACTTGAGTGTTGGAAATCCTACTTTTAATAGCTCTTTCTCTTTCATCAAAATATCTTCATTCGGTTGGTCATAATTGACGCCCACCACAAAAACCTCATTAAGAAAATCTTGTTGCAGTTCGTTAAGCTCAGGAATCTCCTCACGGCATGGCGCGCACCATTTTGCCCAATAATTAACAATGACAAACTTACCTGGATCTCCAAAATCCAAAGAACCACCCTCGAATAACTCAAAGACACCTTTGTTTGAGCACCCACTTTGCAAGAGAAAAATTGCTGAATAGAGGATAAATATGAATTTTTTCAAACTATTTTCCTAATTAACGACAAGAGCAGAAGAATAACATGCGAAGTGTGAAACAAAAAATTTCTCTATAAAACCGATTATAAATTTAATTTTGCTTCCAGAAATCCAACTTAGGATCCAGTTTGTAAGTTAAAATACAATTCCACCATGAAGAGCACTCCACAGTAGTTTAGAATATTTTGGACAAATATAATGAAAGCTGAAAAGAAAAATCCATACGTTTTAATTCTCTACTATAGCTCTGGAGGACATGTTAAGAAACTTGCAAATCAAATTGCTCTGGGCGTCGAGTCGGCTGGCGTCCCTGCGATTTTGAGAACCGTTCCAAAAATTTCTACCGTTTGTGAATCAACAGAAAATGATATCCCGGAGCATGGAGACATTTATTGTACAAACGAAGAGCTGAAAGATTGCTCGGGTCTACTGCTCGGGAGTCCAACAAGATTTGGCACCATGGCTGGGTCTTTGAAATACTTTTTAGAATCATCCTCCAATTTATGGCTAGAAGGATCACTTGTTAATAAACCTGCTGGCGTATTTACATCTTCAAGTAGCCTGCACGGCGGTCAAGAATCAACTCTGCTATCAATGATGTTACCTTTGCTGCACCATGGAATGATGATATGCGGTGTTCCATATTCTGAATCTTCCCTCTCTCAAACGCAAACAGGTGGCTCACCCTATGGCTCGTCTCATGTTGAAAATACCAGTCTTAGTGAAGAGGAAAAGAAAATCTGTCGAGCGCATGGTAGGCGAATAGCGCTAATATCAAGCAAAATGGAATGTAGAAACGAAATAGAATGACAATACAAGATAAGATAAAAGTATTCAGGTTGGCAACACAGACAATTTATATGTTGCTGGTAGGATCGATAGCAATAAATCTTTTAATTCAAAAAGCGCCGATCATAATTTTTGTGCTTTCTTTAATGCCATTACTAATTTTCGCTCAAGGAATAATAAAAAATAAAATCAAGACATTAATTTGGTTATCTTTTGTTCTGTTACTCTACTTCACTATTTCTATCTACAAACTGAGTATTCCCAGTCCAAAGTTATTCGATATGATCGAGCTAATCCTATGTGTGAGCTTATTTATTTGTGCCTGTCTGAACGCAAGAGTCAGACAAAAACATGGAATAGAATGAAGATCATTGGGAAGGGTTAGGTCCTCAAATTTGTAACACCTGCTTTACAAATGGGATGGTAATTATTCGCGCATCCTCTAGCGACCGCTTATCTAGTTTTCGCAGAATCGCCATAATCTCATGTGTACTCCTATCTACTCTTTTGATGATAAATTCAGCCACACCCTCGGAACACTTAAGACCCTTAATTGACGCTTGATGGTAAATTAGACCGATAAGCTCAGAGTCTTGTAATTTTGGAATATAAATCCCAAGAAATGATTTAAGTCTTGATTCAAGATCCTCAAGAGATAAATTCATGTAATCAATACTCCGATGAGAACCAATAATCAATCGAGCTCCGGAATCTTTGATACGATTCACTAAATTAAATATTTCAATCTGCCAATCCTCAAATCCAGTCACCATATCAATGTCATCTATACAAATAGAATTAAATTCATGGATTCCGTCAAAAACTTCAACAGGGTTCTTCTGAAATAATTGGGATAGCGGAAGATAAGCAACTAGTTCTTTTCGGATACTCAGATCATTGCAAACAGCTTGAAGTAAATGTGAAATTCCAGAACCCTTAGGTCCAAAGAGATGCAAAAATTTACTCTCTTTAGCTTTTATTGTCCTGATTGCAAGTTTATGAGGATCAGAGTTTGCGCAAAAAAAATTTTCAAACGTTGCATCAACATTTAAGTGAACATTTAAAGCTAATTGACCAAACCCTTTCATTAATCCACCCAATTAAAATTAAGATTAGCTTGATCGGATTTTACCTCGTTTTCTTGAGTCAAAAATTCAAAACCATTAATAGCCCTACTCAAAAATTTTATATCGGCACTGGTCTCTACCTCGAATATGATCTGATTAGGTGAAATTGAGCTTAGCTTCATAGACTGAATTATTTCAAGATTTTCAAGATTCGATACAAGCGTTTTATAATCAAGGTACTCGTTTACATTATTAAACGCTAGATCCAGATGCAACGTTTGCTTCAAGGGTGAGAAAGTAAATGGAAAAAGAATTCGATCCAACAAATCATTAAATTTTTCGTCGAAAAAATCTGCTATCGATGGATATAAAAAATCTTCGACAATAATCTCGCCATTCAATGAGCAACTCCAAGTACCCCGAATTTCACCAGAAGTCGTTTCATAAAATCTTACTAAAACCCAACCATCTGATTCATATCTCGATGAGGCAGAGGTGACACTATTTGTTTTTAAATTCCATGCATCATCAACGGGCAGAGCTAACTGATCTTGCAGATCATAGATTGGATAAAAATATGATACGTTCCTCGATATTAGTTTCTCTCTGATTTGATCACTAAAAGGATGTTCAGAATCATTTCCTAAAAACTCACGCCCCGTCTCTTCTTTATCGATTAAGATCCAAAACAAAAATTTTGGCTTAACCGAGGATAAAACTCGCAAACCTGAATCTAGTGCGAATTGATTTAAGGCAAGTTTTGAAAAAGTTACACGCAGACCTAACAGATTTTCATCGCCAATGACATCAGACTCCATATCCACGAATGAAAGCGCCTCTATAAATTGTCTTTTATCAACAAATGTTTTTTTGCTCCTAATAACTTCTTCTGCGGTTGACATACCCGTTATAGCTATTAAAACTTCCTTGAATGCATTATCAATTGCATAATCTTGTGACGAGACGGTTTGATCGGGTATTTGAATGGTTGTGGAGTAGAATTCGTCTGCCACAATACTAAAGGCTGCATAGAATCCAAGAAATAAAATAATCCTCTTAATGCAAGTCATACTAAGAACTTTAAGCTTCGTCGGCATGTGCCAAAACATACTTCCCAGTGAAATTTAAATTAGCGCAACTATATATACCGCGTTAATATATCACTTTTATCAGAGCACCACAGTAATGAGTTCAAGCAAAACTTCACTGACATACAAAGATTCAGGCGTTGATATAAATGCTGGAAACGAGCTGATAGAGGCGATAAAAGATGATGTTAAAAAATCACATATTCCTGGCGTTTTAGGAGGTCTCGGCGGCTTTGGTGGACTATTTGAATTACCCCAGGGTTATAAGGAACCTGTTTTAGTCTCAGGCACAGACGGAGTTGGCACTAAATTAAGACTTGCAATAGATCATGATCTTAATGAAACCGTCGGTCAAGATTTAGTAGCGATGTGTGTTAATGATCTGATCGTGAGTGGTGCCAAACCATTATTCTTTCTAGATTACTATGCTACCGGCTTATTGAAAGTCGATGTAGCGAAAACTGTAATTAAGGGAATAGCTGATGGATGCAAACTTGCTGCCTGTGCGCTTGTGGGTGGAGAGACCGCAGAAATGCCGGGTATGTATAGTAAAGATGACTATGATTTAGCAGGTTTCTGTGTCGGTCTTGTGGAAAAATCTAAAATAATAGATGGTTCGAAAGTTCGAAATGGCGATCTTATTTTAGGTCTAAAATCGAGTGGGCCTCACTCAAATGGATTCTCACTAATTAGAAAGGTAATAGAAGTCTCTGGGATAAGTCCAAGAGACATATTGATAGAGGGTGAAAGTTTGTTGGACCTTGTAATGGCTCCAACCAAAATATATGTAAAGTCAATTCTCGCGATATTGGATGTTGATATAGAAATAAATGCTATGGCACACATTACTGGTGGTGGCTTAATTGAAAATATTCCTCGTGTTCTTCCAGCTAATTTACAAGCGAATATAAACCTCGATACTATTGACCTACCACCGGTTTTTAAATGGTTAAAGAAGAATGGCAATATTGACGATCCTGAACTAATCAAGACCTTCAATTGTGGCATTGGGATGGTACTAATTATTAATCCAAACGAGCTAAGTTCTGTAACTGAAATTTTGAATGACAATGACGAAGAACCCGTCATTTTAGGTAAAATTGTCATATCAAATGATGATAAAAGCCCTATAAAATTTACTGGCAAGCTTTAAAAATGCCAAAAAAATATAGAATCGTTGTCCTGATTTCTGGACGTGGATCAAACCTCCAAGCGATAGTTGAAGCGTGTCTCTCAGGCATAATTAATGGCGCCGTGTGTGCAGTAATTAGCAGCAATCAAAACGCACTAGGCCTTGAGCGTGCAGCAAAGTTCAACATTCCAAGTTCTTTTATTGCCAAAAATACAAATGAGCAAAAAAAAAATTATGATAAACATTTGTGTGAAGTTGTGAGAACTTATCAGCCTGACCTGATCGTATTGGCAGGGTATATGAAAATACTTAATGCTGACTTTATTTCGATGTTTAGAGATAAAATAGTAAATATTCACCCCTCTCTACTTCCAAAATATCCAGGACTAAATACCCATCTCAGAGCGATAAACGCAAAGGATAAGAAATCTGGAGCCACCGTTCATTTTGTTACTGAGGAACTAGATGGCGGACCAATAATAATGCAAGGTAGCGTTCCAATCTTTAGCAACGACTCAAGTGAACAACTTTCGCGTAGAGTTTTAGAAATAGAGCACAAAATGCTCGTTACGGCTATTAGCCTTATTTGTGCTGAAAAAATAAAGAAGCGTAAAGATACTATTTACTTTGAAAATAAAAAATTGAGTAAAAAGGGTATTTCATTTAATCATTTAATGGAACAAAGATAGAAAATTCTACTCTAAGTCAAATAAACGAACAAAAACATTACAGTAATTCTACCCAATTGTATTTATTAGTATGGTGTCCTCATTAAAATTTAATGTGAAGATAATGGGCCTTTTTCTCAGCGCCCTTTTTACTTTGGACACAAGTAGTTCAAGTCTGTCTGAATATGAAATAGACTACAAAGCTCAATACAATGGTCTCGATGTAAAAGCAACTTACACCCTGAAGCATGAGGGAGATAATAAATTTGTTGAATATTCCTCAGTTAAAAATATTTTAGGAGAAATCACAGAGATATCTGAGTTTAAATTAATCAATGAAAATCAAATACGATCTGAAAAATTTAAATCAAACAGAACACTAATTGGTAATAAGCGTCGAGAGAGTAGTAGTTTTGATTGGGAGAAAAAGCTCGCAATTTACACAAAAGACAATACAACCAAAAGCTTTGGCATTGAGAAAAAAATCTACGATCCAGTCTCGGCCAAAGTTCAACTGCGATTGGACATTAAGTCAAATAAGAACAGCTACGTCTATGATGTTCTCACCAAAGGTAAAATAAAACGGTATAAATATGAGGTACTTGGAAATGACCTCATAGAGACAGCGAGCGGCAATCTGGATACGGTAAAAGTAAAAAGAATTCATGAGGATAATAAGAAAAGGCAAACCGTTTTTTGGTTGGCTAGAGATTGGGACTTCGTACTGGTAAAATTGAATCATAGAGACAAAAAAGAAACTTATTCCATAGAGATACTAAGAGGCTTCGTCTCCGGCAATGAAATTAATTGAGCGATAAAAAATAAAATCCGATTATGAAAAAGGGTAAATCAAATAAATCTGTAATTATTACTTTATTAATCATGACTTTGATCGTGCTTGGTTTAATTACTTACCTCAAAATCTTTAAAGTGGAGGAGTACAGTACTACAGAGATTCCTTCTCAAGAAATTAGTACTATTGAAGATGTTGTAATTCCTGAGGCCTCCATCCCGAAATCATTACCGCCAGAGAATTCTGAGCCAGATATTTCAAACAAAGTCTTTAGTTTGCCACCTCTTGATGATAGCGATGAGTTCCTCAGAAAAAGAATATCACTTCTGAGTAAGAATCAAGATTTATCAGTTTGGATAACCGCCGATGATTTATTACGTCGAATTGTCAGCTATACCGACGGTTTATCGAGAGGTGTAGCGCTAGATAAAATATTTCCACTTAGCCCACCTGACGGAAAATTTACAACTCACATAGATGGTGAGAATATATGGCTCAATGCTGGTAATTATGAAAGGTACGATAGAACCATCAGCGCAATTGTCTCTTTAAATCCTAAGATGCTCGCAAAAATTTTCCACTTTTCAAGACCTCTTTTAGAAACAGCATTCGCAGAACTCGGATACAATATAAGACAAATGGACGGTATTATACTCACTGCATTAGATCAAATTATTGCGACCCCGGTTATCTATGAACCCATCATGCTGACGCGGGAATCTGTTACCTATAAATTTGCAGATTCAAATTTGGAAAGGCTCAAACCAATACAAAAACAGTTAATCAGATCTGGACCAACAAATACTGAGAGAATAAAAAATCAGGCCGCAGCAATAAAAAAATATCTTCTCAACCCAAACGAAATTTAAATATATTTACGTTTTTGGAAGGGTCACACCAGTCTGACCTTGATATTTGCCGTTTCTATCAGCATAAGACGTAGCACACTCCTCGTCTGACTCAAAAAACAGCATTTGAGCTACACCCTCATTCGCATAGATTTTTGCCGGCAGGTTAGTGGTATTTGAGAATTCTAAAGTAACATGACCCTCCCACTCTGGCTCCAAAGGGGTTACGTTCACAATAATTCCACACCTCGCATAGGTCGATTTTCCGAGGCATACAGTTAAGACTGATCTTGGAATTTTAAAATACTCTATGGTTCTCGCTAGAGCAAACGAATTTGGAGGTATGATGCAACAATCATCCATTACATTTACAAAAGAATCGTCGTCAAAATTCTTTGGATCGACGGTCTTGGAATGAATATTAGTAAATATTTTGAATTCATTAGCGCACCTCACATCATAACCATAACTCGAGGTTCCGTAAGAAATAACTTTTTTATCCTCACAATTACGCACCTGATGAGCTTCAAAGGGAGATATCATTCCTTGCTCATTTGCCATTTTACGTATCCAATTATCTGATTTAATACTCAATTTTCTGCAACCCTATACCCTAAATAAAATAAGATTCTGTTGTTTGAAGGAATATATCATGTAATCTGCCGTTTTGAGATCAAAAAAGTTTATTCGAATACCACATTTGTTTCTGAATTATCATAATTTTCGATTTGACAGAAAATATTGCTTACTATTTGCCTAAATTCCTCATTAAAAGAAATAGAGGATTTTGAAGCTTTCGAGCTTTTTTTGCTAACCAAACTTTCAGCGAATTCAGCATCTAAAGGCAATCTCCCTAGCATGGACAAGCCATATTGCTGTGAAAGTTTTTCTCCGCCACCCCTCCCAAAAATGTCAGATTGACAACCACAATAATTACAGATGTGCGTAGACATATTTTCAATTAATCCAATTAATGGGACATCCACTTTTTGAAACATCTCTATTGCTTTTCTTACATCTGCCAAAGCCACCTCTTGTGGCGTCGTAATGATGACCGCACCGGTGAGTTTTATTTTTTGAGATATTGTTAAATGGATATCACCAGTTCCGGGAGGGAGGTCAATAATCAAATAATCTAACTCTCCCCATAATGTTTGTTGCATCATTTGTTGCAGAGCTGATGAGGCCATCGGTCCTCGCCAAACTACAGGCGTGGATTCGGCCACTAAATACGACATTGACATCGTTTTGATATCATTAATCTCTACCGGTTCAAAAAATTTATCATTCTTAATTACAGGTTTGGTATCCTGAGATACACCCATGATGATTGAAATACTGGGTCCATATATATCAGCATCAAGTAATCCAACCTTCAGTCCCATCTCTTTCATAGACAAGGCCATCATGACTGCAGTCGAAGATTTTCCAACACCACCTTTGCCAGACGCAACGGCGATAGCATTTTTAATCTCTTTCATAAAAATATATATTTTGTTAAATAATTAGTTACGATTTCATCATAAGTTGAAATACTTCAAAATGAAAAGCCTACTTAAAAAAGATATACTATCTGAACAAATTTGTATGCAACTTTACGCTCCTATATGACTCAAAAACGACAAATAATAGTTACAAATGCTCTTCCGTATGCAAATGCACCACTTCATCTTGGACACATGCTGGAATACACGCAAACGGATATATGGGTGCGCTTTCAAAGGATGAGAAAGAATGACTGTTACTACATGTCAGCGGATGATGCGCATGGTACTCCAATAATGCTCACCGCATCTCAAAAAGGAATTTCACCAGAGGAGCATATAGATAAAATTAGAGAGAGTCACGAGGCTGATTTTAAAGATTTTCTTATCAGTGTTGATAATTACTACACAACTCATTCACCCGAGAACCAAAAACTTTGCGAAGACATTTTTAAGATACTCAAGCGAGACAAACATATAGAAGAGCGTGAGATAAGTCAGGCATTTGATCTGCAAGAAAATTTATTTCTTGCAGATCGCTACATTAAAGGTACTTGCCCAAATTGTCTTGCGGAGAATCAGTATGGAGATAACTGTGAGGCCTGTGGAGCGACATATAAACCCACGGATCTTATTAATCCAATCTCTGTTCTATCAGGAACAAAACCTGTAGAAAGAGAATCAAAGCATTACTTTTTTAAACTCTCGGAGTTTAATGATTTTCTCAAGGATTGGCTTTCAAAAGACGTCGTAACAGAATCAATTGCAAACAAGCTAAATGAATGGTTGGAGGAGGGGTTAACTGATTGGGATATTAGCCGTGATGAACCCTACTTTGGATTTTTAATACCTGGTGAAGATACAAAATATTTTTATGTTTGGCTTGATGCTCCGATTGGTTATATCGCCGCGTTCAAAAATTATTGTAATCACTCAAAACTAGATTTTAATCATTTCTGGGGGAAAGATAGTCCAACTGAGCTATATCACTTCATAGGTAAAGACATCATCAACTTCCATGCTTTATTCTGGCCATCAATGCTGAAAAGTGCAGGAATACGACTCCCAACAAAAATTTGTGTTCATGGTTTTGTCACAATAAATGGATTAAAAATGTCAAAATCAAGAGGTACATTTATTTTAGCTCGAGATTATCTAGATAATTTAGACCCTGATTTTTTAAGATATTATTACGCTTGTAAGTTGTCAAACTCAGCAGAAGACCTTGACTTAAATTTGGAAGACTTTGTTCAAAAAATAAATAGCGATCTGGTTGGGAAAGTTGTCAATCTTGCTAGCCGCTGTAGTAAATTTATCACGAAAGGTAACGATGGTTATCTTCATTCAGAGATAGATGACAAAGAACTATGGAATATTTTCAGTCAATCTGCGACGACGATCAGTGAAAACTACGAAAATAGAAATTTCTCTAAAGCGACAAGGGAAATTATTAAATTAACCGATCTCGCCAATGAATATATCTCTGATAAACAACCTTGGGTACTCAATAAAGAACATGATAACAAAGAGCAAGTTCTGAGAATTTGCTCTTTGGGTATAAATTTATTCAGATTGATTATGATATATCTCAAACCTATAACACCCAACTTGGTTAGAAAGGCCGAAGATTTTTTAAATGAAACGCTGTTATGGGACAGTAGTGCTTATCCTCTGCTGAATCACAAAATAAAGAAATTCGAACCCATGATAAGTCGAATTCAAAACGAAAATATCGAGGCCATGTTGAACTCCGCTAATGATGGGAAGGCGTAAGCTTGCATGAAATAATTCTTATCGCATTGGCTGCTGCTATCGCCAACTATGTAATATTCGTTGACCTTCTAGGTTTAAGCTTTTTTATTTCAGCAACTTCTAATTTAAGACGTATAACCATCCTCGCGGCAGCAACGACAATAGTATTAATGTTATCCTCAATTTTCATATTCATAGTAAAAATGCTTACTGCAAATCATGCAGTTTTTAATTTGCTTCTCCCTATGATTTCGATGTTGATAATATTCCTAATGACGATCTTTGTCTTAAAGCTTTTCAAAAACCTATTTAGCTTGGAATTTAGTAGCCACAACATAGCTTTATCACTGATAGTTCTCAACAGTGGGATTCTTCATATTTCAATTCGGTCGACTAACTATGAAAATTTATTTGAAGCGACTTTGTTCAGCTTGATAGGCGGAATTGGATTTTCACTGAGCCTAATATGTTTCAGCGCACTCAAAGAAAATATAAATCAACTGCCTGTGCCAGAAGTTCTGCGAGGCAATCCAATAACCATGATTACGATTGGTATTGTATCCCTTGGATTTATGGGGTTGATCGGTTTATGAGACATATTGGAAATAAAAGCAAAATCAATTATGTTCTACTTGCGCTATCTCCAGCCATTCTCATGCTTATCTATCAATTCGGTTGGAGTGTACTTGTCAATCTATCAATAGCCATCACTTCAACGCTATGCCTTGAATTGATTATTGTTACGCTAGCCAAGCAGAAAATAAAATCTTTACAAATATCTTCATCAACTTTGATTGGCATTTACATTGCCATCGCACTTCCTCCATTGGTATCTTGGTGGGTAATTATTTATGCCACACTGATCGCAATCACCGCGAAAAATGTCTTTGGAATAGATGCTAAAAATCCTTTCAATTCCTCAATGGTTGGCTACGCAGCCACATTAATCAGTTTCCCAAATAAAATTAGCACCTGGATTCTTCCAAGATCATTACGGAATAATGAAACCGAATTTCTAAACCTACATGAAACGCTTAGTCTCACTTTCAATAATGTTGAGATACCCGACTCATTGACAGGAGCAACCGCATTGGAGGTGTTCAAGTACTCTAATGACGGTCTAATGTTAGAGCAAATATATCAAAATAATAAGATTTTTAGTGATGCAAGTTTTGCAATTGTTGGCTGGGAATGGATCAGCATAAGTTTTTTAATAGGTGGCCTGTTTTTAATTATTATCCGAGTGATTACTTGGCATAGTCCCACTGCGATGATTGGATCAATTTGTTTTTTGTCTCTGTTATTTTTTGACAATGGGAGCTCGAGTAGTGGCGGTTCGGCTATGCTACATTTATTTGGGGGTGCGACAATGCTAGGTGCCTTTTTTATAATCACAGATCCAGCAAGTTCGCCTGAAACGGGAAAAGGTAAAATAATATTTGGGAGCATCATTGGAGTTCTCGTTTATATAATACGAGTCTGGGGTGGTTATCCAGATGCACTTGCTTTCGCTGTCATACTAGGAAATTTTGCGACGCCACTGATTAATAAATTCACCTTTCAGACTCATGAGTCTAAAGCTTAATACCAACGAATTTGAGGTGCCAATTATTAATAAATATCCAACTTTAAATCTCGCTTTTATTGTGCTGCTATTTCTCATAATACTTATTTTTGTCAATTCAAAACTCGCAGAGGATATCGAAAAAAATAGACAAATTTATGAACACAAAAATTTAAAACAAGCATTAGAAATTGATTTAGCACCAGACGGCATCTTTGTTAACTCCATTAACTTGTCAAGAGAGATGACAGAACAACTTGGTTATGATGAAGAGGAAAATATTGTGTCAGTATACTCTGACGCTAAGTTAATCTCTTTGATAATTCCATCAAAAACTAAACGTGCATACAATGGAAAAATTGAGCTTCGAGTATATGTCTCGCCAGCGGGTGAAGTCATGAAAGTCCTGGTCGATGAACACAACGAAACCATTGGAATTGTCGACGAAATAATTAAGAAAGACAGTTCTTGGACATCGAAGTTCAAGGGAATCATGATCACGAAAACAAATGATGAAAGTTGGGAAGATTATTTTTCAAAACAAAATTTTGATGTCGTAACAGGAGCTTCAATAACCTCCAGATCTATTCAAGAAGGAGTCTACAAAGCATTACTATTTTATAAAGAAAATAAACAAAGGATTTTATCCACAAAAAATGAAAGCTGAACCATCCATAAGAACATCACATAACGAGCCGATCTTTGACCATAAAGCTATGATCGGTCTAATTGGATTATCTCCAATAATAATTATGGCTACATCATTTGTAAGTTCAATAATCACATTACTTTCATTGATGTTTGTTTTAATACTAACGAAGGCTTTTTATTCTTTTAAAGATTTTCTTTTTGAAAAACGATTCAAATTTCTTTACATGATTTTGTTGGTTTCTTTTTTCTCGACATTAGTTGATCTTTTTATACAAACAAAGTTATATGATTTCCATCAAAAATCTAATTTGTTTATTTTGATAATTGCAGCACACTCATTACTTTTCGTGTCAGTGCTAAACGCAGCACCAAAGATCGGAGTCCAAAATACTCTGAGCAACATAAAAATCATTAGGTCTTTTTCATTACTACTTATCGCCCAAGGATTAATTAGAGAGCTATTCGCATACGGCACAATATTTCGCGATTTCGATATCATCTTTGGTACTTTCACTAGCTCGTGGACGATTCAAGTAATTAACGAAAATATGATTGTGCCAATATTCCAAACACCCGTAGGGGCCATCTTTATATATGCATTTCTAATAACTGGCGTAAATTACCCAGTTATCAAAAACCGAAAAAAAAACATTAATAAGCCTTAAAAATTTCGTCCAAATGACGAAAACTTTTAAACTCAATGAAGTTGTCACTAGGATCTTTTATGAACATCGTTTTCTGTTCACCTGGTTGACCCTCGAATCTTAGGTAAGGATCTAAATAAAAATTAATGTTCATAGATCTTAAATGAGACTCTAAGGATGAAAATATTTCCCAAGACAAGATGACCCCAAAATGGGATGCCGGAACTTGATGACCGTCAACCTCATTAAAAGAGGTTTTCTGCTTTGCATTATTTTTCGAATAGTGAATTACAAGCTGATGTCCAAAAAAATTTAAATCTACCCAAGTGTCAGACTGTCTTCCAATCTCACATTTAAGCGTTGAAACATAGAACTCTTTTGCTTCAGCCAGATCAGTAACTGGAATTGCCAAATGAAATACGGTGGAATCCTGTTCATCATAAAAACTTGATCGCTGAGAATCTTGTAATGACATTATTTTTGTTCCTTAGTTATCTATGAGGTTAATCCAAGAGTATTCGACCTTCTGAAACTAAAACTGAATTACCTCCTATCCAAACATCTGCAACCTTACCATCGATTTTAGAGGCTCTTGCAAATAATTGACTTGGTCGCCCCATCTCGATGCCTTGATTGATATTCCATGAAAACATTCCAGAATTACACTGACGATAGTGAGCCAATAATCCCACGAGTGCGCAATTCGCACTGCCCGTAGCAGGATCTTCCCTAACACCTAAATCTGGAGCGAACATCCGTGCATTAATGCAATTTTTTTCATTATCAAGGTAATAGCAATGCAAATTAGTCGATATCCCAGAGGAGGAGAGTTTTGAAAGTCTTGCCAGATCTACTCTTATTTTTCTTAATGCTTGCATCGAGGAAATATTAATAAATAAAAATTTTAAACCAACTGAAGCTTCCATGGGCACATGAATACTGGCATCAATTTCAGACTCCTCCAAAGAAAGAACCTGAGCCATTTGACTTAATGGCACTTTAGCACCGAGTGAAAATTTCTCAGGAGCTTTTAACTCACAAAACAATATTTCGTTATCATCTTGCGAGATCTGAATTTCAACAACCCCCGCTAATTCTTCAAAAAGTACATTGACGGGTGCTACGACATCTTTCACCTCTTTATCGAGTGCTAAAACACATGCAGTGCCAATGTTAGGATGTCCAGCAAATGGTAATTCTTCATTGGGTGTAAAAATTCGCACTTTACGATTAACATTCAGTTCACTTTTGAGAACAAATGTAGTTTCTGAAAAATTAAACTCCTTTGCTATTTTCTGCATTTGGTCACCCGTGAGTCCTTCAGCCTCGGGAACAACTGCTAATTGATTTCCAGAAAAACGCGTACTGGTAAAAACATCACAAGTAAAGAATTTATATGACTTCAATTCAATCACTCTCCCCTACCAAGGTAAATCCTCCAGATCCAGATTACCCCCACTCAAAATAACACCCACCCTCTCATTCTTAAAGTATTCCGGTTTATTTAGAATCACCGCAAGCGGGACTGCCGACGAAGGCTCAACAATAACTTTTAACCTACTCCAAATGATCTTCATTGCTTCAATAATCTCACTCTCTGTAGCAGTAATGAATTCATCGACATTTTTTAAAATGATCTCAAAGTTCTTGACGCCCAATGTTGCCCTCAAACCATCAGCTATCGTCATAGGCTTATAATCTGTCACATGATTTTTACTATAGAAACTATCTGTCGCATCTCTAGCAGTCTCTGGTTCAGCACCTATTATTGTCGAAGCAATACCTCCATTCTTTTTTGCAAAAAAAGATACTCCAGAGATCAATCCTCCTCCTCCAACCGGAATCAGCAACTTATCAAGAGGCTCTTGCAGCTGTGATTCTAGCTCGCATGCGATAGATCCTTGCCCAGCAATAACAGAATAATCATCAAAAGGATGAATAAATGTGTATTTATACTCGTCGATAAGTTCTTGAACTTTCATTTCTCTCGCTGATATCGTCGGCTCACAGAATACGATTTTCCCACCGTAAGATTTAACAGCTTCTATTTTTACTTTTGATGCATTTTCAGGCATGACGACAATACATGAAATTTTTTTCATCTGTGCCGCCCAAGAGAGTGCTGCTCCGTGATTGCCAGACGAGTGAGTTATGACTCCTCGATCAAGTGCAGTCTTATCAAGTGACAAAATTGCATTGCAGGCACCACGAGCTTTGAATGCACCAATTTTCTGCAGATTATCTGCTTTGAATACAATGTCACAACCGCATAATTTATTGATTTCTTTGCTGTGAATAAGCGGTGTGTTGTGGATGTATGAGTTTATCCTAGCATGGGCGTCATAGATTTCCGATACACCACTAATCATTTATCTCACTCTTAAAAGTTTTCATAATTTACAACTTACGACCTAATTGGTCCGCCAACCTGAGTCGCAGTGCATTTATTTTGATAAAGCCTTCAGCGTCCTTCTGTTCAAAACCAACATTACCATCGAAAGATGCTATATTTTCGTCATATAAGCTAGTTTCTGATTTTCTTCCAAGTACAGTAATATTGCCTTTAAATAATTTTAATCTGACAAATCCATTGACAAACTCTTGGGATTTATCCACCGCCTCTTGAATTATCATCCTCTCCGGTGACCACCAGAAACCGTTGTAAATGAGTTTTGCATACTTTGGCATTATTTCATCTTTAAAATGTAATACCTCACGGTCAAGTGTAATAGATTCAATTGCTCTACGAGCGCGAAGGATTACTGAACCGCCTGGTGTTTCATAGCATCCTCGTGATTTCATTCCAACGAAGCGGTTTTCAACGATGTCAGATCTACCAATCCCGTGAATACCTGCTATCAAATTCAATTCCTTAAGAATTTGAGCAGGTGTTTTTCGCTCATCATTTATCTCTATGACATCACCGTGTGAAAATGTCAGGGTTAACACCTCAGGCTCATCAGGTGTATCTTCAATATCCCTAGTCCACTGCCACATCTCTTTTCTGGGCTCACACCAAGGATCTTCCAAGTCACCTCCCTCATATGAAATGTGGAGCAAGTTAGCGTCTGTGGAATATGGAAATTTGTTACTGCCAACCGAATCTATCTTAATTCCATGTCTTTCACAGAAAGAGAGAAGATTTGTCCTGGAGTCAAGATTCCATTCTCTCCAAGGCGCGATTATTTTTATATCAGAATTTAGCGCATACGCACCAAGTTCAAATCTTACTTGATCATTGCCCTTTCCTGTTGCTCCATGTGAAATTGCATCTGCCCCCGTCTCAGTGGCAATTTCTACTAATCGTTTTGAAATTAAAGGTCGAGCAATTGAGGTCCCGAGCATATACTCACTCTCATATATGGTGTTTGCTCTGAACATTGGAAAAACAAAATCTCGCACGAATTCTTCTTTCAGATCCTCGATAAAGATTTGCCTTACGCCCAAATCTTGTGCCTTTTTCCGAGCAGGCTCAATTTCATTTCCTTGACCAATATCTGCAGTAAAAGTTATCACTTCACATCCATATGTCTCTTGCAACCATTTTACGATTACCGATGTATCTAAACCGCCAGAGTATGCTAGGACAACTTTTGCAATTGATGTTTTGTTCATAAATCTAAATTTGTCTAAACTTAACTCAGTATATATGGTAACTAGCAGACAAATATAGCTTATATAATGTAATAATAGTTAGGAACAAAATGAAGTTTGCGGTAGCATTCCGACAATGATGCAAAAATCTACCGAAATAAAGATTAGAAAGCCTGATGATTGGCATCTTCACCTTCGAGATGGCGATGCATTAAAAGTAACTGTGCCTAATGCATGCAGAGGTTTTAATCGTGGAATAATAATGCCAAATCTTGTGCCTCCTGTAACCACAGTTGATTTAGCTCATGAGTACCGTAAGAGAATCGTGCAAAACATTCCTCAAGATTCATCATGGCAGCCTCTCATGGTGCTTTTTTTGACTGACAGAACTACACCAGAAGAGATTTACAAAGCACATGAGTCAAAAATAATATTTGGTGTAAAACTTTATCCTGCAGGTGCAACAACTAACTCTGACACAGGCGTCACTAACTTAGGCAAATTAAACAAGACTTTTGCAGCTATGCAAGAAGTTGGAATGGTGCTTCAAATTCATGGAGAGGTTACAGATAAAAACATCGACATTTTTGATAGAGAAGCTGTTTTCATCGAAACTATCTTAAAACCATTAGTGGAGAAATTTCCAACACTTAAAGTGTCATTGGAACATATAACTACTGAAGAGAGTGTTACTTTTGTCACTAAGGATTCTGATAGTGTTCATGCAAGCATTACGCCTCAACACCTACTATATAACCGAAATGATATGTTGGTGAGTGGAATACGACCTCATTTATTCTGTTTACCAATTTTAAAGAGAGAAAGGCACCAACAAGCTCTGCTTGAAGCCGCAACTAGTGGCAATAAAAAGCTTTACTTAGGTACAGATTCTGCGCCACATGCCAGGGATCAAAAGGAAAATTGTTGTGGTTGTGCTGGTTGTTACAGTCACTTATCCGCAATAGAACTTTACGCTGAAGTATTTGATCAATTTAATGCCCTCGATAAGTTAGAAGGCTTCGCAAGCATGCATGGTCCGGATTTCTACGGCCTTCCCTATAACGATTCTTTTATTTCCTTAAAACGCCAAAAATGGAAAATTCCATCATCAATCAAGTATCTCAATACTGAGCTAATCCCACTAGGAGCGAATAGCGAGCTCAACTGGAAACTTATCTAACAAAATGATGTCTGAAAATTTAGAAAACATTGCATCACGATTCAGGAATTTTTTACCCGTAGTTATTGATCTAGAAACTACCGGCTTTGATGCAAAAACTAATGCGATAATTCAAATTGCAATCATAATTCTGGGCTTTGATAGTAAAGGAAACCTATCAATAAAATTCTCTGAGACCAGAGATGTGGCGCCATTTGCAGAAGCAATCATAGATAAATCAGCGATTGAGTTCACGGGAATCAATGTATATGACCCTGATAGAAAAGCACTTCTAGAGAGTTCTGCTCTGAAAGAAGTTTTTCAAACTATTAAACTTGAGACCAAAAAAACTGGCTGCAAAAGAGCCATACTAGTGGGGCACAATGCTCACTTTGATCTCGCATTTATTAACGCGGCTGTAGAGCGATGTAAAATAAAGAAAAATCCTCTTCATCCTTTTTCATGCTTTGATACAGCTACCTTAGCAGGTCTAGCCTATGGTCAAACAGTTCTCGCAAAGGCATGCGAAGCAGCTAATATTAATTTTGAAAGCGAGCGCGCTCATGATGCTCTGTATGATGCCAAAAAAACTGCTGAACTATTCTGCTCCATCGTAAACCGTTGGAAAGATTTAGGTGGGTGGCCCTTATAAAGCCCTATCTTTACTTTTCCAAAAATCAGTTCCATCAATAGAAGAGTCCTCAGCCACAAATTCTGTGACATCACCTTCATTGTATTGGTTTTCATAGTTTTTGAATGCTGAGAGTGCGGGTTTTTGTAAGATAAGGATAGCGATTATATTGAGCCACGCCATTAATCCCACTCCTATATCGCCCATTGCCCAGGCAAGTTCTGCCGATTTAACAGAGCCGAATAACACCGAAAAGAGCAACAATACTTTAAGCACTGCTCCCATACCAGACCAATTAAAATATCTACTCAGGTATACAATATTAGTCTCTGCGATGTAGTAATAAGCGAGTATTGTTGTGAATGCAAAAAAGAAAAGGGCAATAGCCAATAAAATTGCGCCAAATCCTGGAATTATTGTCTCGAATACATTCTGAACATAACCAGGTCCGGCCTCTACTCCAGGGAGACCAGTGTAAATCATTGCTCCATCTGCTGATCCAACATTATAAAAGCCAGTCAGTAAAATCATCAACGCAGTCGCTGTGCAGACTATAAGCGTGTCGATGTAGACAGAGAATGCTTGTACCAGTCCTTGTTTTACTGGATGGGAAACTTCTGCTGCAGCTGCTGCATGGGGTGCAGTACCTTGACCTGCTTCGTTGGAATATATGCCTCTTTTAACACCCATTTCTACTGCAGAACCTACGATAGCGCCAAAACCAGCATGGATTGAAAATGCACTACTAATTATTAAGGTAAAAACTTCAGGTAACTCACTGACATTAAAACCTATTACAATCAGGGCTAAAACTAGGTATCCAAGCGCCATAAAAGGAACCATAACCTGAGTAAACTTCGCAATTCTTCTCACGCCTCCAAAAATAATCACACTTATCAAAAACACTAAAACGAGACCCATGTGTGTCCTGGATAATCCCCATGCATTTTCTACAGATACAGCAATACTATTAGCCTGTATCCCTGGCAAACAAAATCCGACAGCGAGAATGGTACTCAGAGCAAAAAGAATAGCGTAAGGCTTGTTATTCATCGCCTTATCGATGTAGAAAGCGGGACCTCCTCTATACATCCCAGTTTCGTCTTTCTCTTTATAAATTTGAGCTAGTGTCGCTTCAATAAATGCTGTTGATGCACCAAAAAAAGCAACCACCCACATCCAGAAGACTGCGCCGGGACCCCCGATCGCAATTGCAGTGGCTACCCCTGCGATATTTCCTGTACCAACCCGACCTGACAATGAAATCGATAAAGCCTGGAAAGAGGATATTCCTGAAGAGGAGGTGTTTGTTTTAAAAAGTAAGGTAATCATATGTTTGAAATACCTTAGTTGCAGAAACTTTGTTCGAACTGAAAACCATACTCCTGCTCCTAAACAGAGAGCAATCAGAGGTTTACTCCAAATAATTGAATTTAAACTATTAACAATTTCCTCTATCAAAATATTTCCCCAAATGTTGTTACGTTGACAAAAATAAACCACAGTTACTTCATTTCAATGCCTTTATACTTAACTTGAGTGGCAGTTCAATTTCCTTTTTCGTGTGTAATCTGAAAATACTATCAATGTTTTTAATAAATTCTTCACTCATTTCAGATGTTGATCTTACCGACATGTCTACATGGGCAATTATAGTTTCATAAATACTGCAAATTTCTCTTTTTTCATTAATCATAACTGCAACAAGGTGGATAAGTTTTTTATTATAAGCATTTAGTCGATATCTCGTTCTAACAAGTTCTCCCAATTTACACTCTTTAAGGTACTTTATATTGTCTTCCAACGAAAACGAGGAGAATCCTTGTTTAAAATATTCTTTTGAAAAACCAAGATCATCTTCATAGTAGTTCTCAAGGTTTTCTATGAATAGTTTGAAATAAAAAAGTACATTCATATGTCCATTGTAATCACACATCTCTGCGGTGATTCTAGAAAACGATGAGGACTCAGGAAAAGCAATCTCAAGATCCATTTTTATCTCCTACTTTGAGTCCGTTTGTTTATCATTTTCAAGAAGCATGATGGCCTCCTTATATAGTAGTTTTTTATTCTCACCCGTTATTTTCGCCGCTATTGATGCGGCTTTTGAGCTGCTCATCTCGGATAAAAGCAATTTTAGAATCCTTCTATGATCTTTTTTTAGTTTTGTAGCATCTTCACCACATTTTTCAACAATTAACACGATTTCTCCCTTCGTATTACTTGGATCTTTCTCTATAAACTCTGTTAATTCGCCTATCGTCCCAGAAAAGTATGTTTCAAATAGTTTAGTCATCTCTCTCGCCATAAAGATTTTTCGCTTGTTACCAAGTATTAACTTCATATCCTTGATACTTTCGAGAACTCGGTGTGGTGATTCATAGAAAATAATGGTGTGTTGATAGCCTCGAATTTGCTCCAGAGTATTTTTTCTATCCTCCCTCTTTCGTGGCAAGAACCCTTTAAATAAAAAAGCATCGGTATTTAATCCTGAAACACTCAATGCAGAAATTGCAGCACAAGAGCCTGGAATCGGAATAATACTTATACCCAAAGCACGTGCTTTCCTAACAAGTTTGAAGCCTGGATCTGAAATCAAAGGCGTACCTGCATCAGATATCAAGGCAATATTTTCACCTTTTTGAATTTTTTCCATGATAACGTCTGTGGCTCGCTCATCAGAATGCTCATGATAAGAGAGGCATTTTGTCTTAATATCAAAACGATTGAGTAATGTTTTACTGGATCTGGTGTCTTCACATGCAATAATATCTACTTGGTCGAGTATGGTTACTGCTCGAGGCGTCATATCAGCCAAGTTACCAATAGGTGTGGAGACAACATAAAGTATGCCAAAATCTGCCATTTACAAAAAAATATATTCTAAAAGTTTGTATTGTTTGTTTGCCTTATGCGCAATGTTCATAATGAGTTGCACTCCCGTTCAGAATACCATAAACACAACCACCTCCGAAGTGTATGTTTCTGCTTCTCAAGATGATGTCTTACTAAAATCTATTGAAGAGGAGACACTTGAAAGTGAACAAGAAATAAAAACAAGTCAACAACTTCTAGAGACTGCACTAAAGTTTGCACAAGGTGGCAGCAGTTTACAAAGTAAGAATTTTCTCAAACGCATTAATCCTGAGGAACTTAATGATGTCTCTTTCCTAAATTATAGTTTGCTAGAATCAAAAGTTTCCAATTCAGAAGATGAGCTAAACGTCGCATTTCAGAAGTTAGAGAGTAACCGAATTTTATCGATTGAGAAAAATTTAAATGATGAAGCTTTGATCGATCTGTATAAGGAGAAATCTGCTATTGCACTTACGCTTGGAGAGTTAAAAACAAGCATTCAATATGATGTGAAACTTCATAACCTTATTTCTTCAAAAGAAATTAAAAGTAAATTGCATAATGAAACACTCGCCAAACTAATAAGCCAACCATACAAAAAACTCCAACAATGCAAAAATAATGCTGACTTGATTGTAGGAGCATGGTGTGATCTTGGATTAGAAATAAGAGATACTCAATTAAATTCACAAACAAGAGCAGATGCATATCAAAATTGGCGAGAGAGATATCCGGACCATAGTGCTGCCCAGTTTGCGGTAATCCCGAATGATGTGCACGATGTGCAAACTGAGAAAGGACAAATAGCGCTATTATTACCACTCGAAGGTGAATATTTAAGCCCTAGTAAAAACTTTATTGAGGGCTTCCTTAATGGGTACTTTAACTCCTTAAAAACGAATGAGGACAATCGCCAAACCATCAAAATTTTCAACTCCTCAGAGGATGGAATTTTGAACTCCTATCAAGACGCTATGAAATTAAACCCACAGATAATTATTGGTGGATTTCGCCAATCAGAAGCAAAAGATTTACTATCTATAGAGACTTATGAAGTACCAACAATAGTTCTCAATGATTTTGATCAATTAAATTACCCAGAAAGAGAAAATTTATTTTTCTTCTCAAACTCTCAAGGAGATGAAATCAGTCATATTATTAGTGACATGTGGTATCGTGGGATTCAATCAGTAATAGTGATTGCTCCAGATCATCTTTGGGGGGTACAGGCGTCGGAAGCTTTTCAATCTGGTTGGGTGGCAAGAGGAGGCATTATCTTAGACAAAGTGATTTTTAATCAAGATACTCGAGATTTTACCGACTTACTCAAACAACCACTTCATATAGATATGAGTGAAAAGAGAGGTTTGTTTCTTAAGCGATTTGTGAATAGTAAACTTGATCTATCCTCCAGACGGAGAAATGATATTGATGGGATAGTTTTATTTGCCTATTCTGATAAAGCTCGTCAAATAAAACCCGCACTTAATTACCTTTTCGCAAATGATATCCCTGTGTACTCTTCCTCAAGAATTTACAATGATGTTGAAGAGCCAAATCTCTACAGAGATTTAGACGATATTAAGTTTGCTGGTATGCCTTGGAGCTTGGAAGGTAGCCTTCAACAAGAACTTAACATCGATGAGACTCTACATCCTGAGTATCGTCAACTGTATACACGAGGTTTTGATAGCTTCTTATTAAGTCAAAACCTCAAGGAACCTTCTTTTGCTCAAAATATTCCCCTTCTTGGAGCCACGGGAGTGCTAAGACTTAAAAATAATATGGTCACAAAAGATCCGTATTGGTATCAATTTAAGAATGGCTCAAAAATTAAGATTCAAGCCATGAAAAGCAACTAATAACCTGATAAAAATGATCAATCTGGAAGACAGAATATTTAGATATTTTCAAGAGAGTATTGAGATCACAATGCATATTGGCGAAAAATTCACTCAAGAAATTATTAGCGCTGTAGACATCATTAGTACCAGTCTTTTATCAGATGGGACTATTTTTACTTACGGAGAAAATGAGGCGAGCATCGTCTCTAATTTTATAAGCACACGCTTAACAACTGGGTGCAGTATAGATAGACCACCTTTTAAATGTCTAAATATAAATCAAACATCAAGTTTTAATACTCAGTCAAGGTTGTTGTCCTCACACTCAAAAAAGTCAGACGTTTTGGTAACTATTTTTAATAAAAATAGGAGTGACAACGTGAGCAACTTGCTCAAAATAGCTAATGACTCAGAATTATCAGTTATTAGTATATCGGCTTTTGAAAATAAAAATTTGAGCCAATTGGAACTTTATAATAAGGTTACGATTAACTTGAATGGGATATCAAAGTCAGCACTTATTCTTGCAGAAATTGAGATTAGTCGATGCATATGTTCGTTAATTGAAGAAAGTATTTTTGGAGTGTAAATAATGCGATTGAATTTATTTTTATTAATTTTAATTAGTTTTAACTTTGGTTGCACAACAATAGTTGACGACTTAACCACTGAACCCATTCAGCCAGAAGAGACCGGGAAAACCATTGGCGCGGGTATAGACGATCCAAAAATGAAGACGTTTATAGGCGTAAACATAAAAAAAGCAGATCCAGATCTGGATAAGGCTCATGTTAATGTTTCTGTATTTAATGGTTTAGTTCTTTTAACGGGAGAGGTTCCAAATAATTCCTTGAGGAGCATCGCAGGCGATATTGCGAGAGAATATCGAGGTGTCAGAAAAGTCTATAATGAGCTTCAAGTTAGAGGAAATACTTCAATTGTCTCACGCACCAACGATTCTATCATTAGCGCTAAAATTAAAACTAAACTAACATTCAATACTGAGGTCGATTATTCTGATATGTTAGTAGTCACTGAGGATAGTGTTGTTTACCTGCTTGGTACAGTTGACGAAGCCTCAGCCGATCTGGCTACAGAGATAGCTGTTGACACCGGAGGTGTTCGAAAGGTTGTCAGATGTTTGGAGTATGTTGACTAGTCACTCAATTCTATTGCGATCGCCATGGCCTCCCCGCCTCCAATACATATAGAAGCTATACCTTTACTGCAACTTTCCTTCAACATGGCGTGAACCAAGGTAACTACTATTCTAGCTCCACTCGCCCCTATAGGGTGACCAAGTGCACAAGCACCACCGCGAACGTTGACCTTACTATGATGAATATTAAGTTCGCTCATTGCAGCCATTGGAACTACGGCAAAGGCTTCATTTATTTCCCACAAACCAACATCTGATAGGGCCCAATCAAGCTTAGACATAAGATCTTTAATGGCTCCAATTGGAGATAATGTAAACCATTCCGACTCTTGTGAAAATTCTGATATTCCTCTTATCCAAGCCAGAGGCGCCATTTTTTTACTTGCGGCAAATCTTGAATCACAAAGTAATAGCGCCGCTGCTCCATCAGAAATTGAACTTGAATTAGCGGCTGTGAGAGTTCCATTCTCTTTAAACGCAGGTTTTAAATCACCAATTTTATTAACATCCGCTTTTAAAGGTTGCTCATCTGCACCTATAACCTTTAACGACTTTTTTGTTTTTACAGTGACCTCACAAATTTCATCCTTAAAAAGCATATTCTCAACTGAATACTTTGCTCTTTTTAAAGATTCAATGGCGTATTCGTCTTGCTCAGACCGACCAAACTGAAATCTCTCCGCACAATTCTCCGCAAAACTACCCATTGCAACACCTTGATATGCATCTTGTAATCCATCAAATTGCATATGATCTATTATGTTGGTATGGCCAAATTTATTGCCGCCTCTCATTGAATTTATTAAAAATGGTGCCAAACTCATGCTCTCCATTCCACCGGCCACGGCCACCTGAGATTGACCCAACTGGATTGAGTTACAAGTGTTTGCAATCGCTTTCATGCCGGATCCACAAACTTTATTTATGGTACTACAACGAACTGAGCTGGGAAGCCGTGCCCCAATAGCAGCCTGCCTAGCAGGTGCCTGGCCTAATCCAGCTCCAAGAACATTTCCCATTACTACTTCATCAATATCTGATGCCTCAACATTACTCTCAATTAAAGCTGCTCGAATAGCAGTGGACCCTAATTCTGGTGCACTGACAGTGGAAAGATTACCGAGAAGACTTCCAATGGGAGTTCTCTTTGCTGAAACTATTGCAACATCCAACTTGGAATCCAACGTGATTGTCATTATTGTATTCTAACGAACTTCCCTTTACCTTTATGCTCTGATCTCACGCTCAAGATCTGACAAGCTACTCTGAAACGCGTCTCTTTCAAAAAGTCTATCCATGTAACTCAATAAGGGTTTTGTTTGTCTGTCCTTTGGCAAAGAAATACTATAGCTAGGTAATCGCCACAATAAAGGAGCAAGACAACAATCAACTAGCGTAAATTCTTCACTCATAAAATATGGCATTTCATCAAAGATACTTGCGATCGAGACTATTGAGTCTCTCAGCTCGGTGCGGGCTTCATCCGAGTCTTGAACTTCAATTTTTGGTATTAGCGAGCACCAATCTCTCTCTATTCTGTAAATCCAAAGCCGACTCTCTGCTCTAGAAACCGGATACACAGGTAGCAAGGGCGGATGGGGGAACCGCTCATCAAGATACTCCATTATAACTGTGGACTTGTATAGGGCTAAATCTCTATCCACGAGTGTTGGGAGAGTACCATACGGATTCGCTTCAAGAATCTCGTCAGTAACACAATCGGTCTCGGTATTTTCTATCTCGACTGTGACACCTTTTTCGGCAAGAACTATTCTAACCCTGTGACTGAACTGACAAGTTGGGTCAGAGAACAAAGTCATGGAAGATCTTCTCACATTTACCTCTCTTTTTCTTTTTATTAAAGTGAAAGTTAAGCTCTTAGTGAATGCCTTTCCAATACTCCCTATTTAACAGAGTAGTGGGGACTAGTAAAAGAGCTAGGAATAAAAGAACATACTTACCAATTTGCTTTCTTTCTTCAGCCATTGGCTCAGCGACATATGTTAAAAAATTTACCAGGTCATAAACTGCCTCGTCAAAATCTTCCGCTGATAGAGAGCCAGATTCAATAATTTCTAACCGACCACAAGGATCATCCAAAATATCTTGACCGGTCAATAGATCTCTTTTTATCCCTCCATATCCGGTTTTAACGGGCCCTGGTCGACATTCCGCGAGCCCCTGCAAATCAAGCAATGCGTGGGGCATCCCAACATCCTGATATACCTTATTATTGACACCAAGCGGTCGGTTTTCATCTGCATAGAAGGTTCGCAAGTAGGTATAAACCCACTCAGGTGATCTGGATCGTGCAACCAAAGTTAGATCGGGTGGAACTGCTCCAAACCAATCTTTTGATGCGTTTGCAGGCATTGAGATTTCCATAAGATCTCCAATCTTTTGATCCGCAAACACCATGTTATCCATCATCATTTGATGCGGTACTCCAATGTCATCTGCAACTCTCTCCCAACGCGAATATTTAAAGGAGTGACAACCCATGCAATAGTTAACCGCCAATTTTGCACCGTTTTGTAGGGATGCATGATCTTTTAAATTTGCTTCAAAGGGGTCACATTCCATCGTTCCGCAAGAGAACTTACTTTCTGCACCCACGACTTTAATGGGTAGAAAAACCATCAGGGCTATTATTGATACAGCCCCCGTTGTGCGCCAAAAACCGAGCCCGCCATCCATGGTTATCCTATTCGGCTCTGGGGTTGTCTTTTCATATTTAGTCCAAAAAAACATTCCAATAAAAAACGCAAAATATAGAAAAGTACATATTTGAGCCAATATCGTTCTCGCTGGAGTAGGCGCCTTCATTCCCAAGTACCCAAGTATCAAAAAAGCTGCGGGAAAGATCAAAATTGCTATTCTGCTGATACGTCCTTTATATCTCATCGAGCGCACTGGACTTCTATCAAGCCATGGAAGAATAAATAAGATCGCAACAGCTGCCGCCATTACAATTAAACCCCCTAATTTATCGGGGACTGCTCTCAACATAGAATAGAAAGGCGTGAAATACCACACAGGAGCAATATGTTCTGGAGTCTTCAAACTGTTAGCTATTTCAAAATTAGCATGCTCTAAAAAGTAACCACCCATTTCCGGCATAAAGAAAAGAATGGTGCAAAAGACAAACAAAAATATGACAATGGGTGGTAGATCATGGATAACAAAATAAGGAAAGAATGGTAAGCCATCTTTGGGTTTTCCGTTCTCATCATAATGATTCTTTATACTTACTCCGTCTGGATTATTTGATCCGACATCATGAAGCGCAATAATATGCATCGCAACCAGGGCAATGAGTACTATTGGTAACGCTACAACGTGTAACGACATGAACCGATTAAGGGTAATTCCCGATAAAAGATAATCACCTCGTATCCACTGAACAAGGTCGTCGCCCACAACGGGAATTGCTCCAAACAAAGATATAATAACTTGAGCACCCCAGTAAGACATTTGTCCCCAGGGCAAGACATATCCCAAAAATGCTTCCGCCATTAATGCAAGATAGATTGTCATGCCGAAAACCCAGACTAGCTCACGGGGAGCCTTATACGAGCCATATATTAAACCTCTAAACATGTGTAGGTACACAACAACGAAAAACATTGAAGCACCAGTGGAATGAGCATATCTGATGATCCAACCCAGCTCTACGTCTCTCATAATGTATTCAACCGACGCAAAAGCTCTTTCAGCCGACGCTTCGTAGCTCATAAGCAACCAAACACCAGTAACAAGTTGAATGACCAAGACTACAAGTGATAGAACGCCAAAATAATACCAGAAATTGAAATTCTTTGGCGCGAAGTATTCAGCCATATGATCATTCCAAAGCACCTTTAATGTTGGCATTCTGGAATCAAGCCACGCAGCGAAACCTTTTGATTGATTCATGATTTAAGCATTCTCCGTATCTACTCCAATTACAATAACATTCTGAGATTCATAGCTATGGGGTGGAACCTCCAAGTTTGATGGTGCGGGAACTCCCGCGTATACTCTTCCCGACAAATCAAACTTTGATCCATGACATGGGCAGAAGAACCCTCCTAACCATTCCTCACCGCCAAGGTCTTTTGCTCCAACGTCCGGTCGGTACATAGGAGCGCATCCCAAGTGAGTGCACAATCCCACTATCACTAAAATCTCTTCTTTTCCAGGCAAAGTTCTTGAGTTTCCCGAGACATAATCAGGCTGCGAGGCGAGCTCGGAGTCCTTATCCCTTAGGATATCTGAACCATAAGTTTCCAGGTTACTAATCGCTTCCGATGAACGCTTAACAACGTAAACAGGTTTGCCTCTCCACTCCACAACAATTTGTGCACCATAATCTAATTTTGATATGTCAACTCTGACAGGTGCACCCGCAGCCTTTGCTTTAGCACTTGGTTTCCAGGATGCAACGAATGGGACGGCCGCACCGATAACACCCACCCCGCCCAAAACAGACGTGGAAGCTAACAAAAATTTTCGTCTGCTTTCGTTAACAACATCAGTGCTCATTTTACAACCTTTTTTTAAGGATATTCGCCAATATCAGGGCGGATAGAGGGAAAAGTTAGATCCAAGTTTATATGTTTCATACGAACATCATAAGTATACTGGATCCTTATTCAAAACACAATTAGAAGCTCCAGAAAAATAATGATAACTATTTGATTTTATTGATAATTCTATCGTTTAGAAAATTGTGGTTTTTTCCTGGCTTTGTGTAAGCCCACCTTTTTTCGTTCTACTTTTCTCGCATCTCGAGTTAAAAAACCAGCTTGCCTCAGCGGACCACGCAAATTTTCATCAAACTCCACCAACGCTCTTGAAATTCCATGTCTAATCGCGCCAGCCTGTCCGAAATTACCGCCACCGCTGACAGTAATGTTTACATCGAATTTATCTTCAGTCTCTGTGATTTGAAACGGTTGCTTAACTACCATCCTTGCAACTTGTCTACCAAAATATTCATCCATTCCCTTGTTGTTAATGGTGATCTTCCCGCTTCCAGATGAAATAAATACCCTCGCAGAAGACGTCTTGCGCCTTCCTGTCCCATAATAAGTCGTAGTCGCCATTTTATAACCTTATATGCTAACAATTGAAGGCTGCTGAGCAGCATGAGGATGATCTGCACCACCGTATACTTTTAACTTTCGATACATCTCACGACCTAATGGACCTCGAGGCAACATTCCTTTAATAGCCTTTTCAATCGCACGCTGAGGGAATTTCTCCATCATTTGAGAAAAATTGATCTCCTTAATTCCTCCAGGAAACCCCGTGTGAGAGAAATATTTTTTATCTGTTGTCTTGTTCCCAGTAACCCGAACTTTTGATGCATTAATAATAATGACATAGTCACCACAATCTGAGTGAGGAGTATATTCAGGCTTATGTTTGCCGCGTAACCTAGCGGCGACCTGAGCAGCTAGTCTTCCCAAGACTTGACCTGTTGCATCTATCAGCACCCATTCGCGGGTCGCTGAGTCTGAACTAATACTTACCGTTTTCATAAAACCATATAAATCAATTGAGGGAGCGAATTGTAATGATGAGAGACAATTAATACAATAGCTTGCGCTAACTTTATTGCATATCGATGCATTCAAGGGGTACGGGGTTTTGATAAGTAATCTTTGCTTTGCATCTCTACCAACCTGCTTCTAGTTCGTTCAAATTCAAAAACTAAATCTCTACCAGAGTAGAGTTCATGTACTGGTTTTTCAGCAGACACTATCAGCTTTACATTCCTGTCATAAAATTCATCGACCAAACTTATAAAGCGACGAGTCATGTTTTCTCTGTCCTCTGTTAGTTCTGGTATATTCTCAATGATTACAGTGTGATATTCCTTTGAAATTTGGATATAGTCATTCTGACTTCTAGGCCCATCACATAACTCTCTAAAAGAGAACCAAACTGTATTGTGAGAATATCGATAAGCCAAAATCTTTCTGTTTTGAATGACAAGATGCGTTGACTCAAAGAATTCCTCATTAGGACTCAACAATCCGTTGAATATTTCTTCCAAACTACTTTTTGTAGTTTTATCATCGTGAATAAAATAAACCTTGCTTTTTTCTAATTCCCTGAATCTGTAATCAGTGCAGGAATCCAGCCTTAAAACATCACAATACTCATATATCGTTTCAATAGCAGGCAAAAAATTTGTCCTTTGAAGACCATTCAGGTAAAGATCTCTCGGCTCTACATTAGAAGTAATCAGCAAGGACACCCCACATGCACATAACTCATCTAAAAATGCGCCAAGGATCATTGCATCACCAATATCTTTTACAAAAAATTCATCAATACATAAAACCTCCACATCAGCAGCCAGTTTCCTCGCCACCCATGCTATTGGGTCTGCTTTACCTGAAATTAATTTCAAATCAGTATGAATTTTGTACATTAATCTATGGAAATGAATCCGCATCTTTTTCCTTAAAGATAATGTTTCGAAAAATAAGTCCATAAGGTAAGTTTTGCCTCTACCAACATCACCCCAAATATAGATTCCATTGGTACTTCTCGAATGCGCTTTATTTAATAAACCTTTTAAGAAGTGATTGATTTTTCGATTATGTTTCAAAGTCACTCTATCTTGTAATAGCGATAAACTTTCAACTGCCTCCTCTTGAGCAGTATCTCGTGAGAATTTTCCCTCGACTATGTTCTTTTCAAATTGCTTTAATATTAAACTCATATGCATTATTAAAGTTAAATTGATTTGTAATAACAACAAAATAAAATAATAAAACTAGTTTAGTTTATACTTAAGTTATCGTATATTTTGACTAAGAAAACTATATCAACAAATTAGGATGCTATTATGGATGCGCTGATACTTATCATCACTGCGGCATTATCTTTTGCAGCAGGTATCGGAGCATATATTACATTCATTAACTCTGAAAAATTAGACTCTGATGAATCACCAGACATGGAGAGTAAATTAGAAAAAAAGAATACAGAGTTAAAACAATATCAGCAAGAAGTATCAGAGCACTTTTTGATACTCTCTCAATTAATGAAAAATTTATCTAATAATGTAGATGAAATAAATGAGCACTTAGCCAGCTCTGCTTTACGATTATCCAGCTCTGAAATAGGCAGAGAATTACTTAAAACTAATGATCTAGATTTATCAGTACTCGCCTCAAAAAATGAAACTCTCAACGTGGAAAATATTGACATACCACGTGATTATGCTCCAAAAGTGCCTGGCGGAGTCCTCAGTGAAGAGTATGGGATAGATGCTAATGGTGACTCCGAAACGAGCGAATCCCCCAACAATGAGGAGATCGATAATAGTCTTGACGAAAAAAACATTTCAAACACAATGAAATAATGTTTGATTGCAAGACAGCTTGAGACTTAGTTATTACAATTTTTATGGAGCACTCTACAGATAAAATTTGGTCTCAAATAGTCATCGAAGCTGAGAGTGCTATTCAAGGTGAGCCAAATTTAAAAAACTTTCTCAATGAAAAAATACTCTCTCATGAAAGCATGAAGACTGCACTCAGCTGCAGCATTACTGAAATAACTAAATCAAACTTACCTAAGAATTATGTCTGTTCCAGAACATTCAAGGAGATAATGAATCAAAGTCTTTGTGAGAAGAAAATTGCTCAAGATCTGATGGCCGTGTTCGATCGTGATTCTGCATGTAATTTTTTAAGCACACCGCTTCTTTTTTATAAGGGATTTATGGCACTTCAGATCCATCGAATCTCGAACACACTTTGGTTGGAAAAACAACCGACCATAGCTCTGTCACTACAAGCTATTATCTCCAGAAATTATGCAATAGACATTCATCCAAACGCAAAAATTGGCTACGGGGTTATGCTTGATCACGCTACTGGGATTGTTATTGGCGAAACTGCTGTTATTGATGATAATGTCTCAATCATGCAATCAGTCACTCTTGGTGGCACTGGTAAACATAGTGGCGATCGACATCCAAAGATTCGTAGCAACGTTTTAATAGGTCCCAGTGCAACAATCCTTGGGAATATAGAGATAGGAAATGGATCCCTGATTGGTGCCGCGAGTGTGGTGCTCGACTCAGTTCCACCAAGATCTATCGTCGCAGGTGTGCCAGCAAAAAAAATTGGTCATACAGACGGCTTTTCGCCCTCGATTTCAATGGATCAAATTTTTTTAAAAAATTAAGATCATTGATACATCCATGGAAAAGGCATAACTGCGGATATATCCTCGAGGTTAAGTAAGCACATAATTAACCTATCGACTCCGATAGCCACTCCAGAACAATTGGGTAAGCCATAGTCTAACGCATCAAGCAGTTTTTTATCTGCTTGAATCAAATCTTTTGATTGCTCTCTTCGCTCTAAATTATCACTTTCAAAACGTTCTCTTTGTTGATCGCTATCATTTAATTCAAAATAGCCATTAGCAATCTCTATATTATTTATAAAGACCTCAAAACGTCGACTAACGCAGTAACCGAGATCTGATCTTTTTAATTTAGATAAGCCAGCTTGGCACTCAGGGAATTCATAAACAAAAACAACACCAGGTGGTAAAGCTGGTTGAATGAAATGATTGAAAATTAAGTCAAGACACGTTTTTCTCGAGGATTCAGCCCATTGACTACCTAATTTAAGTTTGCAAAAAGTCTGCAGCTCCATAGTGGTAAGTGAATGTGGATCTATACTCAGAGTGTTTTGATAACAGTCCTTGTAACTTAATTTCGTAACATTTTTATAACAATCCCTACCTTTCGAAACCACACGAATTAGACTAATTATTTCGTCCATTAAATCAAATTCATCGCAATCGCATCGATACCATTCCAAAATTGTGAATTCAGGATTGTGCAACCTACCCACTTCATCAGCACGAAAAGCCTTTCCAAGATAGTAATAATCCCGCTTCGTTTCTGCTATCAGCCGTTTCATAAAATACTCAGGGGATGTTTGCAAATATAAATCTCCTAACGGATGATTCACAGTGAACGATGTAATGAAAGGATCTGACACTGTTGCTGAAGACAACACTGGTAAGTCAACCTCTAACACATTATTTCGTGAAAAAAAATTTCGGATCGAAGTAATTATTTTAGACCTTGCTACTAAAACTTCTTGAGATGCCTGTGGACGCCAATTATTTTCGAACAAATTTAATGACTCGATTGTTAACGAACTCTCCCCAGATACTCGCCTGATCTCGTATCCACCTTTATAACATCCCCTTGATCAAGGAATAGAGGCACCTTAACAACGGCGCCAGTCTTCAATTTTGCAGGCTTAGTTCCACCTTGGGCAGTGTCGCCTCTCAATCCCGGGTCAGTTTCGACAATCTCAAGCTCCACATGATTGGGTGGCGTTACAAGTAATGGATTCCCGTTAAAAAGCGTCACAACACAAGAATCCTGCTCTGACAACCACTTCGCACATTCTCCAATTACATTGATATCAGCCTGAAACTGTTCAAACGTATTTGGATCCATAAAATACCAGAATTCTCCGTCATCATAGAGAAAATCCATATCCATATCGACCACATCAGCACTTTTAAGAGAATCGCCAGACTTAAAGGTTCGTTCTAAAATTTTGAAGGTTTTTAAATTTCGTAACTTTACTCTGTTAAACGCTTGTCCTTTACCGGGCTTCACAAATTCATTTTCAATAATAGAGCATGGGTCACCTTCTAGCATAACTTTTAAACCTGATTTAAATTCACTGGTGCTATAACTACTCATTCTCCCTCTCAACTTAATAGATTGTCATCATCGTCACATTATAAATTAATATCAAACAAGAGTTGACCTAATCATCTTTAATGCCCAGAAAATACAAAATAGTGTCTAGACCACCAATTTTAATTGCATATTTAGAGGCTTCAGATACTTTCGGCTTTGCTCTAAATGCAATGCCCAAACCTGAGTTTGAAATCATTGGAATGTCATTTGCACCATCTCCAACGGCAATAACGCGACGCAAATCTATGTTGAGATCAACGGCTAGCTTCTTCATTAGTGAATTTTTCATCTTACCGTCAAGAGGACAATTCTCTATTTTGCCTGTCAAAATACCATTTGATATCTCTAATACATTTGCAAAAGCATAATCTATCGACAGTGAGTTTTTTATGTGTTCTGTAAAAAAAGAAAAACCACCCGATATAATTGCAGTTTTGTATCCTAACGACTGTAACTTTGAAATAAGGCGCTTTGCACCTGGATTATAATCAATCGCATCGAGCACCTTGGAGAGAATGCTACTAGGTGCACCCTTTAATAAAGATAATCTCTGGTGAAGACTTTCACCAAAATCTAATTCTCCCCGCATAGCAGACTCGGTTATCTTAGCTACTTCATTTTGCATGTTTACCTCCCGAGCCAATTCATCAATTACTTCACAATTAATCAAAGTAGAGTCCATGTCAAAGACAATAAGAGAAAAGTCGCTTACCTTAAATTCTTGATCCTCAAAACATATGTCGACCGAGAATTGTTCTTCAATCTCAAGCAACTTGATTTGAAAGTTCATGCGATCGGTAACACAGCCTGTAAATACAATTCTGATGACCAAGCAATTTTGAGAATTCTCCCTATTTGAGCAAACAGCCGACGAAAAGAATGATAGTCCAAAATTAAGAGCTGTTTTAATGATGATTGTGAAAAGTTCTTCGCTTACTGTGTCAGAGATCAATAAAAGTCCACTAAATTGATTGATTTTCAAATCATCACTCGAAGAAAAAGTTAAGTTGTTAACACGTTCAACTCTGATGACATGCATCATATCCGCTAGCTCAAAATTTTGGAAAATTGCCTTATTGGTTAATATGTTTTTACTGACCAGTTTTAATGTAATAGAATCAGCAGATCCTTTGTTGTCTGACACATCAGAGATTTCCAAAATGTTCAGTGAATATGAGTTAATGATCAACTGCGCTAAGCTGCCTATCTCATTTTTTAACTCAACAATTATTATTTGCACTTACTTTTACCTTTTACTATAAATTCTGTCCGACTAATGACGAAAATAAATTTAAAAAATGTAAAGAACAGCTCACTTTCATCTCTAAAATATAGAGCACCCACTCAAACTCTTTTTAGTTGCTTATTAATCGGTGCGCTACTTTGTCTCGTTTCTTTCACTCAAACACAAAAATTAATCGATACAAAATCAAATGCTGAGAAAGAGTCAATTATGAACCAACTTGTTACTCTAATACAGAAACCTTTGTTAAATAACGATAATCTGGGCTTGCAATTCACCTTACAGGAAATGACAACTAACGAGTTTGTAATCAGCTGCAGTTTTTTTGATGTGAATGGTGATCTGGTAGTAAAAAGTTCTAGTGAGGACTCTTTAAACCTCAATTCTGAAAAAATTGAAAAGAAGCTTGAATTTGAAAAAACTGTCCTTGGGACTTTGGTATTAGAGCTAGATTTATCCCAAATTCAATCAGAGCAGATGAAAATTTTTTATTATGTTTTTCTTATGTGGCTAGTTTTGACGGTTCTACTGACACTAATCACTTTTAAAAACTCTTCTAATATTTCAAAAGGAATTACAAATTTAATTTCACTGATCCCTGGCGATAATCCGACAATAACAAATGAGATAGATGCCCTCGAATCAAAACTTCAGCCATTACTTAAAAACTTAGATGAGGTTGATGTTTTGCAAAACTCAAATTCGTTTGCTTGTATATTTTCAGGAGTGATTTTAAACAGAGAATCTCTCAATAATGAACTTGGTAAAGAAAATCAAAATTCACTGTTTGAAAAGGTAGATTTATGCGTAAAACGCACACTTGAACTTTATGGTGGAGAGCGTCTTGAGGGGAACGAAGGCACTATATCCTTCCTTATTAGATCTAACTCAAAATCTAAACAACACATATTAATATCCCTAATGGCTGTGCATACGCTTAACCAAGTTCTAATTAAATTATCAAGAAAAATGAGTATTAGTTTAAATCTAAGCTGGTCAGTTCATAACGATGAGCTCCCGCTCGCTCCGCTCTTTAAATTTCACGAGTCAATTCAAAAATTAAAGGTGCTTGCGAGCAAAGAAGCTTCCAAAAATAATAATAATGATATCGTTTTGAGCTCTAAATATTTTGATTTTGACGAGTTAACGACAATAGCGAGATTCAAGTTTTGGAGAGAAAATATCTATTTATTAGAAGGTTTTGATGAGCAAAGACAATTGATCTTACAAAAACAAATTGATCATATTTGCAGTGTTTGTTTTTAGCAGCGTTTCTAGCTCAGAAAATTAATATAGCACCTAGTATTTAGAGTTGACGAGATGGCACGCCAACAACTGTCGATCCTTCGGAAACATTTTCAATCACAAGGCTGCCCGCCCCAACTTTTGCTCCTTTCTTAATATTAATATTTCCAATAATTGATGCTCCCGCAGATATTAAAACATCGTCTTCAATAACAATAAGGTCTTCGACCTTTGGTGCAATAATTGTCACCGAGTGCAATAGAGAAATGTTGTCACCTATCAGTACTCTTTCCCCAATTACCACTCTAGTTGCATGATCGATCATGATACCCTTGCCAATAACACAACTTGGATGGATATCTACTTGATACAACTCTGATATTAAACTCTGAGTTGCTAGCGCAGAAAAATACTCTTTTTTATTCCATAACCAATGCCCTAGACGATGCAGTTGAAGAGCTTTGTAACCTTTAAAAAATAATATGGGATCATAATGATTTTTACATGCGGGATCTCTCGTAAATGTCGCAAGAAGGTCAGCTTCAAGAAATTTCAAAGCGTTTGTGTTTGAGGAAATATATTTTAAAAAGAGATTATAGAAATTGATGTTTAATTTTTTTTGGTCAAGGTCATCGACTAAATTAAAAATAAACAGGTCTTCAATATTTTTGAACCTCAAAATCTTGTTTTCCAAAATATCAATAGAGCTAACATCTTCCTCACAAGTATTTTTCGCATCCTGCTGAATTAAACAGAAAAGATCAGATTTATCCCTTTTAATTGAAGACATATGTTTCAACTATTTCCTCTAATCTTTGCAGTATAGTTTGTCTTTCTATAATTTCAGAATTTGATATTTGTCGTTTTAAAAAACCTATGACTATTTTTTTATAGTAAATATCCGCAATCGGTTTATAACTCAGGTGCCAGGGTTCAGGAGCAACTCCACCATTGTCCTTTCCATATGGGCGAAAAAATTTAGTCCTAATATCATCTGCTTCAGCATCCTTTGAATCTAGCCAAGTGTCGAGTCTGTTAAAAATTCCTCCACTATATTCAGAGGAAATTAATTTTATAGAGTAACTTTTTGGTATTGCCGATGCATCATAGATATCAAAGTCAGTACCCCAATGATGTCGAGATGTGCCCGGAAGAGCGGTCCATCTGAGGACTGATCTTATCCGTTGCCATGCATCCATCTTAGATATATCCAAAGGCCTTGAGAAATCATCCAAAACCGGTCTACTCCCAGACAATTTTTGATTCCAAATCTTCAATTGCTGATCAAAAGAACGGTATGCACTAATAATTCTTAATTCAATGTCAGAACTTTTAGCACATAATTTTAATTTCTGATACATGGGCAAAACTTCAGAATGAATAAATACACATTTTTTTTGATTTAAATCCCCTTTGAACGCATTCTCATTTAAGCAACATAGATGATCATCACTAGTTCCTAACACTAATTTTTCTAGATTATACTTTTGCACAGAATAGCTCCAAAGTACTGGCGAAATTTATTGCAAACATAATTAATACGAAAATTCTATTTGGTCTTTTAGTGTCACTTCATCTCCAGATAATCTGGTATTCCAAGTCTTTATCTCTACCCCAGCAGTAACTGCTTTGGCAAGTGTATCAGCATAATAAGGATCTATATTATCTGCAATTTTAAGCATCTTTGAATTTGACACCTGTACGCAAAAGAACAAAACTGCACGATAACCTTTTTCAACTGCACTCGTAAGCTCTCTCAAATGTTTTGCTCCTCTTGAAGTGACTGAATCTGGAAAAAGAATAACCCCATTGCCAATATCATAGGTCGCACTTTTTACCTCTAAAAAGCAGTCCGGCAATAAGTTTTTTGAACTTTGCAACCGGAAATCAAGACGGCTATTTTCCTCACCAAATTTCACTTCTTTGCAGAAAGTATCGTAATGTCCTAGGCTTTGAATAACTCTGGCATTGAGAGCAGAAGCAACTATTTTATTTGCAGCGGCAGAATTTATGCCTGCGAGGTTACCGAATCTAGTAGTAACAAACTCCAATGTACCACTTAATTTCCGATTCTTGTTAGAGGAGAACGAATATAAACAAGGAGATGACTCAATTAAACAATTTTTCAAACTACCTGTATTTGGGCAGTGAAGTGTAAGAATTGCCCCAGAATCGGAGGAAATCTCAGCAAAAAAACGTTTGTATCTTCTTAAGAAAATGCCTCTGTGTAGCATAATAATTGTGATTAACTCCTATTTTTAAGCAAAAAAGTAGTGAATGCGATTATTTCATTAATTAAAACAAGTTTTTCTTGAAAATCTTTCAAAAAATCTCTATAACTCCCCGCCTTAAGTATTTTTAAACTATAAAGCTAGGAAAGATTAATGGCAAAACAATCCAGCATTGAGAATCCAAAGTCAAAAACTAAAAAGAAGACCTCAAAATCTGGCGTTAACATTCTCCATGGCGTAGCTCCTTATGTGATTTCTAAAGGAGAGGAGTACATGAATGAGAAACAGCAAGAGCATTTCAAGCTCATTCTAAAAGCTTGGAGATTGGAACTTATGGAGGAAGTTGATAGGACTGTATCTCATATGAAGGATGAGGCAGCTAATTTTCCAGATCCATCTGATAGAGCAACCCAAGAGGAAGAATTCAGCCTTGAGCTGAGAACGAGAGATAGGGAAAGAAAACTGATAAAAAAGATTGATAAAACCCTTGTTCGGATTGAAGAGGATGACTATGGTTTTTGCGATCAATGCGGTATCGATATCGGCATAAGACGCCTAGAAGCTCGTCCAACGGCTGAGTTGTGCGTTGATTGCAAGACGCTGGATGAAATACGAGAAAAACAAATAACTGGTGGCTAACTAGTTTGTCCTCTTTTCGAGACACTCATGCACCATGAAAATCCTAAAATAAATAAAAATTTAAAAGGGAGATTTGCTCCCACGCCAAGTGGCAGGCTTCATTTTGGTTCGCTAACTTGTGCACTCGCGAGCTATTTAGATGTAAAAGCAAAAAATGGCTCCTGGATCATAAGACTCGATGATCTCGATTCTCCGCGAGTTCAACGAGGTGCCTCTGAAAATATTATACGAACACTTGAATATTTCAATCTGATATCTGATGAACCAATAAGAAGACAATCCGATAATCTTGCGATTTATGAGGAAATCTTTGGCGACTTGATTCGCAAAAATCTCACTTACAGGTGCGAGTGTTCTCGAAAAAGGTTACAAAATTTAAATAATGGTTACGATTATCGTTGTCGTAAAAAAAAGCTATCACATGAGAAGACATCTGTTCGTTTGAAGATTTCTGAAACAAACAATGTACAAAATTTCATTGATAATATTCAGGGTAATCAAGAAACTGCCCATATAACCTCAGATTTTATAATTAGAAGGAAAGACAAGATTTTTGCGTATGAGTATGCTGTGGTTATTGATGATTATGTTCAGAATATAACTAGTGTACTTCGTGGCGCAGATCTAATCTCATCAACATTTAACCAACTTATTCTTCATAAAAGTCTCAACTTTAATCCCCCTTTGTATAGTCATATTCCTGTTGTTGAAAACAAAGATGGTAAAAAAATGAGTAAGAGCAAAAACGCTCTAATGGAATTTAGTAAAACTAAACTTTCTATTTTATATTTAGCACTTGATTGGCTCGGTCAAAACCCGCCCGCTGAACTGAAAAACGAATCTAATCAGATCATAATTGATTGGGCAAAAAAAAACTGGTGCCCCAAGGCCATACCTCAACTTTTATCAAAATCAATCACGGAACAACCACAAATTTTATAGACTAAATTTGCCGAGCAATAACATTAGTACGAAACCCTTGCATATTGTCCGAAAAAAATTTAAATTTACTCTGTCGACAAATTCGACAGAATAATAACTATAAATAAGAAAAACATTATGCGAAGAGTTTCTTGAAACATTAGAACTCACTCAAAGGCGCCTTTGGCGCCTTTTTTAAACTTAATAATATTTAACTAATGCTCACAAAAACATTGCATAATCTCCCAACATCTGTGGCTTGTAATTGACAAATAATGCTACAAAGCCCAAGCTGTTTAAGGGTTCTGATCTTAATGTAAATCCATCTCAGATTTGTAATCAAGCCCTCTCTATTGTGCGACGATTGTCGACAAAAAAATTTGCCGCATATCTAGTTGGTGGAGCAGTTCGGGATTTAATTTTAAAGATAGAACCCAAAGACTTCGACATTGTCACTGACGCAACACCAACTCAAATAAAAAAAATCTTCTTGTCCTCTAAAATAATAGGAAGACGGTTTCAAATTGTGCATGTACAACAAGATAAAAAGATCTTTGAGGTCTCAACTTTTCAATCAAAAGAAATGATTGAGGAAAATTGGCGGGTGAGTAACTCAAAAAAAATCGTCCAAAATACAGAGCGTTTCTTTGATGGTAGATTAAGCATCATCAAAGAAGACGCATTTCGGCGAGATCTTTCAATAAACGCCTTATATTACGATCCTTTGGAAGACAAAATTATTGACTTCACTGATGGCGTAGCAGATCTGAACAAGAAACATTTAAGAATTCTTGGTTCACCCGGAAATAGATTTAGGGAAGATCCTGTCAGAATACTCCGAGTAATAAGAGTTTCTGCAAAACTTGGATTTACCATACCTCCAAAAATAGAAAAACAGATAAAGAAAAAATTAAATTTACTAAAAGATGTTTCAAAAGCAAGGCTATTTGATGAAATACTAAAAACTTTCCTTCTTGGTTATGGCCTTAATGCCTTAAAAGTAATGAAAGAATTTAATGGTCTGAACATTTTTATCTATGATAATCCATCAAGAATTCGATCAAAAAACACTGCCAAGCTCTATGAGATTCTTCTAGCATCGACAGATTTGAGAGTGCGGCAAAAAAAATATGTAAGTCCACACTTTCTTTTCGCGGTACTTTTATGGCCCAGTCTGATGGAAGAAATTTCAAAACTGAACAATAAAAAGTTTACTGTCAGAAAAACACTTGAGATTGCTTCAAGGAAGCTCTTTGATAAAGAGTGTCTGCTTGTTTCCATACCCAAAAGATATGTGTTTAAAATATTAGACATGTGGCGCATGCATCTGCAGTTACTTATGCCAAATCCGAAAAGGGTTGAGGCAATGCTAAAACATCGATCTTTCAGATCAGCCTATGATTTTATCTTAATCCGAGAGGCTGTTGGTGAAGAACTTCAAAATTTGGGTGTATGGTGGACAGAGATTCAAAATTATGTCGGAATTGATCACGAAAATGGTATTCATAAGAAAAATTTGAAAAAAACAAGTTACTTGTTAAATACAGAGTTCTACAATTGAAAAAATTTGCTTTTATTGGGCTAGGTAGCAATATTGCTGGGTCAGAGAGCACTCCAGTTGATCAACTCATAGCCGCATCGAACAAAATCAACTCATCTCGGGATATATCAATAACATCAGTGTCATCATTGTATAAATCAAAACCAATCGGACTTACAAATCAACCTGATTTTATAAATGCCGTCATCAAAGTCAAAACAAACTTTTGTCCAGAGGCACTCCTCGAAGTACTTCAAGGTTTTGAGAAAATGCAAGGAAGGGAAAGAATCATCCATTGGGGACCCCGAACAATTGATCTAGACATATTAATTTATGAAAATCTAAAAGTGAGTTCACAAAATCTTACAATCCCTCATCCTAGAATGTTTCAGAGAGCATTTGTTATGCTTCCATTAAGTGAAATAGAGCCATCCTATAATAAGATCTATGGATACAAAAGTTCCGATATCTTGGAAAATTTAGCTAATCAGAGTATTGTTAAATTAATGGATAATAATTGGGAGAATTGGAGAGTTGGAGCAAACCTTTCTGACAAAATTTAATCTTGAGACTGCATCGATATGTGTACCGAATTATATCGCGGTCGAAGGAGCAATCGGTGTGGGCAAAACTACTCTCACAGAAAAGCTCGCCTCCTCTTTAAACTATGATGTGATCTTGGAGGAGCCAGACGAAAATCCTTTTTTAGAAAAGTTCTATAGAGATAAAAAAAATCATGCTCTATCGGTCCAACTTCATTTTTTATTTCAGAGGTTAAAGAAACTACAAAATCTGAGACAAGGTGATATTTTTCAATCAGTCAGAGTCTCAGATTTTATCATTGAGAAAGATCCTATTTTTGCAAAAATCACTCTGGATGATCATGAATACAGTTTATACAACACCGTATACGAAAATGTGATTACAGATTTGCCAAAACCAGATGTTGTAATCTATTTGCAAGCACCAACATCAGCTTTGATGCAGCGGGTAAAATTACGCGGAAGGTCTATGGAAAAAGATATTGATGAGAATTACTTGATTCAACTTAATGATGCATATACTCATTTTTTTTATCATTATACTGAAACACCCTTACTAATTGTTAATACTAGTACGATAAATTTAGCAAAGAATGAGAGAGACTATGAAGATCTTGTCAGGTATTTACTTACCAAAAAAATAAGCCGGAATTACTATAATCCAACATTATAAATTAAATTAAGCGGCACGTTACGCTATAATCCAGGTCAAACAACCGAGCAATGTTGATGAAAAAAATTACGATTAAAGATATTAAATCTCGGAAGAGAGGGAACAAAAAATTCACAGTTTTAACAGCATATGATTTTTCATTTGCAAGAGTACTAAATGATACAAAAATAGACATAATCTTGGTTGGAGACTCGCTAGGGAATGTAATTCAAGGGAACAAAAATACAATTCCAGTGACGATAGAAGAAATGTGTTATCACACCAAACTAGTAGCAAAAGCCGCTAGTCACTCTCTTGTCATGTCCGATATGCCTTTCATGTCATATAAAACCTTGGATGACGCGCTAATAAATGCGACAAAGCTTATGCAATCTGGTGCTGAAATAATAAAAATAGAAGGTGGGAAGTGGGTTGAAAAAATAATTAAAGAACTATCGGTAAGAGGCATTCCAACTTGCTGTCATTTGGGGTTAACACCTCAATATATTCACAAACTTGGATCTTATGGAGTTCGAGGAAAGGGACAAGACGAAGCTAATACAATAAAATCGGACTCGATGATTTTAGAGAAAGCAGGTGCTGATTTTTTATTATTAGAATGTGTGCCGACATTGCTAGGTGAAGAAATTACGAAAGCATTAGAGATCCCAGTCATTGGAATAGGGGCAGGTGGGCAGACAGATGGTCAGGTCTTAGTTACTCATGATATTCTGGGGTTGTCTGAGTTAACACCCAAATTCACCAAAAATTTCCTTACAGATGCAAACTCAATAAAAGAGGCAATAGAGCTCTATAAGGAAGCAGTGTTATCTGGCAAATTTCCATCCTCAGAAAATTGTTTTTAATAAAACATTATCCTGATTCATATAAGAAACAATGTCTGATTTTTACAAACTCAGTGCCAAACTCTCAACAGGAGAACGGCTTGAGTTTTCAAAATTGAGAGGGAGTGTAATTTTAATTGTAAACACTGCAAGCCAATGTGGGTTTACACCGCAATACGTGGGGCTCCAAAATATGTATGAAAAGCATCAACACAATAACTTTAAAATTCTCGCTTTTCCTTGTAATCAATTTGGTGCTCAAGAACCAAATAATAATGAAAATATTCTTAAGTTCTGTGAAATGAAGTATGGAGTAACATTCCCAATTATGGAGAAAATTTTTGTTAATGGTGAAAATCAGCATCCTGTGTTCAAATTTTTAACAAATGAAAAAAAGGGATTTCTGATTAAAAATATAAAATGGAACTTTACTAAATTTCTTATTGACAGAAAGGGAATAGTTAGAAAACGTTACCCACCAACTGCAGCACCCAGTGCAATCGAAAAAGATTTAAAAAAATTTTTTAACTTTCTGCCCCCAGATTTTGAAAATACTTTCTAGATGCAGCTTTTACTTTAGGTGACAAATATATTGCAGAAATCATAGTTGGTATAGCCATCGTAGCAAATGTTGCTAAGATGAGGCCATTTACTAAATCCAAAGAAACAACTGAGCCAGCTACAAGAAGGGCTAGGTAAATGGGCGTATAGAACGATTCTCCTCGCGCTCCAAATAAGAAAACCGCAGACCGGATACCATAGAACCACATGGTAACCATTGTGCTCAAACTTAATAAACCAACCATAAATAATAAAAAATACTGTCCAAAAATAGGAAAAATTGACTCCAAGGCTAACATTGTTAATGTCACTCCATAACTGTCTTCTGCTGTTTGCCAAACACCCGTTAATAGAATAATAAAAGCTGTGCAAGTACACATAATTAGCGTATCAATTACGGGACCTAACATTGCCACTAATCCTTCTCTTATTGGCTCTCGCGTTTTTGCAGTACCGTGAGCCATCGACTCGGTACCTATTCCTGCCTCATTAGAAAATGCTCCTCTCCTTACGCCTATCATAATAACAGTGGCTAATGAGCCTCCAGCCACTGCCGAGCCCGAAAAAGCATCAGCAATGATTAGTCTAAAAACTGATAAAACTTTGTCAAAATGGGTACCAACTACGATAAAAGTCATGAATAAATATGCTACCACCATTAGAGGCACAGCTTTAACCGCGAAGCTTCCAATACTGTAAATCTTGCCCCGTATTATAATGAACACCAAGAATGCAACTCCAGAGCTAACAAATAAATCGAATAGAAAATGATTCTCCTGGGAGGCTAGATTCAAGGGTTGAGCAACTACATCTCGTAATAATTGAACAAATTGGTTTGCTTGAAAAACTGGAAGTGCGCCAATCATACATGCACCGGCAAACAATGCTGCCAACGGGTACCACTTTTTACCCATACCATTCATAATCACGTACATTGGACCTCCATAGATTTGTCCATTTAAATCTTGGTGTCGATACATTACCGAGAGTGAAGCAGTATAAAATTTGGTAGATACACCAACGATTGCAGTGACCCACATCCAAAATATGCTCCCTGGCCCACCTACCGATATTGCTATTGCCACACCTGCAATATTGCCTAGTCCCAGAGTCCCGGATAAAGCTGTTGATAGCGCTTGGGCATGGGGAATACTTCCCGGATCGTCTTTCAAACTGTATTTTCCTAACACTAAATTTATGGCATGACCAAAATAACGATATGGTCTGAAAGCTGAATGGATCATAAAATACAGACCACCGCCGACTAATAAGACAACCAATGGAGTTCCCCACATTAGATCGGCCCAGCGATTAAAGAATGTTTCTAAAACCTCAGGGAATGCCATTATTTTGAGAAAATGTAAACTTTAGGATTTATCAAGTGGCTTTACGTAAAGAACAAGGCTATGCCCAATTACTTTAAAACCATGTTTGTGAGCTATTTCCTCTTGAATCTTTTGAATATCAGGACTTAGGAACTCCACCACCTGACCAGTTTCGGTACAAACCATATGATCATGGCTATCTCCACGATCTAACTCATACACTGCAGGACCATTATCAAAACTGTGCCTGATGATTAAGCCTGCTGCTTCAAATTGAGTCAATACTCTATATACCGTAGCAATACCTACGTCCTCTTGAGCATCTCGAAGTGCCTGATAAATGTCCTCAGCCGTCATATGCCAATCGGGTGTACTCTCTAATATCTGGAGAATCTTTATTCTTGGTAACGTTACTTTCAACCCAACTTTTTTTAAGTCGTGATCTTTTTTACTCATCTATCACACTTCTTATAAATTAATTCTTACGGTATTATCACCAATCTTGGTAAAAACTGGAACCCTATTTAAATGAAAAAATTATTTCTTGTACTGTTATCACTTGCATTCCTGTTTGGTTGTGGATCAATTAATTTTCCGAGTGTCCACAAAATTGGCATACAACAAGGAAATATTCTTGATCAAAAAATGATTGATCAACTCTTTATTGGAATGACTAAAAATCAAGTTAAATATGTATTAGGGACTCCTATAATTAATGACACATTCACAGGTAATCGATGGGATTATGCATACAGATATGTCTCACCATCAGGAAAAATTGAGCAAAAGAACTTGATGCTTGTTTTTGATGAAATAGAAAATCTTGGAGAAATAATAAACAATCCATAAATCCTCTTTCATATTTACAAAATCGGCTCAAAATCTCTAGTTAAAACTCATTCAACTTTCATAAAAAGTGTATCTGCGCGTGCACAAATATCATCGATAAGTGTATTTGCAATCTGATCAAAAATTTTTGAGGTTATTGCACCTAATATTTTATTGTTAAACTCATAATCAATAGTGAGATTGACTTTACATGCATTTTGGCTCAACCCTTCAAATTTCCAACAACCAGTCAAATATTTAAAAGGCCCCTCCACCAAATGCATCTCTATTGATGATGGGAATTCGAGTAAATTTTTAGTGGTAAATTTAAAAGCTACCCCAGCCTTTTTTATTCCTATAGACGCTATCATGTGAGTATCTAAATCCTCAAGAATATTTGCACTTGAGCAACCATTTATAAAACAAGGATAGTTTTTTATGTCATTTACTAAACTATAGACGCATTCCGCTGAGTACGGAACATACGCTGACCGATTCACTATACTCATTTAAAGCTCAAGATAAATTGCCAAATTTATCTATAATCCCAGCGGCAAAAACAATTAAAATCGCAATCGGGGCGACAAACTTAAGTAATGTTATCCAACTGGACTTCCACCGAGTATTGGAATTCATCTGAGAATCTATAATCCGTGGTGAAATGATATACCCAACGAAAACTGCAATTAAAAGACCCGTCAATGGAAGCATTATGTTGGAAGTTAAAAAATCTAAAAAATCAAAATAAGTAAAACCTAGCAACTTATATTCCTGCCAATAGTTAAAAGAAAGCACACTTCCAATGCCCAGAATCCACGCAATTACCACAATAGAGATATTAGCTTGCACTCTACCCATATTCCTTTCTTCCATTAACCAAGCCACTGATGGCTCTAAGAGAGAAATTGCTGAGCTCCATGCGGCTATCGAGACTAGTATAAAAAATATAGCACCTATAAATAATCCTGCAGACATGTTTCCAAAAGCGATGGGTAAGCTAATAAACATTAAACCGGGTCCTGCCGTCGGTTCTAGTCCTGCTGTGGAAAAAACAATTGAAAATATTATTAAGCCTGAGACTATCGCCACTAGACTATCAAAAAAAGCGACAGTCATAACGGTTTTACCGATACTCGCATCTTGCGGCATGTAAGCCCCATAGGCCATTATTGCTCCCATACCAATACTCAACGTAAAAAATGCTTGGCCCATGGCCTCCAATATTGATCTTCCCGAGAGATCTGAAAAATTAAAACTAAATAAGAACTTGATCGAGTCAGCCATATTTGTGTTAAAAATACAAAAAATTAAAAGCAGGAGTATTACGACAAATAAAACCGGCATCAATATTTCAACCGCTAAGCCCAGACCTTTTTTTACACCTCCCATGACAACAATGACGCATAAAAATAAAAAGATCGTCTGCCAAAAGATCAATCCCTGTGGGTCGCTAAGTAAACTGGAAAAAACCGCACTTGCGGATTCTCCACTGGCGCTTTGGAGATCTCCTGATGCTAATAAAAATATATATTTAAGTGCCCAGCCTGCTATAACCGCATAAAAAGATAAAATTAAGAGCCCAGCAACAACGCCCAACCAACCGATAGATAGCCAACTTCTGTTTATATGATGCTCACTGATTAAATCTTTCATTGAATTAATGGGACTTTGTCGGCCTTGTCGACCTATCATCACCTCCGCCATCATAACGGGAACTCCTATCATTAGAATGCATAGAAGATAAATAATAACAAAGGCACCTCCACCATTGCTTCCTGCTACATAGGGGAATTTCCACATGTTACCTAAACCAACTGCGGAGCCTGTTGCTGCCATTATGAAAGTCCATCGACTTGCCCATGCACCATGCATGCCTTTTTTTTGTAGTGCCATGTTATTTCCTCCGAGATCCATCATAATACTCCCTTTCATAAAAGAACACCTTTACAATAAATACAGTCGATAACCAATATTTGTGGTGGAAGGAGATGTCCCAACAAGTGTCAAAAACCATAATTACTAATAAAAAGGCTAAATTCGATTATGTACTCACCGAGACATTTGAAGCGGGTCTAGTTTTGGAAGGATGGGAGGTCAAAAGTTTACGTGAAGGCCAGGTATCTTTGCGCGAGTCTTTTGTTGTAATTAAAGATTTTGAAGGATGGCTACACAACGTCAATATATCTCCATTAATCTCAAAATCCACTCACTACAAATCGACGCCAACCAGAATGAGAAAACTGCTACTAAATACAAATGAGATTAAAAAAATAAAAGTCCATATAGAGCAGAAAGGTCTTACTTGTGTTTGCTTATCAATGTACTGGAAAAGGCATCTTGTAAAGTGTCAGCTTGCGTTAGCTCGTGGGAAAAGTAATTTAGATAAAAGGAGAGTTTTGAAAGAACGAGCATGGAATATCGATAAGCAAAGATTACTTAAATCAAACAAACAATAACGTCAAATTTTCTCTTGGCTTCTTTCAAAAAGATGCTCGGGTGGCAAAGTGCACAAAAGTTTCTCATTTAAAAGTGCCTCAATTGGTTCGAGCAAGAAAGCATCATCTTCACATGCAAAGCTTATCGAAGTTCCTTTCTCTCCTGCTCTACCTGTTCTTCCTATTCTATGAACATAATCTTCGGGCTCCTCAGGAAGCTCAAAGTTAATTACATGCGTTACTCCGTCAATATGTATTCCACGCCCTGCAACATCGGTAGCTACCATTAAATTAATTTGTCCTTTCTTAAATTGCTCGAGTGTTTTGATTCTTTTCTTTTGTGGCACCTCACCAGACAATAAACCTACTTTAAATTTGTGTCCCCGCAATCTTTCGTATAGGGATCGACAAGTATCTCTCCTATTGGCAAAAATAATTACGTTATTCAACTCTTCGCTACTCAGTAGATTGTATAAAACATCAAATTTCTCCTCTCTCGCAGTCAAAAAAATCTTTTGATCAATATTTTTGGTTGTCAGGTCTTTCGGCTCGGATCTGATAATTATTGGGTTATCAGTCCATGTAGATACCATCCTCTCTATCTCTTTCGAAAATGTGGCAGAAAACATGAGTGACTGGCGTAACTTTGGTTTAGGTGCTTGATTAATTAATTGCCTTACTTGAGGAATAAACCCCATATCTAACATTCGGTCTGCCTCATCAATCACTAGAATTTCTAAACGATCCAAAAAAATATCTTTTGATCTCAAGAAATCAAGCAATCTACCTGGAGTCCCAATAAGAATATCACAATGGTTTCTACCTAACGCTCGTAGCTGCCTTTCAGGATCCACACCACCCACCAGCACATGAATATTTAGATTTGTAAACCTTGCTAATATTTTGGCATCTTCACCTATCTGGATAGCCAACTCCCTTGTAGGGGCAAGGACAATCGCTCTTGCCTCACCCAAATAATGTTCATCAATGATAGGATGCCTTAGGAGATCTTCGATAATAGTTATTAGAAAAGCAGCTGTCTTGCCAGTACCCGTTTGAGCTTGACCTACCACATCCCTACCGTTTAGAGAGAACGGTAATGAACTCGCCTGAATTGGAGTACAAAATTCAAAGTTTGCTCCTTTGATTCCATTTATAAGTTCTAGAGACAGAGGTAGGTCTTCAAATCGCATCTTATTTTGAGCTATATCAGCATCTTTCTCTTTATCAGATATCAAAATTACCTGTCCAAAAATTGATGGTTCTCTAGGAGAACACATTCGTTCGTTGACTTCAAATTAAGTCAAACATTGATTTGAGAGTACGATACAGATGCTACTTTAGCTTACATGCGTTTACCATTAAACTTAGCTAGCGTGCAATTTTCTCGCCTAATCATAGGACTAAATCATTCGCCTCTGATTTAATAATAAAATTTTATGTAAATCTGGGAGTAATCCGTTGTCAGAAAAAAAGAATAAAAATTTTTGGAGTTATTCGAATGAAATTTTAAGTCTTGCAATGCCACTTATTGTGAGTCAAATTGCTATTCTTGGCATTGGTGTTACTGATATATACATGGCGGGTCAATTAGACGCTGAAACCCTTGCAGCGGTGCAACTAAGTATAAGTATTTGGAACATGATAAGCCTTACTGTGATTGGGTTTATGGTTGCAAATAGTCCGATAATAGGAGAATTTTGGGGATCATCCAAATACTCAAGTGTAAAAAATCAATTTCAACAATGTCTGTGGTTATCAATTCCAATTTCAGTGTTAATAATTATCGCTCTCTCTATCGGTATATACAGCCTAAAAAATTTATCTATCTCTGCAAAAGTTGCTGAGATCGCTACAGGTTATCTTCTCCCCTATTTTATTACTGCGTTCGTACTACCCGTTTTTCTGGTTTTTCGAACAACGTTTGAAGGCATGGGAAATACCAAGCCCATATTAATATTCAATTGCATAGCATTTGCAATAAATGCATTGCTCGATTACATGTTAGTATTCGGAAAATTTGGCGCTCCAAATATGGGTGGCATTGGCGCAGCTTGGGCAACTACTGTCGCATACTCATTCTTACTAATCGCAATGATTTTTTATGCGAAATTATCGAGAGGGAATAAGTTATTAAACTTATTTTCAAATTTCCAAAAACCAAAATTTGATCAAATCAAACGCACGCTTAATCTAGGAATTCCGATATCTTTAAACCTACTGGCAGAATTTGGTTTTTTTGCAATAATACCTATTTTAATAGCACACCTCGGCGCTAACATCGTTGCAGCTCATGCAATAACAATCAATATCGATGCTCTCGCTTTTATGATTCCTTTGGGAATTGCACAGGCCCTAACGATACTCGTTTCGCAACGATTAGGCTCATTAGATGCCAGAGATGCAAGAGTAATATGTATAACAGGATTTAAATTGGTCTTTGTATTTGCATTGACACTAAGCTTTCTGAAAATCTTGTTTCGATTTAAATTCGCCGAACTGTTTAGCAATGATGAACAAGTACAGCTGATCGCTGTAAATTTATTTATCTTCTCTGCTGTACTCGGTTTATTTGACTGCTTTCAAATGACGTGCAGTGGTGCTTTAAGGGGTTACAAAGAGGCTAAAATACCGTTAGTGATTCAAATATTCGCTTTTTGGATAATCGTATTTCCTATAGCTTATGTGATTTCTTTGACTAACTGGATCATAGAGCCTTTAGGAGTTTATGGATTTTGGATTGGATGCATATTAGCTGTAATATTGGCTGGTATAGGCCTACTTATAAGATGGAACGCTATATCAAAAAAGGCTATACGAAATCTGATGATTCAAAATTCAAGCAAACCCATCGTTACTCGATCATGATTATTTAGGTCCTTCACGGTTTGACATTTCTTAAAGCCAGCCTCACCGAAAAACTTTCTTACTATTGGTGCTTGATCAAATCCATGCTCCACCAGTAACCATCCTTGATCTCTTAAAAACGTAACGCTTGAAAAGATAATTGTTTCCAAGTTAGCCTTACCATTTTCCGCAGCAATTAATGCAATATTGGGCTCATATTTAAGATCACCTTTGTCCAGGTGAGGATCATCCTTTCCAAGATAGGGCGGATTACTGACGATTAAGTCAAACTTACTTTGACCAGGAGATCTCTTTTCGAATTCTTCGAACCAAAAACTCTTCATAAATTCAACATTATTCAAACGGTAATATTCCTTATTAAATTCTGCTACCTTTAAAGCATCAGTCGAGACATCAGTTCCAGTGATACTCCACCCTTTTCGCTCAGAAGCTAACGCCAACGCTAATGCTCCTGATCCTGTTCCAAGATCTAGGACATCTGCTTTGTTTGTTAAGGGTAAATCTAACGATAGCTCAATAATTAACTCAGATTCTGGTCTAGGTATTAAAACACTCTCATTAACCTTTAAATCAAGAGTCCAAAAACCTCGATTACCGATAATGTATGCTATCGGCTCTCCTTTTTCACGCCGAAGCTTGAGTTTTGAGAATTTGATTTCCTGCTCATCTGATAAAATATAATTGGGATTTGCCTTCAGCCAACTACGCTCAACATTTATCACTTCGCATAACAATAGTTCTGTTTCAAATGAGAAGTCGACAATACATTCATAAGTAGAATTTTCTTTTGAACTACGAATTATATTATCAATGGAATTGAGCATTAAGAGTGATCATCTAAATTAAGAAGTTGCTCTGCTTGAAATTCATTGCTTAGTGCATCAATGACTTCTTGCAAGACCCCTTCCATAATTTCATTGAGTTTGTACAACGTCAGATTTATTCTGTGATCAGTCAATCTACCTTGGGGGAAATTATAGGTTCTTATTCTTTCCGAACGATCGCCACTTCCAACCAAAAGTTTTCTGTGTTGAGATAATTGCGCCTCAGCTTCATTATCTCTCGCTGTTATTAACTTTGATTGCAGCACACTCAAAGCTCGGGCACGATTTTTATGCTGGGATCGCTCATCTTGACATTCAACAACGATTCCACTTGGGATATGGGTTATTCTAATTGCTGAGTCAGTTTTGTTAACATGCTGTCCACCCGCTCCTGAGGCACGAAAAGTATCTATTCTCAAATCATTTTTGTTAATTTCTATCTCGTCTTTTTGATCCGCCTCTGCCAAAATTGCTACTGTGCATGCTGATGTGTGCACTCTTCCTTGTGATTCTGTCTCTGGAACACGTTGGACTCTGTGTGCACCTGACTCAAACTTTAATTTGGAGTAAACATTTTTCCCTTCGATTCGAGCAATTATTTCTTTGTATCCACCATGATCTCCATCACTATTGCTCAATACCTGCACTTTCCAGCCTGAGGCCTCGGCATACTTTGAGTACATTCGAAATAAATCACCTGAAAATATAGCGGCCTCATCACCACCAGTTCCGGCTCGAATCTCTAAAAATACATTTTTTGTGTCGTTGGGATCTTGGGGCAGAAGTAAAGTCTCAATAGTCTTTTCTAGCAGCGAAATATCTTGATCTATCCTCGTTTTTTCTGAACTCGCCAATAATTTTATCTCAGGATCAGTATCCTCCAAGAGAACTGATATTTCGGCCAACTCGTCCTCTTTAGAGAGCAACTCTTTATATTGAGAAACTAATTGCTCGAGCTCAGAATATTCAGTCGAGAATAATCTATACTTGTCTTGATCGGCAATTACACCGGGATCACTCAAAAGCATACCTAATTCTTCATGTCGATCAACAAGCACATCAAGTTTGGATACAATGCTAGCCTTCATAAAAATTACTACTTTTTTTGTTTCTTTCCTCGAAAAAAGTACAGATTAATTTTCTTTATCAGTTAAATTGAATAGTTCTTTTGTGGTGGCGATAGTGTCATGCCTGCCTTCCTCACCAGCTCTTTTTATATTTTTAGTAGGAGCATGCAATAATTTATTCGTTATGCTCCGGGCAAGTTCCACAACAACATCGCTTGCGCTTTTACCTTTTTCGAGCGAATTTAAAGCGCGATTAATCTCAACATCCCTTATTTTTTCTGCATTAGTTCTAAACTCTTTTATTGTCCTTACCACTGATCGGCCCCGATTTTCGATACTCCAACGGTTTACCTCGTCTGAAATAATCACTCGTGCAATATTTGCTTCTGAATTTCTTGCTTTAACATTATCCTCAATGAAGTCTTCCAGATCGTCAACGGTGTATAAATAAACATCAGATAATTCTTCAACCTGAGGCTCAATATCTCTCGGCACGGCGATATCCACCATAAACATTGGCCTATATTTCCTCTTCTTTAAAGCTGTTTCAACTGCACCTTTACCAAGTATCGGAAGTTGACTTGCTGTGCTAGAGATTAAGATATCCACAGTCTCCAACATCTCTGGCATCTCAGATAGTAATATCATATCAGCAGAGAAATTTTCGCTAAAACTACGAGCTTTTGTTAACGTCCTGTTAGCGACAGTTAATTTTCCTATGCCATTTTCAACTAAGTGTTTTGCAACAAGCTCAATCGTATCACCCGCACCAATAACAAGAGCATGGGCCTCCTCTAAATTAGAAAAAATTTTTGACGCTAAATTCACTGATGCGGAGGCAACAGATACAGGATTTTTACCTATTGCTGTCTCGGACCTTACTCTTTTTGCAATCGAGAAAACAAATTGAAATATATTTTCCAAATTTTTAAATACAGTCCCTGCTTCCTTAGCAACCAAGAAAGCGGACTTAATTTGCCCAAATATTTGTGGCTCCCCAAGAATCAAGGAATCCATTCCACTCGCTACCTCTATCATATGCTTTATAGCATCCTCGTCTTTAAAGCTGTAAAAACAATTTGATAGATTGTTAATTTCTGTCCCCTTTATCATCGCAAGCCAAGAAATAATATGATGATCACTCACATCCCCATACAAATAGATCTCGGTTCGATTGCATGTGGACAAAATAGTAATCTCTCTCACGTGGAGAATCGATTGAGCATCCTGAAGAACCTTCTCCATCAATGCAGGGGAAAATGATAATTTCCCTCTCAAATCTACTGAGGCTGTTCTGTGATTTATACCAAAAGCTGTGAGCATCTCTCTAATTTTCTATAGTCAAAGCGTTTAATCGACCCGGTGAATTTTACACTACTGAAAAGATAAATGTGGCTAACCAATTAAAAATATCTAATCTTTGCTAAAATCCGTATCACGTCTTATATTTAATTAATTTATTTGCAGAATGAAAGTACG
>ENA-OSEY01000052-OSEY01000052.1-marine-metagenome-genome-assembly--contig:-NODE-52-length-80622-cov-5.106735_pt1 | contig 80622 bp, 89 predicted proteins | sample MGYA00248465_ERZ534230 | MGnify/ENA primary metagenome ERZ534230 (study PRJEB26409, sample SAMN06344110) | marine metagenome | isolation source: Sea water from surface | place: Atlantic Ocean:Southern... | reverse complement strand
TAATTGATTATGGTCATGCCGAGTATTCCAATACATGTTTCTCTCCAAAAAAGAAAAAAACCACTGAGAGGACCTTGAAATATTTGTGACGGCCTCTTTATTTGTTTTAATTTGATTTACTAAGTCTTGTGTATCCAAGTAGTATCCATGTGATACGGCTTGACTTGGTTTATTTAATGGGAAGATAACTTGTATAAAGTCATGTCTTCTTTCAATCTCTTTATCGGAATAGGACCAAATATCCTGCAAAGTCCTTTCTTTGAAATCTTTTCCTCTATGGGTTAGAAATTTTTCAAAATTCACTTTTCGAAGCTAATCCAAGGTTATCGAGTGTTTCTCAACGGTAACGGTTTTGTGGGGATTTTTGCCATCTTTAAGATTATATCCCTTCTTCTTCCTGTTTTTTTCGCCTTTCTGAAACAACATCAACCAAAATTGCAACAAAAAGATTGAGAACTATTATCGAGGACAAAATGACAAAACTTATAAAATACATCCATGCATATGGATATATTTCAACAATTGGCATCATTAAACTCTCCCATGACGATAAAGTCATAATTTGTATTAAAGCGATGAACGCCTCTCCTAATCTTCAAATCTTCCTCCAGCAACGTCTTCAAATAAAATAACTCCTCCGACTGCATATATGTAGAGCAATATAAAAATTAAAATTAAAACATAGATACTTTTCTTAAGAGAATCTATTAATGCTTCAATAACAAATCTTAGTTCAGGGATAAAAGAAATAACCCTTAGTAATCTTGCAAGTCGGAGCAACCTTAAGACCAAAACAGAAGAACCTGTTGTCGGAATTAACGATGAAATGACTATTACTAGATCAAATATATTCCATCCGCTCCTAAAAAAATCTAATTTTCTATGTTCTGCAAAAAAACGAATTAATATTTCAACAATAAAGAAAATAGTTATAAAGGTATCTAGAGCAAGTAGAACTCTTACAAAGAGTTCATTTACTATCTCATAAGTACCTACTCCAACAATAATAGATGATAGTAATATTATTGCTGTAACTATAAATTGGAATCCTCTCGATTCTTTTATTTCTAATAGTTTTTCTTGCATCTAATTATCTGTTTTGTTCTACTCGACAGTAACAGAGTATCCGTAGCAACATTAACTTTCAACTCAATTAAAATTCTAGGCCTTTTTGCTGAACTTCTTGACAGTTAATGTAAACAAACCTACTCCAATTATAGTCCATAGAATATCATTCCAATCAAAGACACCTCTTCCAGGTGTAAAAATTGTAATGAACTCATTGGCAATTAATCCTGAAATGGAGATTCCTACTGACCAATAGAGTCGATTTTTAAATAAAGATGAATTAGGTTTGGATACTTCTGGAATCACTACATATAACAGAGCAGGCAACCCAATTCCTGGTAAGAAATTTGGAGCAACCCCAAGAAGATAAATTATTATTCCGTTAGCACCATCATAATTTGGTCTTATGTAATCCTGGACTATAGAAAAAAGCAAAAAACAAATAGCAAAAATAATGTAATAAATAAACTTTCTATTCATTTTGTTTGTTTCAATTATTTGCTCAACCAAGAAATATTTCTTTATTCAACAGTAACACTTTTCGCTAAGTTACGAGGTTTGTCTACATCAGTCCCTTTAAGGAGGGCGGTGTAGTAGGAAATTAGTTGCATCGGCACAACAGAAATTATTGGATTGTGCAGATCAAGGGTCTTAGGTATTTTTATATGACCACCATTTTTGCCAATCTTTGTTTTACCCAATGGTCCAATAGTTATAACCCTGCCTTTTCTTGCTGCGACTTCTTGAATATTCGATTGAATCTTATCCAGATGTTCATTATCAGGGACTAAAGCCAAAACTGGCATATCCTTATCTATAAGTGCAAGTGGCCCATGTTTTAACTCACCAGCAGGATAGGCTTCAGCATGAATATAGGAGATTTCTTTTAATTTAAGTGCGCCCTCTCGAGCAATTGGAAAATACATCCCTCTGCCTAAAAATAAGGCGCTGTTTTTATTAAATAGTAGTTTTGCAACGCCTTTGTAAACCTTAAGCATATCAAACGTTTTGTTAATTTTTTTAGGGAGCTGAAGTAAAGAACTGGAAATGTTTTGTATTGCTTTTTTTGGTTGCTTCTTGAGCTTCATCATTGTGAGAAGTAATAAATTTAAACAAGCCAGTTGTGTTACAAACGCTTTAGTTGAAGCCACACCAATTTCAGGCCCAGCATTGGTTAGTAATGAGAAGTCAGATTCGCGACACATGGAGCTATTGGCAACATTACATATGGTTAGAGTTACAGGCTTGCCTGTTTTCTTTGCAAACTTGAGTGAAGATAATGTATCTGCCGTTTCCCCAGATTGTGAGATGGTAACTAAGAGAGTTTTATCAGTCTTTATTGGCTCTTGATACTGGTATTCAGAACCATAATCTACTCGGCAATTTACTCCAAGAAATTTATGTGACCAAAATTCAAATATTCTGCCAGCGTGGAAGCTTGTGCCACAAGCAACAATCTGAATGTTGGTTACATCTTTAACTTGATCTTCAAAACCTGCACCAAAAATACCTTCCTGGGTTCCTTCACTATTAACTCTTCCTTGAAGAGCATCTTGAAGAGCCTTTGGTTGCTCAAAAATTTCTTTTTCCATAAAATGGCTATAGCCAGCTAAATCGTTTGTAAAACTATTTGAATCGATCTCTTGGGTTGGAATTTTCTTTGCCGTGCCATTCTTTGACATTATTTGAATTTTGTCGCTTCCAATTAAAGCGATTTGCCCATCTTGAAGAAATTTAAATTTATTTGTTACTTGTGATAAGGCCATAACATCTGAAGCAATAAAGTTTTCCTCTATACCTTCACCAACCACTAAAGGACTATGTTCCCTTGCTCCGATCACCAGATCAGGATTTTCCAAATCGATTATGCCCAACGCATAGGCACCTTTAAGTTCAGCTATTGTTCGCATTACTGCAGAGTCAAAATCATAGCCTTTTGTTTTGTATAGATTTACTAAGTGTGATATCACTTCCGTATCTGTGTCAGATTTGAATTTAAATCCCTCTTTTGAAAGTTTCTTTCTTAAATTTTCGTGGTTTTCAATAATTCCGTTATGTACTACAAAAATTGAATTGCCTGAATCTTGTGGATGGGCATTTTTTGTTGAGGGTACACCATGTGTTGCCCATCGAGTGTGTGCAATTCCTTGTAAAGATTTTAAACTACCATCAAGCTGACTTTCCAAATCAGCTACCCTGCCTTGAGTCTTAACTAAAGATACTTTTTTATTATTTCTAAATGCCACCCCTGCCGAGTCGTAGCCACGATATTCTAACCGTTTAAGACCTTCAACTAATATTGGTAATACATTTCTTTTTGATACCCCACCAACAATTCCGCACATTATTTCTTCTTCCAGTTCTTCTTGGTGGTTTGTTTTGATCTACCAAAAGCTAAAGAATTTGATGGAACATCTTGAGTGATAACAGAGCCGGCAGCAATGTATGATTTTTTTCCTATTTTCACTGGAGCCACTAATGAACTATTAGTGCCAACAAAAACATTATCTGAAATATTGGTTTTGTGTTTCTTTTTGCCATCATAGTTGCAGGTTATTGTCCCTGCACCAATGTTTGATTTTTTTCCAATCTCGGCATCACCTAAGTAGGCATGATGATTCGCTTTCGAGCCCTCACCAATTTTTGAATTCTTAATTTCAACAAAATTACCAACTTTGCTTGAACTTTCAAGCATTGCTCCTGATCTTAATCTTGCAAATGGGCCGACCTCAACATTGGATGCAATTTTGCTATCTTCAATAGAGCAAAAATCTTTGATGATGCTTCCCTTAAGAATCTTGGAGTTGCTTATCAAGCAATTCGACTCAATAACAACACTGTCGCCCAGCTGAACATTACCTTTAAGGGTTACATTGTTTCCAATTTTTACATCTTTACCAACCTTCAATTGGCCTTCGACATAACAGGTGTCTTCATCTTTAAAAATAGTTCCTTTTTGTTTAGCAGCACGAATATTTAGAGCAACCATGGCTTTGTAAAGTTCACTTAATTCATTTTTGTTGTTTGCTCCCAGAACCTCCTCTTGTTCAATAGAGTACGAGCCGACTTTATTTTTTGTTCTTTGTGCATACGAAACCAAATCTGTTAAGTAATATTCACCCGCAGCATTATTACGTACTAATGTCTTTAGCCCTTTTTTCAAAAAAGCATTATCGACAACCATGATGCCACTAAAAATTTCTTGGATTTGTTTCTCTTTGCTGTTTGCATCAGCTTCTTCTCTTATGGCTTCAATATCTTGTTTTTCTGTTCTTACCACACGACCATAACCCTTTGGATTTTTGAGATTGGTTGTAAGTATCGAGATTTTTTTTCTTAAAGAAGATCTAATAAGTTTTTTAAGGGTTTTAGCTGACACCAATGGCACATCAGAATAGAGCACAATAGTTTTTCCATTAACTGGAATGTACGGAGCAGCCTGTTGGACAGCATGTCCGGTCCCTAACCGTTCTTTTTGTTCACAAAAAATAAAATCACCTGAATTTTTTGAAAGTACATATTTTTTGACCTCATCTTTTTTGAAACCAGTAACCAAAATTGTCTTTTCTGGTTTCATGATTTTTATTGTGTTAAGCGAATGCTGAACAAGAGGATCAGATCCTAACATCACTAAGGGTTTTGGCAGATTTGTTTTCATGCGCTTACCTTCCCCTGCGGCAAGCAAAACTATACTTAAACTCATAATTTAAATGATTATATTTTGTGTTACTTTTTAAGTTTAACGTTCTTTTTAAGAGCTTCAATAGCTCTGAGCTGTGATAATGATTGTGTAAGTTGTGAAGAAACTTCAGCAAAGTCTTTCTGATCTTTTTTATCTTTTAACAATTTTTCAGCTTCCTCTTTGGCTTTTAAAATTTTAGATTCATCTAAATCATCAGCTCGTACCGCAGAATCAACTAGAATGGTAATGTTTTCAGGTTGAACTTCTGCGAATCCACCGTTGGTGAAAAATACCTCCTCTCCCTCTTCTTGAATCATACGAACAGGACCAGGCTTCAATACCGCTAACAAAGGTGAGTGGCCCTTAACAATACCTAATTGTCCTTCCTGGCCATCCATAACAACCATTTTGGCCTCACCCTCAAAAAGTGTGGTTTCTTGTGAAATGAAACTTATATTAATCACTTTCTACTGTTTTAGCTTTTTCTAAAACCTCATCAATTGATCCCACCATATAGAACGCTTGTTCTGGCACATCATCATGCACTCCATCAAGGATCTCTTTGAAACCTTGGATGGTGTCTTTTACTGAAACATATTTTCCAGGAGAGCCTGTAAAGACTTCTGCAACAAAGAATGGTTGAGACAAGAACTTTTCGATCTTTCTGGCTCTCGAAACAGTCTTTTTGTCTTCATCTGATAGTTCATCCATACCAAGGATAGCAATAATATCCTTTAGCTCTTTATATCTCTGCAAAACTCCTTGCACTCTTTGAGCAACATCATAATGTTCTTGCCCAACCACTAAAGGATCCAGCTGTCTAGAAGTTGAGTCTAATGGGTCCACAGCAGGGTATATACCAAGTTCTGAAATTCTTCTTGATAGAACGACGGTTGCATCTAAGTGTGCAAATGTTGTTGCTGGTGATGGATCTGTCAAATCATCAGCTGGTACGTAAACTGCTTGAATTGAAGTAATGGATCCTGTTTTTGTTGAAGTGATTCTCTCTTGAAGAACACCCATTTCTTCCGCAAGTGTTGGTTGATATCCTACCGCTGATGGCATTCTACCAAGCAATGCTGACACCTCAACACCTGCAAGTGTATATCTATAAATATTGTCTACAAATAACAACACATCTCGGCCTTCATCTCTAAACTTCTCCGCCATTGTTAATCCCGTTAATGCAACTCTCAATCTGTTTCCTGGAGGTTCATTCATCTGTCCATATACCAAGGACACCTTGTCTAGAACTTTTGACTCTGTCATTTCGTGGTAAAAATCATTTCCTTCTCTTGTTCTTTCACCTACTCCAGCAAAAACAGAATAGCCTGAATGCTCAATAGCAATATTTCTTATCAACTCCATCATGTTTACTGTCTTTCCGACACCAGCACCACCAAACAATCCAACCTTTCCACCTTTTGCGAAAGGGCACACTAGATCAATAACTTTAATCCCTGTCTCTAAAATCTCATTTGAATCTGAAAGCTCAACATACTCTGGTGGCTTCCTATGAATTGGTAGTCTCTCTTTGGTTGGAATGTCCCCCTTCATATCGATGGGATCTCCAAGAACATTCATAATTCTTCCTAAAGTAGGTTCTCCTACAGGCACGCTTATAGGGGCTTTGGTGTTTTTTGCATTAAGGCCTCTTTTGAGGCCCTCTGTTGTTCCCATGGCAACCGTTCTAACGATCCCATCTCCTAATTGTTGTTGGGTTTCAAGCACCAGATTGTTTTCTTCAACCACTAAAGCATCATAGATGTTAGGAATATTTTCCTTATCAAACTCAACATCAATTACCGCTCCGATAATTTGTTTTATTACTCCGACGTCGCTCATATTATCTCCTATATTTATATTGCTGCAGCTCCACCTACAATTTCTGAAAGTTCTTGTGTTATTGAAGCTTGTCTCGCGTTGTTATAAACCAACTGAAGGCCTTTGATAATTTCTTCTGCATTTTCAGAGGCATTCTTCATGGCAATCATTTTTGCTGCTTGTTCACATGCATTGTTTTCAATAACTGCTTGGAAAATTTGTGTTTCAATATATCTTTTCAACAACCCATCGAGAATCTCTTTTGAGCTTGGCTCGTATATATAGTCCCAAATCTCTTTTTTATCATTGCTTTCTTGATTAGTAATTTCTGCTATCGGAAGCAAATCTTTTTCAAATGGTTTCTGAGTCATTGTGTTTACATATTCGTTAGCAAAGAGGTATACATTTGAAACTTTGCCTTGTTCAAACTCTGAGATTGCTATTTGAGCAGCACCAATTACGTCTTCAAGTGATGGAATGTCGCCTAGTTTTGATGCTGTTCCAAGCACTTCAACATTTTTTAACCTTGAAAAGGTGTCAGCAGCTTTTTTTCCAAACAAAACCAATTTCACTTCTCTGCCAGATTTTTGGTTTTTCGCCATTTGGTTTAAGGCTAATTTAAATAGGTTAGTGTTGAGTCCACCACACAAACCTTTATCGGTGCCAACAATAATATAAACGTCTGATTTAACTTCTGGTGTTTTGAAAAATGGGTGTTTATATTCTGAACTAGCTTTGGAAAGATTATCAATGAGCTCAACAATTTTTACTGAATATGGTTTACCTCGTTTCATAGCGTCTTGAGTTTTTTTCATCTTGCTTGAAGCAACTAGTTCCATGGCAGATGTGATTTTTTTAGTGTTTTGAACGCTTCCGATTTTTTTGCGTATTTCTTTAGTTTGAGCCATTAAAAAGAACCCTCTTTCATAAATCCATCTAGAATTTTTTTGTACTTTTTCTCAAGATCATCATTCCAATCTCCAGAAGCATTTACTTCTGTCCATACATCTGTGTATTTGGTTTTGAAATAATCTCGCAGGTTTTCTTCAAATGATTGCATCTTCTCTTTATCAACTTCCTTAAGGTATTTGTATTCAATAGCAAACAATACTATTGAAATACAAGCTATAGATCTTGGTGAAAATTGAGTTTGTTTGAATAGTTCGGTAATCCGTTGTCCATTTTCTAATTGCTCTTTTGTTGCATCATCAAGGTCTGAAGCAAATTGTGAAAATGATTCCAGCTCTCTAAATTGTGCAAGTGCTAATTTAACACCCCCACCTAATTTTTTGATTATTTTTGTTTGTGCTGCTCCACCAACCCTTGATACCGAAATACCAACATTAATAGCTGGCCTAATTCCAGAGTTAAAAAGGTCAGTTTCCAGAAATATTTGCCCATCGGTTATAGAAATAACATTAGTCGGAATGAAGGCTGAAACATCACTAGCTTGAGTTTCTATTATTGGTAAGGCTGTTAAAGATCCTGTTTTTCCTTTCACCTTCCCATTAGTCAATCTCTCTACGTAGTCAGGATTAACTCTTGCTGCTCTTTCAAGAAGTCTTGAGTGAAGGTAAAAAATATCTCCTGGAAATGCTTCTCTTCCAGGGGGTCTTTTTAAGAGGAGTGAAATCTGTCTATATGCGACAGCGTGTTTTGATAGATCATCATAAATAATTAATGCATCTTCTCCCCTATCCCTAAAGTATTCTCCCATAGTGCAACCAGAATAAGGCGCAATAAACTGTAAGGACGCGCTTTCAGCGGCACTAGCTGAAACAATAATTGTATTCTCAAGAGCACCTGCTTCTTCTAATTGTCTAACTACAGTGGCAACTGTGGACTGCTTCTGTCCAATAGCTACATAAACACAAGTTATGTCAGAGTCTTTTTGGTTAATAATTGTGTCAACTGCAATAGCTGTTTTTCCTGTCTGTCTATCACCAATAATAAGTTCCCTTTGGCCCCTGCCGATAGGCACCATCACATCGATAGATTTAAGCCCTGTTTGTACAGGCTGATCAACTGATTGGCGATCAATTACGCCAGGCGCTACAACTTCTATTGGGGAATAGCCATCACCTTTAACTTCACCCTTTCCATCAATAGGTCTCCCTAAAGCGTCTATAACCCTGCCCTTTAAGCCTTCTCCAACTGGAACCTCTAAAATTCTTCCTGTGGTTTTGACTTTTTGCCCCTCTTTGATGTGGCCGGCATCACCAAGCACAACTGCCCCCACAGAATCAGTTTCAAGGTTGAGGGCCATACCTAAAGTTCCTTCGCCAAAATCTAGAAGCTCACCATACATTGCATCCTCAAGACCATGAATTTGTACAATGCCGTCAGCAGTCGATAAGACCTCGCCAACATTAGATTCAGTTTGAGCTCCTTGAAAGCCTTCAATTTTCTTTTTGATTATATTTGAAATCTCTGATGGGTTTATTTTAGTTGTCATTTGTACTCCTTATGTGGCCAACATTATTTTTAATTCGTTATATTTATTGTTGATGCTTAAATCAATCTCGTTATCTTTGTACTTTAAAATTATTCCGCCTAGGATATTTTTCTTAACTTCATAATTTATTGGTGTTGAGGGGCCGATATTTTCTTTTACAAACTCTGATACCCTCTCCTTAATCTCGTCAGATGGTGAGCTGCTTACCGAAACTTTAACTGGGATGTTGTTTTGTTTTTTTTGAGCGAATTCAACAAAATGTCTGAAAATATCTGGAATAAGTTCAAACCTATTGTTATTAAATAGGGTTTTTGCGAAGGCTTGTAATGCTTTATTCTCTCCAAAAAGATCCAAAGCAAAATTAAGCTTTTCTGTCTTGCTTATTGTTTTGTTTTTAAAAAGGTTTTGCATTTCTTCTTTATGCTCTTTTGAATCAAGGCTTTCAAATAAACTTAATACCTCTTCACACAGAACCTCATCAATCGAACTGTATAAGCCTTTAGAATAGATTTCTAACAATTTTTTCATTTTCTAAAATCTTCCAAGCTTTTGTTGATAGTCTCCTCGTGATTTGAAGATGAGATTTCTTTCGAGATAATTTTTTTTGCAGCCGCCATTACGTTTGTTGCAAAATCTTTCTCTAATGATTTTTTTGCATTTACCACTTCTTTTTCTATCTCTGACTGAGCAGACCCCACAATTCTATCTTTTTCTTCATTCGCTTTATTTTTTGCATCGTCAACAATCTTTTCGGCCTGTGATTTTGCATTATCAAGAACCTTTTTTGCTTCACTTTTTGCTTTTGTGATCATTTTTTTTGATTCGGCTTCGGCTTCAACAATCTTCTTGGCGCTGTCTTCAGAATCTTTAAGGCCTTGCTCAATTTTTGCAGCTCTTTCTTCCATAGCTGCTAATAAAGGTGGCCAAACAAACTTCCAACAAAACCAAACAAACAGCCCAAAGGCTATCATTTGTCCTAAAAGTGTAGCGTTGATATTCATTTTTTACGCAACAAACAATACATAAAATGCTAGTCCAACAGAAATCATTGGAACAGCATCGACCAAACCAATACCTAAAAAGTACGTTGGTCTCAATTGATCTTCAAGCTCTGGTTGTCTCGCAATAGATTCGATGAGTTTTGAGCTTAACACTCCTGCACCTACACCGGCTCCAATTGCAGCCAATCCAAACATAATTCCAGCTCCTATAAATTTTGCAGCTTCTACTTCCATATTCACAACCTCCTTAATGTTGTTCAAATTTTTCGTGTGCCATATTCATATAAACCACTGTAAGCATCATAAATATAAATGCTTGCAGAACAACAATTAAAATATGAAATATTGCCCAAATCAAACTTAACATGGTGCCAAATACACCAAAAACAATTCCAGTTACCGATAGTTGCCAAGCAACCATACCTGCAATTAGTAAGAATATCATCTCGCCTGCATATAAATTTCCATACAGTCGTAATGCTAGAGAAAGCGGTTTAGCTAACATATCAATAACCTCTACAAATAGGTTGGCCGGCAGCATCCAAGGGCCAAACGGGTGAAGTGTGATTGATTTTATAAAACCAATAAAACCCTTTTCCCTAATACTAAAAAATAAATATAAACAAAAAACCGATAATGCTAATGCTGCAGTTAAATTTAAATCTGTTGTTGGAACTACTTTTAAATACGGTACACCTAAAAGCTCTGCAGGATAAGGGATTAGGTCAACTGGCACCAAATCCATCAAATTCATCAACAAAACCCATACAAAAATGGTCAGAGCCATTGGCGCAATAAGTGTGTTTTTTCCAGTTTTAAATGTTCCTTTGACAACCCCATTAACAAAATCGACCAACATTTCAATAAATGTTTGTAGCTTGGTTGGTTTGTATAATGAGAAGTTTTTGGCTGCCCTGGTAAAGAAAAACAAAAATATACCACCCAGCAAAAGTGAGAAAAAGAGCGTATCTACATGAAATGCCCAAAAGCCCATTTCAGCAACTTCAGACTTGTTATAGGCAAATGTCCAGGTGTCATTTGTTAAAACCTCTACTGTTCCATCTTTATTCTCGCGTTCATAGCCAGCAGGCAACTTTCCATATACAAGGTTTTGTAAATGGTGTTGTAAATAATCTTGAAATGTTGATTCTGTTTTTTCTGACGCCATTGGTGCCGTAATTTTAATGCAATTTCTGTTGAGTTTACAGTGGTTATAGTGAAATTTTCTCTATGATTCCATCCAGCTCATCATAAGAGAAATATTTTATCGTCAACTTGCCTTTCCCTTTATGATCACTAATGGTAACTTTTGATCCCAGTTTTGAACTCAAAGCAGACTCTAAATTTATTTCATCGCGTGTTTTTGGTTTTTTTGTGGTGCTGGATATTGTTTTTGCTTTAAGAGCAGACTCAAGATCTCTAACAGACATTTTGTTCTCAATTATTTGTTTAGCCATGCTCTCAGCCACATTGCCGTCAAGACCTAATAGTATTTTTGCATGCCCCTCTGATATTTGCTCTTCGGAAAGCATGTCTTGGATTTTTGATGGCAGCGTTAAAAGTCTGAGTGAGTTTGCAATTGAGCTTCTAGGTTTGCCAATACTTTCTGAGAGCTGTTCTTGGGTATACTTAAATTCATCTTTTAATCTCTGATACCCTTTGGCTACTTCAATGCTATTTAGATCCTCCCTTTGAACATTCTCCAATATAGCTATTTCTAAAGATTTGGTATTAGACGCTACTGTTATAACTGCTGGAATCTTTTTTAGCCCCGCTGCTTTGGATGCTCTTAGTCGTCGCTCCCCTGCAATTAGCTCAAAACCCTCTCCATCCTTTCTTAACAGAATGGGTTGAATGACACCGTGTTTTTTTATTGAGGCTGCAAGCTCATTTATTTTTTGTTCATCAAAAGTTGTTCTTGGTTGGTATTGGTTTGTTTTTATTTTTGATATTGAAACTTGGTTTGGGGTTGGGTTTTGTGCGGGTTGTTTTGCTTGTTTGGGTGTTTTGTTGCTTTTAGATTTAGGTGCGTCCCCCAACAAAGCCTCCAACCCTTTATTAAGCGCTTTTTTTCTTTGCATGTTCAAACCTTCTTATAAATTCCCCTGAGAGGCTTAAAAATGCCTCTCCTCCTATAGACTTTATATCATAATCAACTATAGATTGGCCATAGCTTGGCGCTTCGGCTAACCTTACATTTCTGGGTATTATTGTGTTTAGGACTTTTGATTTAAAGTGCTTTTCAAGCTGACCTGAAACTTCTCTTGTAAGCCTGTTTCGCCAATCTGCCATTGTTCTTAGAATTGCGGCAATCTCAATTTTTAACCCCCTTGAGTCGTTGAGCTGCTCTATTGTTGATTTTAATGTTACCAGCCCTTCAAGCGCATAGTATTCACATTGCACGGGCACCAACACAGAACCACAATACTCCATTGCATTTATTGTAAGCAGGTTAAGTGATGGTGGGCAGTCAACGAGAATGTAGTCATAATCTTTGGTGAGTTTGAGGTTTTTGGAAAAGAACTTTTCTCTCTCTTTAGTGTTTTCAATAATTTTTTCAGTTGCAACAAGGTTGGGGTTTGCTGGAATGATTTTATATCCACCCGAGGCATCAAGGATGTACTTATCAATCTTGTCTTTGAGCTCAAAATGCTCATATAACGATTCGCAGTCATTTTTTGAAATGCCCGCTGCTGATGTGGCGTTGCTTTGTGCATCTATATCAATTAGTAGAACTTTTCTCTTGGCTTTAGAGAGCGCTGCTGCAAGATTAACTGCTGTTGTTGTTTTGCCGACACCTCCCTTCTGGTTGGTAATTGCTATTTTAATTGTCATAAATTTCTACAACACACATATCACCAAGATTAGATTTATATGTGTGTATCTTGTAATCATATAACAAAGGCTTTATTTCTAATATCTCTTCTTGGGTTTTTTCGTTGTTCTTTTTCAAAAAGAGGAGGTTCGCCCTTTTTTTGTTAGGCTTAGATTTTTGAATGGCGGTTTTCAGTGTTGAAAATGCCTTAAAAACAGCTGTATGCTCATTTGAGAAGTTATGTTCTTCAAGTCTCGTGTGTTTACAGGCCGCGTTCTGAAGTTCTAGTTTTCTTATAAGTGTTTTTTGAAATTCTATTTTTTTCTGGCTGGAATCAATGCTGAGGACTTTTATTTTTTCGTTAAGGATGGCCCAAACAAGCCCAGGTATACCAGAGCCAGAACCATAATCAATTAGGTTTTCTTTAACGGACTGTGAACAAATGTTATAAGCTTGCACACAATCATCAATTTGCTCAAAAAAGAATTTATCTCCATGTTTGTAGGAGGTAAGGTTGTGTTTTTCGTTTCCCTCCACAATAAGTTCCGAGAGGGTTTTTAGTTTTTTTATTTTAGCTTCTGATAGCATCAATCTTTTTGGCATGTATTGTAATCACATTCAGTGCAGCTGGTGTGATGCCTTCAATTTTGCTTGCATCTAAAAGGGTTTGGGGTTTGTGGTAATTGAGTTTTTCTTTCAGCTCACCAGAAAGGCCTACGACTTCTTGGTAGTCAAAAATTAAACCTAGAGAAAAATCGTCTAATGTTTTCATCTTCTCTATTTCTCTTTCTTGCTTCTTAACATAACCGGAATATTTTGCATCATAATAAACTGCCGTGAATTCAGAGGTGTTGTCTGGGTTAAGTTTAAACACATCTTGTTCTGAAAAGTCGCTTCTCTTGCATAGGTCATAAAGTGTTACTTTTTTGCCGGTGAGGTTTATTGAATTGCCTCTTAAAGAAACCAGAACTTTTTGTTTTTTTCTTTGTTTTTGATGAAAGGCCTCTATTCTTTCTTCACTCAAAAGATTAAGTTTTTTTGCAGACTCAAAGAGTCTTTCGTCAGCATTCTCCTGCCTAAGAAGCAGCCTATGTTCTGCCCGTGATGTGAACATTCTGTAGGGTTCGCTTACTCCAAATTTTGTTAAATCATCAACCAAAACACCAAGGTAAGAGCTTGATCTTTGTGGCACCCATTTTTCTTTCCCCAGCACATTTAGTGAAGCGTTTATTCCAGCAATAATTCCTTGTGCACCTGCTTCCTCATATCCGGTGGTACCATTAATCTGACCGGCCAGATAAAGGTTGTCGGACTTTTTAAATAGCAGGTCTTTGCTCATGTTTCTTGGGTCAATATAGTCATACTCCACTGCATATCCATATTGGAGTATTTTTGCATTCTCAAACCCCTTTATTGATTGAACGTATTCTTCTTGTGTCTCTTTTGGCAAACTTGTAGATATGCCATTAGGATACATCCAATCAGAATCAATTCCCTCTGGCTCTAAAAAAATTTGATGGTCTTTTTTTTCTGAAAACCTGACAATCTTGTCTTCAATTGAGGGGCAATATCTAGGGCCCACCCCACTTATCAAACCGGAATACATTGCTGACTTCTTTATGTCTCTATTAATAATTTTATGAGTTTCAGGATTCGTTCTGGTTATATGACATATTGTTTGTTGAGGATGTTGATTTTTTTGTCCCAAAAATGACATGTACAACCCGCTTTCACCTGGTTGCTCCTCGAGACCCCTAAAGTTAATTGTCTTCTTTGAAAGTCTTGGGGGTGTTCCTGTCTTAAGCCTGCCAAGTGTTACATCTTTTGAAAGAAAATACCTTTCTAAGCCAGTTGATTTTTTTTCATCAATTCTACCACCATCGACTTTTTTTGATCCAATCAAAATTGACCCGTTCAGAAATGTACCGGTTGTTAGCACAAATGATTTTCCAAAATATTCACCCCTCTTTCCTCTTGCTGAAATGATTTTATTGTTTTTCTCACAAAAATCCTCGACTTCGTCCTCTATAACATAAATACCAAATTCATTAATAAAACTTTGAATAGTTTTCTCATATAAATTTTTGTCTGTCTGTGCTCTTAATGCTTGTACTGCTGGCCCCTTTTTTTTGTTAAGTGTTTTAAACTGAATTCCAGAAAGATCGGTTGCTTCGGCAATGACTCCTCCAAGCGCATCTATTTCTCTGGCTAAATGTGTTTTACCTATACCCCCAACAGCAGGATTACATGACATTCTTCCAATCTTTTCCTGATCTAATGTAATGAGAGCAACATCAAGCTTCATCCTCCTGCCTACAACAGCAGCTTCAACACCAGCATGCCCTCCTCCTATTACTATTAAATCAAACTTATTATTCATCTTTTGTTTATTGTTATTATTTAGCTTGTAACTTTATGTTAATAAGTGTGAATTATATATTTAAAATAAGGTGTGCATCAAAACCAAACTACATAAGATTTTTGTTTAAAACCTTTTAGAATTATATGTTTTTACTGTGCACATATTGTTAATAAATAATTACCAACAATTTAAGCACAAGAAATCTATTTGCCTATGCAGAACTTTTGAAATATTTGATCTAATATTTTTTCGTTATCAAAATCGCCATATATTTCTTTCAGAAGAATTAATGCGTCCCTTGCATTCTGTGCATTAATTTCATAAAAATCCTTTTCGTTACTGGAAGCAGATAGTGTTTTAACTGTTTTTTCAATATTTCCATAAACCCTTTCCGAGGTGTAAAAAACACTTTCCTCAACGTTTAGTTTTTTTATTAACTCTTCCACCAAAACATTCATCCCCTCACCAGTTTTTGCTGAAAGAGGGATCCAACCCTTTGGTATAGTGCGCCCTTCAAAAAGATCTATCTTGTTCATAACTAAAAGATCGGTTTTTGGTTTATTTTTAAAATTACTTTCTTGATCACTAACCCAAATAGATATTTCAGCACCATCTAGAGCTTTGTAAGATTTTTCAATACCTTCTTGCTCAACAAGGGTTTCACCGCTTCTTATTCCTGCAGTGTCATTCACCTCAAGCTCAATCCCTTCCATCACAATCGTTTTCCTCACCACATCCCTTGTTGTCCCAGGAGTATTAGAAACTATGGCTATATCTTCTTTAAGCAACCGATTAAACAAAGATGATTTACCAACATTTGGCGGTCCTATTATTACTGCCCTTTGTCTAGCTTCTAGATCTCTAATCGGCCTGTAATTTTTTAACAATCCTTTAAGATCATGTAAGATTCTCTCAATATTTTTACCAACTTTATTTCTTTCTAAATCCGAAACCCCATCTTCGTCAGAAAAATCAAGCTGAGACTCTAATGCAACCAATAAGCTTTCTAATGAATTAGATATGTTTAATATTTTTTGACCTAAATCCCCTGATCTAAATTTTTCTAAAGAAATAAGGTCATTCTTGTTTTGTGCTTGTATTCCTAACATAAGGCTCTCAGCCTCGTCCAAACTAACCTTTCCATTTAAATACGCTCTTTTGCTGAAGTCTCCTGGTGAAGCTTCTTCAACACCAAACCCATCCAGCAATGTGAACACATCAGCTATAATCACTGGGTTGCCATGACAATGTATTTCTATCAAATGCTCGCCCGTGTAAGATTCAGGCGCTGGGAAATTTAAAACAAGACATTTATCAGAATAATCACCCAGATCGATTTTTCTTACAAAACACCCCTTTGAGTTTTTTTGCAATGAAAGCTTCTCAAGAAGTTTTTTTGGAATTGAGGTGCCAGTAATTCTTATTACGGCGATAGCTGATCGACCTGAAGGTGTTGCTAAAGCATATATTGTGTCAATTTTATCAGCCACCTCCACCACTGCCATCACTAAGCTGAACTCTACCCATTATTATCACCTGAGGGATTATGGATAACACCATATTAATAACTGAATAAATTACAACCCCAGCCGGCATGAACAAAAAGATAACAGTTATCATTGGTGGAAATACAACCATCATTTGTTGGGCTATTTGTGCTTGCATTCCCTGAGTCTGTGGTGGTTTTGGCATCATTTTTTGTGAACCATACATCATTAACCCCATAAGAATTGGAGTAATTAAAAATGGATCAGATTCAGCAAGATCAGGGATCCATAGAAACGAAGCACCCCTGAACTCAAACGCTTCTCTAGTAACCCAAAACATAGCAATAAAAATCGGCAGCTGTGCAAACAACGGCAAACACCCAGCCGCTGGATTGAACTTTTCTTTTCTGTAAAGCTGTGTCATCTCCATTGCAAGTTTTTGTTGGTCGTTCTTATATTCTTGTTGTATTTCTGCAAGCCTTGGAGAAAGCCGTCTCATTTTTACCATGGAATTAATTTGCATTATCTGAAGTGGAGACAAAACAATTTTAAAAAGAATGGTCAAAAGAACTATTGCAACTCCCCAGTTTTGCACAAACCCATATATAAAATTTATGACAACTATGAAAAATTCACCTATCCCAAAAACAAAACCAAGATCTAGGTTGTATTTAAAGTGAGGCGCAATTTTTTCGAGAACTTCTTTCTTTTTGGGTCCCAGATAGAGGTTGGTTGTGCTTTCGAGAACCCCTTCTGAACTTACCATTTGCTCTTCAAACCCGAACCTAAATAAACCATTAGCATCTTCGGGGTACAGGGTGATTTTCTGATTTTCCAAACTATCAAAAACTGCAACCACAAAGTGTTTTTGTGAATGTCCAACCCAATGTCCTAAATAATCCTCTCTCGATTTTACAGAAGACAGCTGCTCATCATTAAAAACATCCTCAGTGGTGCTATAAGCCAAATGGTCTCTAGAGAATGCTGTTCCATAATCCACAGACTTGTTTCTGTTTCTATAAAAGGTTTTAAAAATATTTACTGAACCATAAGCAGGCACCGACAAAAATAACTTATCTTTAATATCTACAACATGCCCACCTGAAAGCTTAAATGTTTTCTCAAGCCTGTTGCCAGCCCCATCAACGGATGAAATTATTAGGGTGTCTGAAAGCCGCTCTTGAACCACAAAGTCTTTACCAGAAAATCCAGATACGTTTGTTCTAAAATAAAACCGTAGCAAATCGTCATCTGAAAGGAGCCTTGTTTTATATAGGCCATCTCGCTCCGCTGTTTCCATAATAAATGCATTTTTTATTGACCCATCTCTTAGGTCGACGTAAATCTCAAGTTCATTATTTGATATTTTTTCCTGGCTAGCATTTACAGCCAGATTCTGAACATAGACAGAGGTGTTTGTTTTTTCATCTTTGTTGATGTTGCCCCAATCAAAAACCAACAACAACACAAAAACCATTGTTAAAATTAAAAAAACACTTCTTGGATTAACCATTTTTTAAGTAGCTTAAAAACTCCTCCACTTTAGGGTCACAGTCAGCTTTAAATTTTACCAGAAAATTATAACCATCACTTAAAGATTTATTTTTCCTAAAAATTTCCTTAGTTTTTCTTCTAATTTCATTTCTTCTAACCGCACTCTTTACAACCCTTTTTGGTATTGATACAAGAACTGCGCTCCCCTCTCCTGTTTTTTGCTTATAGATAGAAATTTGATTTGAAATTTTAGAAGAATCCCAAGAAAACATTTCTTTTGATATTTTTTTCAATTTACTTTTCTTATTTAGGGGGGGAATTGTTTTCAAACCGTAGTCAGACAGAGAGCGATTTTCTTCCTTTTGATCTTCTGTTGGACAATATCGACCTTCCTGCCTTTGAAGACATTCTTTCACGAAAACCATGTGTTCGTTTTCTTTTTAAGTTTGTTACTTTTAGTGTTCTTTTCATTTTTATCCACAGTTTTTTAACAAATTAACAATATAGTTGTTACATGTTTTTAAAAGCTTTTGTATTATAAACTTATCGCGATGTCTAACAAGGTTTCTACAATAAATATTTTCAATAAAGGTGTTCAACATCTTGAAAAACAACTCAACCAAACCGAATACAATTCTTGGGTAAAGCCATTACATTTCGAAATCAAAGAAAATAATTTCAACATATATGCACCAAACTCATTTATAGGTGACTTTTTTAGGGAAAAATACCTCCCAGTCATAACAGAGTTTTTAGAAAATCATATTGGACGAAATAAATTTATTCTCAATGTATCTGTTGAAGATAAAACAAGCGAAAACAAAAATGTTACAGGTTTAAATCCGGGTTATGTGTTTGAAAATTTTGTTGAAGGCAAGTCAAACCAGGTTGCACTGGCTGCAGCCAAACAAATTGCTGCTCAAGCAGACCTCACCGAATATAATCCAATGTTTTTGTATGGTGGTGTTGGGCTTGGCAAAACACACTTAATGCATGCTATTGGCAACAAACTTCTCCAGGAAAGGCCAAATGCAAAAATCTGTTATGTACATTCTGAAAGATTTGTAAGCGATATGGTTAAAGCCCTTCAACTTGGAGCAATTAATGAATTTAAAAAATTCTACAGAAACCTAAATGCGTTGTTGATAGACGATATACAGTTTTTTGCTGGCAAAGAACAATCACAAGAAGAGCTTTTTCACACCTTCAATAGTCTAATTGAGGGCGGCAATCTTATGATCTTTTCGTGTGATCGATATCCAAAAGAAATTGAAGGTCTTGAGGAGAGATTAAAATCTCGTTTTGGTTGGGGCCTGTCTGTTGTTATTGATCCTCCAGCCCTTGAAACTAGAGCAGCAATTCTGTTAAAGAAAGCTGATGCAATGGATCTTGAGCTTCCAGATGATTGTGCATTCTTTATAGCACAACAGGTTAAATCAAATGTTAGAGAGCTTGAAGGAGCATTGAAAAGGGTTGCTGCAAATGCAAAGTTTGCTAAAACAAACATTGATATAAATCTAATCAAGGATTCATTAAGAGATGTATTGGCTATCCAGGCAAAGATGGTGTCTATATCAAATATACAGCGGGTTGTTGCTGACTATTTCAATATAAAAATGAGCGAACTTCTTTCAAAAAGAAGAAACAGATCTATAACAAGACCAAGACAAATTGCAATGGCTCTTTCAAAAGAGCTTACAAATCACAGCCTCCCAGAGATTGGTGAAGCTTTTGGTGGCAGAGATCACACAACTGTTATTCATGCATGTGAAAAAACAAAAGAATTAATACAAACTAATTTAGAAATCGAAGAAGATTATAAAAAACTCAGAAGAACACTTTCAGCATAATTATGAGGTTTTCAGTTCAAAAAGAAGACATAATTCATCAACTTCAATCTTTGGCAGCAGTTGCAGACAAAAAACAAACTCTACCAATATTAAGTAATGTTTACATAAGGTGCGAAGATAATGAGCTTGTGCTCAAAAGCACTGATTTAGAGGTTGAGCTTGAATTTAAATGTGCAGCGACCATCCAGCAAGATGGAGAAATAACAATTCCGGCCAAAAAAGTTGCTGATATTGTAAGAGAACTACCTGACGGCCAAATTAATTTTGAATTAAATGATGACTCTAGCAAAATGCAAGTACAATCTTCAACAGGAAAATATAATCTTGCTACACAAGAAGCAGGAGACTTTCCTGACTTTGATACTGTTCCATCAGACAACACATTTAATATAAATTCAGATAATCTAATTTCACTTATACAAAAAACATCTTTTGCTATGGCCAATCAAGACTGGAGACATTACCTAAATGGCTGCTTAATTCAAAAAAATATGAATGAATTAAATATGGTTGCAACTGATGCACACAGACTAGCAGTTTATAAATTAGAACAAGCTGATGAAGGTGATTTCTCTGGAATTATTCCAAGAAAAACAATAATTGAATTAACAAAAATTCTTCCCAAAAGTGATGAGCAAATACAGTTCTACATTAATGCAAATAATATAGTATTTATGTATAAAAATTTTACATTTAAATCTAAACTTGTAGATGGAAATTACCCAGACTACACAAAAGTCATACCGTCTGGAAATGGCCTTGAAATCAGCCTTGACAGAAAAAGTTTAATTGAAACATTGTCAAGAGTATCAGTGCTTTCTAGTGAAAAGTTTAAAGGTGTGAAACTAAAAACCAATGAGGGAAAATTGGAGGTATCTGCTCATAATCCTGACCAAGAATCAGCAGAAGAATTATTAGAATTAGATTCATCATCTGATGGTTTTGATGTTGCTTTTAACGTAAATTATCTTAGAGAAGTTTTGTCTACAATTGAGGATGAAAAGATTAAATTAATTAGTTTTGGGACTGATAAAAGTGCTCTTATTGAAAGTTCTGACGAGAAACAAACATTGGTTTTGATGCCTTTGTTACTTTAGTGATACTTAAACAGCTTAACGCAACTAATTTCCGATCATTTAAAGACATATCATTAAGTCTTCCCAGAGGTTTGGTTTGTTTTTATGGAGAAAATGCTGCTGGTAAAAGCACCATTCTTGAGACAATTCAATTTGTTCTAACAGGCAGAAGCTTTAGAGCTACTGATAATGATGAACTTATACAAAAAGATCATAAATTTTTAAGAGCATCTTGTTCTTTTGAAGATAATAGAAAAATTACAGCGATAAAAGAACAAGAAAAACCATCAGTTCATACAAATATTGATGACAAGCCCCAAAAAAATAAACATTTAGCCCTAACTAACCCTGTATGTTTAGTCGAAAGTGATAATTTCTTCTTCACAAAAGCCAATCCTGAAAAGAAAAGACAATATTTGAACAAAAATATGTTCTACGTGGAACAAAATTACACAAAAATCATGCAATCATTTAAAAAAATTCATACAAACCGCAATTCAGCTCTTAAAAGTAATAATAACGACGAGGTTAAGGTTTGGACACAACAATTAATTGAGATAGAAAAAGTGATAACAAAAATAAATACAGAAATAGTCTTGCTTATAAATGAGAAACTATCTAATTCAACCAACCTTTTGGAGTTTTACCCCAAAAACCCCTGGTTAAAAACGATTCATGTTGAATATTTAAAAGGCTATAATCCAAATATGACGTTTTCTGACGTCTTAGAATCAAATCTGAAAAAAGATTTAATTATAAAAAGAACAACTGAAGGACCACATAAACGTTCTTTCAATATCAATACAAAGGATCTAAATACAGGGGGTGGCTTATCAAGAGGCCAGCAAAAATTGCTATCAATCATTTTTCACTTAATACAAAGAGAAATCATCGAAGATCACATAAATATTGTTCCATTATTATTAATTGATGATATTTCATCAGAATTAGATAAAGAAAACCTAAATTTAATGTTAAAATATCTTCATAACAATACTATGCAAAGTCTAGTAACACTTATAGATCCCAAACCAATTACATTGAATAAATCATTGTTCCACGTAGAACAAAATGGAGGTAGCTCTTATGTCAGAAAATTATGATTCAGATAGTATAAAGGTCCTTAAAGGACTTGAGGCGGTAAAAAAACGTCCCGGTATGTATATAGGCGATACAGACGATGGAACTGGACTACACCATATGGTATTTGAGGTTCTAGATAATTCAATAGATGAGGGATTGGCTGGGTTTTGCGATCAAATAGATGTAGTTATTGGAAAAGACGGATCAGTATCTGTCGCCGATAACGGGAGAGGCATACCGGTAGACAAGCATGAGGAGGGCGCATCTGCTGCGGAAGTTATTATGACTGTGCTTCATGCAGGTGGAAAATTTGATGAAAACAGCTATAAAGTTTCTGGGGGTCTTCATGGTGTTGGTGTTTCAGTTGTAAACGCTCTCAGTAGTAAATTGATCCTAGAGATACAAAGACAGGGCTCTATATACAAGCAGGAATATGCAGATGGATTTCCACAAACCAAATTAGAGATTGTAGGTAAAAGTAAGGATACAGGGACAAAAGTAACATTTTTACCCTCAAAAAAAATATTTTCAGACACAACATTTGTAACCGAAATACTCACCAAAAGAATAAGAGAGCTTTCTTTCTTAAATCAAGGTATAGGCATTAGTGTTTTAGATGAAAGAACAGGAAAAACAGAAAACTTCAAGTCAGATGGTGGTTTAAGTGAATTTGTAAAACATCTAACTGGCAAAAAAGAAACAGTAGGTGCTCCATTTTACGCTAATGCGACAATGAAAGGTATTGGGGTTGAGATTGCAGTGCAGTGGACAGGCACTTATAGAGAAAATGTCCAATGCTTCACTAACAATATACCTCAAGGCGATGGAGGTACACATTTAGCAGGATTCAGAGGAGGGCTTACAAGAGTAATTAAGAACTTTATAAAGAAAGAAGATTTAATGCGCAAAAAAGAAGTAGAGATTACAGGAGAGGATGTAAGGGAAGGTATGGTGGCTGTTATTTCACTTAAAATGCCTGATCCAAAGTTTTCATCACAAACTAAAGACAAATTAGTATCATCTGAAGCAAGACCAGCGGTTGAAGGTCTTTTGAATGATTACTTCATGGATTTTCTTTTAGCTAACAAACAACAAGCCAAAGAGATATTGGGGAAAGTATTAGAGGCAGCCTACGCCAGGGAAGCAGCTAGAAAAGCAAAAGAAATGACAAGAAGAAAAGGGTTGCTTGATATAGGGGGTCTGCCAGGGAAATTAGCTGATTGTCAAGAAAAAGACCCATCACTATCAGAACTGTTTCTGGTGGAGGGTGATTCTGCTGGTGGATCAGCCAAACAAGGTCGAAATAGAGCATTTCAGGCAATACTACCACTTAAAGGCAAAATTATTAATGTACAAAAAGCTCGACTTGATAAGGTTTTAGGCTCAAATGAGATTGGCACACTAATAACAGCATTAGGGACAGGTATCGGAATAGATGAATTTGACCTTGAAAAACTAAGATATCATCGAATTATTATAATGACTGATGCTGACGTTGATGGCTCACACATAAGAACCCTGTTATTAACATTTTTTTATAATCAAATGTATGACCTTCTAGAAAAAGGCCATATCTACCTAGCACTTCCACCGCTATATAAAATTAAGAAAGGATCTAAAGTATATTATGCGAAGGACGAAGAAGAAAAAGATGATATTTTAAAAGAAATACGATCAGATAGTTCTGACAATGCAAGAGCACCTGAGATTCAAAGATATAAAGGTTTGGGTGAAATGAATCCAGAGCAATTATGGGAAACAACTTTTGATCCATCACACAGGAGGTTGGTTCAAATAACCTTAGATGATGCCAGAGATGCTGTAGATGAAATTTTTGAAACATTAATGGGTGATGAAGTTAAACCAAGACGTGAGTTTATTGATGATAATGCTCTAAGAGCAGAAAATGTAGATATTTAAAAATACTTCAAAAAATATGCATTCAGATCTTTAATTTCTATTCTTTCTTGTTTCATAGTATCTCTATCCCTTACTGTAATATCTGAGTTTTCTAGGCTTTCAAAATCAACCGTTACACAGAGTGGGGTGCCAATTTCATCATGCCTCCTGTAACTCTTTCCAATATTGCCAGTATTCTCTAAAATCACCCTTCCTAAACCAAGTTCCTGCAATTGTGATTTAATTTTCTTGGCTAACTCAACCATCTCATCATTATTCTTTTTCAAAGGAATTACAGCTGCTTTGATTGGAGATAGATGAGGCCTCAAAGATAAAACTATCCTCGAGCTGTCTTCTAATTTTTCTTCTCTATAGGCTTCATTCATTATTGCCAATACAGCCCTATCAACCCCAGCAGACGGCTCAATTACAAAAGGGACAACCCAGTTGTCCATATGCGGTTCTTTAATTGCCAGTTTAGAGTTAGAATCTTTATTATCTCGTACTCTTGAGGATATATTTAGCTCGTTTTGGTTTTTGGAATGAGATCCAAGATCGAAATCTGTTCTATTTGCAACACCCTCAAGCTCTTCAAGACCATGAGGGAAGTTATACATTATATCCACTGTTCTTTTGGAATAATGTGATAATTCTTTTTTTGGAACTTCGTATAATTCTAATTTGTCTTTTGGCACACCTTGTGCCTCCCACCAATCTAGTCTCTGCTTAAGCCAGTATTCATGTTGCTTTTCATCTTGACCAGGCTCAACAAAATATTCAAGCTCCATTTGTTCAAATTCTCTAACACGGAAAATGAAGCTTTTTAAAGTAATTTCATTTCGAAAAGCTTTTCCAATTTGAGCAATACCAAAAGGGATGCTTTTTGAAGTTGAGTCAATGACATTCTTGAAGTTAATAAAGATTTGTTGTGCTGTTTCTGGTCTTAGGTATGCAAAGCTTGAACCATCATCAATTGGTCCAATGTTTGTTTTGAACATTAAATTGAATGGACGAGGCTCTGTTAGATCATCAGACCCACATTTTGGGCACTTGTCTTGCTCTAAATGATCAGCTCTCCATCTAGACTTACACTTTTTACAGTCCACTAGCGGATCAGTAAATGTTTCTTCATGCCCTGAATACCTAAGAACATCTTGTTTTGAGAGAATAGAGGCATCCAGACCTTCAATATCATCACGATCATAAACCATAGACTTCCACCAAGAGCTTTTAATATTGTTTTTAAGCTCAACACCTAATGGCCCATAATCGTAAAGACCCTGTAAACCTCCATATATTTCATTTGATTGAAAGATAAAACCTCTTCTTTTACAAAGAGATACCAATTCTTCTATGTTTTTTGCTGGCAAAATATATTCCTTAAATATCTAATAAAAGCTATTCTATAACTTTAAGAATGTTTCTCATACTCTTCAAATTAATTTCGATTCTGCCAATACCTGTTTTAAATCTATTCTCAAAATTACTTTCATTTTTATTTAATACACTAAATCTTGAGCAAAAGAGATCTACAATAAAGAATCTTAAGCACACAAATATGCTGAGTGCTGTCTCGATAAATGACAGCATACAGCTTACGAGTGAGACATTTTTAGAGTATCCCTATCTTTGGGGGCACCCAGACAACTATAAAAAACTGCTTGAGGTTCCAGAAAAAAAAATATTCACAGACTCCTCTAATCCGAAGTTAATCTTCACTCTTCATATGGGTTGTGTTGATGTAATGTTATTTTATGTTTCTGATATCCTAAAAAACCTTAACATTATTTTTACCGCAACAAAAAATAAGGATTTAGATAACTTTGTTAAAGAAATTAGAGAGAGCAGGGGGGCCTCACTTCATACTGCAAATCCAACAGGTATGGCCAAATTTTTCAAAAATTTTTTGAAGGGAGAAAATACAATTATTGCTACTGATTTGGTTCCGCACCATACAGGCAAATATTCAAAATTTTTTGGCCAAGAATGTTACTCATTAGATATTATCGAAAAACTCTCAAATAAAAAAACTCATGATTTATACTTTGTTTATCTAACACCCGGTACAACAAAAAAATATAAATTAAATATTGAATATATTGAAAACCCAATAAATACAGATGAAATGAACAAGTGTTTTGAAAGAGCAATTCTTCAGAATCCAGAAATGTATGGTTGGGAATATAAAAAATTTAAGAAACTATCTGGAAAACCCAGAGCTATATATTAATTTTTCCAAAAAGATGGAAAAAACAAGATCAGCACCCCAAAGAGCTCCAACCTTCCAACTATCATCGCAAATGCAAGAGTACACTTCCCCAAATCTGTAAGAGAAGAATAATTTTCAGAAAAAACTCCCAAACCAGGGCCTAAATTATTTATTGCTGCTGTTGTCGCAGAGAATGCAGAATAAAAATCAATGTCTTGAAAAATCAGAATAAATAAAAAAAATAAAAAGAAAGCAATATAAAATGCTATGAAAGCAAAAACTGATTCAATCTGACTATTCTCAATTTTCACCCCATTTATCTTAGAGGTGCTTACAGCGTTTGGATGCATCAACTTAGTTATACTGTCAATAGCAACCCTCAGCAAAATCAGAATTCTCCATGCTTTCATACCTCCACCCACTGATCCAGAGCAAGCACCAATAAAGGCAACAATAAAAATAAAAAATGGCACTGCCTGACCAAAACTATCAAGAGGAATCAAAGTAAAACCAGAAGTTGTAACAATTGAAATGGTTTGGAAAAGACCATAACGCAACGCATCAGACAATACAAATCCTTCTTTTAGAAGCAACAAGAGAATGGAAACAACTATGGCGGAGATAAGAATAATTAAGAAGAATATAAATTCGTCATTTTTTAGATAGCTTGTAAATCTAAACTTAGTTACTGCTAGGAAATGAAGTCCAAAGTTGGTTGAAGATATAATCATAAAACCAATAGCCACTAGCTCAATACCTGTATTTTGAAAATGACCAAAATTTTGATCATAAGTTGAGAATCCTCCTATAGAGACTGTACTGAAACTATGTGCAAATGCATCAAATAGCGACATACCAGCAAACCAGTAAGCGCTCACACACAGGAAAGTGATTATCAAATAAAACATTAAAAGTGATCTTGCTGTCTCTCTTAACCGTGGTGAGAAACTTTTTTCTGCAAAACCAGACGTTTCAGCTTGCAAAACCTTAACTCCTCCAGAAACCGCAGGGATTATTGCCAATACAACAATTACTAAACCAACACCCCCTGCCCATTGAAGTAATTGTCTGTACATCAACAAATAATTTGGCAACTCAGATAAACTTGATATTGAAGTAGAACCAGTTGTTGTAAGTCCTGATACTGCTTCAAAAAATGAATCTACATAACTCATTCCAAATGAGTAAAAAGGCAAAGCTGCTATCAAAGAAACTAAAACCCAACTAACAAATGTAATTAGAAAACCATCTCTTGGTGTGTAAATAAATTTCTGTTTTCTGAGAGTAAACCTTATTACAAGTGAGTAAAAAATACTTAAAAGCAGAATTATTAACAGACTATTATCTGCAATATTGTCAAAATAACTAATCATATAAGAGGGCAGAACAACCAACATAGAGAAAAATAGAAAAATAGGCCCTAAAAACCTAAGTACTTTTAGGAGTGTTGTCATTTGTACTTATTATAGAACGAATCAAATGCAGATTTATCTTTATAAAATATTAAAAGATGGTCTCCCTCTTTTATTTCTGTGACACCATGAGCCATCAAAACCTTATCTTCTCTACAAATAGCAGGGATATTCATGGATCCGTTTAAACCCAAATCAACAATCCTCTTTCCAATTATTTTTTTTATCGAGTCATCAACATTCATTTCAATAACTTCTGCAGCTCCTTTCTTCACTTTGTGAGCATTAAATACCAGCCCTTTCCTGATGTATTTTAAAATATGAGAAACTGTTATTTGAACTGGAGATATAATAATATCCAAATCGTTTCGATCCATTAGGTCAAAATAAGCTTCTTTATTAATAATGGTTATTGTTTTCTTTGCTCCAAGCTTTTTAGCCATAAGAGAACATATAACATTAGTTTCGTCATCCTGAGTAACTGCAATAAAAACATCGCAATCGTTTATCCCTTCGCTGGACAAAAATTCTTTATCAGCTGCGTCTGCATTAAGAATCAATATATTGTCTAATTCTTCAGCAGCTTCTTCACACTGCTCTTGATCCTTTTCTATAACCTTTACATTAAAATCTTCATAAATTTTAGTTGCTAATGATTTACCAATATTTCCACAACCAGCAATATCAATATTTTTATACTTTTCTTCTAGTTTTTGTAATTCTCTTGTGACTTGTTCGATGTGTTTTTCGTCAGCTACGAAATAAACCTCATCATCCTTCTTAATAATAGTTTCTCCGTTTGGAATAATTAACTCTTCATCTCTATAAATAGCAGGAATTCTTGTTTCGTAATCGGGCAAATGATCTCTAAGTTCTCTAATTTGTTTGCCAACCAGCAAACCAGACTCTTTGGCATATACACTTACCAACTTCAATCTATTATCAACAAAGTCCAAAATTTCTAGAGATCCAGGGTGGTGAAGTAATTCTTTTATTTCCTCTGTAATCAAATTCTCTGGATTAATAAAATAATCAACACCACTTGCAATATCTTGGGATATCTTTTCATAATCTGATCCAATCAACCTACAAACAACTTTGCCAACATTAAATTTTGATTTAGCAACTATTGAAGCTAAAAGATTTACTTCCTCTGAGTCTGTTAGACATAAAAGCAATGTATCGTCGTCAAGATTTGCTTTTTTTAATGTTGATGGAGAAGAAGCATTACCATTTATTGTCAAGATGCCTTCTTTAGAACTTAAAGAATCAAGATTTTCTTGATTGTTATCAATAACAATCACATCATTTTCTTCAGTAGATAGCTCATTGGCTACACTGCCACCAATCGAACCGCCACCAAGAATAACTATTTTCAATTCAAACTATCCCCTACAGAAATTATATCTCTTTTTGAATTAAAGAAATCTTTAGCGCTAATTATTTTCTTCCCAGGAAATTGTAAATCAGTTATTAGTATGCAGCCATTATTGCAAAAAACACCTATAGAGTCTTTATTAACATGCGCTATTGTTCCAGCATGGCCTCTTTTATTAGGGTCTATTAGCATGTCATGGATTTTTATTTTTTGGTTTTGAAATATAAAGAAAGTTTGTGGCCAATTCTTAAAAGCTTTAAATTTTCTATGGATATCCTGATAATTATTTTTCCAATTTACTTCGCCTTCTTCCTTAGTGATTTTATTTGCAGTTGAAGCAAGGGTATGATTTTGTTCTTTAGGTTTAAGGCTTTCAAAAACTATCCTTTTGATTACCGAATTCAGATTCTCTAGGGACAGATTAATTAATTTCTTCTCTACCTCATAAAAATCAAGGTCTTTAATTGTAGTTTTGCTTTGAAAATACAAGGGACCAGCATCCATTTGTTCATTTAATTTCATAAAACTTACACCAGATTCATAATCCCCCTTCTCAATGCACCTTTGGATAGGAGAGGCGCCCCTGTAGAGTGGCAAAAGTGAAAAGTGAACATTTAAACAACCGAACCTTGGATAATCTAAGATCCATTTAGGCAAAATTTGACCGTAAGCCACAACTATCAGTAAATCAATTTCATATTTCATCACCTCATCTACAAACTTTTTCTGTTTTAGGTTGCTAGGTGTAAAAGTTTTAACACTTAGAGATTGATCTTGAAGAGAATAATTGCTTTTAAGCATTCCTCTTCCTGACTTTGATACTGGTTGAGTCAAAATATACTGAATTTCAAACTCCTTATCTTGAGCCAATTCTTGATAATGATAAAAAGCTAATTCCGGTGTCCCGGCAAAACCAATTTTAATTTTTGGGGCTGTCATCCTTTTTTCGTTGAAGCTTGCTCTTAATTCTGTCTCTTTTCAAAGGAGATAGATAGTCAACCATAAGCTTGCCCTCTAGATGATCAATTTCATGTTGAACGCACACACTTAAAACACCCTCGGCAATCTCAACATGTTGTTTGCCTTCAAGGTCTTGAAATGTAAGCTCTATTTTTTTAGGTCTGTAAATATCCTCAAAAAAAGAGGGAACTGATAAGCAACCTTCTTTAAAATGTTCAATAGTGTCGTCCAAAATCTTAAAGGTTGGGTTTACTAAAAAATATGGATCATTTTGTTCATCAGAAACATCAATAACGATAAGTCTTTTATGGAAATCAACTTGTGTTGCTGCTAAACCTATTCCATTTGATTCGTACATCGTAAAAAGCATATCTTCTGCAAAATTTTTTAAATTTTCATCAAAAACTGTGATTGGTGAAGCTTTTTTTCTTAACCTTGGGTCAGGAAATGTTAGTATGTTTAGCTTATTCATTGTTTAATTATAATTTTATATATATGGACAAAATAGATGTTGCAGTAATTTTAGGGTCTGATTCTGACCTAGAGCTTGGAAAAGCAGCAATTGAATCGTTGAAATCATTCGGATTAGCATGTGAGTTAAAAGTAATTTCTGCTCACAGATCTCCAGATGTCCTGGTTGAGTTTTTAAAAACCTCACAAGCTAGTGGCTGCAGAGCCTATATAGCAATAGCTGGTATGGCAGCCCATCTTGCAGGAGCTGTAGCTGCTCATTCAACAAAACCAGTCTTGGGTGTTCCTTCAGACAACAGCTCTTTAAATGGGCTTGATGCAATACTTTCGACACTCCAGATGCCAGCTGGTGTTCCAGTTGCAACCTTTGCTGCAGGCAAAGCAGGAGCTACAAATGCAGGAATATTCGCCGCTCAAATGATTGCAACAACAGATGAAAGTCTTGCTGAGAAGATGAATAGTTTTAAAGCAGATCTAAGAGAAAAAACAATTCTCAAAGATAAAAACCTTGATAGAAGCTAAGAGTCCTTCTACTGCTGCTGGATGGATAAAACATGAAAAAGTTATTGCCTATCCAACTGAGGGAGTTTGGGGATTAGGAAGTTTAAACAAAAAGCATTTAATTGAAGAACTTAACAAGATCAAAGGCAGAGATAAAGAAAAAAAATATATCCTCCTTTTCCAGAGCATCGAACATGCATTTAATAGGCTCGATATTAGCCACAAGTTCAAAGACAAAATTAATAAGCTTTCAAAATCTTTCACAACAATTATAGTTCCAACACACGATGAAACCGTGGCTATTAGAATCCCAAAATATAAAGTGCTCATAGATCTTCTCGATAATGTTGGTAGTGAAATCATTTCAACTTCAGCAAATATTTCAGGTCAACCTGCCTGTAAAAATATATCTGAAGTAAAAAAGGTTTTTTCGAATAAAATTTTTGGTATATTAGCCCTTCCGTTAGGTGGTGAAAAAGGTCCCTCAAGGATTTTTGATGTAAAAAATAATAGTTATGTTAGATAAAAATAATAAGGCTGCACGAAAGTTTAAAGCTTTACATAAATCCGTGATGGATAAATTTTTGCAATTTGAGACATCATTAAAACCTATCCATGATAAATGGGAAAAACCTGAACTGGGCGAGGGATATTCTGTAGTCATAGATGGGGGTGAGTTTTTTGATAAAGCTGGCATAAATTTTTCCCAAATATCAGGTGAATCATTGCCAAGATCCTCAGTTGGCTCAGAGAACTTCCAAAAGGCACCATATTTTGCAACTGGAGTATCAGTGGTTTTCCACCCTAAAAACCCCAATATCCCAACTTCTCACCTTAATGTAAGGTACTTCTGCACTTTTAAAGATGGAGATATTCTTGAAGAGTGGTTTGGGGGCGGATTCGATTTAACACCATATATTCTATTCGAAGAGGATTGCTCTCTTTGGCATAAAAATGCAAAAAAAGCATCCAGTCATAACTATGAAGAATGGAAAAAAAATTGTGATGATTATTTTTATCTAAAGCATAGAGATGAGCACCGAGGGATAGGGGGTGTTTTTTATGAAAAACAAAAATACGAAGATATTGGCGAGGGCTTAAACTTATCAGAAAAAATTGTGAATGCATTCATCAATTCATATTTAGAAATTATTTCCAAGAGAAAGGACTTTAAATTTTCTGAAAGACAGAAAGAGTTTCAAAGATTTAGGAGAGGCAGATATGTTGAATTTAATCTAATTTATGATCGAGGAACGCTTTTTGGTCTTCAGTCTGGAGGAAGAATTGAATCTATACTGATGTCTCTTCCAAATGAAGTTTCTTGGAGATATAAGTTTGAAGAGCAATTAACAGATGAAGAGAAAGAGCTCTATATGGCCATCAAGAAATCAAAAAAATGGGCATGAAATATAAGCTTGGAATTGTTGGCAAAGATATTGCTTATTCCCTTTCCCCCTACATACATTCATCATTTGGCAAAGAAGCTGATATTCAGCTAACCTATGATATTTTTGATTTAGATGCTGGCCCCTTAGAGTTCATTGAAAAATTTTTTGAAGAAGGTGGCACAGGGTTAAATATTACAAAACCTTTCAAAGAAATAGTAGCTGAAAGGTACTCCTCTTTAGGGGATGTTTCTATTAATACGCTTAGTCTTGAAACTAAAGCTGATCCAAACAATAACACTGTTATCAAAGGCACCTCAACTGATGGAGCAGGCCTTCTTGAAGACTTAATTTCAAGAGGCATAAATGTAAAAAACAAAAATGTTTTACTTCTTGGATTGGGTGGTGCTGGTTATGCAATTGCAAATTTTCTATCCCATATATGTTCTTTACATGTTTGGAATAGAAGCAAAAACAAATATAACCAACTAGATCCCTCTCAGAATTTAAAAATATTTGAAGAAAATAAAACTAGCTATGATTTAGTAATTAGTTGCGTTTCATCTTTAGACGAGGCTTATTTAGAACTGATTTCAGATATTAAATTTAATGCAGAAGCACATTTTGTGGATATTAATTATAGAAATTTAAGCAATGAAAGGCTGCACGCTTTAGCTAAGACTAAAAATATTAACTTTCTTGATGGTCGGGGGATGCTTGTAGAGCAGGCTGCACTGTCTTTTAAGGAGTGGTTTGGGATTATTCCAACCAAAGAAATCAAAAATAAGATTAAAAATGAAAGGTTATAAATTTATTGCTGGAGCTGTATGTCCAAGCTGTGGAGATATAGACTCAATTGTTTTAAAAAACGACGACTCAATAGTTAAATGTATTTCCTGTGATTATTTTGAAAAGAAAGACAATAACGGCGAAGAATCAATTAGAATAATAAACGATTAAATCTATAACTATTGATGGTATTTATTACTCGACATTAGCAATATTTATAGTACTATATGCGTACATGAAAAAAGAGCTGGGGCTAATTACACTTCTATTCATTTCTATGTTTTCATCTGCTGATTGGCTTGATGTCAATATGCCTGTGGGTGTCACTGATATAAGCCAAGATGTTTTTGGCTTACATATGCTTATGTTTTGGATTATGGTAGCCATTGGTGTAGTAGTTTTTGGCGTATTGTTCTATGCAATGTGGAAGTATAGAAGATCTAATAATAAGAAACCTGCAAAATTTGAAGAAAATCATAAGCTTGAAATGGCATGGACTATCGTTCCAACAATTATACTAGTATTGATGGCTCTTCCAGCATCCAGCCTGCTCAAAAAAATGTATGATCATGATGCTGAAGAGGGAGGAATTGATATACAGGTAATAGGATGGCAGTGGAAATGGCAATATAAATACTTAGATGAAAAAGTAGGTGAAAAGCCTTTAAGCTTTTTCTCAAACTTAACAACACCCGCTGATCAATATGAAACCAATCAAGCAGAGAAAGGAGCGCATTATTTATTAGAAGTTGATGAAGAAGTTGTGGTTCCAATAAACACTCCAATCAGATTTTTAATCACTAGTAACGATGTTATCCATTCCTGGTACATGAGTGATTTTGCAGTTAAGCAAGACGCCATTCCTGGTTTTATTAATGTTGCAAAAACAACAATAAACGTTCCAGGCACTTATAGAGGAAATTGTACAGAACTTTGCGGTGAGAGACATGCATACATGCCCATTGTTGTAAGGGCTGTAACAGAAGAAGAATATCAAGACTGGATTCAGCAAAAGAGAGATGCAGCTGAACAGCTAGCTTTTCTTACAGAAAAAGAATGGACTGTTGATGAACTGCTTTCGCAGGGCGAAGAAATTTATAACACTAGATGTGCAGCATGCCATCAAATTAATGGTGCAGGAATTCCAGGTTTTTACCCAGCTCTAGCTGGAAGCGCAGTTGTAATGAATGATAAATCTGCTCAAATTGAAATACTGATGGAAGGCATTAGGGGAAGTCAAATGCAATCTTTTGCAGAGCAACTTAATGAGGTAGAGATGGCGTCAGTAATAACTTTTACAAGAATGTCTTGGAATAATGATAAAAACGGTGACGGAACAGTAGTTGTTCCAAAGGACATAGTGGATTATAAAAATATTAATTTATAGGAGATAAAATGAGTGCAGTAGTTGAACATCACGACCACGACCACGGGCCAAAAAAAGGTTTAACAAGGTGGTTATTTACAACCAATCATAAGGATATTGGAACACTTTATCTGTGGTTTAGCTTTTTAATGTTTTTAACTGGTGGTGCCATGGCTATGGGCATCAGAGCCGAATTATTTGAACCAGGACTACAGCTCCTAGACCCCATTAAATATAACCAACTTGTGACTATGCATGGCTTGATTATGATTTTTGGAGGCGTTATGCCTGCCTTTGTTGGCCTCGCTAACTGGTTGATACCGATGCAAATTGGTGCACCAGATATGGCTCTTCCACGAATGAATAACTTAAGCTTTTGGCTACTTCCATCTGCTTTTACTATTCTTCTTTCTACAGCATTCATGGAGGGTGGAATGCCAGGATTTGGTTGGACTTTCTATGCTCCACTATCCACAAATTATCCAAACATTGCCTACTTTGTATTCGCAATTCATATTATGGGAATTTCTTCAATTATGGGCTCCATAAATGTGATAGTAACAATTATGAATATGAGAGCTCCTGGCATAACACTTATGAAGATGCCGCTATTCGTATGGTCATGGCTAATCACAGCTTATTTACTTATAGCAGTAATGCCAGTTTTAGCAGGGGCAGTAACAATGCTTTTAATGGATGCGTACTTTGGTACTTCCTTTTTTGATGCTGCTGGTGGTGGGGATCCAGTCTTATTTCAACATATATTCTGGTTCTTTGGACATCCAGAGGTTTATATTATGATTCTTCCTGCTTTTGGAATCACTTCACATATAATTTCAACCTTCTCCAGAAAGCCTCTTTTTGGCCACGCCTCTATGGTTTATGCAATGGTTTCAATTGCTGTGCTTTCATTTGTTGTTTGGGCTCACCATATGTTTACAGTAGGAATGCCGTTGGTAGCTGAATTATTCTTTATGTGGGCAACAATGCTTATTGCCATACCAACTGGTGTAAAAGTATTTAATTGGGTTGCAACAATTTTCAAAGGATCAATTACATATGAAACACCAATGTTATTTGCAATTGCTTTTGTCGTCTTATTCACTATAGGAGGCTTCTCAGGCTTGATGCTTGCAATAACGCCAGCAGATTTTCAATACCATGATACTTATTTTGTTGTAGCTCATTTTCATTATGTTTTAGTCCCCGGTGCAGTATTTTCTATTATGGCAGCAGTTTATTATTGGCTTCCTAAGTGGACAGGTAACATGTATGACGAGACCATGGGTAAGCTACATTTTTGGTTATCTTTCATAGGGGTCAATGTAACATTCTTCCCTCAACACTTTGTTGGATTGGCTGGTATGCCAAGAAGATATGCAGACTATGCATTGCAGTTTGCTGAGTGGAATGCAATTTCAAGTATTGGTGCATTTTTGTTTGGAGCTTCACAATTACTCTTCTTATACATAGTGGTGAAGTCAGTTTTTGCTGGAAAGAAAGCAACAGCGCAAGTTTGGGATGGTGCAAGAGGCTTGGAGTGGACAGTAGCTTCTCCAGCTCCATATCACACTTTTGAAATACCACCTAAAATTACTAAATCTACAAAAGTATGAAGAGAGCATTTCTAGGGCTTCTTGGCGCCGCGATATTTATGTTTTTCTTTTCCTTTATGCTTGTTCCTTTGTACAACGTTTTTTGTGAAGTTACAGGTTTAAATGGAAAGATATATGGTCCCTCGGATTTTTTCAAATCACAAAAAGAACAGTTCAACCGAGATGTAAATGTTAGATTTTTGAGTCAGGTAAATGAGTCTGCACCAGTTACTTTTTACCCATCTTCAGAATCTATGACAGTAGAAACAGATAAGGTGAGTAGAACAACATACGTGGCAAAAAATAATACAAATAAGAATTTAATTCTTACAATCATTCCATCTGTGTCCCCAGGACTTGCTGCTGAACAAGTAAAGAAAATTCAATGTTTTTGTTTTGAGGAACAAGCTCTGGGACCATATGAAGAACAAGAATGGCCAATAAGGTTCTACGTTGATTCTGAGCTTTCCAAGAATGTAAATAACATATATTTGTCTTATACTTTATTTGAAAATAATAGGACTGAAACTATAGCAATGCAGCATGGCAACTGAAAGCAAATCACCTGAAAAGTATTACATTCCAGATCAGAGTAGAGTACCAATTATTTTTGCTGTAGCAGCATTATTTGCTGGATTTGGTGCAGCTTCAGCAGTTCAAGGCAACGGCACAACAATCTTATATATGGGCTTAGTCGCGGTCATAGCTACTATGGCTTACTGGTGGTATTTGGTTACGAAGGAATCTCAAGCTGGCTTAGATACACCACAACTAAATAATTCCTACGTATATGGTATGGCCTGGTTTATTTTTTCAGAGGTAATGTTTTTCTTTGCATTTTTTGGAGCTTTGTTTTATATCAGAACAATTGCAATACCATGGCTAGGTGGTGAAGGGCCTACAGCTAAGGGACTTGCAGGTGAGCTGCTTTGGCCTGAATTTGAAGCTACTTGGCCTCCAATGATTACCCCTGAAGAAAGCTTACTTGGGGAAAATGCAATTACTAAAGGACCAGATGAAAGCATGTATTTAAAAAGTTTTAGCAGCGTTTTAACTTGGCTCCCACTTTGGAATACAATCGTTTTACTCTCATCAAGCGGAACTGTACATTTTGCTCACGTTGCTTTGAAACAAAACAATAGAAAAAGATTTAATTTTTGGTTAGCAATCACAGTATTTCTTGCATTTGTATTTGTTATATTACAAGCCTTAGAATACTACGAGGCATATGCGCATCTTGGGCTAACACTAAATTCAGGTGTTTATGGCACGACATTTTTCATGCTTACTGGTTTCCATGGAATGCATGTTTTAATAGGCGGTATATTTTTACTCACTCAGCTAGTGAGATCTTCAGGCTTTAAACATTTTTCAGAAAAAGAACATTTTGGTTTTGAGGCTGCGTCCTGGTATTGGCATTTCGTTGATGTTGTTTGGGTTTGTTTATTCTTGTTCGTATATATTCTTTAGCCCCAAGGAGCACTGTTACCAAGCTCTCCTGTGTAAAGACCATATGCTATGAGAAGAACTAAAATAACACCTAAGGATACCCTAAAACCAAGACCATAAAGGATTCTTTTTTTATTTGGATTCCCTTTATCAATGAACAGAAAAATCAAGCTAGAAGCTAAGCTAACTAAAATTAAGATTATGACAATGATTAATAAAGTTTTTAACACAAATCTATTAAAACACAAATGAGCCGCTTTAAAAGAAACATACTTATATTTTCGATTATTTTTATGCCAATTACTTTTTCATTGGGCTTATGGCAAGTTGACCGTGCTAATCAAAAGACAGAGATCATCAATAACTATGACTCGATAATCAGTAAACCTGCAGTTGAGTTTAAAATTGAAAATGATTTTATAAATTGGCAACCAGTTTATCTAACAGGAGAGTTCACTGATATTATTTTGTACGAAGATAACGCTTTACTAAGTGGAAAAGCAGGTTTTAAAATCTATCATCTATTTAGAACAATTGATAATTCATACATCTTCATCCACAGAGGATTTATTGAGCGAAAAACCATCAAAAACGATTTACCAATTATTGATATTCCTAAAGGGAAAAAACGCCTAAGCGGTACAATTTTAAAAAAGAATCAAAATTCCTTTGTGCAAAATATAGATGAGTCTGACCCCCGAATTATCCAACAATTTTCGATCAAAGATATAATTAAAAAATTTACTTTTCTTGAGGAAGTATTGGTTTATGAGGGTTTAATGAATCTATACAGCTATGATCCGCTGAAGTTTTTTTCTATTGAAAAGCCTATCAATATGACTGCATCAAAGCACATCGGTTACGCTATTCAATGGTTTGGCTTGTGTTTGGCACTTTTGATACTAACTATCTATGCATACAGGAGAAAAGATGAATAAGCAAAAACTATTAGCACTTGTAATTCTTTTAACACCAATATTGGTTATATCGCTTTCGACACTTACATTTTATTATGGCTACAAACCAACAGACACTAAGAATAATGGCCAACTTGTTGTGCCCCAAATACCATCTGATAATGCAAAACTCGTAACTGAAGAAGGTGAGCCCTTTGAGTTTGTAAAAGGCAAGTGGTATTTAATTTATTTTGATGATTTTAGTGATTTAGATATAAGCGAATCCAGATACCAGCTTGCTACTAGTTTAAATGTAACCTTAGGAAGGAAGATGAACAGGTTGAGAAGGGTTGTAGTATATAGTGATGTTGAGGCTTTTAATGCCTCAGCAAAGCTCAGAGAAAAATTTCCAAGAATCCAATTTATTCTTGATGAAGATCTAGTTTTTGAAAATAATATTGCAACTCAGCTTAATAATCCTTACGTATCAAAATCTCTTTTCCTTATGGATGATTTTTCCAATATTATGGAAGAGTTTTACATAACATTAAATTTAAATGAAATATTTGAGGATCTAAAAATATTGTTGTGAAAATAATGACTACAAAAACCTTCTCTGCCATTGGTATTGCTTTCTGCTTTGTTGTAATTGGTTTAGGGGCTTGGACGAGATTGGCAGATGCCGGCTTAGGATGTCCGGATTGGCCAGGCTGTTATGGTTTTGTCACATTTCCCACCACTATGGAAGAAATTGCAATAGCAGAAAACCTCTACCCTGATTCGCCTGTTGAAATTGACAAAATAATTCCTGAAGTGGTTCACAGATACTTTGCAGCATCACTTGGCTTGCTTGCTATCACATTATTAGTTATATCTTTTAGAGAAAATAAACTTAAAGCAGAATCTTCAATTTTGCTATTTGTAATTATTTGTCAAGGGATATTTGGATACCTTACTGTTAGTTTAAAACTTCATCCCTTAATTGTTACTACCCATTTGTTTGGAGCAATGATAACAACATCACTATTCTTGCTCATTTTTATGAAATCATTAAATATCTCCAACCAATACTTGACTCTCATAAAAAATAAGCCAGTAATTATCATTGGTTTTATTCTAATTATTCTTCAACTGTTTCTCGGTGCTTGGACGTCAACTAATTACGCTGCCAGAGCTTGCTTGGATCTCCCTTATTGTCAAGGGCAGCTTGTTCCTAAGACTAACTTTTCTGAAGGGTTTAATTTATTCCAGACTATTGGTCCAAATTATTTGTATGGACAAATGAGTAATGAAGCAAGAGTTGCCATACACCTTACTCACAGAATTGGCGCGATAATAGTTTTCTTTTATTCAATCTTTCTTATTTTTCGTCTATGGTCTGCTCAAACAAAAAACATTCTGATTCTCTTTGCCACAATTTTGTCAACACAAATTTTTCTAGGAGTGAATAATGTTCTTAGCTCTTTACCTCTTTGGAATGCAGTTGCTCATAATATAGTTGGGGTGATGCTGTTCCTTACCTTTGTTGTTATGACATACTTAAGTTTTAGGGGCAGCAATGAACATAAGTAGTTTCATAAATCTTTGTAAGCCAAAGATTGTAATTTTGTTAACAATTACAGCTTTAGTTGGGATGCTTCTATCAATTGAATTTTATTCGAACATTTCATCCAGTCTTTTAAGCCTTATTGGCTTTGCTTTCTTAGCAGCTTCTTCTGCGGCCTTAAATCAAATTTTTGATAGGGAGTCTGACAAAAATATGGATCGAACAAAAAAGCGACCCTTGGCATCTGGAGAGTTATCTTTGACAAGTGCGCTAACATTTACAGCAATTCTCTTATTTGTAGGGTCATCTCTACTTCTTTATTTTTCAAATATTTTGACACTTTTAATTACAACATTTGGCTTTATATTCTATAGCCTGATATACACCATTTATCTTAAGTGGGCCACTCCACAAAACATAGTAATTGGTGGATTATCAGGTGCATTGCCACCTTTGATTGGTTGGACAGCAGTTACTAATGAAATATCATTGCTTCCACTCATTCTGGTCTTGATTATCTTCCTCTGGACACCTCCTCATTTTTGGCCTTTAGCAATAGATCGTATTGATGAGTATAAAAAAGAAGGTGTGCCAATGATGCCAATAGCAAAAGGCGTGTCTAGGACTAAAAAAGAGATGATTGTTTATTCAATTTTGCTCTTTGGCGCCTCACTGGCCCCCTTTTTTTACGGCTTAACTGGTATTTTTTATCTAGTTGCCACAGGACTGCTTAATTTGTATTTTATTTACCTGTGTATTTCCTATTTAAGTGATAGAAAAAATGAGCTTTCAATGAAAATTTTTAATTTTTCTGTGAAGTATATGTTTCTATTTTTTCTTTCAACCTACATTGATTTTCTGATAGGCATTTATGGGTAAGGGTAATTTAACTCTAGTTCTTTTTTTGAGTGTAATTTTTCTTTTAATTTTCTCAATGTATAGAATCTCTCAACCAAGAGTGCTTTCTATAGAGGAAATGAAGGTTAACGGGTTTATAAAGTATGGACAATATGAAGAGGTAAGAAATTTTGAGCTCATTGATCACAACAATACAAAATTCAGCAAGGAAAATTTTGCAAAAAACAAACTTAATCTAATTTATTTTGGATATACAACTTGTCCAACAGAATGCCCTGTAATGATGTCCGTGATGAAATCTATATACACAAAGATTGATACAGAAAACATCCAATTCTACCTGATCTCTTTTGATCCTGAAATTGATACTACTCAAAGATTGAAGGATTATGTAACTGCTTTTGATGAAAATTTTATTGGTGTCACAGGCAAGACACCCGAAATTTTAAAGTTAGGGTATCAGATGGGAGTTGAAAAATTAGAACCTTCTACTAACCATCAGAATCATAGAGTAATAACACACACAAACCATCTTATAGCTATAAACTCAAATACTGAGATAGTAGGCATCTTTAGAGGTCCTTTTGACAGCTCAGCAATGAGCTTGGTAATTAAGTCATTATTGCGGACTGAGTAGTTTACCTTTTTGTTACATTTCTTTTAAGAGACCACACAAATGCGCAAAATAATGTAATAGTATTTATATTAAGGAGATATTATGAAAAAATTTGCAATTTTTATTTTATTTTCAACTTCTCTATTTGCCTTCACAGACGATCATGATGTTGTGAAGCCCGGTGGTGAAGTTGGTGAATTTCATTACTTTGATGTGCTTGATCCAGCTGCCTTTGTTAGCGCTATGGACACATTTTACCTGAGTGATTGTGCTAAGCGTTGGCATTCAGAATCTGGTGCTCAAGTTGCTTTGATGGGAATTACAGGTTCTGGTTGGACACATTTTATATATGTAGGCTACGAGAATTTAGCACAAATGGAAAAAGGAAGAGGGCTATTACAATGTCCTGATTTCCTTTCAATGTTGGTATCAATAAGAAAAGCGTCAAATGAAGAAGCTTACTTAAGTCAAGTTGGAGACTTAACATTACAGCTTCGTGATTGGACTAAAGATGCAATATTTATGAAGTTTGATATGAGAGTTAAGCCTGGTTCTGAAAAAGACTATGCTGCAGCATGGACAAAATATGTTGAATCAAATGCGTCCATAAATACTGGTTCTGCAGGTTTAGTATCTATGCTTGCTGGTACAGGTTACTCGACTCATATGGCTTTTGTCGGAGCAAGCAATATGCCCGAATTGGTTAGCAACCTTCAAGAGATTCAATCCGGTGAATCACATAAAGAATTCATCAGCGTAGTTGGAGAAATTAGGGACATTAGAAATCAGATGTTTGTTCAGCCTTTGAAAGGCTACCAATAGATATAGATTCTATTCGACTGAACTTCTTAAAATTTTAAAACCTTTCGTTAACACACTGCCAACGGCAGTGTGGGAGAGGTTATTTTTTTCGATTCCAATAATTTCTGACATGGTAATTGCTGCCTGTATACCAGTACAGTGGCCACCCATAAATTTTGTTAGACCATTATTTTTAAGCCAGTTCGCTGTGAAATTAAGTGTTTCATCATCAGATTGCCATAAATGAAATCCTCCTATCATTCCATATATTGGAAGGTTTTCTATTTCTTGCAGCTTTTTTCCAGTATTAATTACACCTGAGTGCCCACATCCTGACATCATAACCCAGCCCTCATTAGTTTTATAACCCAAAGACTGATCGTCTTGAATAATGTCTAAAGTATATTTGCCTGATCTCTCATCTTTTATAAAAATTCCTTGTGGGCCATTAAACTTCTCAACCACTCTTTCAACTGGACCTGTTGCAAAAAGGTTTGGTGCCACTTCTAAAGCATCATCTACAATAATGAATTCAATGCCTTCAGATTTCGCCGCATTTAAAAATTCTTTTGCATCTGCATAGTCGCCTGGTCCAACCATCTCACCATTACCTAAATACCGTTGCTCAAAAAACCCTTTAGCTACATAAACTTTACTAAGAGCTTTTGGGTTGATCTTTTTATATGTTTTTCTCAACTGCAAAAGTCCTCCTGTATGGTCTGAATGAAAATGGCTCAATACGACCTTTTCAACTTTTGATAGATCTTTTTTTAGAAGCTGAGCATTATGAAGTACTGTATTCTTATCAAAACCTGTATCAAACAATAATGATTCTTCATTAGATTCGTATAATGCTGCAAAGCTCCATTCCCCAATACCCCCATAATTAGAAATATTTGTTGCTAAGACAGTGATTCTATATTCCTGATTCTCGTTTGTAGAAGATAAAACACTAAATGTGCTAATCAAAATAAAAAATACAACTTTTAAAATAAGAGCCATACTACTAGGCCTCCAACTATAAACCCTTCAATCCAACTATACCAAAGAAGGTTATAATGATCCCATCCCATGAATTTCATAACTTCTTCTGCTATACCCTTGTGCCACTCAATTAATTTTTTCATTCTTCATCATTTACTAGCACAACTTTCCCAGTCACACCTCTGTTCCCAATCAAATTTATTGCACTAATAGCATCCTTCATAGGTATAGTTTGTGATATAAGTGGTTTAATTTTTCCATCTGCCACCATTTGATTGAGTTTCTTTATATTGTTTTTATTTGTTTCTGGTTCAAGTGCTGTGAATGTACCCCAGAACACCCCCACAATTGACGCACCTTTGAGTAATGTTAGATTCAATGGTAATTTTGGTATCTCTCCTGCTGCAAAGCCAATTACAAGATATCTTCCTCCCCAACCAATTGATCGGAATGATGGTTCTGCAAAACAATCACCTATTGGGTCGTAAATTAAATCAAAACCTCCTTTTATGCTTTTTGCCTTTAACTCCGATGTAAAAGTTTTTTGCTGCTCTTTCTCAAGTTTTGAGGATCCATATAAAACAACATCATCGGCTCCATAATCTGAGCATATTTGAGCTTTTTCTTGTGAAGATACCGCTGCTACAACCCTTGCACCAAGTGCTTTTGCTATGTCAATTGCTGCGAGCCCTACACCTCCTGAACCCCCTAATACTAAGACCTCATCATCTTTGGAAAGATTCCCTCTTTGAACTAATGCATGGTAGCTTGTTCCATAAGCTAATTGATATGATGAAGCCACTTCAAATGACATATCATCCTGCATTTTGAATACCAAGTTTTGATCCAAAACAATTTCCTCAGCAAATGCACCAATAGCTGACATAAAAGACACCCTATCACCTACTTTATGCTTTGTTACTTCGCTTCCAATTTTTTTGATTATTCCAGCTCCTTCATTTCCAGGAGTAAAGGGAAGGGGCGGTTGAAATTGATACAAACCCTGAACAATTAAGTAATCTGGAAAGTTCAGTGCTGCAGCTTTAATATCTACTACAACCTCATTAGGGAGAGGTTCATGGTCCTCTGTATCTTCCCAAACCAAATTATCAACTGGCCCAAATTCTTTACATATAATTTTTTTCATTTTATCTCTTCTCTGTATTTGAGTATGAATTCTTCAAATCCAATTTCATTAATATTTGATAGTTCATTATGTTTAATGTTAGATGACTCAACCTCATTTACAAATTTTTTATAGACATTCTTTTCAATAATATGATCTAGAGGCTTTGAAAGATTTAATACAGTTTTAAAGAGACCTTCCTGCTCATTTACCTGTTTAATAAATTTTGAGGAGGGAGGTAACTTGTTCCTAGATTTATATTCATCTAACATTTCATGATATTGCTCTGTTGTCCCTAATGCCTCTGATAAACTTATCATGCTCTCGATTAAATTTTCAGTAACTAGAGAAATATTTTCTTCTCCCTTTTGACCGTCAAATCCCATTAAAATATTACAATTTTGCCCACTTTCGGCGGCCCTTCTAATATTTTCTTTTATTATCAGTGCTTCGTCTTCCTTTATTTCTGCAGAGTCAGATAAGGCACATAAGATAATTAATAATTCCCAGAATTCAATGTCATGTTGTGATAAACCAATCTCAGAATATGGATTTAGGTCAATTGATCTAATTTCAAGGTATTCAATGCCACTCTGTTTCAATTGGGAAAATTGCCTCTCATTGGTTTGTCGACCTTTTGGGCGTATATGATTATATAATTCGCTTTCCATTTGTATTGTGCCATTATTTATTTGTTGAAGATTCTTATAATCTATAGATATTTCTTTAAACTTTTCATTTGGAACATTTATATACTCTTTTAGTAATTCAAGATACTCCTCAAGGTTATTAAATGTTATGAATTTCTCTTCTTGTTGATCCGAATAATAGCCTAGTCGACTTACTCTTAGAGAGGTAGCATTTGGAAGATAACAATCTTGATCATTAAGCATTTCAACTTGTAAATTTCGTCCCTTAACAAATGATTTATGTGTGATGGGTGAGCAACCTGTTAACCTTAGTGCAATAGGAAAAACCCTAAGAAAGTTTCTACAAATTCCAAGATAAAATTCGTCCTTTTTTTTGTCTATTCTATTAATAACATCATCGGAAAAAGAAATATTAAAGTGTATGCCAGCAGTACTTTGCATCTTGTCTCCATAACGATTTCTTAGCCCAAGCCTGTAAAGATAAGAAAGTCTTGATTTATTCGTTTCCCCAAAATCTGGAAGCTTAATAAATTTCTGCTTAAATTTTGGTGGCATGGAATAATTCCACAAAAGATCACCATCAATATTATGTTCTACAAATTTATGGAGATTCTTTAGGAAAGAAAGAAGTTGTATGTTGTTCTCAAAGGTTGGTGTGACAAGCTCCAAATGAGGCTCCGAATAGTCTAGGGTTACAAATTCATTACAAGAGAATTTACCCAAGCTCTTGGGAAAAGATTTACTTGAGATTTTTCCTGAGATATCAGATCTTAAATTTTCTTTTTCCAGGCCCTTAGTTATTTTTTTATTAGAGCTTAAAAAAGCTTCTAGCTTTTTGCTTGAGGGAAATATCATTAAAAGATGATAGATTAATTTGGGCCTGCTGAGGAAATTTTTTCCTCAACACTATATTTTTTGAAATTTTCTTTAAATCTTTCACAAAGCTTTTCACACTCTTTATTATAAGCTTCTGCTGATTCCCAGGTGTTTCTTGGATTCAGTAACTGTTCATCCACCCCATCTACTGATCTTGGTATTACTAAGTTTAGTTTATCTAGCTTTTCAACATTTTTATGATCAATTTTATTCTCTTGTATAGCGGCAATTATCGATCTAGTTGTGGGTATCGAGAATCTTTTCCCAACACCATAACCTCCACCAGTCCATCCAGTGTTTACTAAATATACATTTGTATTATTTTTTTGAATTCTTTTAATCAAAAGGTTTGCGTACACATGGGCTGGCCTAGGGAAGAATGGAGCACCAAAGCATGTTGAAAACGTGAAGTCCATTGATTTTGTACTTCCTATTTCAGTTGATCCCACCTTTGCTGTGTAACCACTTAAAAAATGATAAGCTGCAGAATTCTCATTTAGTATTGATACTGGTGGTAAAACTCCAGATAGATCACAGGTAAGAAACACGATGTTGTCAGGTTCTCCACCTTCATTTTCTGGCACCGAATTTTCTATGTACTCTCTTGGGTAGCAAACTCTGGTATTCTCTGTATATTTATCATCATCATAATCTGGTGTGTCTTCATTATCGACGACTACATTCTCTAAGACGCTTCCAAATCTTATTGCGTCCCAAATAAGCGGTTCGTTTTCTTTAGATAAATTAATGCATTTTGCATAGCAGCCACCTTCAAAATTAAATACTGTTCCATCACCCCAACCATGTTCATCATCACCAATTAGATTGCACCTTGGGTCAGCAGATAATGTTGTTTTTCCAGTGCCAGATAGCCCAAAAAACAATGTTGTACGTTTATCTTGTGTTTGGTTTGCAGAACAATGCATTGGTAGAACATCTTTTTCAGGAAGTAAAAAATTTTGCACGGAGAACATTGATTTTTTCATCTCTCCTGCATATTTCATGCCTGCTATAAGCACCCTTCTCTTTAAGAAATTGATAATAACGCATGATTCGGAGTTAGTATGATCTACTTCAGGGTCACAAACATAATCAGCTGCTGATAATACTTTCCAAACCTCTTTTTCTTCAGAATTAAAATTTTCTGGCACTATAAAGATTAATTTTGAAAAAAGTGAATGCCATGCCTTTTCAGTTTTAACTTCTACAGGAATATAGTGCTCTTTATTGGCACCAACATGCACATTAGATAGATAATGATTTTTATTATCTAGGTAATCAGAAACTTTATCCCAAAGCTTATCAAAATGCTCAGGATCAAATGGTTTATTTACCTCTCCCCAATCTATTTGATCTGAGGTACTTCCTTCCTTGACAATAAATCTATCAGCAGGACTTCTTCCGGTTCTTGATCCAGTTAAAGAATTGAATGCTCCATTTGCAACCAACTCACCTTCACCGTTCTCTACAGCATGTTGAATTAGTCTTGTGTTGGATAGTTCTAATACTTTTGACATCAATTATATTTATGGCCCTGTAATATAATAAAAAGGTATCTTAGCAAACTAATTAACATCATAGAAGCAAAAAAGATAAACGACCATTCTGCAATATTTATCCCAAGAAACCACCAATCCTCTTGAGCACATTTGCTGCTCCCCAAAAATATTTTTTGGATGCCTTCAAAAAATGGGTATATATTGAAAACCGCTTCAAACGGCAGATCACAAAGTCCTGCAGGAAGTTGATCTCTGGGCAGGCTAATTAAATAAATTTGTCTGCCACTCGCACCTATTCCAAGACATATTGATAGGAAAGCTGCCACATCGAACAATGGGCGCAAGTAAGGAGATACCATCTTTATCAAGTAAATAAAAAATATAGCTTGTGCACAAGTTTTTTGGATAATGCATAAATTGCATGGCACTAGATTCTCAATATTTTCTAAATACCATTGGCTTAAAACAACAATACCAGAACAGAAAGTAATGAAAATATTGAAATGCCTCTCAAAAAAACCTCTCATAATTAAGTATTATATATAGTTGAATGATTTTTAGACCAGACTTAGTTTTAATAGATGGATCGTCATATATCTATCGAGCATTCCATGCCTTACCTCCTCTAACAACCACAAAAGGCAAACCGACTGGAGCAACAAGAGGTTTTGCTTCAATGCTTAGAAAATTAATTTCGACTTATCCTAATGTTCCTATGGTCATGATTTTTGATGCAAAAGGACCTAACTTTAGAAATGATTTTTACAAAGAATACAAAGCAAATAGGCCCCCAATGCCGAATGAGCTTAGAGTACAAATTGATGACATAAAAAAACTTTCAAACCTTTTTAATTTTGAAACTATTGAAATGGGTGGAGTAGAAGCTGACGATGTGATTGCTACATTAGCAGAAAGACTAGGCAAAGATAATAAGATACTTATCTCTTCACCAGACAAAGATTTAACCCAACTTGTAAGCAAAAGCGTGATTCAACACAATTCAATGACAAATGATTTTTTTGACATAAGTGCCGTTACAGAAAAATTTGGTGTTAAGCCTGAAAAAATTAGTCAACTGTTGTCCTTAGTTGGAGATAAGTCGGACAATATACCAGGCATTACAAAGGTAGGAGTAAAAACCGCCTCTAAATGGCTAAATGAATATCAGTCCCTTGATGGAATAATAGAAAATATCGAAAATATAAAAGGCGTAGTTGGTGAAAATTTAAGAAATGAGCAAAATTTTTTAAAACGGAACCATTTTTTGGTTTCACTAAAAAGTGATCTTGAAATTGATTTGCCTTTAAAAGACATTAAAATTCCTGAAGAGAATAATGATGATATTCAAAACTTTTATAAAGAACTTGAGTTTAATTCATTTTTGCAAAACATAGAAAAAGAGCAAATCTCTACAAAATACAAAACCATTCAGAATTTAGACGATTTAAAGATGGTAGAAAATCTTGTGGATTCATCGAAATTCTTTGCATTTGACGTTGAAACCTCATCATTAAATATGAATGAAAAAAATCTTGTTGGAATTTCATTTTCAGCAAAGAAATATGAAGGTTTTTATATACCACTTAATCATAATGAATCAGGAAATATCCAGGAGGATAAGGTAATTTTATGGTTAAAAAACTTGCTTACTAGAAATCAAGATAAAATAATCGGCCATAACCTTAAGTTTGATATCGGTGTATTGCAGAATTATGACATCCATATAACTAGATTTCATTCTGATACTATGTTGATGTCCTATATTGTGAATAGTACAGCCGCAAGACATAATCTTGATGCACTTTCTGAGCATTACCTATCTCGAAAAACAATTAAATTTGAAGATGTGATTGGTAAAGGCCCAAAAAAATTAAAAAACTTTAGTGAAGTAACAATTAAGGATGCCACAAATTATGCTTGCGAAGATGTTGATATTGCAATTCATCTCTATGAAGTTTTAAGTTCAAAAGTCGACGAGATACTAAATAAACTTCTTGAACAGATTGAGTATCCTCTAGTCTTTGTTCTCCTGGATATGGAAAAAAGAGGAGCTTTAATTGATGCAAGTCATTTGAAAAAATTATCAGATAAATTTGGTAAAGAGCTACTAGATTTAGTAACCAGCATCCATAAAGATTCGGGAGTCGTTTTTAATCTTGATTCACCAAAACAATTAAGTGAAGTTCTATTTGAAAAGATGAACATTCCGACAAAAGGTCTTAAAAAGACATCAAGTGGTTATTATTCAACTTCAGAATCTATTCTTCAGAAACTCTCTAATGAAAATGACGTTGTAAAAGATATACTCAAGTATCGATCCCTAGCAAAATTAAAAAGCACATATACTGACAAAATTGTAGAAATTTGTGATCAAAATTCAAAGGTGCATACATCTTACCACCAGGCAGTAACTTCAACAGGAAGATTATCATCATCAGATCCAAACTTACAAAATATACCAATAAGGACTGAAGAGGGAATAACAATTAGGGAAGCATTCGTAGCGCCTAAAGGAAAAAAAATTCTAGCAATAGATTACTCTCAGATTGAATTAAGGTTAATGGCACATTACTCTCAAGATCCATTGATGTTGGAATCCTTTAATAATAATGAGGATATACATAAAAGAACAGCCTCTGAAATATTTGGTAAAAATATCGAAGAAATTGATAGTGATATGAGAAGAAAAGCAAAGACTATTAATTTCGGACTACTTTATGGAATGAGTGCTTTTGGTTTAGCAAATCAACTTTCTGTTACAAGACCTGAAGCTGAAACATTTTTGCAGAGCTACTTTACGAAATATTCAAGAGTTAAGGAGTTCATGGGTGAAATTGTTGAGCTAGCAAAGAAGAATAAATTTGTTACTACAATTTACGGTAGAAAAATACATGTACCTAATATAGATTCTCCAAACTATATGATTAGACAGGCATCAGAAAGAGCTGCAATTAACGGCCCATTACAGGGAACTGCTGCAGATATTATTAAGGTGGCAATGGTAAGCTTAGACAAACACTTAAAGAAAAGTGAGCTTGAAATAAATAGCATACTTCAAGTTCATGATGAGCTGGTATTTGAAGTTCCTGAAAGCTTAACTGAATCTGATCTTATTGACGTAATTGATCTAATGGAAAATACAACAAAGATTGATGTGCCTTTGAAGGTTGAATTAGGTTTTGGAGCTAATTGGAGAGCAGCTCATTAATTTCACTTGCAATTTTAAGAATTTGGCTTTTGTCTTTGATTGAAAAAAAGTCAACCTGAAGAAGCTCCCCCTTTTGTCTATCAAGAATTTTAGGAATTTCTTGTGAATTAATTTTATCGGACTTTGTAAAGATTATTTTATGTTCAATTTGATTCTTAGCCAGCATTTCTAACATCTGATAATCTGAATCTTTCAATGGGTGACGAATATCTGAGAATAGATATGCAAAAGAAAGGTTTGGTCTTTTTTCAAAGTATTGTGGCAGCTCAATACTCCATATTTTTTTTTGTTCTTTAGATGTTTTTGCATAACCATATCCTGGAAAATCAACAATATAGCCTCTGTTTAACCTAAAAAAATTAAACAATTTAGTTTTCCCTGGCTTCTTACTAACTTTAGCAAGCTTGGATTTGTTCGCTAAAGCATTAATAGCAGAAGATTTACCTGAGTTTGATGCCCCCACAAAGGCAATTTCTTTACCATCATGATTTATTATTTGATGATATTCCTCAAAACTTGCAAAAAAGTCTATATTTAAAAATCTTAAACTGCTCATTACTTACTCAATTTTACATAACTTGTTATATAATTTATCCCGGATGTACAAGTTAATTTTATTACTTTTTTCGATTCCTCTAATTATTTTTTCTGAGCCTAAAGAGGGCCAAGACTATACCATCATACCTGAAGGACTAATTAAGCTTGATGGAGTGACAGAAATCTTTTGGTATGGATGTCCAGCCTGCTTTGCATACGAGGAGATTTTAGAGAAGATCTCGACAGAAAGACCTGATGCTCAAATCAACAAAATACCTCTTTTTACTGAACCTACTGCAAAAACTTATTATGCAATAGAACTATTACAACTTGGGAATGCTGCACATTTAAGAGTCTTTGAGGATTGGCAGCTCAAAAGACGTCAATTTAAAACTGAAAATGATATAAGATCCTTTGCAAGAAGACATGGCTATGATGAGGAGGGTCTTGCAAAAGCATTCAACTCATTTAGTGTTCAAATAAAAGCACGAAACGCAATTAACCTACCAAGGAGAATGATTGATTCAGGAATTGATTTCTCTGGAACCCCAACCACTGTTGTTAATGGTAAATATCTAGTAACAAGACAAAGAGATAATCAAAAAGAGATTGAAATTATTCTATTTCTTTTGGATAAATAGCTTGAAAATATATGACTAGCATCAATTAACATACTATGCATAAATTCATTTCCCTAATAGCTGTCACATTTTTGTTTACAATCAACTCGTTTGCCGACGACTATGAAGATGAAGTTAGAAAAAGATTGGGACTAAATCCACAACCTCAACAAGCAAGCATAGCTTCCAATACTGAAGCAGAACCAACATCTGAAGGGAGATCTGGTGAGCTTGTATACATACAAGGTTGTGCTGCCTGTCATGATGCTGGTTTAGCAGGAGCTCCATTGTATGGTGATGACTCTCAATGGGAATTGAGAATTCAGAAAGGACTTGAGATGTTAACTAGCAATGCATACAACGGTTACAATGCTATGCCTGCAAAAGGACTTTGTATGGACTGTTCAGAAGAAGAAATCAAACGTTCGGTTGAGTATATGCTCGAAGCACTTACTATAAACTGATTAGAGATTACTTATTTTCTTTTCAAGACTTTCTATGCGATCTAAAGCTTTCTGAAGTTCTTCTTTCTTAACGAAGCCTGATTCAAGCATAAACTTCTCCAAAGCAGGCTTAACCATTTTCTCCATTCCTTTTAGATCCTTATTCATAGTAAAAGGATTAAACATCATCTTTCTCCAAAATAAAATTTTTGTTTACCAAGTCGTAAATTTCTCTCCATGATTTAGCTTGATGCTCGCATGGAACTATATCATCCCATTTACGCTTATCACAATTAAACCATATAGTACTAAAATTACAATTTCTTGCTCCACCAATATCATTAATAGGACAATCACCAATATGTAAGGCCTCCTGTGGTTCGCATTTCATAATTTCAATTGCCCGCTTAAAATGACCTGGGGATGGTTTATTGCTACCCACATCTTTAGATGAAATTACGGAGTGAAAGTATTTACCTATGCCAATAATATTTAAATCTGCATTACCATTAGAAAGAGAGATAAGATTTGTTTTTCGGCTCAAACGCTCAAGAATAATTCTTGCATCTTTATATAAATGTACTTTATTTCTAGCCTTAAAAAATTCATTAAATCCCTCATTGCTGTAGTAGATTGATGAACTTTCATCGACCCCAGCTTCCAAGAGTAATTTTTTTATAACCTCTTTTCTAAACTGAGTTAAATTGAATTTCAACTCTGGTTTTTCATTAATTAAATGAGTTCGTATATTCTCAACAGACCTATCATCTAAAGAATTTTTTATATCTGGAAATTTATTAAATATAAACGACCACATAGCTTTTTCAGCAGCAATAATTACCCTTTTGTTTGGCCAAACTGTGTCGTCAAGATCAAGTGTGATAAGTTTAATTTTTTTTCTGGGCATGCGGATGGGCTCGATCGTATATTTTCACTAATTGTTGAAAATTTAATTTAGTGTAAATTTGTGTAGTACTCAAGCTGCTATGACCAAGCATTTCTTGTATAGAGCGAAGGTCGCCACTCGACTCTAACATATGTGTAGCAAAACTATGCCTAAGCATATGCGGATGGATTGGTTGCATGCCTAATGAAATTGAAATCTTTTCTAAGCGTTGTTGCATTGCTCTTACAGTAATTCTCTCACCATATTTATTTGTGAAAAGGATGTTGGGATCAGAAGGAATATCTCTATTTTCAATCCATTCATTTATAGCTTTGATTGCAAACTCTCCCACTGGTACCATTCGTTCTTTATTTCCTTTTCCAAGAACTTTTAGAAAAGAAAAATTTGATTCAAATGAAGAAATATTTGCATTTACTGCTTCTGTTACTCTCAATCCGCAGGAATATAGTAGTTCAAGAAATGCTTTATCACGAAAGTCATATTTACTTTTAGCCTGAAAAGATAAGAGCTTATCAACGTCTTCGAGTGATAAAACTTTTGGAAGCTTCTCCTCTATTTTAGGAACCTTAATGCCTTCGAAAATATTTTGTTCAAAAAAACTGTTCCGTTGCAAATATCTAAAAAAATTTCTTAAGGAGGATACTTTTCTATGGATTGATCTATTATTAAGACCTTTTCTCCTAAGATATATTAACCAACCAGATGCAGTTTTTGGTTCAAGATCTTCTATGTGTATTTTATTTTCTTCAGCAAACAAAAAAAATTCATTTATATCTCGTTCATAATTATCTATGGTGTGCTGAGAATAATTTTTTATTTTAAGAAATTCTTTTAAATTTTTAGTCAATTGCTCTCTTATCATGCTTTAAGAAATATTTTCGTTATTAATCAGCATTTCAATGCTTTCTCTGTTTCTTATTAGCTTTGCCTGCCCATCTGAAACAAGAACTTCAGAAGGCTTTAATCTTGAATTATAGTTTGAACTCATGCTGAAGCCGTAAGCGCCTACGTCAAAAATAGCCAAAATGTCACCTTCATTAACTTTTATAAATGAGTCTTCATCAAATACATCTGATGATTCACAAATTGGACCAACTATGATTGAGGCATTGCTGGTTTTTTCATTATTTGAAATATTTTTTATCTCGTGTTTCGCTCCGTATAAAGCAACTCTCATCATATCATTCATTGCTGCATCAACAACAACAATGTTTTTGTTACGTTTCTTAATATATTGGACCCTTGTTAGCAAGAAGCCTGCCTCAGCAATTATTGATTTCCCCGGTTCAACTACTATCTCTGCATTATTTGGAGCTTGCTTCAATACTTGGCTAATAACCAGCTCTATTAAATCTTCACCTAAAGATTTTTTATGCGATAGGCCGCCTCCTATATCTATTATTTTAAGATCAAAAAATTTAGATAAATCTTTGTAAACTTCTTTTGTAACGTCTAGAGCGGGAACCAATTGTTCAAAACTTTCAATTCCAGAGCCAATATGAAAAGCCAGACCTACAAGATTCAAAGTTGAGCTATTTTTAATTATTTTTACGCATTCCTCTACTTCATCAAGACTGATGCCAAACTTATTTTCCTTTGATCCTGTCTCAAGATAAGGGTGGGTATCTAAGCTTACTTCAGGATTTATCCTTAATGAAATATTTGGTTTAAATTTGCCATTTTTTGATAAAAGATTTATTCGATTTAATTCGGAAATAGACTCTATATTTATACTTTTGATTTCATTTTGCATTGCCATAACTAGCTCTTCATTAGATTTCCCAACTCCAGAAAAAATTATTTTGTCTGGTTGTGCTCCTACATAAAGCACTTTTGCTAACTCGCCTCCAGAGACGACATCAAAACCAGCACCTTGATCAGAAATTAACTTTAGAATATTAGTATTGCTATTGGCCTTCACTGAAAAACAGATCAACCCTCTATCCTTCAGTGAATCTTGGTACCTTCTGAGATTATTTAATATAGTTTTCTCTGAATATATATAACAAGGACTGCCAAATTCCTCATAAATTTCTTTAAATGATAATCCGTCTAAGAAAAGGCTATTATTTTTATATATTAAATTTTGATCCATGGTTATATATAGAGATATTAATAATATAATTGTCAAAAGGATAACCTCACGTTGATAAATAACCAAACAGTTAATGCCTTAAGATTTCTATCAGCTGATGCTGTAGAAAAAGCTAATTCCGGTCACCCAGGAATGCCACTTGGTATGGCAGATATTGCTGAGGTTCTTTGGAGAGATCATTTAAATCACAATCCAAAAAATCCTCTATGGTTTAATAGAGATAGATTTGTTCTTTCTAATGGGCATGGTTCAATGCTTCTTTATAGTCTTTTGCATCTTTCTGGTTATGATTTATCAATAGATGATATAAAAGAATTTAGAAAACTTGGCTCAAAAACTCCAGGCCATCCTGAGGTAAATGTTACCCCAGGAGTGGAAACTACAACGGGCCCCTTGGGACAAGGTTTAGCTAATGCAGTAGGAATGGCTTTAGCAGAAAAGATCTTATCTGCAAAACTGAATACACCAGATATTGACATTATTGATCATTACACTTATTGCTTTTTAGGAGATGGATGTCTTATGGAAGGCATTTCCCATGAGGCAATGTCATTAGCAGGAGTTCATGAACTTGGTAAGTTAATTTGTTTTTACGATAGTAATGGGATTTCAATAGATGGAAAAATTGACGAATGGTACAAGGATGATATTGCTAAAAGATGCGAAGCATACAATTGGCATGTTATAGATGGGGTTAATGGACATGACAGAGAAGCAATCAATAAAGCCATAGAAAAAGCCAAGATCTCCGAAAGGCCTACTATGATTGTTTGCAAAACATCCATTGGCTATGGTGCAGGGAAAAAACAAGACTCCGAATCTTCACATGGTGCAGCCTTAGGGCCAGAAATAATAAAAGAATTAAGAGAGAACCTACAATGGCCACACCCTGAATTTTTTATTCCTAAAAACATTTACTCTGAGTGGGATGCAACAGAAAGAGGAAAAGCTTTAGAATCAGAATGGGAAGAATTGAAAGATAAATTAAAAGATTCTGCACCAGAAAAATATGATCTCCTTCAAAGGCTAATGGTTGATAGGCTTCCTGAAACATTTGACCATGACTTTAACTCTTTTGTATCTAAACTTGCTGAAAAAACAGATGATATTGCCACTAGGAAAGCATCTCAAATAATATTGGAAGAGTTAACTAACAAGCTTCCTGAACTTATTGGCGGTTCAGCTGATCTCAGTGGCTCAAACAATACAAATACATCTAAATCTATTTCTATAACTGATGACCCATCAGGAAACTATATTTTTTATGGTGTCAGAGAGTTTGGAATGAATGCAATTATGAATGGAATATCTCTTCATGGTGGACTTATTCCATATGCTGGAACTTTTCTTGTGTTTATGGATTATGGAAGAAATGCTGTAAGGATGTCGTCCCTAATGGGAATAAGGACAATATTCGTTTTCTCTCATGATTCAATAGCTCTTGGAGAGGATGGGCCAACCCACCAACCAATTGAACATCTTTCAACATTGAGAGCAACTCCAAATATGTCTACTTGGAGGCCAGCAAACCTCACAGAAACAGCAGCTGCATGGCTGAATGCTTTAAAAAACGAAAACAGCCCAACGTCCATAATTTTATCTCGTCAAAATTTGAGGCATTTTGTTACCTCGAATTTTGAAGATGCATGCTCTGGCGGTTATTTTGTTAAGAAAATGCCAAATGCAAAGATTAATTTAATTGCCACTGGCTCTGAGGTTACAGTAGCTTTGGATGCATCAGAAATTTTGAAAAAAGAGGGTATTGAAGTAAATATAGCAAGCGTGCCATGCATTGAGGCTCTTGAAAAAAATAAAAAGAGATACGATTCAATATTTGATAATGATATTAGTATTGCGATTGAGTGTTCACACCCAAGCTCATGGTATAAACATACTAAAAGAGTTATCGGCATAGATGCTTATGGCGAGTCAGGAGCAGGGAATGATTTATTAAGCCATTTTGGATTTACAGCAGCTAAAATTGCCCAAAGAATAAAAGAATTTTTATGAGAGAATTAAAGGATGTAGTTCTCGTTGGTAAGCATGTAGGTTTGAGGGTTGATCTCAACGTTCCAATTGAAGATGGTGCTGTAATGAATGATGAACGACTTTCAGCAACTTTGCCCACTATCCTAGAAATTCTGAAATCAACTAAAAATCTTACAATCATAAGTCATCTAGGCCGACCAAAAGAGGGTGAATATTCTGAGGAGCTTTCTTTAAAACCAATTGTGCATTGGTTCGAAAAAAGACTAAATCTTGAGATACCGCTAGTAAAATCTTTGGATGAGCTTCCTAATGGAATTTCTTTTTTAGAAAATATAAGAATGTTCCCTGGTGAAAGCAGAAATGATGATTTGCTTTCCGAGTTGCTTTCCAAAAAGTTTGATATATACATTATGGATGCCTTTGCTACTGCACATAGAGAGGCTTCATCAACTTATGGCGCAATTTTAAAATCAAAAGATTCAGTGCCTGGCCTTCTATTTTCACGAGAAATTAATGCCCTATCAAACATTCTTGATGACTCTAAAAAATTGCTTAGTATTGTTGGGGGGTCAAAAGTTTCTACAAAATTAGAAGTAATTACTAATTTATTATCAAAGTCAGATAAAGTGTTGGTGGGAGGAGGTATTGCAAACACTTTTTTAAAAGCCAAAGGTTTCGATATTGGTACTTCTCTGGTGGAAGATGACATGATTAGTTCTGCAAAAAAAATGCTTGGCACCGGAAAGATTATTCTCCCAGAAAGAGTATGTATATCTAAATCAACTCAGTCAGATGATATTGAATTTGTTCCAGTTGAAAGTGTTCCAGAGGATAAAATGATTTTAGATATTGAATTAAACATCAAAGAGCTATCTAAAAAAGATTATGATGCCATTCTTTGGAATGGTCCGCTCGGCATCTTTGAAATAAAAAATTTTGAAAAAGGCACAAGAGATTTAGTGAAATATTTGACTCAATCAGGGTCAAGGGTTGTAGCAGGCGGCGGCGAGACTATTTTTGCCATAAGCAAATACTCAGATAAAAAACATTTCCACTATATATCCACTGCAGGTGGTGCATTTTTAGAGTTTATATCAGGCAAAAAACTACCATCAGTCGAAGCATTGGAGTTAAAATAGTGCTCTATGAAATTTGAAAATTTATCACAAATAGCACGTTATATAGTAGAAGATGGGAAAGGTATATTAGCAGCTGATGAAAGCAATCCGACTTGCAAAAAAAGATTCGACACAATTTCTGTTGAGTCTACAGAAGGCAATCGAAGAGATTATAGAGAACTTCTATTTTCCTCAGAGGGAATGGAAGGAAATATTGGAGGAGTTATTCTATTTGATGAAACCATTAGACAAAATTCTAAAGATGGAGTGAGTTTAGTTGAGTTGATTTTAAGAAAAAAATCTCTGCCAGGAATAAAAGTTGACCAAGGGTTAACGCCATTCCAAGAATCAGATTATGAAACGGTTACACAGGGTTTAGAGGGACTAGATGAAAGATGTAGAGAGTATGAAAGCCTAGGTGCAAAATTTACTAAATGGAGAGCTGTAATAACGATTGGTAAAGATGGTCCATCTCAAGAATGCATAGATGCAAATATGGATGCACTTGCTAAATATGCAAAAATTGCACAAAAAAATAATATGGTGCCTATCGTTGAACCCGAAGTAATTATGCAAGGGTCACATAGCATTGAGGACTGTTATAAGGCCACTGAAAGTGCATTAAATTCGTTGTTTAGGCATTTAAATCAGGAAGATGTTCTCATAGAAGGAGCAATTCTAAAACCAAATATGGTGACTTCTGGTTCTGATTCAGACGACCAAGCATCACCAGAATTAGTTGCTGAAAGGACTATTCAATGCCTCAAGGATAATGTCCCTGATAACTTGCCTGGTATTACTTTTTTATCAGGAGGCCAAACAGAAGTTGAGTCAACCAAACACCTTGATTTGATGAATAAAATTGGGGGTTTTCCATGGAAATTGAGCTTTTCTTATGGACGAGCACTTCAGCAATCTGCACTAAACGCATGGCTCGGTAAGGCAGAAAATGTCATAAATGCACAAGAAGCATTTTCACATAGAGCTAAAATGAATAAGTTAGCTGCTCAAGGTTTGTGGAGTCATGATCTTGAGAATTAAGTGAAGTCTGTAGGGGTCTTTTTAGCTTCATCAACACCAACCTTTGATGTTGGTGATGACTTGAAAATATTTGCAAATTCAATCTCTGATTTAGATCTAGATGTTGTTTATGGAGGTGGAAAATTTGGTCTGATGGGGCAACTTTATGACCACGTGAAAGCATCTGGAACAAAAATTTCAGGGATTACTTTGACTATGTTCGATAAAATAGGAGCTACCCCAAACAATTTAGAGAACTTTGAAATTGAATCAGATTTTTTTTCTCGAAAAAAAGCGTTGATGGATAACTCTGATTTCTTCGTTGTATTTCCAGGAGGTATCGGTACTGCGGATGAATTGTTTGACGTTCTTAATCATTCAACACTAGGGATTATTGAGAAAAATATATATCTTTTCAACAAAGATGGTTGTTGGGATGGATTGATACAATGGATAAATAAGAGCGTCGAACTAAAAATGCTCAAAGATTTTCCAAATACTTTATTTGTAGACAACTCAATTAAAAATATTATTGAAAAAATTAAAGATAATGAGTTTTGATATAAAGGGTTTTAAAAACCCACATTTAAAAGATTTCTCAGAATATAAAACTATGTACGAGCAATCTGTTAAAGATCCAAGTAAATTCTTCCATGAACAAGCTCTTAAAGAAATCGATTGGTTTAATGAACCAAAAATGGGTTTTTCAGGAGAATTTACTAAGCCAATTTGGTTTGAAGATGGAATACTCAATATCTCTTATAACTGTATTGACCGCCATATAGACAAAAACTCAAAAAAGACAGCAATCATCTGGCAGGGAGACCAAAAAAAAGACTTTAAACATATTTCATATCAAGAATTGCTTAAGGAAGTTTCAAAACTATCTAATGGGCTTAAAGAGATAGGAGTTAAAAAAGGAACTCGAGTGTGTATTTATATGCCAATGATTCCACAAGCAGCATACGCAATGCTTTCATGTTTAAGAATCGGAGCTATACATTCAGTTGTCTTTGGTGGCTTCTCACCAGAAGCAATTAAGTCGAGAATAATTGACTCTAATTGCGAGTATGTCATTACATCAGATGAGGGTATCAGAGGTGGCAAAACTATTCCCTTGAAAAAAAATGTCGATATAGCAATCTCTGAATGTCCTAATGTCAAAAAAAATATTGTATTTAAATATACAGGATCAAGAGTTGACTGGTCCGATGAAAGAGATATTTGGTATATGGATTTAGTGGAAGATCAAGCTGAATTTTGTGAATGTGAAGAAATGAGTTCTGAAGATCCCTCATTTATCCTCTACACATCTGGCTCAACAGGAAAACCCAAGGGTGTCATGCATAGTACAGGAGGTTATCTTTTAGGTGCAACCCTGAGCTTTAAGTATATATTTGGATATTCCCAAAAGGATATTTTTTGGTGCACTGCCGATGTTGGATGGATAACAGGACACACATATATCCTTTATGGTCCTCTCTCAAATTGTGCAACAACTTTAATGTTTGAAGGCATCCCAACCTATCCAGATCCATCACGATTTTGGGAAATTTGTGATCAACATCAAGTAAATATTTTTTATACGGCACCTACTGCCATTAGAGCATTGATTGCAAAAGGAGATGAATATCTAGATAAATCTACTCGTGACTCTCTTAAAGTTCTTGGGACAGTTGGTGAACCAATAAACCCGGAGGTCTGGGAATGGTATTTTAAAAAAGTTGGAAAATCGAAGTGTGAAGTTATTGATACTTGGTGGCAGACCGAGACAGGATCTGTATTAATTTCTCCTATAGCTGGTATTACACCCAAAAAGCCAGGTTCAGCTACACTGCCATTTTTTGGAGCAAGCCTTAGCCTTCTTGATGCAGAAGGGAATGAGCTCACTGATATTGCTCAAGGTAATTTATGTATTAATTCTTCATGGCCAAGCCAAATAAGGACTGTTTATGGAGATCACCAGCGGATGGTTGATACATATTTCTCTCAGTACGAAGCGAGGTACTTTACAGGGGATGGGGCGAAAAGAGATGAAGATAGTTATTACTGGGTTACAGGAAGAGTGGATGACGTATTAAACGTCTCAGGACATAGAATTGGCACTGCTGAGGTAGAGAGTGCTCTCGTAACTCACCCTGACATTGCTGAAGCTGCTGTTGTTCCAATTGAACATGAAATAAAAGGACAAGCTATTTATGCCTATGTGATATTGAAGGAGAAAAATATGAATGCAGATTCATTGGTCAAAGAATTAAATGAATGTGTTTCCTCAGAGATTGGCAAAATTGCAAAACCAGAATATATTCATATTATCCGAGATCTTCCAAAGACAAGGTCCGGCAAAATAATGAGACGTATATTAAGAAAAATTGCAAATAACCAATTTTCAGATTTTGGCGACACTTCAACACTTGCTGACCCCACAATTATTGAAGAATTAATTAGGAGTAAAGGTGAGTGAACTAGTTTTAGTGTCAGGTAGCAGTAGAGGCCTGGGCGCACATATAGCTAAAAGCTTTGTGAAAAATGGTTATAGAGTAGCCATAAATTACTTTTCCAGCCAGTCGGAAGCAGAGGAGCTTGAAGAACTTTTGGGGGCAAATAGTAAATCTTTTTATGCAGACATTTCAGAAAAGAATGATGTATTAACGATGATGGAAAAAATAAAAAATCATTTTGGAATTACTCCAAATATTCTTGTAAACAATGCTTTGGCGCAATATGAATTTAATGGCGATCTAAGAAAAAAAGCAGACGAGATTACTACAGAGGAGATAAATAAACAGGTGCAAGTCACTATCAATGGTTCAGTAAATTTAATACAGTCTGTCCTTGATGGGATGAAGAAAAAAAACTACGGAAAAATAATTAATATTGGAACTAATTTATTTCAAAATCCTGTTGTTCCATACCATGATTATATTATTGCAAAGGGAGCACTTTTAGCACTTACAAGGTCCTTTGCAAAAGATTTAGGACAATATGGAATAAGAGTAAATATGGTTTCAGGTGGTCTCTTAAAAGTAACAGATGCAAGTGCCTCTACACCAGATGAGGTTTTTAAGTATATAGCAGAGCAGACTCCTATTGGAGAAGTAACAACTTTGGAAACATTTACCAATGCTATGATGTTTTTTGCAAAGAAAGATTCAGATGGAGTCACTGGGCAAAACTTAATTGTTGATGGGGGATTAACATTCAACTAGTGCAAGTGACTCACACTAGTTGATTTCACACTAACATTTCTCTTTAAGGAGATTTGCAGCATTTCTATGACCATTTTTTTGTGCAAATGCAAGCTGCATTCTACAAGTTTTAAATTTATTAACTTTACCAGTGCTTTCGTATTGAAAAGCATCAAACCTTAAACCAAAAATTGCTATCTGTTCCATTTCTAAGGAGGGAATATCTTTAAGATAAATCGTTAAATTGCCAGAATCATCTTTAATCAGACAACCATCTGATGAATTTGGGCACTTAGATTCAGCAATGGAGCTATTTTTGGAAATCTGAATATGTTCCATTTGACCGGGAACTCCCAAATCATTATTAGCAAATATACTATTTGCAAAAAAAGTTATGAATAAAAACAAAATAATATTTTTCATAATGCATCTGTCACATAAATGTCACATTAATGTCATACTAATGTTGCATTAGAAAATTGTCAAATATTCTTATTTTTAATCAATTGGGATTGATTTATCTTTTCTAGAGTACTTTTTCTTGCTAGGTTGCACCCTTTTCTTATACTTGGCTGATTTAAGATCTTTAACTAGAGGGTTTCTTCTTTTCATTTGAGAGTAATAGTCCAATTTCAAATAATAAATACATTGGTAAAGCTAATAAAATTTGAGAGATCACATCAGGAGGAGTTAAAACCATTCCAAAAAAGAACATTGCTATCAAAACAACCCCTCTATAGCTTTTAATTTTTTCTTTATCAAAGATGCCAAAGTAAATTAATGCATTAACAAAAAGTGGAACCTGAAAAGCTAATCCAAAGGATGCAATGATAGTCATCGTAAATCCAAGATATTTTGAGATATCAGTTGAAACTGATAAGGAGTCTGGACCAACACTCTGAAAAAAATTAAGAACATTTGGTATGACTATAGATACAGAAAATGTTACGCCCAATAAAAATAAAAACAGTCCAATTATGCTTCTAGTGAAAATAAAATTTTTTTCATGCTCATAAAGTCCTGGAGACATAAATGATAGTGACTGAAAAACAAAATAAGGAATTGTTAAAAGAAACGAAAGAAACAGAACTAATCTTAATGGGGCTAAGAATGGAGAAGCAACTTCTATCGCTATTAGTTCAAGGTTTAGGGAGCCTCTTGTTATTTCAAGCAGATATTCAAACAGGTGATTACTAAAAGGGTAAAAACATATACAACAAATAAAAAAGAATATAGCCACTCTAATTATCCTTTGTCTTAATTCAGAAAAGTGAGAAATTAAAGATTTATTGTTGTTTGCCGTCATCTTCGATATTTTTAAGTATTTCCTCGTTATGAATATCTTGTTTGATCTCTGTTACCCTTAGCTCATTTTCAAGCTTTTCTTTCGCAATGTTTATATCTTTTTTTATTTGTAAGAAGTTTTTAATAAAACCTCTAAGAGTGCTAATCAGACTCTTTGGATTTGAGGCTGTAATTGCTATGATTGCAAGCAGAAGGAGTTCAGGAAGTCCTATCTGAATCATCTTTATTTGAATCGTTCTTAATCTCTTTTTTGAAACCTTTGAGAGCTTTACCCAAGTCTGAACCAAGGCTAGTTATTTTTTTGCTTCCAAAAACTAAAAGAACAATTAGAAGCACTATTAAGACTTGCCAAATACTAATTCCCATTATCTTTCACCATTTAATTCTGAGTACACTTCTTGTGTTTCTTCAATTTTTTTAATAATCATGTATGTAAGTATATGTTTTTTTGATACAAGATATTTTATCAAACCTTTTACACTGTATCTTTCTTTAAACCAATTTTTTAAAAATGGATTCGCTACTGCCCAGAAATCTAGTTCAGGATATATCTGTCTTCCCATTCCCTCAATATGAATTAAGGTTTTTACAAGTAATAAAAGATCATAATCTAAAAACAAATCATATGGTTTCATGGCATCAAAAAGATTCAGTAGTAATTCTCCAAATAAAATTGTTGACAGAGGTTGATCAAGAATTGATTCGCAGTTTGACCTAAGCACAGCCTCTAATTCCTCTGTTTTGGTGTCTTCATTAACCCAGCCTGCAAAAATAAATAATTGTGAAAGTGCGAAAAAGTCTTTTTCAATTAATAGCGATATCATTTGTGCTAACAATATTTGATTTGACTCTGTGACAGACCCACAAATTGCATAATCAACTGCATAGTAATATGGGGTATCAGGTGTTTTTTTGGATGCAAATATGTTTCCAGGATGCATGTCTGCATGAAAGAAATTATCTTCAAAAACCTGTTTAAGAAATATTTTCACACCATTTTCTGAAAGTTTTTTTAGATTGACCTTATTCTTTTTTAGTGCACTAACATCTGTGATTGGAATTCCATCAATATATTCCATAATTAGAATTTTTTTACGAGTATATTCATCAATAATTTTAGGAACATATAAATACTCATTATCAGCAAATTTTTCATAAGTTTTCTTCGCATTTGCTGCCTCAATTCTAAAATCAAGCTCTTTCATTATTACTGATTCATAATCATTGATTATTATTTCAGGATTAATTCTTGGATAATCCTTTAAAAACACTTTTACACTCTTTGCAGCAATTTTTAAAGCACGAATATCTCTTTTAACTTGGATCATAAGGTTTGGTTTTTGGACCTTAACAACGCAATTTAGCTTGCCAATCTTAATTTTATGAACTTGAGCTAGTGACGCAGAAGCTAGAGGTTTCTTATCAATACAACTTAAAATGTCTATCGATTTATTTCTTAGCTCATCGGTTATTGTTTTAGTTATATCTTCAAAACTTATTGGAGCACAATCATCTGTGAGTAAGTTAAGTTCACGAGTAACATTTTTGGGGAGCAAATCGGTCCGAGTAGACAGCAGTTGCCCAAATTTAATAAAAACTGGCCCTAAACGTTCTAAGCATATTTTTAATGCTAATGCGGGGTTTTTTTTCTTAAATACAGTTTTCAAAAAAGGGTTAAAACCAGGGATAATCTCATTAAAAATACCAGTATTTCTTATTGAGAAAAAAATAACTAAAAGTCTGTATATGCTCATTTGGTAGCTCTGTGTATGGCCACTATTCCATTAAAAAGATTTTTGTATTCAGCAGAAGAAAAACCATTTGATTTCAACATTTCACATGTTTCTTCTTGACTCTCATGAGTCCGTATTGAATTAACTAAATACTCATAACTTTCTTTGTCACTTGATACTAAATTACCAATTCTTGGAATTAACTCATAGCTATAAAAATCATAAATTTTTGAAAAAGTTTTATTTTGAACCTTTGCAAATTCGAGAATATGGAGAGTTCCCCCCTTTTTTAACACCCTTATTATCTCAGACAGCGCTTTATCCTTATCTGAGAAATTTCTAAACCCAAATGAAATAAAAACATGGTTAAAAAAACTGTTTTTGAAGGGAAGCTTTTCTGCACTTGATGTATCAAAGAAGGTGTTATTGATAAATCCCTCATTCATTGCTCGGTCTCTAGCAAAATTTACCATAGAGCTGTTTTGATCAGAAAGATAAACTTTACAATTGTAATATTCTTTCTGGATTATCTTTGTAATATCACCAGTGCCCCCAGCTAAATCAAGAATTGTGCTATTTTTAACAATTTTTGCTTCTTTAACAAAGGTATTCTTCCACAGCCTGTGAGCGCCAAGCGACATAAAATCATTCATCAGGTCATAATTTGAAGTTACTTTGGAAAAAATCTCATTAACTCCCTTTTGCTTTTCTGATTTTGAAACTTTTTCTTTCCCAAAGAATACTTTTTGATTATCTTTTATAGTCATGTTGTATTATTGTGTTAATAAGTATAAATGGCATCATCAAATTTACTAGCTTGGCTTGATCTTGAAATGACAGGACTTGATCCTGAAAAGCATTTTATTATCGAAATTGCTTGCTTAGTTACTGATTCAGATTTAAATATTGTAGAGGAGGGGCCTGAAATAGCAATTAGCCAGCCTACTGAAATACTTGAACTCATGAACGAGTGGAATCAAAACCAGCATACTAGCTCAGGATTAATTGAAAAAATCAAAGAAAGCCAGATAAAAACTGCAGAGGCGGAAAAGCTAGCTTTAACCTTTTTTCAAAAACATATAAAGCCACATAAGTCTCCTTTATGTGGAAGCACAATTTCACATGATCGAAGGTTTTTAATAAAGCACATGCCAAAGCTTGCTTATCACTTCCATTACCGTCACATAGATGTCAGTTCCTTTAAAGAGGTAATAAAGAGATGGAATAAAAATCCTCCTGAGTTTAAAAAGAATTCAACCCATCGGGCGATGGACGACATCAAAGAATCAGTGAATGAGTTAAAGTTTTATAGAGAGAATTTTTTTAAATAATTTCTTTGCCTGGTAGTATTTTAAATTTTTTAAGAATCATAGATCTATAATCCTTTGAAGCAATATTGTTGACTCCTTTAAATTCAGCATCTGCAAAACCTGGGTTAAAATTAATCGTTAAGTAGCCACGGTTAGAAAGATTAGTCCATTTAAGGTTTTTATTTTTGTTTACAACTGCTTTTTCTAAATCTGTAGCAGGTATTAGGCCAGCAAAATTCTCAGATGCACCTGGTGAGGTTACAGATGGAGTGCCAAGCTCAACCCCTCGGAAACTATCCTCATCTTTGATATTGCTTACCCAACAATTATGTGTGTCTCCAGCAACAAAAATGTTTTTTTGTGTTTTTGAGCCTGCTGCTTTTAGCAATCTCTTTCTCTCTGCTGGATAACCATCCCAAGCATCATAATTGAAAGGAAGGTCTTCTCTGATAACAAGCTTTAGGTACTGCTGAAAACTTGGAAGTCGATCAATTATTTCGTCAGGAATTAAAGGTAGTTTTAATGAACCTAAGAGAACCTGTTGAGCATAAAGATTCCAAGCATCATTGCTCTCAATGCTTTTCTCAATAAAACTTATTTGTCTGGAACCAAGTAGTTCTCTTTTTTCATTATTAAGGGATTTAAGAAATTTGTTTTTATTAAAAATACCGCTCTCATCTATAAAATTTAATAGATCAATTTGTTTAGTTCTTGCAGACAATCTTGTTTCAAGTAACTTTATATCAAGAAGAGTTCCAATCTTATATCTTTTCCAATTGTTTTTTTTATTTCGGGGAGTTCTAACTGGCATCCATTCATAGTATGCCTTTAACGCATTTGCTCTCCTTTCACTAAATAAACCCTCATTTTTTTGATGGTTTTCAGCACCATCTTTCCAAGAATCATTTGTCACCTCGTGATCATCCCATGCACATATGAATGGCATCGATGAATGAATTTTCTGCAAATCCTTGTCTGTCTTATATTGAGAGTGTCTCAGTCTGTAATCAATAAGTGTTGTAATCTCTTTGTCTGGAATAGGGACCCGACCAAGTTTAACTGCATCTTCTGTTGCATATTCTCCTTGCTTATACTCATAAATGTAGTCCCCAACATGGATGCCCAGATCAATTGATTGATCATTAGCAGCGTCTCTGTATACATTAAAGTATCCACTTGGAAAATTTGAGCAACTAAATACTGCAACTTTAAAGGAATTTCTATCTTGGGGTAAGGTCATAGTTGAACCTGTTTCTGATATTGAATTTCCAGACCTAAACCTATAGAAGATTTTTTTTCCACGGTATTTTTTTGGAATTTTTGCGTCAATTTTCACAGTAAAGTCACTTCGTTTGCCTGTAAATTTTTGTCCCCTCAGGAAAATATTTACAAAATTTTTATCTTCTGCAACTTCATAAAGAACTTTTATATTGCTTTGGCTATTAGTGGTCACTCTTGACCATAAAATTACATTTGTGTCTGTAGGGTCACCACTGGCAACTCCATGAAGAAAACTTGGATTGTTTAGAGAGTTAGCAGAGAGCCTGAAACCTGTAAAAGCAGCAATAAGCCCCAATGTTTTTAAAAAATTTCTTCTATTCAATGCCCTAATAATAAGTTTTAATTGTTACAAAATGATGAATAAGCTACTTTTTCTTTGAGAAATCAATTGAAAGTGGAGCTAAATTTGCAACATCGGTCTTAGAGATCTTAGATTTACCAAGCTCTGTTACCTCATCGATCCTAATTATTGAATTAATTGGAAGTAGTGTTTTCTTCACACCTAAAAATTCTGATTTTAACTTTTCCTCTGAAGTGTCAACAACAATGTTATTCTTTGTGTCAAAAATATAATCTTCAATCTCAAGAAAAGCATAGAAATCACTTTGGTGTATATTTTTTGCAAATATTTCGTATACTTCACCAACTTGAAAAAATTTAATTTTGTAAATTTTTTGTTTCACTATAATAAAGAGTATGCCAAAAAAATTATATATTAAAACCCACGGCTGTCAGATGAATGAATATGATTCTGAAAAGATGTCAAAGCTGTTGGTCGATAAAAAAAACTTTGAAATTACAAGCTCAGAGCAAGATGCTGACCTAATAATTCTAAATACCTGTTCGATAAGAGAAAAAGCGCAAGAGAGAGTTTTCCATCAAATAGGCAGATGGAGGAAAATCAAAGAGAAAAAACCGAATCTAAAAATCGCTATTGGAGGATGTGTTGCTTCACAAGAAGGAGAAAAAATTATTAAAAGAGCGCCAGAAGTTGACATAGTTTTTGGTCCCCAATCACTTCATAAGCTTCCTGAGCTTTACGACCAACAGGAGAAATATAAAAAATCTCAAACTGATATATCCTTTCCCAAACTAGAAAAATTTAGTCATTTCACAGCTCCTGAGCATGGAACTCCCTCTGCATTTGTCTCAATAGTAGAGGGTTGCAATAAATATTGCTCATTTTGTGTAGTTCCTAAGACTAGGGGTCATGAGGTTTCAAGAACCTGTGAGGATATTCTCGAAGAGGTTTCTGCACTTGCCGATAACGGAACCTCCGAAATTCATTTTCTAGGACAGAATGTAAATAACTTTAAAGGCACATATAAAGGGCATCCCTCATCATTAGCAGAGTTGATCAAGTTAACAGCAAAGATTGAAAACATAAAAAGAATAAGATTTACCACAAGCCATCCTCATGAATTCAAAGATGATCTTGTGGATGTTTATGGCGAGGTGCCCGAACTTGTAAGTCATGTTCATCTGCCTGTGCAGAGTGGTTCAGATAGAATTTTAAAATTAATGAGAAGAAGATATACCGCAGAAAAATATTTATCCCTTATTGAAAAAATAAAATCCGTTCGGACAGATATGAGCTTCTCTTCAGATTTCATCGTCGGATTCCCAGGAGAAACAGATGATGATTTTCAAAATACCATGGATTTAGTTCATCAGGTAAAGTTTGATGAGTCATATAGTTTTATATATAGCGCAAGACCAAATACACCAGCTTCGGAAATGAGTGATGATGTGTCATATGAATTAAAAAAGGAAAGGCTAGATATTCTTCAGGCAACATTAAGACGTTACGCTTTTGACTATAGTAGGAAACTTGTTGGTAAAAAAATTGAGTGTCTGGTAATGGGTAGATCAAAAAAAGATCCAGGCCAATTACAATCTAGATCTATTTGTGACAGAGTGGTCAATTTTAGACATGATGACATTGATTTAGTTGGACAATTAGTTAATATTCAAATAAATGAAGCTTTACCAAATTCCTTAAGAGGCGAATTAGGAAATTAATTACTTTGTATAGCCATAATTTAAATTTTTCAAACTTAAGCCCAGATAGGTTGTTAATACTTTGCGGCGAGCTAAATAAAAACCTCAAACAAATTGAGAAGGCTTTACACATTAAAGTAAAACAGAACGGAACAGAATTTAGTATTTCTGGAAAGAAAGAAGACGTAAATATAGGAGTTAATGCACTTTTTGATTTAAAGGAAAAACTTGAACTAAATTCTACTATTACGCCAGATATTGTTCATCTAAGCCTTCACTCAGCAAAATTTGAAGAAACAGATCAGAATGAATCAACCTCACTTTTTATAAAAACCCCAAGAGTAACTGTTTCTGCTAGGGGTAAGAACCAAAATGATTATCTAAATAATATAAAGCAGTCAGATCTAACTTTTGGAATAGGACCTTCAGGGACAGGAAAAACTTTTTTAGCAGTTGCATGTGCTGTGGACGATCTATTAAAAGAAAAAATTAGAAAAATAGTTTTGGTAAGACCAGCTGTGGAGGCTGGTGAACGTTTGGGTTTTTTACCTGGAGATCTTAGTTCAAAAATTGATCCATATCTTAGACCTCTTTATGACGCCTTACACGATATGCTTGGAGCAGAAAGAGTTAACAGGCTTGTTGAAAGGGATGTTATCGAGATTGCTCCACTAGCATACATGAGAGGCAGAACTCTCAGAGAGGCGTTTATTATTATGGATGAAGGTCAAAATACAACTATTGAGCAGATGAAAATGTTCTTAACAAGATTGGGTTTTGGATCAAAAGCTGTAGTCAATGGAGATTTGAGCCAGATTGATCTACCAAAGAGCACAATTTCTGGACTAAAGCATTCAATCGAAGTTCTAAAAGATGTTAAATCGATCAAGTTTACAAAGTTTGGAGCGAAAGATGTTATTAGACACTCCCTCGTACAAGAAATTGTTCAAGCATATGATAATTTTGAGTAATTCTATAAAAGTTGAATTTTTCGAAGGGCCAAAACTGGTTAAAGATAATCTCCAAAAAATTGAGAAAAGTCTCGATCTTTTTTTCAAAGAATTTAACCTTTCTAAAATAGATGTGGAAGTAGGTTTTGCAACAAAAAGTGAAATGAAAAATATTAACTTTGAATTTAGAAACAAAAATAAGGTAACAAATGTATTATCTTTTCCCGAAAAAGAGCATCGCTCTAAAATAAACAAATGTATTGGAGAAGTAATTTTTTGCATGCCAATTCTCCAAGAAGAATCAGTAGAATATGAAAAGAAAAATTTGGATCATTTCCAACATTTATTTTTTCATTCATTACTGCACCTCATTGGTTATATGCACGATAAAGAAAGTGATGCTATATTAATGGAACAAAAAGAAATTAAATTTTTATCAAAAATTGGAATTAGTAACCCATACTCGTAATGCCTGAAGAGCCAGACCAACAAAGTTTCATTAACAGATTCAAAAACCTTTTTTTAAAAAAAGATACTAAAGAGATAGCTGGATTCGAACCACAAGATGAACAAATTAAAGAAATAATTGAGAATGTAATTAACATTGAAGAAACTGTTGTTAAAGAAATTATGATCCCGAAGATTAGCATTTCTTTCTTAGAGTCTAACCAAAATGTAGATGAAATAATTGAAATTATTAAAGACACAAGACATTCTCGATATCCAGTATTAGCAGAAGATGGAAGTAAGGTATCTGGGATTCTTCATGTTAAGGATTTAATTGATATTGTTGGTAACTCCTCTGACAAATTTATTCTTTCTGATCATATTAGGGAGGTTAAATTTGTTCCAGAAACAAGGTCAGTCACATCTATGCTTGAGGAGTTTAAAAAAGATAAAGCACATTTGGCTATTGTTATTGATGAATATGGCATGATGGTGGGTTTAGTCACTATTGAAGACATTTTAGAAGAAATAGTTGGCGAGATAGAGGATGAGTTCTATGAGGAAAAGAACGATGAAATCATAAAAATTAATGATAATGAATACATTGTTTCTTCAGTCTTAGAGAGAGAGAAATTTGAGGAATTTTTTGAAGTAAATCTAAATTGTCCTGAAGCTGAAAGTCTTGGAGGATTTATGCTTAAGGAGATTGGCCATATGCCGAAGGTTGGCGAAGCTATAGTTTTTGAAAAGCTTGAGTTAGTTGTAACCTCGGCAGATCAAAGAAAAATCAAAAAGATCACCGTTAGAGTAAATTGAAGAAGTATTTCCTATTTGGCTATTTGTTAGGAGTAATTTTTTGGTCTTTTTCAGTTTACTGGATTTTTAGTGCCATTAATTTTTATGGAGCAGGTAATTTAGTAAGTTTTTTAATAACCTCACTGCTAATTTTATATTTGTCATTATATTCAGGTTTATTTTTTTCCAGCATATTCTTATTTAAAAATAATCGTTATCGATGGCTGATTTTGCCTTCAACCTTTTTCTTACTTGAATGGATAAAGTCATGGATGATTTCTGGATTCCCTTGGCTGAATCTTGGAATAATTTTTGATCAGTTGTGGGGAGCTCTTCCAATTATAGGTATTTCTGGAACATCTTTTATTATTATCATGTTTGCGTGCCTTCTATTTGAACAAAATCCTTTTCTCAAGCTTGGGCTCTCAACATCGTTGATGATATTGATGTTGTTTGGACCTGGACATTATCAAACAATTGATGGCAAATCATTAAAATTAACTGTTATTCAGCCAGGAACAAATGATGTTGAAAAAATTATAGCTCTTACAAACGAAGCTGCCCATAATTTGGTTGTTTGGCCAGAAGCTGTAGCTTGGTATGACACCAGCATAAAGAAACAATTTGAAAATAAAACAGTTATAGGAGGTTTTTTTACAAGGACTAATGATCAAGTGTTTGCATCACTAGTGAATACCGCAGATGATCATATTTATAACAAACGAAATCTTGTACCTTTTGGAGAATTTCAACCATTTGGAAAACTTCTTGCTAAGCTTAATGCATTTTTTAATATTCCAAATTCAAATCTTTCTAAAGGCAAACTAACCCAAAAAAAGTCTTATTGGTCAGGCCTCATTTGCTGGGAACTTGCTTTCAATGCAACATTTGTAAATCGTGCAAAAGATACCTCTTTTATCATTCACTCAAGCAATGACAGTTGGTATGGACAAAGCATGCCTGAACAGCACCTTAAATTGGCAAGAGCAAGAGCTGTTGAATCAAATAAGTGGGTTGCACGATCAACGACTGATGGCATATCTCAAATTATAAGTCCAAATAAAAAAGAATCTTCTAAAATCCTTAAAAGAGGTGCTGTTGGGTCAATTAGTGCGGAGATAAAGTTAAACGAAAAAAACACGCCATACTTAATGTACGGCGATTATCCATTATTGGTAATTTGTATAGTTATTTTATTGTTAACAGCCCTACAAAAAAATAAAATTGTTACAAATGGCTAGTGTGAGGTTTCTTTTGTTTCTGACTCTTTTTGCTACAGGTTTAATGCATTCAATAGAAATCAAAATATCCATATCTAAGCAGACCTTAACTTTACAAGATTCTGAATCAATCATTAAATCCTTTAGAATTTCAAGCTCAAAGTATGGTGAGGGCTTCCAGGAAGGATCATTTAAGACGCCTTTAGGCTTGCATGAAATAAAGTCTATGATAGGGGATGAAGTGCCTATAGGAGGCAGATTTATCGGTAGACAGTACTACGGCGAAATATTTCCAATTTACTCTGACGTTAAGCAAAAGGTCTCAGAGGATGTAATTCAAACTAGAATACTTTGGCTTACGGGACTTGAAGAAGGCAAAAATAAGGGAGGATCTGTTGATTCATTTAGTCGATACATATACATACATGGAACACCAGAAGAATGGCTTCTGGGTGAAAAAGCATCCAAAGGATGCATCAGGATGTCAAACAAAGATGTGATTGAATTGTTTTCCCTCGTTCGGAAAGGCACAAGAGTAGACATTATCCCATAATATAAAAATTATTTATATTATTTTATAAAAACTATTGATATTTATAAAAAGTTAGGTAATATTAGTATCTTTTAGTCAGTCTCTCCTCTCCCCCATGACTGACCTGGGGCTTCGGCCCCACTTTTTTTTGTTATGAGAAGCTATTTAGAAAACTTAAAATATTTTGTAAAAAACTATCCCATTTATGCGGCTGGCTTTTTTTCATGCGGTTTCATTATCGGAGAAATTTACTTTTAAAATGTTCCAGAACGATAAATATGGAGATTTCTTCGAACTCATAGTACTATGCTCAATATTTTTAATATTATTAGTGGGCATATCACCAAGTGGTTAAATATTTAATTTACTTATTTCTTTTTTTATCGAGCTTAGCAAGCGCTTCTTGCTCTGAGCTATTGGATAATGAAGTCAAAGTCCTGAATCAAAAAGAATATAAGAATCTTTGCGAATATTCAGGCAAGACAATATTAGTTGTTAATACTGCAAGTAAATGTGGATTCACTTATCAATATGAGCAACTGGAGGAATTATACAGAAAGTACGTATCTGAAGGATTTGTAGTATTAGGCTTTCCATCAAGGAATTTTCTATATCAAGAGTTTGACGAAGAGTCACAAGTTGAGGAATTCTGTAAATCACAGTTTGATGTTACTTTTCCATTATTTTCAATTACAAATGTAACAGCAGCAAACACACATCCATTCTTTGAAAAACTTTTCAAAGAAACCAAAGAAAGACCTAGATGGAATTTTCATAAATACTTAATTTCTTCAAATGGCCAGGTTAAAAGCTTTTCTCATAAAACAGACCCAAACAATCAGACAATAGTTCAAGCTATTGAAGAATCAATAGGCTTATAAGTTTTATCGTTACCAACGATTAATAGGTTAGGCTTATTTTTGGCGAATATCCCTACTTCTATAACCCCAGTAACTTTTTTAATTTCCGACTCTAATTTATTAGGCTCTTCAATGATGACTCCTTTCAGATCTATAATGACATTTCCCGTTTCTGATTTTTGGTTTCTTACTTCGATTTTGGTTCCAAAAGTCTTAAGTTTATTTATGGTATTTTCGTAACCAAAACTCATTATTTCTACTGGAATACCAAAGTTTCCTAATTGCTGAACCATCTTTGTCTCATCAACTATGCAAATAAAATATTTACTGGCATCCGCAAGCATTTTTTCTCTGGTATGAGCTCCACCGCCTCCCTTAATTAGGTTAAGGTCTTTATCAACCTCATCAGCACCATCGATATAAACATCGATTGACTTATCCTTTGGAATAGCATCTTCAGTTGTAAGACCTATACTTTTGATATGGTCAGTTGTTCTATCTGAGCTGGAATATATTTTTTCAATCGATGATGAAAGTTCTTTGAGAAAGTTACTGGTAAAGATATCGCTTGTAGACCCTGTGCCAATGCCAATTCTTAGATCATCTATCTCAAGACTTTTAATCTTCTCATAAGCACCGAGTGCAGCATTATATTTGCTATTCATATATATTTGTTTCAGTTATAACTTTATCCAGTTTTATATCAAGCTTATCACCAAAGATTTCCTCAACTATTTGAAAATCATAAGCAACACCCCAAAAATGTGGCCTTTTAATAGCATCGTTAAATCTGGCTAAAAATTTATCGTAGAAACCTTTCCCATATCCAATTCTTTCAAGTTTTTTATTAAATGCAACCAAAGGAATTAGAATTATATCCAATTTGAAAATATCCACAGGAATACTCGGTGTTGGCTCAGGAATACCAAATATTCCTTTATTGAAATTCTTTTGTATCTTAAAGAAATCTATTTCTTTACCAATAATCTTTGGGCAAGAATAAATTTTATCCTTTTTTCTCTCAATGAATGGCTCATTCTTTATGGAAATATAGGTTCCAATATTGAGACTACTCTTAAATAAATCCTGAGATTCAATGTTTTCATTGATCTCTTTAGAAAAGTCACTAACTGCCTTAGCTGTCAGACCATTCCTTCTCTTTAAAAAATGATCTCTTATTTGTTTTTTGAGTTGAATCTGAATCATAGCTCTCAGTCACCCTGAACCCTTAGGTCAGGTGGGTAGCTCTTTCACCAAGTAAGGCCTCCCTTTTAGGTAACGCACAGCTTGATAAAATCTGCTTCCCTTAATTTACATTATCGGTTCTAGAGTAAATTCTGAAAACCAATGATTCAGATACTATAAATATACTATTTTTCAGAAATTATTGTTGGTTTAAGAATATATTTAGTTTCTCAGAAATTTCTTCAATTCTCTGCTCAGTATCACTGCTCGCATTTTTAGTTTTTTGAGAGAGCCTATTATTTTCTATCGCAAGCTGAAGTGCAGCATAAACTAAACCAGCATCTAATTTTTCTGCAGGAGGATTTATTTCTTCTATGAGTGATATTATTTTTTCTTCTGCTTCTTTGAATGGAACATAATCATTATAGGGAATTTTAAAAACAAATTTTCTATCCCTAATTACAAACTCTACTACTTGTTCATTCATCCTAACGACTTACCACCATCAATATTTATATTTCTACCCGTCATATAACTATTCTTTAACACCAAGAAATCAATAATTGATACGATGTCATGTTCATTCCCTATTCTTTTTAACGGAATAGAACTTAGGATCTCTTTTTTCTTTTCTTCTGAGGGTTCATTCACGTCCCACAAAATTGCACCAGGACTGACACTATTTACTAACAAATCTGGGGCATATTCCTTAGCGATTGATTTTGTAAAGTTTATTAAACCGGCTTTAGCTGCAGTATATATAGAATAATTATCTAACCCATGTTCAGCGTGTATATCAGCTATATTGACTATAGATCCCTTATTTTTGACTAATTCACCAACGCAAGTTTTAGTTATAAATATGGGTTGCTTAAGGTTTGATGACGTGAGCCTATTCCAATCTAATTCTGTAGATTCTTTAAGTGATTTCGGATAAAAAGTTGAAGCATTATTTATTAAAGCATGTAGGTTCTTTATTGAGCCCGCTAATTTTTCGTTAAATTGTTCAGAGGACTCTTTATTATCAAAGTCGCACTGAAGAGCCATACATGATTTTGAGCGTTTTTTATTTAGCTCATCTGTAATTTTGTCTGATTGTTCTTTGGAGCTTCTATATTGAAAAATTATATCCCAACCTTTTTTGTGGAAGTGATAAACAAGTGCTTTCCCAATCCTTTGTGCGCCGCCAGATATAAATATTTTCTTGTTCATTTTTTAAAGCAAATTATATTTTACAATCAAGGCGTTCCAAAATTTATTTTTTTCATGAATTGTTTGTTGTGAACTAAGGTCATTAAGATAGCTAAAATCCTTATTATTAAAGTCCCTTAAAATAGAAAGATATTCATCAGGATCATTTCGGTAACCAATAATATTTTTAATTATTTGGCTGAACTTCGGTGAGCATAAGCCACCTAAAGCCCTTATTAACTGCTCTTTATTTCTTGGGTTACTTAATTCATCAAGTTTTTGCCAAGCCTCTAAAAAAACTTTAAATGTTTTCTTATGAATTAACTCACTTCCAAAATTATAATGATTTAATTTTGAGACGTAGCACCACATATTCTCTTTATGAATTGAAATAGGGATTTCTTTGGGAACGTTATCAAGGTTTGAGAACCAAGGTTCTTGTAGTTTATATTTCGTAATAACTTTAAGAAATTTTAAGAAGTCATGATGAAGTGCTTTGGTCACTTCTTCCCACACCCGCTCTCTTGATAAATCATAAAGTTCCTTTTTTTCTGAAATTTTTATTAACTCGTCTTCAGTGTCTGAATGTAAAGTAAATCCATTTAATTGAGACATAAATCTTGCAACTCTTAATGCTCTTAATGGGTCCTCTGAAAATGCTTTTGATACTGCCTTTAATTTTTTTCTTTTTATATCTTCAAGTCCATTAAAAGGATCTATTAAATTTCCATCCTTATCTTCAGCAATAGCATTTATGGTTAAGTCTCTTCGATATAAATCCTCTTCAAGAGTTACATCTTTTTCAAAATTAAAATCAAACCCCTTGTGCCCTAAGCTAGTTTTTCTCTCCTTTCTTGCCAAAGCATACTCTTCATTTGTTTCTGGGTGAAGAAAGACAGGAAAATCTTTACCAACTTGCTTATAACCTTGTTTAAGCATCTCTTTGACAGTTGCGCCAACGACAACATAATCATTATCTTGTGCTGATTTTCCTAGAATCTTATCCCTAACTGACCCCCCAACTTTATAGATTTTCATAATTCTGATTCAACTGTAATAATCGACTTATCATTTAAATTGATTGCTGCAAGCGATCCTCCCCAAACACAACCTAAGTCTACTCCTTTAATAAAATTATGATTCGTAACGCCATTTAGAGCAGCCCAATGTCCAAAGACAATATTATCAACATCATCCAAACAGCGGTGCTCATAAACGAACCATGGTTTATATTTTTCCCTGGATGAAGTTTTTACTTTCGTTTGCAAATCTAATTTATTATCTTTGGTAATAAATCGCATTCTTGTAAAAACATTAACTAGAAATCTTGCGCGGTTTCTTTTATTTGTTGATTTTGAAATATCTTTCCTTCTATCACTATACATATTTGAGAGAAATTTTTCTGGATCTGATTTTAAAGCTTCAGTAAGCTCTTCATTGGCTGACAGTACATTATCTAATGACCATGATGGCAAAACACCAGCATGAGTAATTAGTGATTTTGATTCATTTGAAACTATTAGTTTCGCAAAAGGAAATTTTAGAAAATACTCAAATATCTTAATAGACTTATTTTTTCCTAAGATTTTTTGAAGTGTGTGTTTATTGTCATTCTTTTTATGCACTCCAAGAATCATTGCCATCATATGTAGATCATGATTTCCTAAAACACTTTTAATCTTGTTGTTCAAAACATAATCCACAACTCTCTCTGAATATGGACCTCTATTAACTAGATCTCCCACACAGAAGATTTTATTTTTTTTCATAGGATCTATGATTTTTAGTAGTCTCCTGAATTCGGAGTAACAACCCTGAATGTCACCAATTACAAAGGTAGGCTTATTTTTCATATTTACTTAGTATTTCAAAATAATGATCTAGAGCAAGGTCCTCTGGACGGTTTGTAAGGCTAAAGCTAAAAGAGGGCATTGAAGGAAAAATTTTTTTTAATGGAGATGCCAATTGTTTTCTTGGATTTGCAAAACAGGCAGAGAGGATTGTCTTAAGCTTATTGTACTCAGATAGATTATATTTTTTCCTGTTGGGTGTAATCTTAACTAAAGTGGAATTAACCTTGGGGACTGGATAAAAAGCATCTGGTGGAATATCAAAAATTTTTTCAAGGTCAGCAAAATAATTTGACTGCAAGGAGAGCTTTGTTGATTTATTTTCTTTGGGTATAAAACGATCAGCCAACTCCTTTTGAATTAAAAAAATAGCATATTTATACTCGATATTAGACTCAAGTACTTTAAATATAATTTGGGATGAAATGTTATAAGGCAAGTTGCCCAAAATAATTGTATTACTATTGGATAAAAGCTTTAAATCCAGCTTCAAAACATCATCATTTATAACATCAACATTTTTATACTTAGAGAACCTGCTATTAAGTATCTGATTAAGGTTTTGATCAATCTCTATTAATTTGATGGGTTGACTTAGTTGTATAATTTTTTCAGAAAGCTGGCCATCACCAGGGCCTATTTCTAGAAAATTTGATATATCATCATAATGCACACAATCAACAATCTTTTGAATATAGTGCTCATCTTTAAGAAAATTCTGACCTAAAGATTTTTTAAAATTAGTGTACATTTCCAGCTACTTTAATAGCTTCCAACATACTTTGATGATTTGCAATCAGTTTATCTGCAATATCCTCTGCTGTACCGTGATCAACAGATGTTCGAAGAAACGGCAGACCTAATGTTGAGTTGATTGTCCTATGGAAATCAACTGTTTTTACTACTGGAAGTCCCTGATCATGATACATTGAAAGAAATCCATCAAATTCATTTCTAAGAAATGCTGTATCAGCTGGAAGAGGGCCAAAAGCATTAACATTTTTATTACAAAGCATATCCACTGCTGGTGATATTATTTCAATTTCTTCATCACCAATTAAACCTTGCTCTCCAGAATGAGGATTCAAGCTTAGAACACAAATTTTTGGATGAGAGATACCGAAGTTTTGTTTTAATCCATTTGCAAAAAGAATGCCTTTTTTAACTATTTTGTCTACAGAGATTGATTTATGTACTTTTGCATGTGGTATATGTGTAGTTACAAGACCAACTCTTAATTTTGGGTTGCTTAAGACCATTAAAACCTCTTCACATAGAAATTGTTTTTTTAGAAAATCAGTATGGCCAGAAAAATTTGAAAAAACTGAAGAAATTACACTCTTATTTATTGGTCCTGTCACAAGGTTTGCATTG
>ENA-OSEY01000051-OSEY01000051.1-marine-metagenome-genome-assembly--contig:-NODE-51-length-81446-cov-5.871020_pt1 | contig 81446 bp, 73 predicted proteins | sample MGYA00248465_ERZ534230 | MGnify/ENA primary metagenome ERZ534230 (study PRJEB26409, sample SAMN06344110) | marine metagenome | isolation source: Sea water from surface | place: Atlantic Ocean:Southern... | reverse complement strand
TTTTCAAAGCCTTGAACACCTCCAGAATTATCGTTTCTATAATAGTATCTTAGTTGACCTGATAGTTTTAATTTTTTCACTGGAGAATATGTTATCTCTGATTCTGTAATATAACTATCAACTATATTAAAATCTTCTTTTAATCTAAAGTGTTGACTCAAATCTAGGGACCATTTTTTATTTATATCTATACTATACTGAATTTGTGACCAACCCCTGAACTCATTATCTTGAGAATATACTGGATTAGCAAAAAGAGCTAAGAACAAAATAAAATAAATTAGTTTTTTTTGTTTAATAATAAGCATGAATTGTAGCTATGTTTAAACTTTTATCAATTTTAAATATTTTGAATGATTTTATTTTAATATCAAGATTTTTCTCAAAACTTAAAATTTCACTCTCAATTAAATTTTTTAAATTATCGTTATACTCAATTTGTAATACAATCCTTCTGTTTATATCCTCATCTAAAGGATGAGATACACCCGTGTAGTATAACTTTCTTAAAAAAAACTCGCCAAATACTATAAAAAGTATAATAATTAAATTTATGATGATTAACTCATTGACAGATAAGAAATCTTCAGAAAGGGCATTAATTACAGCTACACCAATAGTAACAAAAAGATATGTCATTTCCTCAGTCTGAAGAGGAAGAGTTCTATATCGAATAATTCCAAAAATTGCAAAAAGTCCAAGTGCCATCCCCAAGTTAAGATCAAAGTTTTTTAGTGTGTAGCATAAAAAAAATACAATTAAACTAATCATCATAAATGTAAATGAGAACCGTTTCAATATAACCTGCCTGGATATAATAAATATTATTGTGGCAATGAAGGCGGTATTAATTGAAAAGCGAATTACTGCTGTAGTCCAGTCAAAGTCAATAAGTAAGGATTGTAACATAATTATAAAATATCGGAAAAATATACCATAGAAATTCCTTTACTTCATTAACAAATATATCTAATTCCTCGAGAGTGTTAAAATATTTGACCTAATTCGTCATCCTTCTAGATATTCATTATGAATTACAACACTAAAAATTTTATATTTATCCATTATTATTTTTATTCAATTTCATATAAATGTTCAAAGAAATAATCTTATGCACATTGATTCCCATCTTGTTAGCTGGTTGTTCAAAAACATTAGATGAATCCTGTAAAACAGAAACAATTTTAATAGCATGCACTAAAGAATATATGCCTGTTTGTGGATGCGATAATAATACATACTCAAATAAGTGTGTTGCAAAATCACAAGGAGTAAATAGTTGGACAAATGGTGTATGTAGTGATTAATTTTATATAATTTTATCAAAACCCATTACTTTGAATTTAGATCGTTATTCAGATAATTTTTTTCAGGTAAACCATATAAATGGATTCCTTCCAAAAAAAAGTCCAATTGCAGTTTTACCAAAACGATATTCTGATTTGCAAATACTAATTGATGATATGCCTATAAAAAAGGCTAATGGGGAAAATGGTCTTTTAGCAGAAGAAGGTGCAATTGAAGATGCAGTTAAAAATTTAAAAAATTATAAAGAGCTAGTTAAGGATGAAGATGATGTATTTATAAATCAAGCCTTATTTAGAGCTTATGCTTTTTTAACTAGTGCATACCTTTTAGCTCCATCTCATTTTGGTTTTCAAAAAACTAAAAAATATGGAAAGGCTCACACAATTTTACCTTCCCAGCTTGCAGAACCCTTCGTCATAGTAAGTAAAAAACTTGATGTATACCCGTTTTTAGATTACCATTATGCATACTCATTAGGTAATTATGTTAAAATTGACAATGCTAAAGGATATGAATGGGAGAATTTAGCGATGGCTGCAAAATTTTCTGGTATGGATGATGAAAGAGGTTTTATAATGCTTCACGTTGATATAAATCAATATTCCCCTCAACTAGTTGGAAGTATTTTGGAATTTCTTAATTCAAAAAATAGTAATGATGTAAATAGATCATTGACAAACTGTTTATCAGCGATGAAAAGTATTAATGAAAGAAGACAAATAATGTGGGAAGCATCAAGATGGAAACACTATAATGATTTTAGGGTTTTTATAATGGGGATTAAAGGAAATAATGAAATCTTTGGTGATGGAGTTATTTACGAAGGAATTTCAGATAAACCAGTTCAATACAGGGGGCAGACAGGTGCGCAAGATAATATTATTCCTACTGCTGATATTTTTACGGGTGTAATAGAGTATTATCCATCAAATGATCTAACAAAATATCTACTAGACTTAAGATCTTACAGACCGAAATGTATACAACATTTTTTATCTGACTTAAAAGATGAAATGGATGGTAATAGACTGTTCAATAAAATTAAAGAAGATAACAATGAAGAGGGATTGTGCATTTTGATTCAGATTCTCGATGAAATATATTACTTTAGAAACGGACATTGGCAGTTTGTTCAGAAGTATATAATGGCTAATACAAAATATGCAAAAGCTACAGGAGGAACACCAATAATCTCATGGATTCCAAATCAAATAACAGCTGTATTAAATTATATGACGGATGTCTTAGAATTAATCCCAAATAATTCAAGCTTTATAGATAAAACTTCTTTTGAAAAACAACTATCAAAAAAGGTTACTTTGCTAGATAAACAACTTCAGCTTCTTCATGGTGATAATTATAATGCTGAAGATGTCTTTGCACTAAATAGGAAACTTAAGTTGAACGACGATTAATTTAAACCTCAATCGCTTTTCAATAATTGATCATTATCAATAATTTCTTATAATTCAAAGTGGGATTAATAATGAAGTAATAAAAATTGATAAAGAGGGGACCTATAGATATTTGTTTTTGACTATTTTTGCCGCATCAGATGAGAAAGATCTCCCTATTTCTACTGCTTTTGTTTTTTGATGATGTTTATTGTCAAAATGAATTTAATCTAATTAAATCCGAAGAAACTATTATAAGTTTAGATGGTGTTTTATCAAATGATGAGAAGAATAACTCAATCATAGTACCAATTGAATATGAGCAAGAGCCCGGGGATAATGTTCCGTCAAAACTTAAAACTGATGTATATGTTACATATACAGATACATATATATACGTTGGGGTAAAAGCTTATGGAGATCCTCAAAATATTAGAGGTCAAGTAAAGCCAAGAGATCAGGTTGACTACCAAAATGAGGATATAATTTTTCTAAGGTTTGATCCTTTCAGGGACTCGAGGGCAAATTATATTTTAGGATCAAATGCTTTTGGAAGCCAGTTGGACCTTCGAGTCTTTAATGCAACAAGTGAAGAAGATTCATTTGACCCAGGGTTTAATGCAATCTACGAAACAAAATCTTCTATTGTTGAGGATGGTTACATTTTAGAATTCAAAGTTCCCTTTAATTCTCTACCCTACCCAAAGGGAAACGATCAAATATGGAACTTTAATATATCCAGAGTATATACACTCAATGGAACTTTTTATAGAAATCAAAGCCAACCATATGATAGAAGTGACCCATGTTGGGTATGTCAAGTTAGTGATAAGCTTATTATGAATGATATTAAGTTTAGAGGAAAAACTGAATTACTTCCATTTATAACATCAAATATCTCAGGAAAAAGAGATAATCACGAAAATGACCCAATTGAATATGGAAAATTAAATGGTGAGGTTGGTATTGGTTTTAATTATGATTTTTCACCTTCCTCATCCATTGAACTAACAGTTAATCCAGATTTTTCACAGGTAGAAGCAGATGTGAGTCAGATTGATATAAACTCAGCTTATGCTCTAGAGTATCCAGAGCTAAGACCTTTTTTTAATAAGGGTATGGAATTATTAAATTTTATGGATGGAGCTTTTTACTCTAGAACGATTAACTCTCCTAGCTTCTCATCAAAACTAGTAGATCTGAATTCATCTTCTGGGACTATTTTGTTGAATGCCATTGACGAAACATCACCTTACTTAATTGGAGGTGAAGATAAATCATACTTTGGAGATGGAGGAGTTAGCTATATAAATACGATTAGGCATCAAAAAATTATTAATGAAGGTAATAAGTTAGGAGTGTTTGGTACTAGTAGGTATTTTAAAGATGGGGGATATGGAAATTTGATAGGAATTGATGGTCTATTTACATTTAATAAAATATGGAGATTTCAATTTGAAATTAACAAAAGCTTCACAAAAGAACCTAAAAATAATTGGATTGAAACTGAGGATTTATTCTTAGATAAAACAATTAAGCTTGATGGAGAAAAATTTAGTGGTAGTGCAAATTATTTCAGACTTTCCCGAAACACAGAACATTGGGATACATATTTATTTTATAGAGCAATTTCTCCAGGGTATAGAGCAGATGTTGGTTTCGTGCCTAGAATAAACAGAAAGTGGACTACCATTTATCACGGTTATAAAAGTTTTTTTGAAAAAGAGTATATTCAAGAATTTAGTGTTAGTCTAAAAGGGGACTTGACATATAACTTCGACAATAAATTAAAATCTCAAAACTTAGATTTTGATATTTCAATCAAGACTTTTGGTAAAACAGTTATTGAATATAATTATGATATAAATTTTATTAGAAATTATTTAAATGTTGATTATAAAAATGTAGGAAAATCTACCCTTACAATTATGGCATTTCCAAATGAGGACTTATCATTAATGCTTAAGAATGTGTTTGGAAGAGAAATTGCTTATAACGAAGATAATCCTGAGATTGGTAGGGAGAACTCTATCTTCTTTAGAGTAAATTATAAAATTGGTGAAAATATTAATCTACTGTCTTCAATAAACTATGCAAGACTGAGAAATTTAGATGACACTAAAAGCTTCTATGATGGATACATCTCAAGGTTTACATTTAGATATCAATTTAATAATGATCTAAGCATTAGATTGGTTAGTGAGTATGATAAGTTTAACGATACAGTTCTTTTACAACCTCTATTTAAATGGAATCCAAATCCTTCAACTATATTTTATATTGGAGGCATTCAAAATTCTATAAATGAATTTAATCTAGATCCAGAGGAATATAATCCATTTTCAATCAATAGATCACAATTTTTTATCAAATTTCAATACCTATTCGGGATATAAGAGTATAAAAAAATCAAAGTATACTAAAAAGTAATTTCTGTTTAACTATATTTAAATATGAAAAATAAAATTTTAATTTTTACTTTGATCTTAACTTTAAGCTCCTGTAGTATTTTTCAAAAGGCTCAAACTTTATCTCAAGATAATTCATCCTCAATAACTGAAGCTGAAGATCCATTACAGAAATTTGTTGGTAATTATGCAATTCAAGTTTATGGACTCCCAGATGGAAGTGATCTGGAGATTGAAATGACAATTTCCAAAGAAGGTGACGGCCTAAAGACTGTCTTTTTGAGTGATCAAGCAAATCAAGGTTATGATATTCTTGGGACAGAAGTTGAAGATGACTTCCTGTACATAGATATTTTCGTAAAAGATTATGGAATTAATGTTGCTTTTGAACTTTTTCTAGAAGGTAATAAAGTAACTGGATATCTTGCGGACATGTTTGAACTAGAAGGCACTAAGTCAAACTAACTCTATTGAGAGATCTCATATTCAAACTCCCAGTTAGGGTTTTCTAGCTTATTTATTATATAATTTAAAGTTAGCTCTTCCCCAGATAAAATACTCTTTTCTGTGATAATTCTAATGTGTTTTATTTCACCTAAAGTTTCATGTGACTCAGAGACTATTGCTCTACAATTTGGCATTTCATGATGATTAATAAAAGCTCCGAGCGGTAACCTTATATAATTATCTGGAAATCTTTGGTCATAGACATGGGATATACCAAGATCAGTATTAGGGGGTAAATCCTCTGTTGCAAAAATACCCAACCCCTCAATTTTACTTTCTTTAATTGTAATTTGATCAGGAAGAGGTCTCCATTCTTTAGTTTCTTTCATAATTTTCATTTATTAATTTATAAATAAAAATTTAATTTGATCTGATGTAGAGATAACTTAATTACACTCAATTTCATATTCTTCCCAAGTTTTATCCGGAGTAGTGTTAGGAAAATAATAACATTTCATTGAGTCATCGGGAAAAATTACATGTTTGAAAAAAGCTGTTGGAACATGTGCTCCCGTATCTAAAACTATATGGTTATTATCAAACTCCAAATAAATTTCAATATCAATATCACCATACAAATCAGCCCATAGCCTAACCTGTTCTTCTAGATCTACCCAAGCGCCTCTATTTAAATCATCATATTGTAAAGCAACATTTAAGTATGAAAAAGTTGCATAAAGGTTTTCATATGAATCATTAAATGAACCAGCAGGTGCCATGTGCCCTCTATCCCATCGGTTTGAGTAATAATCATCATAGTCTGACGTGTGGATTGAGTCAACCGTGTAAAATTGCATTCCATCTCTATCTGCATTTTTGACGATATCACGAACAGTATATTTTACCCAATTTGGCTGTTCATAATTCTCATTATAAGAGATTTGAAAAATATTATTTGATACATAAACAGAATCGATCTTTGCTCTAGGTAATGAATTAGTATTTGGAATATTGTTAGCTTCTGTTTCTTTTTCAGTATAAATATTTTCATTTGCAGTTTCAGAAGACGTCTGCTTTGAGCACGATATTAGAAAAAAAATACAGAGCAGTAGATACTTCATGATCAAGACTTAACAAGTTTTCTCATAAGACCCTCCTGAGCAACAGATGCAACCATAGTTCCATCCTCAATAAAAATACTTCCTCTTGCAAAACCTCTTGAATTTGATGCACTTGGGCTTTTCATATCATATAGTAACCACTCGTTAATATCAAAGTCTCTATGAAACCAAAGAGCATGATCCAGGCTAGCATAATATGCTCTTGTCTTTGCAATTTCTTTTCTATGAGGTAAAGAAGCTGTTGCTAAAAGCTGATAGTCACTTACAAACGCCAGTAGCTGATGATGAACGGGAAGTGGTAAATCAATTTTATCTTTTAATCTAAACCAACAATGATTGTATGGTAGGGCATTATCTTTTCTCATAAATATATTTGTTCCAATAGGCTTAAACTCAAAAACTTTTGGATGTGCCATAAGAAACATTTGATATTTTTCTGCCAATTCATCTTTATGTTTTTCTGCTTGTTGAAAGTCTGTCAATAATACATCTGGGCTGAGAACATTCGGCATTTGAACTTGATGGTTATACCCTTTTTCATTTTTTTGAAAAGAAGCTGCCATATTGAAAATAGCTTTATTATTTTGAAATGCAACTACTCTTCTAGTTGTAAAGCTTCCTCCATTTCTAATGTTATCAACTTCATATGTAACTGGTATATTCAAATTGCCTGGGAGAATAAAATAGCCATGCATTGAATGTGCGATTCTATCACTAGGCACTGTTTGGTATGCTGCATGAAGAGATTGACTTAAAACTTGACCACCAAACACCCTCCCCCATACCGTCTCATAGTTTTTACCTTCAAATCTATTGTTATCAATTTTTTTAAGCGTAACAATTGATAATAATTCATTTATATCCATAGGCTCTGTAAAAAAGATTTTTAAATAATTGAAAACCCCAATAAAACTAAGGTCTCATCAAACAAAGTTACTAAAGATTTGTTATCTTGTAAACTAAAATAAATTAATCTTTCAATGAAAAAAATACTAACACAATTATTTTTAGCACTTGCTTTTTTTACTTCAAATGCTCAAGAAATAGACTTTGTTGAATATGATTTGGAAAATGGATTGCACGTTATTTTACATCAAGATAATTCTGCTCCTGTCATTTCTACGTCAGTTATGTATCTTGTAGGTTCAAAAGAAGAAGATAAAGGAAAAACTGGATTTGCTCACTTTTTTGAGCATGTATTATTTACTGGTTCCAAAAATATAAAAGAAGGTGAGTGGGATAAGATTGTTAATGCCAATGGAGGTTTTTACAATGCAAATACCGGTCATGACAGAACGTATTATTTTAATAACTTTCCTTCAAATAAGCTAGAGCTTACGCTTTGGATAGAGTCAGAAAGAATGCTTCATCCAATAATCACAGAAAAAGCAATTAAGACTCAACAAGAAGTTGTGAAAGAGGAAAAAAGACTCAGAGAAAATCAACCTTATGGCAATATATTTCAAGTAGTATCTGAAAACTTATTTAAAGTTCATCCATATAATAACTTTATTATTGGATCTATGGAAGATTTAAGTTCAGCATCTATTGATTATTATCTTGAATTCAATAAAAAATTTCATGTGCCAAATAACGCTGCATTAGTTGTTGCTGGAGATATTGATATTGAGAAGACTAAAGAAATGATTAAAAAATATTTCAGTGATATTCCAAGAGGAATTGATGTCCCCAGAGACTACCCAATGGAAGAGGAAATTACAAGCACTATTAAAGTTGAAAGTTTTGATAAAAATATTCAAATACCTGCATACTTATTAGGCTATAGAACACCTGGACATAATGAAAGAGAAGCATATGTTTTGGAGATGATCTCAATTTATTTAAGTAGTGGTCAAAGTTCTAGACTTTATAAAAGAATAGTTGATGAAAAAAAATTAGCACTTCAAATTAGTTCTCAAAATCTTTCTTTAGAAGACTATGGTATATACTTTATTTTCAGTCTTCCAATGGGAGATACAAAAATGGATACTATTGTAAGTGAAATTGATTCAGAAATTGAATTAATGCAGACAGATTTAATTTCAGATAAAGATTTTCAAAAAATTCAAAATATAATTGAGAATAGATTTGTAAGTTCTAACTCAACTGTAGCTGGAATTGGGAACTCTCTTGCTCATAACTACTTTTTCCATGATACCACAGATCATATCAATACTGAATTAGATATTTACAGATCAATATCAAAAGAGGAAATAAGAGAGGTCGCCAAAAGATTGCTTGGAAAAAATCAAAGACTAGAACTTAAATATTTACCTGAAAACGAGTAAGCCATGAAAAATATGATAACGAGATTTACAAAATATATTTTATTGATTGCATTAGTTGCTTCAAATTTTATTTTTTCTCAGGTAGATAGGAGTCAAATTCCTCCATCAGGACCTGATCCTGAAATTAAGTTAGGTCAACCCTACGAATATGAGTTAAGTAATGGGCTTAAGCTAATAATTGTTGAGAATAATAAACTACCAAGAGCATCCGTAAACTTATTTATTGACTCACAAAGTTATTCATCTGATGGAAAAACTGGTATTGGATCTATAACTTCAAGTTTACTTGGAAAGGGAACAAAAAATATTTCAAAAGATGATTTCATTGAAGAAATTGACTTCATGGGTTCAACTCTAGCCCTTTACACAACAGGAGCTTATGGATCTTCCCTTTCAAAATACTTTCCTAGATTATTAGAATTATTAGCTGATGGTTTACTTAATCCTGTTTTTGATCTAGAAGAATTTACAAAAGAAAAAGAGAGGCTTTTAGAATCTATTAAAGAAAATGAAAAAAATGTAAGAACTATAGCCAGCAGAGTTGGAGACATAATTATCTATGGAAAAAATCACCCAAATGCAGAATATACAAGTGAATCCTCTATAAATAATATTAGTTTTGACGATTTAGAAGCATACTTCAAAAAAAGATTTATTCCCAATAACGCTTACATGGTAATTATTGGTGATGTTAATGCTGAAGAAACCAAAGATAGGATTGTAGGTTTATTCAGTAAATGGGAAAAAGGGAAAGTTATAACAGAGGATATAACTGTGAATAGTAGTTTTGAACAAACTGAGATTCATTTTATTGATATGCCCAATGCCATTCAATCAGAGATTAGATTTCAAAACCTAATCGATATGAGAAAGAGTAACCCTGACTATATATCTCTTTTGGTGGCTAATAGAATTCTTGGAGGTGAGCCTGAGAGTAGACTTGAATCAAAAATTAGAGAGGATAAAGGCTATGCATACTATGCTAGATCAAATTTTGGATCAAATAAATATGCAAGCACAACTTTTAATGCATTTACTAGCTCAAGAGCAGAAGTCACAGATAGCTCGGTAGTAGAGCTTTTATCCGAAATTGATAAAATCAAAAAGATAAAAGTCGGAGATCAAGAGCTTAGTGATATTAAAGCAGCTTATTTTGGAGATTTTGTAAGAGAATCTGAATCTCCGAGTACTATTGCACAATACTCTGTTGACATTAAAATTGAAGAATTAGATAATGACTATTATAAGAATTTTATAAGAAATGTAAATCAAGTTTCTGCAGATGATATTATCAAGGTTTCTAATAAATATTTCAATACCAATCAAGGTGCAATAATAATAGCCGGAAAAGGATCAGAATTAATTGATAAATTAGAGAATCTCTCATATGATGGTAAGAAAATAAACATTAATTATTATGATAAATCAGGGAACATTATTGATAAACCTGACTACTCAGTTGACTCAAATATTACTGCTGAAGGTATAATTAATAGATATATTAATTTAATTGGTGGTAAGGAAAATTTAGAAGAAGTTCAATCAATTGAACTTAAAGGTTCTGCAGATCTTGATATGCAAGGTCAAAGTTTTAAACTTGAGTTTTATTCATTAAAAAATAATCAGAATCAGTCGTTATCAATGGTGTCTGCCGGTGGAATGCAGGTTCAAAAAAGTGTCTTTAACAAGGATCAAGGATATAATGTAGTTAATGGTCAAAAAATAATTCTATCTGAAGACGAATTAGAACAAGCTTTAACAGACTCTAAATTATTTAGTGAATTAACCTATGATTATGAAATAGTTAAACTTGTTGGAAGCTCAACTATTGATAACCAAAAGGTTTATGAGATTAAGATTTCAGATAATAATACGGAATATTACTCAATTGAAACTGGACTAAAAGTCAAAGAAGTTGAAAATCAACTAATTGATGGTAATCAAATAATTATTGAGACAACTATTAAAGAATATCAGGAAGTTAATGGAATCTTGATTCCTAGTGAGATTAACCAGGTAACACCTGCAGTTCCAATACCTGGAGGAATCACCATAAAGTTTAATACAATAGAGCTTAATGTTGAAAGCTCTGATTCAGATTTTAATTAAAAAAGACTTATCAAAAAAGGCACCCTAGAGGTGCCTTTTTTATTATTAAAATTATCTAATTTTTTAAAAATTCATCGAAAGTAAGCAACTCCATTTGACTTTGGTCGACTCTTTTTAAAATTTTATCATACTCACTTTTCAAACTATTATATTCGTCTTGAACTATACTTAAGTTAGCAAGATCATTTTGTGACGGTTTATCATAACTGGAAGCTAGTTTTGAGTAAAGATCAAGAAGATCCTCACGCAACTCATTTTCAGCTGTTCCAACATAGTTATCACCAGTTGTAATTACCATTGATTCTTTAATAGTTTGTAACTTATTTTTTACTCCTTTTTTAATTGTATCAGAAGATAACATCTCATCAATTGTATATACTACATATGCTAACTCTTCAGATAAGTTATACAACTTCATGGTAGTCTCGTATTTTAACTTTTTTTCATTTGAGTCTAAATTTGTGCTAGGATCATCTGAAACATATATAGATTTAGAAAAACTATCTCTACCCTTATTAATAACTATATTGTATCTTCCTTCCTTCACTCTCGGACTTGTTAACCCACCACGAGCTAAAGTCTTTCCCTTAGCTACTTTAGGTTGACTCATTCTATAGTTCCATGTGACAAAATTCATTCCTTTAGATTTACCAGGACTTAATTTTACTATAGACTTTCCAGTTTCGTCAAAAACCTCCATAGTCATTTTTCCAAATGTATGTCTCTTAGGTAGTAAATACTTAATTCTCGCATTTAAAGAGGAATTTGCACCAAAAAATTGTGTTTCCCTTCCAAAGTCATCTGCAAAACCACTTTGGTCAGACATTGTATAATTATCTTTTTCAAAAAAATATAATTTCTCTGAAAGAGATTCTTGATTAATTTCTCTCAATGGAGAAATATCATCGATTATAATTATACCCCTTCCATGTGTAGCTAATACTAAATCATTTGTATTCTTTTGTAGTTCGAGATGGTGAATTGCAACTGGTGGTACATTGTTCTCAAACTTATTCCATGTATCTCCTCCATTAATTGAAATATATAATCCAAATTCTGTACCTAGAAAAAGTAGATTTGGATTGATATAATCCTCTTGAATGCTTCTTGCAAAACCATAGACGTCATTATTTGGTATAATGTTTTCCCAAGTTAATCCAAAGTCTTCAGTTTTATATGTGTAAGCATTCATATCTCCAGTTGTATGTCCATCAAAGACTACATATGCAGTTCCTAAATTATGAACACTTGGCTCAATGTGATATACCCATGTGTTTTTTGGAACACCATTAATATTGGAAATTAAATTTCTCCAGGAATTTCCACCATCTGTAGTAAGTTGAACATTTCCATCATCTGTTCCAACCCAAATTACATTTTGATCAATTGGTGATTCAGCTATTGTAAAAATTGTAGTATGATTTTCAGCACCTGAATTATCCATTGAAAGACCACCTGATTCACTCTGCATTTGTTTTGATTTATCATTAGTTGTTAAATCTGGTGAAATAATTTTCCATGTGTCTCCCATATCGTCAGACACATGAAGATATTGACTTCCAATAAAAAATCTATCTGGATTATGGTAACTTGTTGAAATTGGAGTATTCCAATTAAATCTATATTTATCGTAGCCTTCAACTTGCAACGGCTGAATTGTCTTCACTCTATTATTATCTACATCATACCTCCATACATTTTCAGCACCTTGCATTTCTGAATAAATTATATTCTTTGTAGGATGTTTGTAGACTCTAAAACCATCTCCTTGTCCAACAGGATCCCAATGTTTAGCAGATATTCCTCCTGGAGCACGTGTTGGACCGTACCAAGAACCATTATCTTGAAGTCCTCCATAGACATTATAGGGTTCATTATCGTCAACTGTAACATGATAAAATTGTGATATAGGTAAATTCTCAGATATTTCCATAGTTATTCCTTTGTCCCAAGATCTGTAGACCCCTCCATCAGTGCCAACATATAGTAGATCCGAATTGTTAATGTCAAAAACCACATCATGAATATCAGGATGCATATAACCTAGATCTTGGAAGGTTTTACCACCATCTTTTGAAATAGAACCATAAAGCCCTGCCTTAACGACTATATCCTCATTTTTGGGATCGACTACAATCCTAGAAAAGTAAAATGGTCGCACTGTGATTCCAAAGTCATTATTAGTTTGTTCCCAAGATTCTCCTCCATCAAAGCTCTTATATAGTCCTTTATCTTCATTTTTTTCAGCTTCAATGACTGTATAAAGAATATTTGAATCAGTCTTTGCCACTGCAATTGCAAGTCTTCCTAATCTCCCTTCGGGAAAACCATTATGAATTTTATTCCATGTCTCTCCCCCATCAATCGATTTAAAAAGAGCACTGTTTTCTCCTCCCGATTCAAAAAACCAAGGTCCTCTTCTAAATTCCCACATGGACGCATATAAGATATTTGAATTATTTGGATCCATAGTCAGATCCGCTGAGCCTGTGGACTGATTTATATACAATATGTTTTCCCATGATTGTCCACCATCAGTTGATTTATATACTCCTCTTTCTTCACTATCAGACCATAACGCTCCTAATACTCCAACATAAATTTCATTGGAGTTATCTGGGTTAACTATTATATCAGAAATTCTTTCAGAATTTTTAAGACCAATATTTAACCATGACTGTCCACCATCAGTTGATTTATATAAACCATCTCCAATAGAAACACTATTCCTTGGCCATGGCTCACCTGTTCCAACATAGATTGTATTGTCAGGGTCATTTGGATCTAACTCAACTGCTCCAATTGACTGAGAATGATCATCGAAAATTGGCCTAAAAGTAGTCCCCGCGTTTTCAGACTTCCAGACACCTCCACCTGCAGTTCCTGCATAAATTACTTTGGGGTCTGTTGGGTGGTTTTCCATATCGCTAATTCTACCACTCATTACAGCAGGACCTATAAATCTAGCATTCAAATCTCCATAGTAATCTTTTAATTCAATAGATTCTTTTTCTTGAGAGTATGATTTAAATGAAAGCAATAAAGCAATTGCTAAAAATAAATTTAGTTTATTCATATTTCTGTTATTTAAGGTATATTATTCTTGGCTCTCTTCCTCTGGAAATTTAAAATCAGAATCATCAAGTTCTGGATTAATTTCCATACTTTGAACAACAAAAGTTTGTCCTCCCGGTTGCCCCTTAGCACCAAATGTTAATGAAAAAGGGTAATATACTCCTTCTACTTCTTGATAATCACTAAAGCTTTGTTGAATAACGGCACCTTTTCCTGGACCTTCAAGCATCTCAGACCATACTGCAAGCAAAACATAATTATCCATATCAAATAAGTAATAATCAATATTTGGATTTTCTTCTCCATCAATAAGATATGGAGTTTTTGTCATCTTAATTTTATAAACTTCCGTTCCCTCAAAATCATCGGTTCCGTCAAATTCAGCAGTATATCCTAAATCTTTATATGTAACAAAAACATCGGGAAATTCTTGAATTTCATTTTTAAAATTAATCACATCTTCTTCGTCACTTTTAACAGGTTTAAAGTCAGGGAATCCACTTGACCATAATACCTCTCCATCAAATACACCGTCTTTGAGTTCTTGGCCTTGTATTGATATTGTTATACTCGATCTATTTTTAGAACTTACTATTTCGATTGGAAGTTCTAAACCTCCTTGATTTGCTGATGCATTAATTATTACTCCTTCGACATTTTGAATAGCTTCAACACCTCCTATTACTTCAAGATATCCATCTATTATTTCCTCAGCTGTTTGAGAGGTCAAAGTATTAATTGAGAATAATATAGTTGCGGTTAATAATAACCCTTGTAGTTTAAATTGTTTCATGATAAATTTTATAATTAGTTAATAATTTGTTTTGCAAAAGTATTATTTTTTTTTGGTTACTAAGTATACTCCAAGTAAAATTACCGCAGTTCCTAAAAATTGAATAAACTTGAACTGCTCTCCATCTAATAGTCCCCAAAAAATTGCAACTAAAGGAATTAAGTATGTTGTTGATACAGAAAAAACGGGAGATGAAATAGCCAATAGTTTAATGTACAAAACCTTTGCAATTGCAGTTCCAAAAACTGCTAATATTATTATGTAAATAATTGATTCAATTATTAATGGGTCTTTTGTAAAACTTTGAAAAGGAAAATCTGTAAACAAAAGTATTAAAGATGCTGGTAGAAATAGGAAAATAAAGCTCATCGCAATTATTGCTATTGCAGAAATATCTGGAAGTTTATACTTTAAAATATTTGCATTAACTGCATAGAAAAATGCTGCTAATATTGTAAATGATACATATAATAAGTTAAGTCCGGATATTAAAAACTCATTATTAACTAAAATAATAATACCTAAAAATCCAATTAAGACCCCTGCAAATTGTTTCTTAAAAAATTTTTCGTTGAAAAAAAGAATACTAATTATCAGAGTAAATAAAGGGGTAAGTGAAACCATTACTCCAGCAACTGCACTTGAAATTTCAGTCTCAGCAAAAGCAAATAAATAGTTTGGGAAAAAGGTTCCAATAAATGCAGAGAATGCAACCCATTTGATTTTATTTCTTGGAATTTGATTTAACTTGGAAATGCCAAATGGAGCAATAATGATAGCGGTTATTATCATTCTCAAAGACCCCAGTTGTATAGGAGTCAGTCCAGTAAGTCCTTTTTTTATTAGTATGTATGAGCTCCCCCATATAATAGATAGGATTATCAACGTTCCCCATTTTCTTACTCCAATATTCAAATATCTATTTATTTTGGAAGGATTAGCTTTACTTGTTTAATTCTCTTTTTATCTACAATTTCAATTATAAACTTATAGTTGTTGTGATATACAATTTGACCAACTTTTGGAATTTTTTTTACTTTCTCTAATAACAATCCCCCCAAAGTTTCTATCTCAGTTGATACTTGATCAAAAGATGAAGTTTCTTTAAGATTAATTGATCTGTAGAAATCTTGCATATTAATTTTAGCATCAAAAATAAATGTATTTTCATCTAACTTTGAAAAGAGATTATCTTCTTCATCAAATTCATCGCTAAATTCGCCAAAGATTTCCTCTATAACATCCTCAAGAGTTATAATTCCAGAAGTTCCTCCATACTCATCAACCACAATTGCCATATGAATTTTTTTAGTTTTAAATTCAGTAAGCAGATCATCTAGTTTTTTATTTTCAGGAATATATAGTGGTTTTCTTAACAATGAGATCCAATCAAAATCATCTTTTTCAAGGTGAGGTAAAAGATCTTTGACATATAAAACACCTAAAATCTTATCTAAGTTATCTTCAAAAACAGGCACTCTAGAAAAGCCATTTGATATTAGCTCATCTACTATATCATTCTTTGTTTTATTTGATTCTAATGCGAAAACATCAACCCTAGGACACATAATTTGTCTGGTTTCAACATTTCCGAAGTTTACAATGCCTTTTAATATTTTTTTTTCTTCCTTACTTGTTTCGTTTGAATCTGTTAACTCTAATGCTTTAGATAATTTATCCACTGAGAGTTGTTCATTATCTCTAGAAAGGTTTGATTCTAAATAACTCATTGATTTACTCATGGGTTGATTAAAGAGAAATAGCATGTATCGATCCAAAAAATAAATTGGTCTAACCATTAATTTTGAGAAGATGAGCGGGTTCCTATTTGCATATATCTTTGGCAGAATATCTCCAATAAATAATATCAACATTCCTATGACACCAACCTCTATTAGGGTCTCTATAATTGGATTGTTTATCGAACTTAAATAAGGATTATCAATTGAGGCAAATAAAATAACTATCGCAATATTTATAAAGTTGTTTGATATCAAAATTGTTGCTAATAGTCGTTTTGGTTTCTCTAATAAAGCTTCAATTTTCTTAATTAATTTATTGTTATTATCTTCTGGAATATGTGCCTTATCTAGAGAAAAAAATGCAACCTCACAACCAGATGTCAGGGCTGACAAAATTAGAAAAACTGATATTAAAATAATTTTAATTATCACAAGAGTTTAATAAAATTTAGAAAAGGAAATCCAAATCAGAATGGTAAATCGTCATCCACTTGATCAGTCTCTTTTTTATCTGATATTTCAGCAGTGCTTTGTTCTAAATTATTACTAGTATCATTCTTAGTTGATAAAAAAGTAAATTCATCAACATTAACCTCAGTTGTATATCTGTCTGCTCCATCTTCTCCTTGCCATTTCCTTGTCCTTAACTTTCCTTCAACATAAACTTTATCTCCCTTTGATAAATATTTTTCACAAACTTCAGCAGCTTTGTTTCTAACTACAATATTATGCCAGTCAGTGTTTGTAACTTTCTCATTGGTTGCTTTGTTCATATACGTTTCATTAGTTGCTAGAGGAAATCTTGCAATGCAACCTCCGTTATCAAAATGTTTCATCTTTACATTATCACCTAGATGACCAATCAACATTACTTTATTTAGTGTTCCACTCATATTTAATTAATTAAAATTAAATATACAAAATTCAACCTCCTAGATTAAGCACTTGTCAATAAATTTTATAATTGGAACAGGGAGGGTAAAATTAGTTAAGCTACTTATTTCAACTCCATTAATTAATTTATCTTTTGTATTAATTATGTGAAACGAAATAAATAATGTCTGATGAGACAATATGTGCTTAATTGTGTGGATATCTTTTTCAAATTTATCAATTTGAATATTATTTTCATTTAAATAATTATTAAACTCATTGTTTGTTTTGATATCATTTATGAGTTTATCTTGTTCAATAAGGGGAAATTCAAAAAGCTTATACCAGATATCTTTTTTAATTCTTTGTTTGATTAAAGTTTTTTTATGAGCATCAATAAAAACTAGGTAGTTTAAATACCTTTTTATCTTTTTTTTATTTTTAGATTTAATAGGGACCAATTTTACTTCATTATTTTTAAAGGATATGCAGTTTGTTTTAAAAATACATTTGACACAATCGGGAAAAGGTTTACATACTAATGCGCCATATTCCATCATTGCTTGATTAAAATCACCTGGACTTTTAGTTTTTATTATCAGAGTGTATGCTATTTGTTTTATTTCTTTTTTTACTATAATTGAATCAATTGGTCTTTTTATTCCATAAAATCTAGATAAAAATCTTAAAACATTCCCATCAATTACTGGGTTGTATTTATTAAAACATATTGATGAAATTGCTGAGGCAGTATAATCTCCTATCCCATTTAACTTAATTAGCTCATCGTAACTATCTGGGAAATTACCATTAAAATTTTTTACAATTGTTTTTGAGGTTTTGTGAAGATTAATTGCCCTATTATAATACCCAAGTCCTTCCCATTTTTTTAAAACTTGCTCTTCTGTAGCTTCTGCTAAATGATTAATAGTTGGGAATTTATCAATGAAATTGATAAAGTATTTTTTTCCATTAGAAATTTTAGTTTGCTGAAGAATTATCTCTGAAACCCAGATTCTATATGCATCAGTATTTTTTCTCCATGGTAAATCTCTTTTATTGAAATTGTACCATTTTAAAAGACTTTTCTCTATAGTCATATATTAGTTAATAATCTAGAAGTAACTCACTAATTTAAAATTTAAATTTATATATTTGCTTGCCTTAAAACTAATTGTATAACCAAATAACAGAAAATGACAAAGGCAGATATTGTAAAAAATATTTCGGATCAAACGGGAGTTGATAAAACTGACGTCCAAATGATTGTTGAAAAATTTATGGATCAAGTAAGAGACTCAATCCAAAAAAATAATAATGTTTACTTAAGAGGATTTGGAAGCTTTGTTGTAAAAACTAGAGCAGAAAAGACAGGTAGAAATATTTCAAAAAATACAGCTGTAATAATACCAGCTCATAATATTCCTTCTTTTAAACCTTCAAAGACATTTGTTGAATCTGTTAAAAAAAATGTGCCTGTTGGCTAATTTAATCTAGATAGTATGCCTAGCGGTAAAAAGAGAAAGAGACATAAGGTCGCTACTCATAAAAGAAAAAAGAGAGCAAGAGCAAACAGACACAAAAAGAAATAGTGTTTTGGGGTTCACTCTAAATACCCCGAGTTCTTTGACATAATATAACAATAAGTTATATAAATATTGAAAATGTTTAACCTTTCTACATAACGTAGAAACAAATTTAAAAACAGTGAAAAAAGAATTGATTATTAGATCAAATTCAAATACTGTTGATTTTGCAATGCTCAATGAAGGTAAACTTATTGAGCTTGACAAGGAAGTTGGTAAAAATATGTTTTCAGTAGGTGATATTTTTGTTGCAAAAATTAGAAAAACTATTCCCGGTCTGAATGCTGCATTTATTAATGTAGGACACGAAAAGGATGGTTTTCTTCATTATCATGACTTAGGTCCAAAACTTTTATCATTATCAAAATTTGTAGAAGAAATTGATACGAAAAAAGTTAAGTCTTTTTCATTCAGTAAGTTTAAGTTTGAAAAAGATATTCCTAAAAATGGACTAATTAAAGATTGTCTAAAAGCACAACAGACAACTTTAGTACAAGTAATAAAAGAGCCAATATCTACAAAAGGTCCAAGATTAAGTTCTGAGATTTCGTTAGCTGGTAGATTTATGGTATTGATTCCTTTTTCAGAGAGAATCTCAATTTCACAAAAAATTAAAAGTCAAGATGAGAAAAAAAGGCTAAAGAACTTAGTTAAGAATATAAAACCAAAGGGATTTGGTGTTATTGTTCGTACAGTAGCAAAAAATAAAACCGTAAATGAGTTAGAAGGAGATTTAAAAGATCTAGTTCTAAGATGGAAAAGACTTTGTATTAATTTTAGCAAAGCAAACTCTTATCCGACAAAAATCTTAGGAGAGATCAATAGAACAACGTCTAAATTAAGAGATGTCTTTGATGATTCATTCTCAAATATATATTTAGATGATCCTAATTTGTATTCAGAAATTAAAGAATATATTAAATTAATAGCTCCAGGTAAGTCATCAATAGTTAAATTATACAAAGGTGTAACTCCAATTTTTGAAAAATATGGAATAGAAAGACAGATCAAATCATCATTTGGAAGAACTGTCTCCATGCAAAAAGGTGCATATCTTATAATCGAACATACCGAAGCTCTTCATGTGATTGATGTAAATAGTGGAAATAGATCGAATAAATCTAAGACACAAGAAGAAACAGCTATGGAAGTGAACCTTATAGCTTCAGCAGAAATTGCTAGACAGTTAAGGTTAAGAGATATGGGGGGAATTATTGTAGTTGATTTTATAGATTTAACTAAAAGAGAAAACAGAAAAAAACTTTTTGATCATTTCTGTGCTGAAATGGCAAAAGATAGAACAAAACATAAAATTCTTCCACCAAGTAAGTTTGGATTAATTCAAATAACAAGGCAAAGAGTAAGACCTGAAATGAATATAAAAACAAAAGAAGCAAATCCAAATAAAGACTTAGAAGTGGAAGCACCTATTTTACTTGTTGATAAAATCAACGTAGAACTTAACAATATAGTTAAGAATTCGCGCTATAAAGGAGAAAAGATTTATATTCATGTTCACCCTTTTGTTGCAGCGTATTTAAATAAAGGTCTATTTTCATTGAAAAATAGATGGAGTTTTCATCATAAAAGGATAATTAAAATTATTCCTAGAGACTCTTATTTATATCTTCAATATAACTTTACAAATAATAGATCTAAAATTTTAAAATAAAATGATAAAAACCGCTTAGAGTTTCTAAGCGGTTTTTTTTATATTATAATATGGAATCTTCCGTAAAAAGAAAAATTGAAAACTATTGCGCGTATCAGGAAAGATGTCATTCTGAAGTAAAAAGGAAATTAAATAGCTTGGGAGTATTTGGACAAGATGTTGATGAATATCTGTTCTACTTAATTGATGAAAACTTTTTATCTGAGACCAGATTTTCTGAGGCTTATGTAAGAGGAAAGTTTAATTATAACAATTGGGGTAAAATCAAAATTATTAAGGAGTTAAAAGCAAGAGATATTTCAGATTGGAATATTAATAAAGCATTAGATCAAATTAGTGAAAAGGACTATAATGATAAGCTAAAAAAATTGTGTGAAAAAAAAATTGATTCGAGTGATGGCATTTCCCCAGAATTAAAACAAAAAATAATTAAAAATCTTACATACAAGGGTTGGGAGTTAGAGAGAATAATAAGATCAATTAATCAACTAACAAAGTAACTTGATTATTATTCATCTCAACTGTTCCTGACTCAATTTTTAGTATTGTTTCTTTATCGGAAATTTCAAATTGATCCTTCACACTGGAGTCAAGATTCAATTTGCCTAGAATTTTAACTTCTCCTTGCTTTAAATTAGAAACAATAGGTGCATGATTATTTAGAACTTGAAAGTCTCCTGATGAACCTGGAAAGAAAACTGAATCAACTTCCCCTTTGAAAAGAGTTTGCTCTGGAGTAATTATTTCTAGATACATTTTTATTTTGTTTCTGCAAGCATCTTTTCACCTGCCTCAATTGCTTCTTCAATAGTACCCTTAAGGTTAAACGCAGCTTCAGGTATATGATCAAGCTCACCGTCCATTATCATATTAAAACCTTTAATTGTATCCTTTATATCAACTAATGCACCTGGAATTCCAGTAAATTGCTCAGCAACATGAAATGGTTGTGATAAAAATCTTTGAACTCTTCTGGCTCTAGCTACAGCTAATTTATCTTCTTCAGATAACTCTTCCATTCCAAGGATAGCAATAATATCTTGAAGCTCTTTGTATCTCTGAAGTAGCTCTTTAACACGCTGAGCACAATTATAATGCTCATCCCCTAAAATTTCAGGAGTTAAAATTCTAGAAGTAGAATCAAGTGGATCTACTGCAGGGTATATCCCTAATTCGGCAATCTTCCTAGAAAGTACAGTAGTAGCATCTAGGTGAGCGAAAGTAGTAGCTGGTGCTGGATCAGTTAAATCATCCGCTGGAACATATACTGCTTGCACAGATGTAATTGATCCATTTTTTGTTGATGTAATTCTTTCCTGCATTGTCCCCATCTCAGTAGCAAGTGTAGGCTGATAACCAACTGCTGAGGGCATTCTCCCCAAAAGAGCAGAAACCTCAGACCCTGCCTGCGTAAATCGAAAAATATTATCAACAAAAAATAAGACGTCTTTTCCTTGACCATCAGCTCCTCCATCTCTAAAATACTCTGCAACTGTTAATCCTGATAATGCAACCCTGGCTCTAGCTCCAGGAGGCTCATTCATTTGACCAAATACAAAGGTTGCTTTTGAGTCTAACAATGCTTTTTTATCAACTTTACTTAAATCCCATTCTCCTGCTTCCATAGATTTTTTGAATTCATCACCATAATTTATAATTCCTGATTCAATCATCTCTCTCAATAAGTCATTACCTTCTCTAGTTCGCTCACCAACACCTGCAAATACAGATAGACCACCATGGCCCTTTGCTATATTATTTATTAACTCCTGAATTAATACTGTTTTACCTACTCCCGCTCCACCAAATAGACCAATTTTACCACCTTTTGCATATGGCTCAATAAGATCAATAACTTTTATTCCTGTAAATAAAACTTCTGTAGATGTAGATAGCTGATCAAAGTCAGGTGCTTGCCTATGTATAGACATACCGTCGTCATTTACTTTAGGTAAAACTTCAAGACCATCAATTGGATCTCCAACAACATTAAACAGTCTTCCATAAACTTCTTTACCAATTGGCATTTGTATTGGGTTGCCTGTTGCAATAACTTCAGTGCCTCTACTAAGACCATCCGTTGAATCCATTGATATTGTTCTGACAATGTTTTCACCAATGTGAGATTGAACCTCAAGAACTAAGACAGTTCCGTCTTCTCTTTTAATTTCGAGTGAGTCATATATCTCAGGTAACGTACTATCTTTTGATGAGAATTCAACATCAACAACAGCTCCAATTACTTTCGAAACTTTACCTATATTTTTTGACATTTTATATGTTTATAAATTAAAGTGCAAATATATGTTGTATGATTATATTTTAAAAGCTAAAGTGCGTTCAATTTTTATAATTTATCAAGAAAAAAAAGATAATAAATTAGATAGTTATTCAGAGTTCAATATTTTGTTTTTCTATTGATTTTATTGCTAAAAATAAATAAGCTTTTACAACCTGATCTAAATTTTTAAATCTATTATCTTTAGTAAATCCATTTTTATATCTATAAAATATTTGTTGCACTATTACAGCTATTTTAAATAGTCCAAATACAAAATAAAAGACAATATTTTTAATACTATTTCCAAATTTCTCAGAATATAGCTGAAGAATTTTATTTCTTGTTGGATTGTTGGCATCCATTGTTATATTAAGACCAACCCCCTTGATAAAATCTGGATCATTATTTTGAATCCAATAAGCAAGAGAAGTTCCTAGGTCCATAAAAGGATCTCCAATAGTACACATTTCCCAATCAAGTATAGCTTTAATCGAAAGATCATTCTCATCTAAGACTAAATTGTCATATTTAAAATCATTATGGATCAGTGAAACATATTTAGACTGAGATATATTAGACTTTAGCCATTTCATAACTATTTCCATTTCCATTAATTCTTCAGTTTTTGAATTGTTATATCTTTTACACCATCCATGAACTTGTCTAGAATTATAACCATTAGGGTTACCAAAATCAGTTAAGCCAATTTTATTTATATCAAGTTTATGGAGTTCCACAAAAGAATCTACAAACTGTTCTGCAAGAAAATTAAATTGAGATTTATCCGAAATAATTTGACTGTAATTGTTACTCCTTAAGATAATCCCTTTAACTCTTTCCATTAAATAAAAATCTGTACCAATAATATCCGCATTAGAGCAATAATGAATTGGTCTTGGAGTTTTATGATATTGCTCTTTAAGAGAGGAAAGAACTTTAAACTCTCTTGACATATCATGCCCAGATTTTATTTTTGCACCGTGAGGTGGTTTTCTTAAAACGTATTCCTTTTCATTTGACTTAATTAGATAAGTAAGATTAGAGTACCCTGATGGGAACTGAAGAATATCAAAACTTTCAATATCAAGATCTATTATATTTGAAAGATATTCGAATAACTTTGAATTATTAAGTTTTTCATCATCTCTTATTTCTGTAGGCCTATCAATTAATTTTTTAGACATTATTTAATTGAACTTTAAGATTTTTTATTTTTTAAATGACTTAAGAATTAGTCTAGCTAACCTAGTTTTATGAACTTCATCTGCTCCATCATAAATTCTGGCTGCTCTTTCATGTCTATAAAATGATGATAGTATAATATCATCTGTCACTCCTAATGCACCATGGACTTGAATAGCATAATCAACAACTTTTTGAAGCACGTTGGCACAATAAAATTTGATAATTGAAATCTCAGCTCTTGCATTGGAAGCTCCTAATGAATCTATTTTCATTGCAGTTTCTTTAACCAATAATCGAGCTGCATTAATTTCAGCCCTAGACTCTGCAATCCAGTTTTGAATTGTTTGCTTATCTGAAAGGTAAACTCCATCCTCTAATTCTCTTGATATTGCTCTTTCACACATTAGGGTAAATGCTCTTTCACACATACCGATCCATCTCATACAATGATGGATCCTTCCTGGTCCAAGTCTTTTTTGAGCAATAGCGAAACCATCTCCTTCAAAACCAAGTAAATTTGATTCGGGTACAATAACATTATTAAATTTAATTTCTGCATGACTCTCCCAACCACCACCAGGATGTCCCATTATAGATACATTTCTCACAAACTCAACTCCTTTAGTTTTAGTAGGAACTATAATTTGACTTGCTCTTTTATATGGATTTGCCTCATCAGGATCGGTTACAACCATTACTATTGCAAAGTCTGCTCCATCAAAGCTTGAAGTAAACCACTTGTGTCCATTAATGATATAGTTTCCGTTTTCTTTTTTTGCTATTGTACCCATTCTTGTAGGGTTTGATCCTGCATAACCAGGTTCAGTCATGGCAAAGCAACTTCTTGTTTTTCCCTCTAAAAGAGGTGTTAAGTAATCTTTTTTTTGTTGAGAAGTCCCTACTTCAATTAAAATTTCCATGTTACCAGCATCAGGTGCTTGACAATTAAACACATAAAAACCGTATGGACTTCCACCAAGGATTTCACTAATTTCACCATGTTCTTGAAGCGAAAGACCAATGCCCCCATAATCAGTTGAGATTTGAGGTAACCAAAGTCCCATTTTTTTAACTTTTTCTCGAAGTTCATTTAACTTAGGAAGTTTTTCATCCCATTCACAGCTGTATATCCATGGCTCTAGTGAATAAAGCTCTTCTTTTACAAATTTTACTATTTTTTCTTTTAATTCTTCAAATTCCATATTTCTGATATCTATAGTTGCTTTAGTTTGGCATTGAATATATTAACGAAATTGTTTCAGCAACACATACAGGTTTTGTTTCTCCTTCTACTTCAAAAACAATTTTAAAAGTATATTTTGCTCCACCCTCAACATCCTCTATATTTATTAACGAAACCTTACCTCTAAACTTTGATTCAGCTGGAGTAGCATTAGGAAATCTCACTTTTTCTAAACCGTAATTTACAGCAAGAGCAACATTATTTATCTTTAGTGTCTGGAAAACAACCTGAGATGCAAAAGACAAAACATGGAATCCATGAGCTATAGTTTTTTTATAAGGAGAATAAAGTTTTGCTTTCTCCTGATCAATGTGTATCCACTGTTTATCTTGAGTTAATTCCGCGAATGAATTTACTTTGTCTTGAGTCATCTCAAACCAATCTGAAATACCTATTTCTTTATTAAGATATTTATTAAGATCTTCTAAATTTTCTATTTCCGTTGAATAAGATTTTTCCATGTTATAGTTTTAATTTATCATATATCCACCATCTATATTAAAGGTCTCTCCTGTAGTATAGCTAGATGCATTTGATGCCAAGTAAACTGCCATTCCCGATATTTCTTCAGGTTCTGCAGCTTTTCTAATTGGCAGATCTTTAAGCCATATTTCTAACATCTCCTCATTTTGCCATAAAGCTGAGCTAAGTTTTGTTTTAATTAATCCGGGGCAAATTGCGTTTGATCGAATTCCATATTTACCCCACTCCTTAGCTTGGGACTTTGTTAGCATACTAATTGCTGCCTTGCTGATTGAATATATTCCTAAGCCTTTATCTGGTTTATGTCCCTCAACTGATGAAATATTAATTATGGATCCTGAGTTATTTTCTTTCATATATTTCATAACCATATTTGAAAGCTTAAACGCAGCTTTGACATTAATGTCAATTATTTTATTAAATAATTTATCGTCTGCATTTTCAAGTCTATCAAAAACTGGATTAATTCCTGCATTATTAACTAATATGTCAATTTTACCATAGGTTTTTATAGTTGTTTCAACTAGATTTTTTAGTTGCTCCTCTTCACCAACATGACACTCAACAGCCTCTGCCTCAAAGCCATTTTTTTTAATATTTGCAGCAATTTCATCTACACTTTCTTTAGTCCTACTGCTTAAAACTACACTAGCTCCAAATTCAGCAAAAGCCTCAGCTATTGATGCACCGATACCTCTACTAGATCCAGTTACAATAGCAACTTTATCATTCAAATCAAAAAGGTTTTTATAATTTATACTCATCTCCAATATTTATATAACTCTGTAATATACTAATTGATTTAATTTTCTATACTAAATAGTATACAAAAGAAAGAAAAAGATATTTTACTAATATTTTAATTGAGGTAGTATTTTTTTAAAGATGAAAATATTCTCATATATTTATTTAAACTGATTGTTAATTTAACTTAGATTAATAATTAAAAAACCAACTGATTATGAGTGCAAATCAAGAACTATTTGAATTCAAATTTTACGAATGGGAAAAAAAATTTAGAGACAACCCATATTTAAGACAACCCTTTGGTGATGAATGGGAGGAATATACATGGGGGAAAGTAGGTGATATGGCTAGAAGGCTTGCTACAGGACTAAAATCTTTAGGCCTGCGGGACGGCGCTCATATCGGAATTTATTCAAAAAACTGTAGAGAATGGATAATCTCAGATCTTGCAATTGTTATGGCAGGATATGTATCAGTTCCTTTTTTTCCTTCTTTAAACGGTAAGGAGCTGTCTTACATAATGGAGTATGGTGACGTCGATGCACTTTTTTTAGGTAAAATTGAAACATGGGAGGATATTAAAAATGATTTACCAAATGATATGCCTATGATTACATTTCCTCACTATAAAGGATGTTCTGAGGTAACAAGAGGATTCAAGTGGCATGATTTTATCAATAGCTATGAGCCAATTCAAAATCCTAACAAACCTAAATTATCAGATTTATGGACCATAATATTTACATCTGGTACAACTGGGAATGCCAAGGGAGTAATGTTAACATACCAAGCAATTGATGGAATTAAAGTTGTTTTAGATGATCCAAATAATCCTTTAGGAATCAAACATGATGGAAATAATGACTTTATATCGTACCTACCATTAAATCACATTTTTGAGAGAGTTGTAATTGAATGGTGTTCGTTCAGATATGGAGGAACAATATCATTTGTTGAGACGATTGATACTTTTGGCAAAAATTTAAAAGCTGTTCAACCTCATGTTTTTGCTGCCGCACCAAGAGTATGGACAAAGCTACAAGTAGGTATTTTATCTAAGTTTTCACAAAAAACACTGGATATCTTACTAAATATTCCTTTAATATCAGGATTATTAAAAAAACTTATTAAAAAAGGACTTGGATTTACTAGAACTAGGATTGCAGTCTCTGGATCTGCGCCTATGCCTGTTGAGTTAATTGAGTGGTTTAGAAAAGTTGGAATATTTATAACTAACGGATATGGAATGACAGAAAATTGTGCAATTTGTAGCTCAGTTGATGGTAAAGACTTTGGAAAATTAAATACTGTTGGTAAACCACAAAAAGGTGTAGACTTAAAGATTGATGAAGAAACCGGCGAGATATTAATGAAAGGACCTTTTGTTATGATTGGTTATTATAAAAATGAAGAATTGACAGAGCAAACATTAAGAGGGGGATGGCTTCATACTGGTGATAAAGGATTTTTGGACGAAGATAATTATCTTCATATAACAGGAAGAGTTGCAGACAGCTTTAAAACCTCAAAAGGAGAGTATATTGAACCTTTAACCTTAGAACAATATTTCGTTAATATAAATGAGATAGAAGAAGTGTGTGTTGTCGGACTAGGCATTGCTCAGCCAATATGTCTTATTCAACTTTCTGAAATTGGTAAAAAATGCTCAAATGAAGAAATTACTAATTTATTATTGGATAGGTTAAATGAGGTAAATAGTGAAGTTGTTAATTACAAAAAAATATCTACTCTAATTGTTGTAAAGGAACAGTGGACTCAAGAGAATGGAATAGTTGGTCCGACTCAAAAACTAAAAAGGGGTAAAATACAAGATAAATACTCAAATTATTATCTAAAATGGCATGAATCTGATGAAAAAATCATCTTTGAATAGGCCAATTATATACAAATTTAACCTCTCGAAAAAAGCTCACTTAAACGTTTTCAATTTGTGAGATGGAAAAAATTATATTAACTTCATCTTCAAATCAGATAAAGCATTGTAGTGGGATAGTATAAAAATCAGTTATTTCCCCCCATTTTGCTTGTCTTAAACAAATAAACTAGTTAGACTAAAGGATTAACTTTTGTATAACAAAACCTAATTAATATGAAAAATATTTTAAATAAGTATTATTTAGCCTTTATGGCTTTAATTCTATGCGGTAGCATGTATTCGCAGACACAGATCTCAGGATCAGTAAGCGATGCTGATTCTATGGATGGAATTCCTGGAGTAAATGTTATCATAGATGGAACCAACATTGGAACTGTTACTGATTTTGATGGTAATTTCAATATAAGTACCAGCCAAGAACTTCCGTTAACGATAGTTGTTAGTTATGTTGGATATAGTGCAGAAAGGGTTAACGTAACCTCTGCTAATCAAAATATTGATGTATCTCTATCAGCTGGACAAAACCTTGAGGAAATAATTATTTCTGCTTCAAGGAGAGCTCAAAAAGTTACTGAGGCACCTGCATCTGTAAGTGTGATCTCTGCAAGACAAATTGAGAATTCTCCTCAGGCTGCTGACCCATCTAGACTTCTTGTATCTGTTCCTGGTGTTCAAATACAGCAGCAAACAGCCAATACAATCAACTTTGAAATGAGAGCTGGATCTGGAACCTTTGGAACATCAACATATATCATGCAGGACAACAGAGCAATTAGATCTGCTTCTGCAGGAACCTTCTTTAGTTTTCAACAGGGACTATCTAATTTAGATTTGGCATCTGTTGAGGTTGTAAGAGGTGCAGCAGGTGTTCTATATGGTCCTGGTGTTACGTCCGGAGTAGTGCATTTTAGAACAAAAAGTCCAATCGATTATGATGGAGTTTCTGCTTCTTTCTGGGGTGGTGATCTTGATACTTTCGGATCAGAACTTAGAATTGCAAACTCAAATGATGATAAAACATTTGGATGGAAGATAAATGCAAGAATAAATTCTGGTAATGACTTTGTTTATGAAGATGAACAATATTTAGCTGATGCTGGAATTCCTATGAACAGTATTATTAGACAGCCTGTAATCTCAAATAAATATGTAGATCCACTATTATCTATGAATGGTGAAACTCTGTTGAACTTTGGAGATGGAAACTCTATAATTGATACCTATAGTAACACGTCAATTAATACAACTTTAGAGTGGAGACCATCTGATGAAACTAACTATACAATTAGTGGTGGTCTTAACCAAGGTAGTGGTCTTTTCTTTCAAGACTTAGGAATAGGTTATGCTGATGGAACTTCATACTGGGGTCAAGCTCAAGCTACAATGGGTAACTGGTATATGCAGGCATTTATTGATCACAACGATGGTGGACAAAAAGAAAATCCAACATTCTTATACGGATCTGGTTACAGACAAGTAGCAAAAAGAACTTCTATTGAGGCAAATCTTCAATATAATTTCGACTTTCCAATGATATTTGATTCTGAGTGGACAGTTGGTTGGGATTATAAAAATGATATTTCTGATTCTGAATATACCTTATATGGTAGAAATGATGATGATGATGAATATATCTTAAATGGAATCTACGGACAAGGAACTTTAAAAATGTCTGATAAAGTTGATCTTGTTCTTGCTGGAAGGTATGATATGGCAAGTTTTATTGGTGCGGGTGAGTTTGCTCCAAGGGCAGCTTTAGTTTATAAGCCTTCGGAAAAAACAACATGGAGAGTAGCATATAACAAGGCATTAAGTGGACCGTCAGCTCTTCAAATGTACATAGACTTCCCAGTTGCAGTATTATCTCCTGGTGTCCTAGATGTATGGTTAAGTGGTCAAAACGGAAATCACACGTTTGCTGATCCAGCAAACCAAGTTATTGATTTAGTAAACTTATTCCCAATTGATCTTCCTGTAGGATCTCAGTTGCCTTTAGCACTTCCATATGGTTTTGTTGCTGAACAGGCATGGGCTGGTTTATTTGCTCAAGCACCAACTCTACAACCACTTCTTGCTCCATGGATTGCTCAGTATAACGCTGCAGGAGGTCCAACAGCTGGTACTGGTAGTTTTAGAGGTTATGATGTGTTTGAACCGTCAATGAGTACAGGTAACAGAGGAACACGTGGTGCACAGTTTACATCAGTTGAAAATATCGAAGTAGGTGTAACAAGTGTTATTGGTGATAAGCTTAGAATTTCAGCGGATGTTTATTCATATGAAACTGTTGGTTTTACAAACTTTAATGCTGTTGGTGATGCATACGCATTTGTTGGAGCTGCTAACATCCCTACTGATTTAGGAGCTGCGGTTGCGGCTGATGCAACTGCTTATGTTACTGGCGCAGTAACAGCTTCTGCAACTCAGACATATCAAGGACTTGCAGCACAGTTAGGATTACCATACAGTGTTGTTGCTTCTGGTGCTCTTGCAGCTCAAGGTGTGCCTTCACTTTCTGATGCAATTGCGGCAAATGTTGCTCAAACATTAGGAGGTATAAACTCTGCTTTCCAAGCAGGTGGTGCTGGATTTGTTAGTACAGTAGGAGCAGGATTCGCAGCTCTTGGTGCTGTTGAATCGTCATTAGTTCCTCAAGGAGATAATGTAACTCACGTTCCTGCAGGATATGTAACAAACGGAAATGCTAAAAGATCACATTTTGGTGCAGATTTTTCTATGGATTATTTTGCTAACAGTGATCTTAGGCTATGGGCTAACGCCTCTTGGCTAAGTCAAAATGAATGGATACCTGGTGAAGATAACGATGATGATTTATTAAATACGTCTTATCTAAATGCTCCAATGTGGAAATGGAGATTAGGTGTAGATTATACTCCTCTATCAGGTATAAATTTTGCTATTTCTTTTCAGCATGATGACAAATTTAGATCTGTTCAAGGATTCTGGAATGGAATGGTTGAGACAAAAAACCTAATAGATGCTAGTATCGGATATAGATTTAGTCCAAAAATTAGATTTGATATTTCCGCTACTAACCTAACAGATAACAAGTATAGAACTTACCCTAACTTACCTCAAATAGGTAGAAGAGTATTAGGTAAGCTTACAGTTAGTTTATAAACAATTATAAATTTATCTTAAAAAGAGCAACTTTGGTTGCTCTTTTTTTTTGGATAAGCTTTTATGTAACTATATTTGAATCTCATCTATTATCATGAAAAAAGTAGGTATTGACTCTTTATCATTTTATGTTCCATCTTTATATGTAGATATAGAGGAGTTGGCATTGGAAAGGAATATTTCGGCTGATAAACTTGTTTATGGATTAGGTTTAAAGAAAATGTCAACACCTGATTTTGACGAAGACTCTGCATCTATTGCCGCTAACTCAATATTAAAACTCATAACAGAAAACAATATTAATCCAACAGAGATTGGAAGAGTATACCTTGGGACAGAAAGTGGAGTTGATGCATCTAAACCTACATCATCTTATGTAATTGAAATTCTTGAAGATATTTTAAAAGATAGTTATGGTGACAGATGTTTTAAAAATTGTGATATAGTTGATCTTACCTTTGCTTGTGCTGGTGCTGTTGATGCACTTCAAAACTGTTGTGATTGGGTTAGAAATGGAGAGGGAAGGAAGGCAATAGTGATTGCATCAGATATAGCAAAATATGAACTTAATTCTACAGGAGAGTATACACAAGGCGCTGGTTCTGTATCAATGCTTGTTTGCGAAAACCCATCAATAATCTCTTTTAATGGATTGTGGGGGGTCTCAACGAAAGGTATTGGAGACTTCTTTAAGCCTAGAAGACAATTTAAAAAATCTGAAATTTTAATTGAAGCTGCCAGATTATTTGATAAAGAAATTTCTCAAAAAGAGGCAGAGTCTTTACTTGAGGATGCTAAATCAAAATTTTGGTCTGATACAAATGATATATTGGAAATATATAAAGAAGAGCCTGTATTTGAGGGTCAATTCTCAAACGAAAGCTATAAAGAAAGAGTGCTTGAGGCGTTCGAGGACTTTGATAATCAAAATGATAGAAACATATTAACTGAGTGGGAAAAAATTATTTTCCATTTACCATACGCTTTTCATGGTAGAAGAATGATTATTGATAAATGGATAAATTGGATGGAGAAAAATGGAAAATCAGAAATAATTTTTTCTGAAGCTGGAAAGCCAGAATCAAAATTAGATAAAGATTGGATAAAGAAGGTCTCTAAATCGGATACATATAAAAATTTTATTGATGAAAAAATTGCTCCTGGGGAAAAAGCTTCCTCTGAGATTGGTAATATGTATACCGCTTCAATCTTTATGTCATTAATTAGTTCTTTAGTTGAGAGTTTATCAAGCAATAAAGAATTTATCAATAAAAAAATTGGTTTTATAAGTTATGGTAGTGGTTCAAAAGCAAAAATATTTGAAGGAACAATTCAGGATAACTGGGAGTCTAAAATTAAACAGCTTAAACTTTTTGAAATCTTAGATTCAAGAAAAAAAATAACTATTAGTGAATATGAAAATCTTCATAGAAGAAAAGTTTCCTCCAATATCAATAATAATAAAGGAGTTATTAAATTAGTTGAAATAAATAATGGAGAATTTACAGAGGGGCTTAGATCATATCTTAAATACTAGATAATATATGAATATACTTGTATGTATTAGTAATGTGCCAGATACAACATCAAAGATTAATTTTATTGATAATGACTCAAAATTTGATAAAAATGGAGTTCAATTTATAATTAATCCGAATGATGAATTTGGATTAACAAAAGCTATTTGGATGAAAGATTCCAATAATGCAAATGTAACTGTATTAACTGTTGGAGATATCTCTGCTGATGCAATTCTAAGGAAGTGCCTAGCAATTGGAGCAGATAAAGCGATTAGAATTGACTGTGAGGCAATTGATGCCTCGTCAGTATCCAAAGAGATAGTTGAGCATTGTAATGAAGTAAAATACGATTTAGTTATATGTGGGAGAGAATCCATTGATTATAATGGTGGGCTTGTACCTGGACTTATTGCTGGTTATTTAGATTATAATTTTGTAACAAATTGTGTGAGTCTTGATATAGAGAATGGAAAGGCAAAATGCTCTCGTGAAATATCTGGGGGAATTGAGGTGAGTGAGAGTGATCTTCCCCTTGTTATTGGAGCTCAAAAGGGATTAGTTGAAGAAAGTGATTTAATAATACCTAATATGAGAGGAATTATGATGGCACGTCAAAAACCTCTTGAGGTTTTATCAGCAAAAAATATAAAAGCCAGAGCAATTGATAAAAAATATTTTAAACCTCAAGAAAAAGCAGAGGTTAAATTAATAAAGCCAGATGAGCTAGATAAATTAATTGATTTATTGGAGAATGAAGCTAAAGTAATATAAAAAAATGGGAGTTTTAGTATACGCAGAATCAGAAAATAATATTATAAAAAAATCAGCATTAGAAGCAGTTTCTTATGGCAAAGCACTCGCTGAAAAAATTGGGTCTAGCTTAAATTGTGTTGTCATAAACTGCTCTGAACCTAATATTTTGAAACAGTATGGCACAGATAAAATTTTTAATATTACCAATGATAGCTTAAAAGACTTTACATCAAAATCATATTCAAATGCATTACAACAAGTTATTAAAGCTGAGAATACTTCAATATTAATTTTATCATCATCTGCAGATTCAAAGTATTTAGGTGCTCATCTAGCTGGTTTTACAGATGGATCATTTATATCTAATGTTGTTGGTATCCCAGATAATTTAGATCCATTTACTGTAAAAAGAAGTTGCTTTACTAATAAAGGTTTTTCTTCAACAGAACTTACAGGTGATATAAAAATCATAAGTATCTCAGCCAACTCATTTGGTTTAATTGAAAATAATGGGCACGGAAAGATCGAAGACTTTCATATTGAAGATATATCATCAACAATAACGGTATCAAATATTGAGAAGCAAAGTGGAAAAGTAACAATTGCAGATGCCGATGTTGTAGTTTCTGCTGGAAGAGGATTAAAAGGTCCTGAAAACTGGCACTTGGTAGAAGAACTAGCAGAAGTTCTTGGCGCAGCAACAGCATGCTCTAAACCAGTATCTGATATGGGATGGAGACCACATAGCGAACATGTAGGTCAAACAGGTAAACCTGTATCATCCAATCTTTACATAGCGATTGGCATTTCAGGAGCTATTCAACATTTAGCTGGAATTAATTCTTCAAAAGTTAAGGTAGTCATCAATAACGATCCTGAGGCACCTTTCTTTAAGGCGGCAGACTACGGAATTGTTGGAGACGCATTTGAAGTCATTCCCCAGCTTATCACTAAACTTAAGAATAGAAAATAAGTATTTCTTATAAAAATATTTTTTTAATAAGTAAATATTATATTAAATATAATTAAAATAGTTTTTGTGTATATAAAACAAAACTTATTTTTTAAAATAATAATAAAAAATTATAGTTATTTTTTTAAAATAAGATTATCTAATATTCCGAGTAAAGCACCTCTAATTTTAACTGTTTTGATATATTTTGCAGATCTGGGTTTGAACCAAACAGTGCAACTGGAAAAGGGAATGAAACTGATGATTCAGGAATAATTACAGTTTTCGTAGGTGAAATAAATCCCTTTCTTAAAAACACATTATCTATATCTGAGGTTATTGTTAATCCAAGATCAATATTCAATGAATCGTGTCTAATAATATTTGATACATGATTAGTGATATCAAACTTGTAGCTAATAGGATTATTGCTTGAATCATATTGAAGAAAGCCTCCAAATGTATATTTATTTGTGTTTCTAGAGAATGGATTAAAATCAACTGTTTGATCTTTATTATAATCCTCTATTGGCTCACCGTTATTGAAAGAGTATAAATATAATCGTTTGGGTAAATAAATATCATTTGCCCCATGTATGCTTTCATCTATATAGAGAACCAAATTAGCTTCATTAATTAATATATCATTTTCCTTAAATAAACGAAGATCCTCTGAAATACTGTTACCATCAGAGAAGAGCTTTAGTTTTGATATAAATTTAGAACCATTTAAGTAAATTTTTTTTGAGGTATTATTTTCCTTAGATGAATTTATTTCATCTACTATTTGCTGACTATAACCTGTATGATCATATAAATTAATTGAAACACCCCCAAAAGGAATTGATGATGTTTTCTTCTTTCTTTCAATAATATCATCTGTCACATCATCTGTTCCGTTAGCATTGTAATAATTATAGTCATAATTAATAACAACTCTCGCGTTAGATAAGTCAAGGAGCATATATAGATTATCTGAAAAATTTTCAGCTTTAACAATAAGCCCCTTAAAGTAGTTATTAAAACTAGACTGTTTTGCAAGCTCATCTGAGCCTTCTTTGTTAATAATTAATTGTTGAAAAAAGTCTGTATCTAACGGAACTCTAATTCTAGGAGTCTCAAAATAATTTACTTCATTCAATTCATTAACATCTTCTGTAGCAGGGTCATCTTCATTATAAAAAACAGAGATTTCATTAAAATCAAGTTTAACTTTATCATCATGCAATGTTTCACCATAAAATCCTTCTTGGTAGAAATCATCATTAGAGAAATATTCTTTTAAAGACTCAAAATTATTAGATGGATCCAAATCATTTAAATAATATGTTAACTCAAAGACTTTAAGATCAAACTCACCATTTCTGTTTCCGAATATCGAATCAATTTCATATACTTGAGAATCTGGGTTATATCCGATAGTCTCATTATCTTGAGAGTCAATAATTCCGTCATTATCAGTGTCAGGATTTAATGGATTAGTTCCAAGTCTAAGTTCTTCCAAATCAGACAGGCCATCTGTATCAGAGTCACTCAAGCTATTGTTGGGGTCGACATCATATATATCAATTACACCATCATTGTCAGAATCATTAGTATTATTATAGAAAGGCAGATCAAGGTAAACAGATGTTATTTGTTCGTCCTCAACCATGACTCTTATATCAGTTAAACTTCCTTCATTTTCTTGTTCTTGAGAAAAATCTCCAAAGTCACCAATAGAAGAAATATTAAGTTGGGATATAAAGCTTGAATTAATCTCACCAAAAAAATTATCATTATATCTACCTAAGTGAAGACTAGATAAATTATTTGTTTGAACTTTATCAAGTGATTCTTGATAAGAAAATACTGGGAAGATTTTAGATTTTAAATCACTAAACTGATTATCGTAAAGCTCAATACCAACTGAATAATAGTCTTTATTACATGAAGATGTAAAAAATAACATAAGTATAGGTATTAATAAATTAACTTTTTTTAAAAACATTAATCTAGATTTTTTAATAAGAAGTCTAAAAGTTTTTCATCAGATAATGAATCTTTATATGAGAGACAATCCCTTGAATTTTTTTTGATTAAGGCTGTTATCTCTTTCTCAGTTTTTTCAGATGAGAGAATAACTGAGTCAGAGTACTGAATCATCAATTCAGTTAGCGAGTAATAATCTGGAGCTGAGATAGATGATAAATCATCTTGTATGCCATCGAATTGAATTTTTTTTGGCAGAGATTTTGAAAGGTTTCCATTAAAAGCTTTTGAATAGATTGAAGAAATAATTTTACATCTATCGAAAATCGGATCATCTGAATATAACTTTTTTATGTACAAAGGAAATAGAGATGTAAACCAGCCGTGAAGATTAATAATATCAGGAGTCCAATTTAATTTTTTGACAGTTTCAATTACACCTTTAGTAAAAAAAATCATTCTTTCATCATTATCCTTTAATAATTTATCATTCTTATCAAGCAATAAGTCTTTTCTTTTGAAATAATCCTCATTATCAATGAAGTACACTTGCATTCTTTCTTTAGGAATTGAAGCTACTTTTATGATTAATGGCATGTAAAGATCATTGATAATCATATTCATCCCAGACAGTCTAATAACTTCGTGCAGCTGGTGTCTCCTCTCATTTATTATACCGTATTTTGGCATGAATATTCTTGTCATACCGCCGTTAACGTTGATTTTTCTTGAAAATGTAAATGAATTAATGGCTTTCTCGGTTTGAGGCAAATATGGAACTACCTCTGATGAAATAACCAGTATTTTTTTGTCTTTCAATAATTTCAAAATCTAAATATTGGTAATAGAATGGCAAAATTACGAAAATTATGAGAGTAAGTATATAAAAACCCTATCTTTAAATTTAATTTCTCATAATTGAGAGTATTCTCATCCCATAAAGAGCTTATAAAGTCAATTGATTCAACCAAACTAGTTGGTCTTGTTCCTACAATGGGCTCTCTGCATGAAGGCCATATTTATTTGATCAACAGAGCTATAAATGATAATGAACAGGTTATAGTGACGATATATGTTAATCCAACTCAATTTAATAACAAAAGCGACTTAACTAAATATCCAAGAAACTTAAAAAAAGATTTGAGAAAACTTGAATGTTTTAAAAATATATTTGTATATACACCATCGGATAATGACCTCTATAAAGAGATTGTTTCTAAAAATTATGACTTGGATGATTTAGACAATGTGCTTGAAGGCAAATTTAGACCAGGTCACTTTAATGGAGTTGCAACTATAGTTGAGAAACTATTCAATTTATTCACCCCAAACAATGCTTATTTTGGAGAAAAAGATTATCAGCAACTAACTATAATTAAGTTAATGGTTAAGAAACTAAAGCTTAATGTAAATATTGTTCCGTGTGATACTGTGAGAGAGCCCGATGGATTAGCTATGAGTTCAAGAAATAAATTAATGAATAGAGAAGAGAGAGTGTATGCTGGAAAAATTCATAGCTTGATGATAAAAGCAAAAGAGATATACTTAGACAATAAAATCGATAGTATTGAAAATATTTTAAAAAACGAGCTAAATAATTTAAAACATTGTAAGGTCGAATATATTAAAATTGATAATTTATCTAAATATAGCGACAGTTTAAAAGATGAAGGTTACAGATTATTTATTGCATGTTGGATTGGTAAAACAAGAATAATAGATAACATATTACTAAGATGATATGAAAAAAAAACTTAAAATTTTAATACCTATTCTAGTTGGCTTATTTTTCATTTATTTAACCTTCAAATTAACCAGCTCTGAAGAAAGAATTTTAATCTGGAGCTACATTAGGTCAGCTAAAATTGAGTTTGTATTGGCTGCAATGTTTTTTGGAGCAACTGCTGATATAATTAGAGGATTAAGATGGCAACTTTTATCTAGATCATTAGGTTATAAATCTAATAACATTATCAGTATTGCAAGTGTATTTATGTGTTATACATCTAATATGGTAGTAGCTAGATCTGGAGAATTCGTCAGAGCATCAGTTCTTAGCAGCTATAATAATATCCCGTTAGGGAAAACTCTAGGTACCATTGCTGCTGAGAGAATCGTAGATGTCTTAATTTCATGTATAATACTAGTAAGTGTATGGCTCCTTCAGTATAACCTAATTATTGAATCTTTCTTTAATGACGAATTTTTATACTATATAAATAATAATATTGGCTTTATTATTTTAATCATTATTCTAACTCTATTTTTTATTGTTTTATTAATCAAAAGGGTAGACAGACTGAAAAAATTTTTCAACACTATCTTGGAAGGTTTATTATCAATAACTCAGCTTAAATCAAGAATTATTTCTTTTATTTTATTCTCATTAATGATCTGGGTATGCTATATACTAGCTTTTTCAGTAATTAAGTTTTCTGTTCCAGAACTTAGTTCAATAGATTCAAATTTAATTTTTCCTGCTTTTGTTGTTGGTGTATATAGTATTTCATTATCAAATCATGGATTAGGTGTTTACCCTTTAGCTATTTCATTATTCTTACTAAACTTTGGAGTTAGTACTGAGGTTGGGTTAACTTATGGATGGTTAGCTTGGTCATGTCAGGCGATAATAACATTGATTTTTGGAGCTCTTTCTTTTTTTGTACTACCTTTGCTTTACGCAAGTGATTAAAATGGACAAAATAATTAAACAGTTTTTATCACAAGTAAGTCAAAAAAACCAAAATGAGCCTGAATTTATGCAGGCAGTCACTGAGGTTGCGGAGACTGTTATACCTTATATAGTAACCCAGGATATTTACTACGGTCAAAATATTTTACTTAGAATGGTTGAGCCAGAAAGAGTAGTTTCTTTCAGGGTTGCATGGATAGATGACAAGGAAGAGATTCAAGTTAATAGAGGTTACAGGATTGAAATGAATTCTGCAATAGGTCCCTATAAAGGTGGATTAAGATTTCATCCTTCAGTAAATCTTAGTATACTAAAGTTTTTAGCTTTTGAACAAGTCTTCAAAAATGCCTTGACGACTCTTCCAATGGGGGGTGGAAAAGGTGGTTCAGATTTTGATCCAAAAGGTAAGTCTGACACAGAAGTAATGAGATTTTGTCAAAGTTTTATGACTGAACTTTTTAGACATATCGGTCCAAATAAAGATATACCAGCTGGAGATATAGGTGTTGGAGGAAGAGAAATTGGATACCTTTTTGGGCAATATAAAAGACTGAAAAATGAATTTTCTGGAGTATTAACTGGAAAAGGAATGTCTTGGGGTGGATCCTTAATTAGACCTGAAGCAACAGGATATGGTGTTGTATATTTCATTGATGAAATGTTAAAACACAAAGGAGAAGGCTTAAAAGATAAAAAAGTTACAATATCTGGATCAGGTAACGTTGCCCAATATGCAACTGAGAAATGTATTGATATGGGCGCAAAAGTTTTAACTCTTTCAGATTCCTCAGGATTCATTTATGACAAGGATGGTATAGATTCTGAAAAGCTGAAATATATCATGGAACTAAAAAATAATGAAAGAGTTAGGATTTCAGAGTATATAAAGAAATATAGTAGCGCAGAATTTCATTCAAAAAAATCTCCATGGAATATTAAATGTGATGTTGCAATACCATGTGCCACTCAAAATGAGTTAAATAAGCATGATGCTAAATCCCTTGTTGATAACGGCTGTACTACTGTTGGTGAAGGGGCAAATATGCCATGTACACCAGAAGCAATTGAATTATTTTTAAATAATAAAGTATTATTTGCTCCAGGTAAAGCCTCAAATGCAGGTGGTGTTGCAGTTTCAGGACTAGAGATGGCTCAAAACTCTTTAAGATATACCTGGACGAGAGATGTTGTAGATGGGAAACTTAAAGAAATAATGTCTGATATTCACTCTTCTTGTGTTAATTATGGTTCATATAAAGATGATATAAATTACGTAAAAGGGGCAAATATTGCTGGATTTGTAAAAGTAGCTGATGCTATGCTTGCTCAAGGTGTAGTTTAGAATGTCCAACTCAAAAGGCTTTGTTATAAAATCAATAAAGAATGGTGAAACAAGCATTATCTTATCTTGTTATCTTGAGGAAATTGGATTAAAAAGCTTCATTGTAAAAGGAGTTTATGGAACAAAAAAGTCAAAGTTTAGTAAAGCTCACTTCTTTCCTCTTAACTTAATAAACATAAACTTTTCTCCTAGCAAATCAAATAGGCTTAGTTATGTTAAAGAAATAAAGCCATTAATACTATACAAGAACTTACACTCAAGTATAGAAAAAAGTACAATTATAATTTTTTTATCAGAAATTCTTGCAAGTGTCTTTAGAGAGGAAAGTGAACAAAATCAAAACTTATTTAATTTTTTAGAGAAATCAATAATCTGGTTTGATGATCAAGATTCATGTAATAATTTCCACATTAAGTTCCTCATTGAATTAACAAGATATATAGGATTTTATCCTAATATTCGTCAGGAAACAGATAATTATTTTAATCTTGAATCAGGGTCAAGCTCATATGAAAAACCATTATCAAAATATATTGATACCAAGGATTTTAAAATATTTAAAGAAATGTTAGGCATGAAATTTGAGGATTTAAATTATATAGACATGAACAATAAGTCCAGATCCAGATTACTTAATTATCTAATCGAGTATTATTCTTTACATTTACAGATGTTTAAACCCCCAAAGTCAATTGATGTTTTTAGTGAAATTTTTAAATAATATTGAGTTGACTTTTAAGATATGTCTCATAGTTTTTTTGTCTTTAAGTTTTGCTTATGGTCAGCAAGTAACTATAAGAGACAGTGAAACCAATGAAATCCTGTCAGATGTTGCTGTGTTTAACGAGAGTAGAGACAAATCAACATTAAGTGATATAAATGGAAATGCAAATCTTGATTTATTTTCTACTGAAACAAAATTATATTTCCAAATACTTGGTTATTCTTTATTAGAAATCTTAGTAAAGGATATAGAAAATGGTAGTACTATTTTGTTGTATCCTGAGGATCAGAATCTCGATGAAGTAATTTTATCTGTTGCAAGATCTGCGTCAAACGTAAACCAAATCGCAGAAAAAGTCTCAGTGATTAAATCTGAAGATTTATTTATTTCATCACCTTCCTCTGGTGCAGAAATGCTAGAATTAAGTCCTGGGGTTAGAATTCAAAAAAGTCAAGGTGGAGGTGGAAGTCCTGTCATAAGAGGTTTTGAAGCTAATAGAGTTTTAATTGTTGTTGACGGTGTTAGAATGAATAATGCAATATATAGGTCTGGCCATCTACAGAATTCGATTACCATTGACCCAAATAATATCGAAAGAGCAGAGATTATATTTGGATCATCTTCAGTCGGTTATGGATCAGATGCAATGGGTGGTGTTATACATTACTATACTAAGAACCCTATTCTAAAAAATTCTGAAAAAATCTCTTCTAGCTTTACAACAAACTTTAATTCAGCTAATAACAGCGTATCCAACAATTTTAACACTTCGCTTAGCTCAGATAACTGGGGTAGTATAACTTCAATTTCAATATCAAAATACGGTGATATTAAAATGGGTAAGAACAGAAATCATGGCTTCTCTGACTGGGGCTTAAATCCAATTTATTCAAAAAATTCAAGATATAGCTATTATTCTGAACCATCTATAAATAGTGATAATAATATTCAGAGGAACACTGGATATAGTCAGGTTGATTTATTTCAGAAGTTTTTAGTTAATCTTGGAGATTCTAGTCTCCTGAATTTAAATATTCAATTCTCTGAGTCCAGTGATATTGATCGATTTGATCAATTAAGTATTCCAAAAGATAATTCATTAAAATATAGTGAGTGGTATTATGGGCCTCAAAAACGATTGTTAATTTCTCCAAGTTTACGAGTTTTTCCCAATAAAAAATTTATGGATAAAGGAGTTATAACTTTTGGATTCCAAAAAATTAATGAAAGTAGAATCAAAAGAAAATTTAACTCATTGAATAGATCTCACCAAATTGAGGATTTAAAGGTTTTTAGTTTAAATGGTGATTTTGATACATCATTTAATAATGGACATACAGTTTCATATGGAATAGAAACAACATATAATTATAATTATTCCAAAGCATATGATAGAGTCTTAGATATAGATGGAAATGAGATTATTGGAGTGAGCCAAAAAATTGCAATACCTACAAGGTATCCTAGTGATGGAAGTTCATATACAAGCTTTGCATCATATTTAAACTGGTCATGGAATTTGAGTGAATTTTTCACTTTTAATATTGGAACTAGGTTAACATTTACAAGATTAAAAGCAAGTTGGAATGATATAATTTCTGTGAATCCTCAATTGTCAAAAGTTGATTTAAATTCAAAAGCACTAACAACTACAGTATCAATGAAGTTAAGGCCAAGCAAAAAGATTCAAATTAATACAGTTTTATCAAGTGGATTTAGGAATCCTAATATTGATGACATTGGAAAAATTAGAGAAAATAACGGCTTATTAGTTGTACCAAATACATTTTTAAAGCCAGAGTATGCTTACAATCTTGACCTAGGAATTGATTATAAATCTCTTGATAATAACAATTATATATCCATAAGAGGATTTAGCACAATTATTTCTAGGCACATAGGAAGAGCAGAATACACTGTTTTCTCTGATAAAACAACTTCAGATCTAAGCACAATAATCTACAATGATGAAGAAGTCATTACAATCGCCAATAAAAATTTAGGCAATAGGTTTATCCATGGGTTTTCATTAGATGGTTTCAATAATCTTAATAGAAATTTTAAAATTGATTACAGCCTAACTTATACAAAAGGAGATAATAATGAAACATATGGTCCGCTTCCATCAATTTCACCAATGTTTGGTTCGGTGTCATTAAACTATAAAGAAAAAGATCTTACAGTTAGAGCTATTTATAAGTTTAGTGATTCAAAAAATCCAAATGAATATAGTTTTGGTGGAGAAGATGGGCTTGATGAAACACCCTATATATATGATACTAATGGAATAAAGACCTTTATTGGAATGCCCAAATGGTCCGATTTTTCAATTTATGGAAGTAAAAAAATATCATCAAATTCTACATTGAGATTAGGAATATCAAATATTTTTGATAATCATTACAGAACATTTGCATCAGGAATTTCAGCTCCTGGCAGATCAATCCAGGCAGGATTAAATCTTGAATTATAAAGCACCTAATTAACTTTGTTTTGATCTAAAATCATTAATTTCACCCTTAATTATAGCATTAATGGGATTTAAAGAATTAAAAAACTTCTCACTAAGTTCAATTGCAAAAGACGTTGAAGTTTTTTGGGTCAAAAACAATATATTTTCTAAATCCTCTAAAAGAGAAAATAAGAAGAGTTTTGTGTTTTTTGAAGGCCCTCCATCTGCCAATGGAATGCCTGGGATTCATCATGTAATGGCAAGAACAATAAAAGACGCTTTTTGCAGATATAAAACACTAAAAGGATTTAATGTAAAGAGAAAAGCTGGATGGGATACGCATGGACTTCCTGTTGAATTAGGGGTTGAAAAAGAGCTTGGAATTTCTAAGGATGATATTGGTGAAAAGATAACAATTTCAGAATATAACAATGCATGCAAGAGGGCGGTTATGAAGTATACTTCTGATTGGGAATCACTAACAAAAGAGATGGGGTATTGGATTGATATGTCTGATCCTTATGTAACATTCCACTCAAAATACATGGAATCCGTATGGTGGATTATTAAGGAGATCTATAGCAAGAATTTAGTTTATAAAGGCTATACAGTTCAGCCATATTCTCCTGCAGCAGGATCAGGGCTTAGCTCACACGAACTAAATCAACCTGGCGCATACAAAGAAATCAGCGATACCTCCATTGTTGCACAATTTAAATGTAAGAAAGAGGGCCTTTCAAATGAGTTAATTAATTTATATCCTTTTTATTTTCTTGCATGGACAACAACACCTTGGACTCTTCCATCAAATACGGCACTAACTATAGGGAAAAAAATTAATTATAGTTTCATAAAGACATATAATCAGTATACAAAAGATAAGATAACAGTAGTATTAGCCACTAAACTTGTTGATAAAATATTTTCTAAAAATTTCTTCGAGGTAAAGTCAGAAACGGAATTAAACTCGTTTGATAAAAATCAATCAAAAATTCCATTTTTAAAATTTCACGAATTGTTAGGAGAGGATCTAGAGAATATAAATTATGAAAGAATTTGGGATGAGTCTCCTCTTCCGTTGGATAATCCAGAAAATGCATTTCGCATCATTAGTGGTGACTTTGTAACTACTGAGGATGGAACAGGAATTGTTCATACTGCACCAACATTTGGAGCTGATGATTACAAAGCTGCAAAAAATGCTAATCCTGAAGTACCGCCATTACAAGTTTTTGATAAAAATGGCAATAAAGTTCCAATTGTTGACTTAAAAGGAAAGTTCATAGAAGGCATTGGATTAGTAAGCGGTAAATATGTAAAAAATGATTATTATGATTCTAATTCTGTTCCTGAAAAATCAGTGGATGTTGAGATAGCAATTAGACTTAAAGAATTAAATTTAGCTTTCAAAGTTGAGAAATATTCTCATTCATATCCCCATTGCTGGAGAACTGATAAACCAGTTTTATATTATCCTATGGAGTCTTGGTTTATAAAAATGGGTAGCCTATCAAACAGAATGTTTGAGTTAAATAAAGAAATAAATTGGAAACCAAAATCAACAGGTGAAGGTAGATTTGGAAACTGGTTAAAATCTGCTAACGATTGGAATCTCTCTAGATCAAGATTTTGGGGAATACCATTACCAATTTGGAGTGATGAAGATGGAAAAGAAACTAAAGTAATTGGTTCCTCCGAAGAACTTATAAATGAAATTGAAGTTTCAATTAAAAAAGGTTTAATGTCATCAAATCCATATTCCGATTTCATAATTGGTGATATGTCAAATGAAAATTATTTAAATATTGATTTACATAAAGATATTGTTGATGAAATAATTTTAACATCCAGCAAGGGGAAGCCTATGAGGAGGGAAAAAGATATTATTGATGTTTGGTTTGATTCAGGCTCTATGCCATACGCTCAATTACATTATCCCTTTGAAAATAAAGATTTAATTGACAGTAAAATCAGTTTCCCAGCTGATTTTATAGCTGAAGGGGTAGACCAAACCAGAGGTTGGTTCTATACTCTTCATGCTATATCAACCTTAATATTTGACTCAATTTCATACAAAAATGTAGTCTCGAACGGTTTAGTTCTGGATAAAAATGGACAAAAAATGTCCAAAAGATTAGGAAATGCAGTTGATCCATTTAAAATGATTGATAATTATGGAGCTGATGCAGTCAGATGGTATATGATTTCAAACTCAAATCCATGGGATAATTTAAAGTTTGATGAGGAAGGAGTGGCTGAGATTAAAAGAAAGTTTTTTGGAACTTTACATAATGTCTACAGTTTTTTTAGTCTCTATGCAAATATTGATAATTTTTCATTTGAAGAAAATATTATAAAAATTGAAGCTAGATCAGAGCTAGATCAGTGGATAATATCTGAACTAAACTCTTTAGTAAAAAAAGTTGATAATTATTATGAAAATTACGAGCTTACTCCTGCTGCAAGAGAAATTAATGATTTCGTACAAGAAAAACTGAGTAACTGGTATGTTAGATTATCCAGAAGAAGGTTTTGGAAAGGAGAGTATAATAACGATAAAATATCAGCCTATCAGACCCTTTATGAATGTTTATGCACAGTAGGTAAGCTTATTTCTCCTATAGCACCTTTCTATGCTGAGTTTATTTATCAGTGTTTAAACACTGTTTCTGAAAAAGAAGAGTATGAGTCAATTCATCTATCTAAATTTCCTGTGTCAGAAGGCAAATTAATTGATAGTAAACTGGAAAAAAAGATAAATCAAATAAGAAGTATTTGCTCACTTGCTCTTTCAATTAGAAAAAAAGAAAAGCTTAAAGTTAGACAGCCACTAAATAAAATTATAATACCAGTTAAGGATAAATATGAAAAACAAGATATAGAGAATGCAAAGGCTCAAATAATTTCAGAAATAAATGTAAAATCTATTGAATTCCTTGACAATAAAGATTCATTACTTATAAAAGAACTTAAACCCAATTTCAAGGTACTTGGTCCAAAATATGGGGCAATAATTAATAGTGTTGCCTCAAGAATAAGAGATTTTTCTCAGGATGAAATTGAAGCTTTCGAGAATAAAGGAGAGTCAACTTTTAAAATTGATGATACTGATGTAATTATTTACCTTGATGATGTCGAAATTAACTATAAAGATATAGAGGGCTTATCTGTTGCAAGTGGAAATGGGATAACTATTGCTTTAGATCTAAAACTAAATGATAGTCTAATAAATGAAGGTATTGCAAGAGAGCTTGTAAACAGGATTCAAAATTTAAGAAAAAGTAAAGGTCTTGACGTAACAGATAAAATTGAGATTAACATTAAAAAATCTCAGAAACTAGAAAATGCAATTAAGTTAAATTTAGATTATATCAAAGGTGAAACATTGGCAAATAAATTATATTTTAGCGAGAATTTTGAAGATGAAGGAGAAACTTTAGAGTTTGATGATATTAATACTGTAATAACTATAAACAAAATTTAAAATGAGTAAAAGTTCAAAAAACAGATATTCGGATAAAGAATTAGAAAGTTTCAGAAAAATTATTAATGAAAAGATTGAAAAAGCAAAAAATGACTTAGACCTACTAAAGAGTGCTTATATGAATGATAGTAATAATGGTACAGATGATACTTCGCCTACTTTTAAGTCATTTGAGGAAGGTTCGGAAACAATGTCAAAGGAGGCAAATACTCAACTAGCCCTAAGGCAAGAGAAATTTATTAGAGATTTAAAAAATGCATTAGTTAGAATAGAAAATAAAACTTATGGTGTATGTAGGGTCACTGGAAAGCTTATCAATAAAAAAAGACTTAAAATAGTTCCTCATGCTACTCTAAGTATTGAAGCCAAAAATATTCAAAACTAAAAATTGAAAACTTGATTCCTTTCGTTAAAAATATTGATGCTAAAAAGTCATTAATTCTAATTTTAGCTTTAATATTCTTGGATCAATTAGTTAAGTTTTATATAAAATTAAACTATCCATTGACTATTTTCGGTGAGTCTCCAATAATTGATTTGGGGTTTTTTAAACTCTTGTTTATCGAAAATAAAGGTATGGCAATGGGGGCAAGATTAAATACATTATTGCCATTTCTTGATGATAATTCTGCAAAGCTAATCCTAACATTATTTAGAATTTTTGCTTGCATAGGTATTAGTTTATGGCTGAGGAATATAATTAGAAAGAAAAATTCTCAACTATTGGTGTTTTGTTTATGTTTGATATTAGCTGGAGCAATTGGTAATCTAATTGACTCAGTATTTTATGGTGTTATTTTTTCTTCGAGCATTGGACAAGTTGCGACTTTATTCCCTGAGTTTGGATATGCACCACTTTTTTATGGAAGTGTTGTTGATATGATTCAGTTTCCATTAGCAACATGGGTATGGCCTGAATGGATTCCTTATATTGGAGGTCAAGAATATACATTTTTTGAATATGTTTTCAATCTTGCAGATTCATATATAAGCACTGGAGTTCTTATACTATTATTATTTAATAACAAAGTCTAAAATTTTATTTAAAATCATAAATTGAATTTGGTGTTACGCAAATATCCATGCTAATATCATAATTGTTTATGTCAATTATTTCTTCAACTGGTTCAAACAGTGATAGTCCTATTTTTAATGTATTTGAATTTAATGATTTAAGAAATCTGTCATAATAACCTTTTCCATATCCCACTCTATGACCTGACAAATCAAAAATAATTAAAGGAACAAATATTATTTCTATTTTTTCAATATCTATTTGAGTTCCATCAATAGGTTCTTTTATTCCAAAATTATTTAACTCAAAATTTGTGCTATGATCAATGTTAAAATGAATAAGTCTATTATTTTGAATTTTAGGAATAATTATTTGTTTTTGTTTAGCAAATAAAAAGTTTATCAAGAAATATGTACTTAATTCATTGTTTTTTTCAATGGAATTATAAATATGATAATAAGTTTTATTCCATATTTTTAATTTTTGTAATTTATTTGTTACACTATAACTTAAACTGTTAACTTCTTTTTTTTCCATAGAAAGTCTTTCATTTAAGTATTTTGTCCTTAAATAAATTTTATTGTTAAATATCACTTTGCATATTTTAATCTAAAATAGGTTTAATTTTGTTCTAGTGAAAGACAGTAAACTACACATACTTGCTAAATCATTTCCTAACGAGCCCGGAGTTTATCAATTTTTTGATATTGATAATAAAATCATCTATATAGGTAAAGCAAAAGACCTAAAAAAAAGGGTATCATCTTACTTTACTAAGAATCACGAAAGTAAAAAAACAAGAATGCTCGTAAGTAATATATGGAAAATTGAAAAAATAGTTGTTGATAGTGAAATGGATGCATTATTGTTAGAGAATAATTTGATAAAAAAGTATCAACCTAAATATAATATTCTTTTGAAAGACGATAAATCATATCCATGGGTTTGTATTGTAAAAGAGCCTATACCGAACATATTTTATACTCGAAAAATTGAAAATAGAAGAGGAGAGTATTATGGTCCTTTCACAAATGTATATAGTGCTAGGTTCCTTATTAAATTAATCAAGGATATCTACCCTTTTTTAAATCATGAATTAAATCATCTCATAAAAAAAGAAACTGAAGAAACCATAAAAATAAAGTTTTCAGATAATATTAAATCTATAAGATATTTAATCAAAGGTAATTTTAAGAAGTCCATTTTTGATCTGAAACTTAAAATGAATAGTTTATCTAAAAATTTAGAATATGAGAAAGCACAAGATATTAAGGAAAAGATTGATATATTAAAAAATTATCAAGCTAAATCAACAATTGTAAATTCTAAAATTAGTAATGTTGATGTTTTTGCTTTGGTTTCTGATGAGACATATGCTTATATAAATTTCCTTCAAATTTCTTATGGTGCAGTAATCAGATCATTTACTTTAGAGGTTAAAAAAAAGCTAGAGGAGACTGATGCTGAAATACTAAGATTAGCGATTATTGATCTTAAGCAAAGGTTTTCTTCTGAGAGTAAAGAAGTAATTGTTCCTTTTGAAATTAATCTTCCAAAATCAATTAAACTTACTGTACCAAAAAGTGGGGATAAAAAGAGATTGGTAGATCTTTCCGAAAGAAATGCAAAATTCTACAGAATAGATAAATTAAAGCAGACAAGAATTGTTGATCCTGAGGCTCATATAAATCGAATTTTGCAACAGGCAAAAAAGGATTTGCAGTTAGATAATAAACCTTTTCACATAGAGTGTTTTGACAATTCAAACCTTGGTGGAACTAATCCTGTTGCATCATGTGTTGTTTTTAAAAATGGTAAGCCATCTAAAAAAGACTATAGACAATTTAAAATTCAAAATATTCATGGGCCTGATGATTTTGCCTCAATGGAACAGGTGATATATAGAAGACTTAAAAGACTTTCGGAAGAGAAAGAACCTTTACCAAACTTAATTATAGTTGACGGTGGCAAAGGGCAACTTTCATCTGGGCTAAAAAGTATCAAAAAACTAGGGTTAGAAAATGATATTGCGATAATTGGTATTGCAAAAAAGCTTGAAGAAATTTACAAGCCAAATGATAAACTTCCGCTATATATTGATAAAAAATCTGAGACTTTAAAACTAATTCAACAGTTAAGAAATGAGGCACATAGATTTGCTATTAAATTTCACAGAAATAGAAGAAGTAAGAATGCATTAAAGTCTGGAATAGATACAATCAAAGGTGTTGGTCCAGTTTTAAAAGATAAACTTTTAAAAAAGTATAAATCATTTAAAAGATTAAGGAATGCTGAGGAGGACGAATTAATAGCCTACCTTGGTAAATCAAGAGGTAAATTGATTTATGATCAATTACAAAATTATTTTGACTAATTTTGTAGCATTAAAGATGAAAATTATTAACCTATATCTTCAGGTACTATTAATTTCAACAAATTTTGCATTTAGTCAATTACAGACAGACAATTTTAAACCATTTAAAGCTGGTGAAAGCCTCGAGTATATAGTGAATTATGGAATATTTAATGCAAGTTATGCATCATTAAAACTATCTGAAGAGACAATCAATGATAGTACTGTAATTTTAGCTTCAGGATATGGTAAAACAATTGGTTTGGCGAGACTTTTTTTTAAGGTTGAAGATTATTATAGTAGTTACTTTAAAGAGGATAAAGTTCAGCCTGTCCTTTTTAAAAGAAATATTTATGAAGGAGGGTACACAAAAAACTTAGAAGTAGAATTTGATCAAAATAATAATAAAGCAATCGTAAATAATATTAAAAAACAGACAACTGAAGTATTTGAGACTAAGAATAATGTTCAAGACTTAATTTCTGCACTTTATTATTTGAGGAAAAATTTTTCAGAGGAAGAAACTCAAATTGGAGAAGAATTTAAAATAAATATGTTCTACGATTCAAAAAATAGAGAACTTCCACTTAAATACCAAGGTAGAGAAGTTATTAAATCAAAATTTGGTAAAATTGAATGCTTAAAATTTATGCCAACAACAAATAGGAGTAGAATTTTTAAAGGTGAAGGAAGTATTACTATCTGGTTAACAAATGATAAAAATAGAATTCCTATAAGAGTTCAGGCTGACCTTCTTGTTGGTTCAATAAAAGCAGATTTAGAAAAATTTTCTGGAGTTGCTAACCCCTTGCAAATTATCGTTGAAAACTGATGAAAAGAATATTTACATTATTAATTATTAGCTTTTTATTCTCTTGCAGCTTAGAGAAAAACAACCAGGTTAAAGAAGATCCAATAAAGTATAAATTTGGATACGATCAAAGTAAGTATATTTTTGAAGAAAAAAAAGTAAAAAGAGGTGACACATTTGGAGATATTCTTGAAGATCAAGGGATTGATTATCCTGAAATATTTAGGGCATTAGAGAAAACAAAAAATGATGTTAGCTTTACAAAACTACAATTAGGTAAGCCCTATACTTTGATTTTTACTAATGATTCAATTAGAGAACTCAAGGCGTTTGTTTATCACCCAACTATCGAGGGATACTCATTTATTCAGTTAAGGGACAGTGTTTACGGTAAAACACTAATAAAACCTAGAAGCTATAGAGATTTAACAGCTGCTGGTAGTATTGACAACTCGCTATATTTAACACTTGAGGAACAAAATAAAGATCCACTATTGACATACTATTTGTCTGACATCTATGCCTGGACAATTGACTTTTTCAGACTTGCTAAGGGAGATAAGTTTAAAGTCATTTATACTCAGGCATTTATAGATGATACTATTCCAGTAGCAATAACAAAGGTAAAAGCAGCATATTTCGTTCATAAAGGAATAGAAAGATATGCGTTTGAGTATGAAACTGATTCAATAAAGGGAATTATTGAGTATTTAGACCAGGATGCTAAAAATTTAAGGAGAGCTTTTCTTCAATCTCCTATAAAATTTGGAAGAATTTCATCAAGATACAATCTTAGGAGAAGAATCGCTTTATATGGTAATCGAATAAGACCCCATAAAGGAACTGACTTTGCTGCACCAGTTGGAACACCTATACTATCAACCGCAAATGGAACAGTCACAGAGGTAAGTTATACTCGAGCTAATGGAAGATATGTTAAAGTTAAACATAACAATACTTATACAACACAATACCTTCATATGCAGAAAGCAAATGTAAAGATTGGTCAGTTCGTCGAACAAGGAGATGTAATAGGTTTTGTTGGGATGACTGGATATACTTCTGGCCCTCATGTTTGTTACAGGTTTTGGAAAAATGGACTAGAAGTTGATCCATTTAAGCAAAAACTCCCAGAGGCTAAACCAATAAATGAATCGCTGAAAAAGAAGTACTTTAGCGATATAGTAGCAATAAAATCTAAACTTGATTCTATTGTAATACTGAATAAAACTTCTATGTAATGGCTTTATCAAAAAATAATCCAACAACTCAAAAATCGTGGAAAAGTCTTGAAAAGATCTATGAACAAGAAAATGGTTTAAAAATCTTGGACTATTTAAAAAATGAACCAAATAGAGTTGAAAGGTTTTCTATTAGTTTAAATGACTTTTATGTTGATTTTTCAAAAAATAGAATTAGTGAAAAAGCTCTTAACTATCTCATTGATTTGTGTAATGAGACAGATCTAAAAAAAAATATAAATAAATATTTTAATGGGGAAGAGATTAATGAAACTGAAAAAAGAGCAGTTCTTCATACAGCATTAAGGTCAAATAAAAATAAAGCAACTAAAATCAATGAGGAAGTACAAAACAACTTAAAAAAAATTGAGATTATATCAAATGAAATTAACAATGGAAAAAGACTTGGTTATTCAGGTAAAAAAATTGAAAATATTGTTAATATTGGAATTGGTGGATCACATCTTGGGCCTGAAATGGTTACTGAAGCTTTAAGCCAGTATAATCTTGGAATTAAACCATATTTTATTTCAAATATTGATGCTGATTATATAGATGATCTACTTAAGCGTATCAATCCTGAATCCACTATTTTTATTATAGTTTCTAAAACATTCAATACAATTGAAACACTTGAAAATGCTAAAAAAATAAAGAGTTGGTTTATAGAAAATATATGCGAAGAGGCAATTCCAAATCATTTTATAGCAATCTCAAATAATATAGAAGGTCCAAAAGATTTTGGTATTTACTCTAAGAATATTTTATCTATACCCGAGTGGGTTGGTGGAAGATTTTCTTTGTGGGGTTCAGTAGGTTTAATTATTTCAATTTGTATTGGTTACAAAAATTTTGAAAAATTCTTAAGTGGGGCCAGAGATATGGATGAACATTTCAGAGAGTCACCATTTAAAAAGAATATTCCAGTTATTCTTGCATTAATTAGTATTTGGTATAATAATTTTTTTAAATGTGAAACTGAAGCAGTTCTTCCTTACAATCAATTCTTAAGTAAGCTTCCAGATTATCTTCAACAAGCTAGTATGGAAAGTAATGGTAAAAGTATTGATAGAGATGGTAATAAGATAGATTATGAAACAGGATCAATAATTTGGGGATCCACAGGAACTAATGCTCAACATGCCTTTTTTCAGCTTATGCACCAGGGAACAAAACTAATCCCAGCAGACTTTATAGCTTTTGTAGAACCCTTGAATGACAACTATGAACAACATAAAATTTTAAACGCAAATTTTTTAGCTCAAATAAATGCATTATTAGTTGGAAGTAACAAATCCGGTAATGATATTCATAAAAATATAGAAGGAAATAAACCTTCAAATTCAATACTTATTAACAAGCTAACTCCTCATAACCTTGGTTCTTTAATTGCAATGTATGAAAGTAAAATTTTTGCAATTGGCTCAATTTTAAATATTTACAGCTTTGACCAGTGGGGCGTTGAGTTAGGAAAATCAATAGCTAGAGGTATTTTAGAGGGAAAAGAAGACCATTTAGACACATCAACAAAAGATATCGCAAAAAGGCTTAATAATAGAAAATAGATTTAAACCATTAGAAATTTAATAATCTGTTAATATTTACTTATTTATTTAAACAATTAATAATCATATTTTTGAGATATAATCAATAATAATAATAATGAAAAAATTAAGCTTAATATTATTTTCACTAATTACGGCTACTACATTTGCACAAGATGCTGCATTAGACTCCATAGCGCTTACGGAGGTCACAGTAACTTCAAAAGTTGTAGACGTAGCTAGAGAAAGAGTTACTCCAATTGCATTTAGCTCAGTTTCAGGATCTGAAATTGATCTAAAAGCTGGAAATCTAGAGTTTGTTGAAACATTAAAAAGAACACCTGGTGTTTATACAAATCAAGATAATGGAGGATACGGTGATGGTCAAATGTACGTTAGAGGTTTTGGGTTTACAAATACAGCATACGTGATTAATGGCCAACCGGTAAATGACATGGAAAATGGTCGAATTTATTGGTCTAACTGGATGGGATTAATCGACCTTACTTCTAGTGTTCAAATTCAAAGAGGGTTAGGTTCAACTTCTCTTGCTGTTCCTTCCGCTGGAGGAACTGTCTCCGTTAACACTCGTGCAGCCGAGGTTGATCCTGGAACAGGAATCAAAATGGCAGCTGGTGACAACGGCTATCATAAATTTACTGCATTCCATAATACTGGAGTTAATGATCTTGGATGGTCATCAAGTTTTCTTCTTGGTTTCTGGCGTGGGGATGGATGGAGAAATGGTATGAAAGGTGAGGGAACAACATATGCTTTCTCAGTTGGATATACTCCAAGAGGTGGTGATCATGAATTCAACTTTTCTCTTATTGGTGCTGGACAATGGCATCATCAAGCATATTATGGGACACAGCTTCAAGACTATCTAGATTATGGTCCAATTCAAGGTGATGATTACAGAAAATTTAATCAACTATATGGTGATTATCAAGGAGAAGAATTTTCAGTTCTTAGAAATTATTACAACAAACCATTGGCTACATTTAACTGGGATTGGGATATTTCGAGTAATGTAACACTAGCTACATCTCTTTATGGTTCAGCCGGAAGAGGTGGTGGAACAGGTCTTCGAGGAAGAGGTTCTTATGGTGTAACAGCTTACAGGGAATCATTTGCTGATTATTTAGCTGATCACGGCGAATGGAGAAATCCAGATACTACAATTGACTGGAGTGTAGCTGTTCTAAAAAATCAAAAGGGTGGTTACATCCCTGAAAGCGGTCCATTTGCTGGAATGAGACTAGGATATCATAATACTGTTGATGGTCTTCCAAGTAAATGGGGAGCTGATACAACTATTAGAAGATTTTCTACTAACTCACACAATTGGTATGGTGGTATTTCCAAACTAAAAATTGATACTGATAACTTTAGATATGAAGTTGGAGTTGACTTAAGATCATATAAGGCATATCATAGAAGAGGGCCAGAAACATTATTTGGACTAGACGGTTATATATCGACAATTAATGGATTTAATTTCTCAGGAAATGGAGATCGAATTGGAACAGTTATAGTTGACACATATGAAGCAAGTCCTTTCAAAAATTTAGGAATGGATAACCCTAACGGATCTCAAAGATACTACATAGGTCACGTTGACTGGACTGGTTTTAACGGTTTAGTTGAATATACAGGAAGTGAGAACTTCTCCGCTGTAGTTCAATTTGGTTCTTCAAGTCAAACATATCAATGGGAAGGGTTTTATACTGCTGCTCCTTCAACAAAAAGTAGAAAGATTACTGTTGACGGTGGATATATTAAAGGAGGTGCTAACTACAGAATGAATAGAAATTCTAATATCTTTTTCAACGTAGGACAAATAATGAGACCTCCATCATTCGATGGTGTATTCCCAAATGCTGACTATGACTTTGAAGAGGCTGATGATATAACTAATGAATCATTTACATCATTCGAACTTGGGTATGGATATATTTCTTCAAACTTTAAGGCTAATATTAACGCATATCATACGGTTTGGGGAGATAGAACATTAAGAAGAAGTACTTCAATTGATGACCAGGGGGTAAGAATTATTTATGATGGTGTTGAGCAAACTCATCAAGGAATTGAGGCAGAAATGACTTGGTATCCATCAAATAGACTTAGAATAAGAGGTATGGCTTCAATTGGAGACTGGAAATATTCAAAGAATTTTGATGGTGATGCATACTTCATAGACAATAATCAACCTGCAGGTACAACAGGTACGTTATATCTTGATGGTGTAAAAATTGGTGACGCAGCTCAATCTGTTTTATATATTGGTGCTGACTATAAACTATCATCAAAACTTTCAATGGATCTAGACGTAATGAGTTTTGACAATTTACATGGAAGATTTGGTCCACTTGATAGTGAATTTAATTCAGCTAACAACCGTGGTTCAATTAAACTTCCATCTTGGGGTACAGTGGATCTTGGAGCTACATATAGAACAACATTATTCGGATATGATACAACCGCAAGGTTGAATGTTAACAATCTACTGGATGAGGAATATATTTCACAATCTCAGACAAACTTCCATAATGATGGAGGTAGAGCTTGGAATGGAGTTAATGTAGAAAATCAAGTTTACTTTGGAAAAGGTACAACATGGAATTTAGGTTTGAATATCAGATTCTAAATAAATAACTCTAACTACAAAAAAACCCTGCCTTGGCAGGGTTTTTTAATTTGAACTAATTTCTTTTATAATAATTTCTACCTGATCAGTTTCTGAATATGAATTAATACTTACTGTAAACAAAATATTAATTGATGATTTTAAATTAATAAATTCATCTTTTTTGCTGAAGGAAATAAATGGAAGTTTTGTATTAAATGAATCCCGTATATAAGATTTTATAACTTGTGATTCTTTACCAACAAATTTTAAATCATCAATTATGGTACAATTATCTGCTCTAAATACTGGTCTTCTATTTTCAAGACCAAAAGGAGACATTCTGGAAATTAATTTTACATTTTTTACAGTTAGCTCTGAGAAAGGAACCTCAATATCATACTTATAATTTCTCTCAAACATAATTCCATCTACTGATTCTTGAACAGTTTTTTCAAAATGTTCAATAAATGCATTTAGTTTAGATTTTTCAATTTTTATACCAGCTGCAAATTTGTGACCACCAAATTGATAAAGGAATTTCTCACACTTAGTCAATGCGCCATAGACATCAAAACCTGAAACAGATCTGACAGATCCTGTAAGTAAATTTTCATCAAAGTCAGTAATTATGATAGTAGGTTTATATGATTTTTCAATTAATCGTGAGGCAACAATTCCTAATACACCTGTGCTAAAGTTCTGACCATATATAATATTAGAGTACTTTGTATTATCAATTTTTTTGATAACGTTTTCATATACTTTTTTTTCTATAGATCTTCTTTTTAAATTTAAATATTCTACTTCGTTTGATAATGAATTAGCCTTATTTGCGTCTTCCTCCGTAAGAAGGTCAACGATTATTTTTCCATTTTTCATTCTTCCTGCAGCATTAATTCTTGGTCCTATGTTAAATGATATTTTTGATTCATCTACTTTATTAATTGATTTCAAAAAATTTCTCAGTCCTAGCCTGGGATTATTGTTTATTTCATTTAATCCATGAAATACCATGACTCTGTTTTCATCAATTAACGGCATCATATCAGAAATAGTAGCTAATGCAACAAAATCTAGAAGACTTCGAATATTTAATTTATTAGCTGATTTTATATTGTGAGCTGTAATTAATTTATAAGCAATACCACAACCACAAAGATCTTTAAATGGATATCGGCAGTCTAGTTGTTTGGGATTTAGTACAGAGTGGGCTTTGGGAAGATCAACGTCAGGTAAATGATGATCGCAAACAATTACGTCAATTCCTTTTGAATTTGCATATTTAACTTCATTAACTGCCTTAATTCCACAATCTACAGTAATAATTAATTTAACACTATTCTCATCAGCATAATCAATCGACTCTAAAGATACTCCATAACCTTCTTTATATCGATCAGGAATATAATAAAGTACGTCAAATTCCCTTTTTTTAAAATAGGCATACAACATAGATGTTGAGGTCGTACCATCAACATCATAATCTCCTATAATCAATATTTTTTCTTTTTTTCCTTTATTAACTCTATCAACGGCTTTCTCCATATCCTTCATTAAATATGGATCATGAAGAGAATCTAGTTTAGGTCTAAAAAAGTTTTTAGCTTTATCTAAAGAATTAATATCACGCTGAATTAATAAAGAGCAAATAAAGTTAGGAATTTTTAAGTCCGCTTGAAGAGAATTAACTTTTCTAATTGAAGGTTGATCACTTTTAGTCCAATTTTTCATTCAACTTTATCAATACAGATTACAAATTCTCCTTTGATTACTCTATTAGTAAATTCTTGAATTGCTTCTTCCAGTGTTCCTCTAAATACTTCCTCATATATTTTAGATATTTCTCTAACAACAGCAATTTTTCTATCCAAACCAATTACATCTTTTAGATCATTAAGTGTTTTAATTATTCTAAAGGGTGACTCATATAAAATAGTTGTTTTAGTATTTTGTGAAATTTCAGATAGTTTTGACTTTCTACCTTTTTTTCTAGGCAAGAATCCTTCAAAAACAAAACTATCACAAGGTAATCCACTCATAACTAATGCAGGAATAAATGCTGTGGGACCAGGTAAACAGGTGATTAATATTTTATTTTTAATTGCTTCTCGAATTAACAAAAAACCAGGGTCAGATATACATGGTGTTCCAGCATCTGTAATTAAGGAGACCTTATTACCACTAATTATCATTTGGATATATTTGTTGACTTTATTATGTTCATTATTAATATGGTAACTATTGGCTTTAGTTGAAATATTATAGTGGTTTAATAGTTTTTTTGCATGCCTTGTATCTTCTGCCAATATTATATCTGAATTTTTGAGTGTCTCTATTGCTCTTAAAGTAATATCTTCCATGTTACCAATAGGTGTTGGTACAATATATAATTGAGGATCATTTATCATCGCCACTCTCTGGTATTTCAGTCACTAAATCTTTTATAGAATCAATTAATGGAATTATTTCACTTTCATTGTTAGTCAGTTCGTCATTTTTTTCTGATGATAAATCAAGTTGCCTTAATGTCTCTTTCAGTTTCTTTGAATAAAATACCCAATCAGAATTTCGTTTACTTTTAGATAGGTATTTATATATAACAGCTAATTCGAATATTTCTTTAGCATCGTTATAAGTCTCCTCCCAATCTAATACCTTTGATTTATTGATTTTTGTAGCAATCTCTTTTATTTTATTTTCTATCTTTTTAAACACTTCTTTAAATTATAAAAATGAATTACTTTTTGATAAATTTGATAAATTTTTCAATTTAAATTACAAAATGTTTTTAGAAAACCCAGCATACAATAATGAACAATTTGGTTGGATTGAGGTAATATGTGGATCAATGTTTTCTGGTAAAACCGAAGAGTTGATAAGAAGGGTTAGAAGAGCTAAAATCGCTAATCAAAAAGTTAAAATTTTTAAACCTATTATTGACTCAAGAAGTAAGAACTATATTGAATCACATGATGAAAATAAACTTAAGTCAATTGAAGTGAAGTCATCTTCAGACATTTTAAATTATTTGAAAAATTGTGATGTAGTAGCTATTGATGAAGCTCAGTTTTTTGATAGCGAAATAATTAATGTATGTAATAGTATAGCTAATAACGGTATTAGAGTAATTGTTGCAGGATTAGATATGGACTACCTTGGTAACCCATTTGGACCAATGCCAAACCTTATGGCAATCTCTGAGTATGTCACTAAAGTTCATGCAGTATGTAAAAAGTCTGGAAATGTTGCGAACTATAGTTACAGAAAAAATAAAAAAAAGGATATTGTAGTAATTGGAGAGAAAGATAAATATGAACCTTTAAGTAGGTCCGTTTTTTTTAAAAAAATGAAAAAAAATAAAAAAAAATGAAAATAGCAGTAATAGGATCAACCGGGGTTGTAGGAAAAGTTATGCTTTACCTTCTTGAGAGTAGGAACTTCCCATTAACTAATTTAATCCCTGTAGCATCTCAGAATTCAGTTGGGAAAAAAATTATATTTAAGAATAAAGAATATGATATTGTTTCAATTAATGATGCTGTAGAAATGAAACCAGATATAGCACTATTTTCTGCAGGTGGTTCAACATCCTTAGAATGGGCACCCAAATTTGCTGAAGTAGGAACAAGAGTTATTGATAATTCCTCAGCATGGAGAATGGATTCATCAAAAAAATTGGTTGTTAGTGAAGTAAATTCTGAAGTTCTTACAAATGATGACTATATAATCGCTAATCCTAATTGCTCTACAATGCAAATGCTTGTTGTGCTTGCTCCTCTTCATGAAAAGTTTAAGATTAAACGTCTTGTTATTTCTACTTATCAATCAGTATCTGGTACAGGTAAAACTGCAATAGATCAATTAAATAGTGAAAGAAACAATTTAAGCTGTGAAAAGGTTTATCCATATTCAATTGATCAGAATCTTTTACCGCATTGTGATGTTTTTGAAAAAGATGGTTACACTAAAGAGGAGAATAAACTAATTAATGAGACTAGAAAAATCTTAAATGATTATAGTATTCAAATTACATCAACAGCAGTCAGAGTTCCAATAGAGATTTGTCACGGTGAGACAGTTAATATTGAATTTAAAGATAAATTTGAACTTAAAGAAGTATATAGTATTTTAAGAAGTACTCCTGGATTAATAGTTGAAGATGAGCCTCAGGACAACTTGTATCCAATGCCTCTCAACGCTGCAAATAAAGATGAGGTTTTTGTTGGTAGAATAAGGAGAGATTTTAGTATAGAGAATGGATTAAATCTATGGATTGTTGCCGACAATTTGAGAAAAGGTGCTGCTACAAATACTATTCAAATTGCAGAAAAATTAATTGAAATGGGATTAGTAAGAAGCTAGACTTTAGCTGATTCCATAAATCTTATAGTATAGTTTCCTGAAATAAAGTCTGGATGCTCCATCATTTTTTTATGAAATGGAATAGTAGTCTTAACTCCTTCAATAACAAATTCATCAAGGGCTCTTTTCATTTTATTAATGGCTTCTTCTCTTGTTTGTGCGGTGGTTATAAGTTTAGCAATCATTGAATCATAATGAGGGGGTATTACATAGCCACTGTATACATGGGTGTCAATTCTCACTCCATGTCCACCAGGAAAATGCAGGGTAAGGATCTTTCCTGGATTAGGCATAAAATCATTTTCAGAGTCTTCTGCGTTAATTCTACATTCTATTGAACATAGTTTTGGAAAATAATTTTTACCAGAAATAGATTCCCCAGCTGCAACTTTTATTTGTTCTCTTATTAGGTCATAATCAATAACTTGTTCAGTAATTGGATGTTCTACTTGAATTCTAGTATTCATCTCCATGAAATAAAAGTTCTTGTGCTTATCAACAAGGAACTCAACAGTTCCAGCACCTTCATATTTTATATATTCAGCTGCTTTTACAGCTGCTTCACCCATTGCTTTTCTCAATGGTTTAGTCATAAAAGGGGAAGGTGTCTCCTCAATTAGTTTCTGATGTCTTCTTTGAATTGAACAGTCTCTTTCTGAAAGATGACAGGCTTTCCCGTTTGAATCAGCCATAATCTGAATTTCAATATGTCTTGGGTCTTCTATAAATTTTTCTAAATACATTGCATCATTGTCAAAAGCTGATTTCGATTCTTGTCTAGCAACTTCCCAGGCTTTTATTAAATCATTTGGACTATTTGCCATCCTCATACCTTTTCCTCCTCCTCCTGCAGTTGCTTTTAACATTACGGGATAACCTATCTCAAGAGCAATATTTTGGGCATCCTCAAGAGTTGGAACTATACCATCCGACCCTGGGATAACTGGTACTCCCGCTTTTTGCATTGTTTTCTTAGCTGTTGATTTATCTCCCATTGCCTCTATCATCCTGGGAGAAGCACCTATAAATTTTATTTTATGCTCTTCACAAATTTTTGAAAAATTGCTATTCTCCGATAAGAAACCATATCCTGGGTGAATTGCATCCGCATTTGTTATTTCTGCAGCTGCAATTATATTTGCAGGTTTTAAATATGACTCGTTGCTAGCAGCAGGTCCAATACAAACTGCTTCATCGGCAAACCGAACATGTAAGCTCTCTTCATCGGCTTTAGAATAGACAGCTACAGTGTTAATACCCATTTCTTTACATGTCCTAATAACACGCATAGCAATTTCTCCTCTATTAGCAATTAATATTTTTTTAAACATTTTATGATGGATCGATGACAAATAGAGGTTGGTCAAACTCAACAGGGCTTTGATCGTCTGCAAGAATCTTTATAATTTTTCCAGATACCTCAGATTCAATCTCATTAAACAATTTCATTGCTTCAATAACACAAAGCACATCACCTTCCCCTATTGTTTGTCCAACCTCAACAAATGCAGGCTTATCTGGTGATGGTTTTCTATAAAACGTTCCAATAATCGGTGATTTAATAATTATATTTTTATCGTTTTCTTCAACATGAATCTCTGAATTTTCTTCAATATTAGGTACTGAAGAAGCTTCTGTAATAGTTTTAGTAGGTTGAGGGGAAAAAGAAGCAGGTATATCCTCAACTATAATATTTTGTTTTGAATCAGGTTTTGTTCTTATAGTTATTTTAAAATTCTCTCTCTCAATTTTTACTTCTTCTACTCCAGACTTTTGAACGAATTTTATTAGATTTTGTATTTCTTTTATATCCATATAGTATAATTTAATTATATGCCCAAGTTAAATATGCGGCTCCCCAAGTAAGACCAGCACCAAATGCAGCAATTATTAATTTATCTCCTTCTTTAAAGTTATCCTCATAATCATACATTAATAAAGGTATGGTAGCAGCAGTGGTGTTTCCATATTGTTCAATATTCATAAGGACCTTTTTTTTGTCTAAATTAATCTTTTCTGCGGTAGCATCAATAATTCTTTTGTTTGCTTGATGAGGAAGAAGATATTTTATATCATCAGATTTTAGTTTATTTCTAATCATAATCTGCTCTGTGGCGTTTGCCATTTCAGATACAGCATACTTAAATACAGTTTTTCCATCTTGAGTTATAAAATGCCATTTATTATTTAAAGTTTCTGATGATACTGGAAAAAGAGATCCTCCAGATTTTACTTTAAGCCACTCTGCACCAATTCCATCAGATCTCAGATATTCATCTTCCCAACCATATCCATTTGTACTTGGTTCAACTAGAACAGCACCTGCTCCATCACCAAATAATATACTAGTTGATCTATCTGTATAATCTACGATAGAGGACATCATATCTGCACCAATTAAAAGAATTTTCTTATATCTACCTGATTCAATGAAAGAAGATGCTGAAGACATTCCAAAAAGAAATCCTGAACATGCAGCGCTTATATCATATGCGTATGCATTTATTGCATTTATTGCAGAAGCAACTGAAGGAGCTGTAGAAGCACAATGAAAATCAGGTGTGATTGTTGCAACAATCACTAAATCAATTGTTGTAGGGTCTATTTTTTTTCTAGCTATGAGATTATTAGCTGCGTTGACTGCTAAATATGAAGTTCCTTTCCCTTTTTCTTTTAAAACTCTCCTTTTTTTAATCCCAGTTCGCGCTCTGATCCATTCATCACTGGTATCAACCATCGCTTCTAAATCTTTATTTGAAATAGAGTCCTCTGGCAAATAACCTCCAACTGCAGTTATAGAGGCCTTTATATGTTTTTTATTGTTAGACGTCATACTAACACCAACTATATTTTTAACAATTCAAGTTGTTATTCAAGGTAAGAATTATTCTGATGCTAATGAATCAACTAAAACTTTTCCTCTGTAGTATAGTTTTCCTTCAAACCAATGTGCTCTATGGTACAAGTGGGACTCACCAGTAGCATTACATATTGAGATTTGCTGGCTTGCAGCTTTAATATGTGTTCTTCGCTTATCTCTTCTAGTCTTAGATATTTTACGTTTTGGATGTGCCATTTATAATAAATCTTTTAGTTTGTCCCATCTGGGGTCAGTTTTTTCTTTAAAGTTTCTTTTAGGTTTTAACTCTTCAAGTTTTTGAATTATTTCAGATTTTAAAGATCCATTTTCTATCCCTGGGTGAACTTTTTTCTGCGGAATAGCAAGGATAATACTCTCATATATAATATGTGATACATCAATACTATTTGACCCGGTTGGTAAAAAGATAACCTTATCATCCGATGATATTGTATCATCCTTAAACTTAATAACAACATTATATCCAGTTTCTAACCCCAATGAGAACATTTCCATTGAAAGATCACATTGAACTTCAACATTTCCATAAAATTTAAATTTTAAGTTTAGTAAAGTTTGTTTTTTTTCTAACTCTAGAATGGTTTTGATATTTGCATCAGCAAAATCATAATAATCAAAATTTTTAAAGAACTTATTCCCTATTTCAAAGTCAAACAAATGGATGCCTTCTTTTAGTCCTGAAAATTTAACTAAATATGGTGAAAGCGATTTCATCACTTAACTATTGAGCGGCAAATTTATAAAAATTTATCTATTTAATGTCAAACTAAGTTATTTCTTGATTTAAACAACTCAATACCTAACTTTATTGCGTTTGTAAATGAGGTATGATCAGCTATACCTTTTCCCGCAATATCAAAGCCTGTACCGTGATCCGGTGAAGTTCTTATAAATGATAATCCCGCACTAAAGTTTACTCCTTTACCAAAAGAAATAGTTTTAAATGGTATTAGTCCTTGATCGTGATATGCGGCAATAGTAGCATCATATTTTTTATAATTTTCATTAGTAAAAAATGTATCTGCTGAAAATGGCCCATAAACAGTACTTGTATTTCCATTAAAACTATTAATTACTGGTTTAATAATTAACTCGTCTTCATTTCCTATTAAACCATTATCACCGGCATGAGGATTAATTGCCAACACTGCAATTTTTGGTTTATTTATTTTAAAATCATTTACTAGACATTTTTCTAGTACTTTAATTTTTTTCTCAACAATATCCTTATTTATAAAGTCTAATACATTTTTTAATGGTATATGGTCTGTTAATAATGCAATCCTAAGTTCTCCTGATATCATTAACATTAGAGGGTCAGCATTAAAATAATCCTTTAAGAAGTCGGTATGGCCAGAATATTTAAATGTCGTAGAATAAGATAACTGCTTATTTATAGGTGCAGTCACCAGAATATCAATCTTATGTTCTTTTATATCTTCTACAGCTTTCTTAAGAGACAGGGTTCCAAGAGCTGATAATTCTTTATTGGATTCTCCAAAATTAAATTGAGAATTAAAGAATACCTCTTTTATGTTTATCTGATTATCCTGCGCATCTTCTTCAGTATTAATCTTTTTTAAAGGAGGAGTTTCAATTTGAAAATGTTGTTTTTGTTTTTCAATTAAACCCGTTGAAGCATAGATTATAAAATTACATTCTTGAAATAGGATAAAATTAGATAGTGATTTTAAGATTATTTCAATCCCAATACCATTTGGATCACCAATAGTTATCCCTACATTTATTTTCCTTGATTTTATCACTCTTTAATTAATTGCTAATTTTACATAAGGAAAACAAAGATAATAATGTTCACTGGGATAATTGAATGTATGGCTACCGTAGTTAAGGTAGAAAAGAACAAAGGGAATTTAGATATTTCCCTTAAGTCAGGAATTACTCATGAACTTAAGATTGATCAAAGCTTATGTCACAACGGTGTCTGTTTAACAGTTGTTGATATAGATAATGATGTATATACAGTAAATGTAATTTCTGAGAGTATTGAAAGGTCAAATTTTGGTGAGATTATTCCAGGCGATAATGTTAACATAGAGAGATCAATGTCAGTTAATTCAAGATTTGATGGACATATAGTTCAGGGACATGTTGATGAGGTAGCAGTTTGTACTGAGGTCAGTGAAACGAATGGAAGTTGGAAATATATGTTCCGACACTCAAAAAATAATATGACTGTTGAGAAAGGTTCTATAACTATAAATGGGGTTAGTCTAACAGTTGTTGATTCTACCGAAAATTCTTTTTCAGTTGCAATAATACCTTATACTTATAATAATACTAACTTTAAACAAATTAATGTTGGGACCAAGGTTAATCTTGAGTTTGACATAATAGGTAAGTATATTTCCAAAATGATAAATAAATAGAGTAATGAATAATATTCCTCATTTAAACTTAAATGATTTTTTATCTGGTGATTCAAAGACTAAGAATGAGTTTATTGAGCAGATTGGCAAGGGATTTAGTGAAATAGGCTTTATTGCAATTAAAGGTCATCTTTTAGATGATAAAACTAAAGATGAATTATACACTGAAGTTAAAAGCTTCTTTAATCTGTCTGATGAAGTGAAATCAAACTATATTATTAAGGGTCTTGCTAGTCAAAGAGGATTTACTCCATTTGGAAAAGAAAGTGCTAAAGGCAAAAATATAGGAGATCTTAAAGAGTTTTGGCACTTTGGTCAATATGTCAAAGACGAGCCAAAATTAAAAGAGGAGTACCCTGATAACGTTATTGTTAGTGAGCTAAAAAATTTTAATGCTGCAGGGCAAAAAACTTATGAGCTGTTAGAAGAGACCGGAAAGCATATTCTTAGAGCTATTGCTTGCTATCTTAACCTAGAAGAGACATACTTTGACAAACACATATTCAATGGAAATTCAATCCTAAGAGCAATTCATTATCCTCCAATTACTGAAGAACCTAAAAATGCTGAAAGAGCAGCAGCTCATGGGGATATAAATCTAATAACACTCCTTATGGGTGCTCAAGGAAAAGGGTTGCAGGTGTTAAATAATTCTGGAGAATGGATTGATGCTGTAGCAGGAGAAGATGAAATTATAGTTAACATTGGTGATATGCTTTCAAGACATACTAACAATAAATTAAAGTCTACAATTCACAGGGTGGTTAATCCCCCAAGAGATCTTTGGAATAGCTCTAGATATTCAATACCCTTCTTCTTACATCCAAGGCAAGAAATGTCATTAAATTGCCTGGATTCATGTATAGACACTGATAATCCAAAAGGATATGAAGATATTACAGCAGGAGAATTCTTACACGAAAGACTTATTGACTTAGGATTAATTAAGGGTTAGTCTTCAAGTTCTTTGTATATAGCTCTAGATAATTTTGCAAGAAAGGGTTCAGCAATATCATCGTACTCATACAAATTGTCATTTATTACCTTGTTTTTATTTGTATAAATAGTAGATGTAAGAATAAATTCAACATTATTCTGATAATTTTTTATTAAGCCATTGTCTATTGAAGTTCCATAGGCTTGGCCAATTTTATTATAGACCCTAATTTGTTCGTTTGATACACTTTGCTCATCTCCATGAATAAAAAATTTATTATAGGTTTCAAAAAATTTTTCATCTCCGATAAACTTTTCACCTATATCCTCATAAGTAAACCTACTCATCCAATATCTTATAAAATCATAATCCTCAACATTTAAATTAAAAGTATTAGCCTTATCAAAAATCTCAGGATAAAAAATGTATTTAATTAGATTGTGCATGTCAGTTATTGAAAATCTGTTTTTTTCAGAAAAGTTCAATGATTCATCTAATATTTCTCCATTAAAATATCTCCTTTCACCCTTGTCTAGTCCATTAATCTTATCATCAGCTTTAATGATTTTTTGATTATCATTTATGGAAGAAATAATATTATTATCAAGATCTGATATTTGCCACGTGGAATTAACATAAGGGTCAGGATTAAACTTATGATTTAAATATGTTCTATCAAATCCTGCATTCTGCATTTCATCATTGAAATAATTATATCCAATAAAATCAATTAATATATTAGACGCTGAGTTATCACTAACAAGAAAAATATCTGCGATAAGATTTTGAAAAGAAGTAATGCTGTCTTGAAGTTTAAAGTTAGAATAGTTGTCTACATTATTTAGAATTATCTTAGACTTTAGTGTTATATCAGATCCTTTAGATCTTAATTCATTAATTTTCTTTAATGTCAAAACAACAATTGGCAGCTTGATTGTACTTGCTGGATAAAAATATTGATTTTCATCATGCTGATATTGATAATTTTGAAAATCAATCTTCGTATTATCATGATTGACTTTTGTTAACATAACCTGTATCTCATAATCCTCTTTATCCTTAATAATCTCCTTCAAATATGGATCTGATTTAAGAACTAATTCAATTGGATTTGAATTACATGATAAAATTGAAGAACATACAGCTAATAATAATATTCTTTTCATAAGTAGCAAAAATAAAAAAACCCCTCAAAAGAGGGGTTTTTATTAAAATTTGTTAAAGTTTTATTGATTTGGTCTAACTGATACAGCTCTCCACAGAGCAACACTATTTAAATGTGCTCTCATGTTGACAACTGACTGCATTTGCTTTGGCATTTTTACAGTTTGCTCTCTTGTTTTCATCATAGTCTGCCATGAATCGTAAAAATCAACTGTCATGTAATTATTATAGACATTATCACCTAATTCGTCAAGTCTTTTTAAAAGGCCCCATCCTAATCTGTCTCCAAGACTTCCTGAATTCAGACTATTCTCCGCTTTTTCATATTCATAACCATCTGCTATATCTGTTTTCATGAAATTTAGAACAGCAACTTGAGGAACTTCAGGTGTTTCTCCTTGATTACCGGCAAAGTTTAAGCCTTTATTTACATAGACATGATCATATAAAATTGTTCTAGCTCTCTGATTTTTTTCTTGAAAAATCTCAACGTCCATTTCGCTATAATCCGGTCTAATTTTCATAACACCGGCGTTAGCATTTAAACTGTCTGGACTTTTGGCAACAGTTACTATAACCATATTCCATTGATCTTCTTCAACTGTTCCAGGCCTCCACCAAACATCCCATCCAGTAATTGTTCCTTCATCGGCTCTCATTTGAGCTAATTCTTTCCACTTCTCATTGATAATAGTACCGTAGTCCTCTCCTGGAGTTGTCTTGACAAAAGTCATATTTACATAATCTCCATTTCCTTGAGCAGTTAAATTGCCAACTGCAAAAAAGGCTAATAATAAAAATAGTTTTCTCATATTGATTGTTTTAAGTTAATTTGATTTATCTAAATTTAGATAAAAAATTAATTACTTGTACATAATAACTAGTCATGAAAAGAAGATCATTAATTAAAACTATTACTGCGGCTGCTATTGGATCACCTTTTTTAGGTCATTCAAAAATTAATAGAATACCAAACAAAAAATTTATTAAGACAAAGCAAAATCCTGTAGCAACATCAACTTATTCCTTTTGGCAATTTAATGGAAGTGAAACACCTATTGAATACTGTATTGAAAAAACTGCTGAATTTGGTTTTGATGGAGTAGAACTTTTATTGATCCAAATGGAATCAGAAAAAAATAGTTATTTACAAAAAATTAAAAAAAGAGCTTTTGATGCAGGTTTAGATATAATGGGCCTATCCACTCATCAAAGTTTTGTTAGTCCAGATAAATCAAAAAGACAACAAAACATTGAGTTGACAAAACATCAGATCGAAATAGCTCATTCTCTTGGAATTCCCACAATAAGAATAAATACTGGAAGGTGGGGAACAACTAAAGCACGTGGAAATAAATCTGAATTTGATGTATTAATGGATAATAAAGGTGTTGAACCAGTTATAGATGGTTATACAGAAGAGGATGGCTTTAAGTGGGTTATTGATTCTATTGCAGAGTGTATCCCTACTGCTGAAAAGAATGGAGTAGTTTTAGGTCTTGAAAATCATTGGGGATTAGGTCTAACATCAAAAGGAGTTTTGAGAATTGTCAACGCAATAAACTCTCCTTGGTTAAGTGTGACATTAGACACAGGTAATTTTTTTGAAAATAGAGAAGAGCAAATAAAAGATTTAGCACCACATACGTGTCTAATTCAAGCGAAAACCTATTTTGGAGGAGCAAAGTGGCCTGCTTTTGACGAAATAGATATTGATTATCCTGCGATAGGTAAATTAATGAGAGAAAATAATTACAGGGGGTACATATCATTGGAATTTGAAGGAAACGAAGATGCAAATACTGCAATTCCCAAAAGCTTAAAAATTCTAAGAGATTCTTTTTATTACAAGCTTAGCTAATATTTTTTTACATTTGAATAAACCCTAGTAAATGGAAGAAACTCTAATTGAGATTTATGTAGTACCTTTTATGAGTCAAGAATGGATTGCATGGACATTGTTCTCTATTGTCTTTATTTCCACTCCATTAATTTTAGCAAGATTTTTAAATAAAAGTCAAAAAAGAATGGTTACCTATATTATGGGTATTCTTTTAATTATTGATTTTTTTGCTGAAAATATTGGATATATAGCAAATGACGTATGGAGTATCGAGTATAATCTTCCGCTACAATTATGTGGAATATCTTCGCTTATTTGCTGTTTCTTACCATTCATAAAGAATAAACAAAAATTATTTCAATTTGTATTTTATACAGGGATTATTGGAGGTTTTATGGCTATTTTAACTCCTCAAATGAACTATTTTGATGGAACTATACGTTATTACCTAAACTATTATGTATCACATAGCTTAATAATAGTAATGCCAATATTTATGTTCCTACATTTAGATTTAAAACTGCCAAGATTATCGTGGTTTAGACTATGGATTAATTTGAACATTTTAATGGCAATAATTATGCCAATAAACTTTTTAATTGGTTCCAATTATATGTATGTAAATGAGCCACCTCAGGTTGATAATCCTTTAGTGATAGGCGATTGGCCCTACTATATTTTTCTTTGGGAAATCTTTATATTAATTATAGCATATATGGTCTATTCAATTAGTAGAAGAAAGCTAACTCTTTGAATCTGTGAAAATAATTTTAACCCTATTTCTTACACTTTCTTATATACCTTCAGAACAGTGCTCCACATTTTATCTTATAAGACATGCAGAGAAAGTGAGAACAGATAAATCCGATAAAGATCCAAAACTAAATGAATATGGTATGTTGAGAGCTATAAAATGGCAAGAATATTTTTCTGATAAGAACATTTCAAAAATATATTCTACTAACTACAAAAGAACCCTAGAAACTGTAAAGCCTATTCAAGAATCTAGCGATATAATACCAATTATTTATTCACCCTCTGATATTGACTATAAAAATTTCATTATGTCAAACAAGATTGAAGTTGTTTTAATTGTTGGACACAGTAATACAATTCCTGATTTTGTAAATGGGTTAATAAGTGAAAATGTCTATTCTCAAATTGATGATTTGAATAACTCAAACTTATACGTCGTAAATATATGTGAGTCTGGTACATCACATAAATTACTTAAGATAGATTAATGAATACTCCAATTGATGTTTTTAGTGAATGGGCCCAGAATGGAAAGGATGAAGGAATGGAAAGGCATCATTATCAATCAGTAATGAATATGATCAATTTTGCATCTAGCAAATTGTCAAAGTATTCTTTTATAGATGCAGGATGTGGAAATGGATGGGTTATTAGGAAAGTTACTAAAGATCCAAAATGTTCAAAAGCAATCGGTGTTGACGGCTCAAAAAATATGATTGACAAAGCAAAAAGACTTGATGTCAAAAATAAATACTATTGTGAGGATTTATTAACGTGGATTCCAAATGAAAAAGCTGACATAATTCATTCTATGGAAGTCTTTTATTATTTTGAAAACCCAGGCAACCTTATTAAACATATTAATAATAATTGGATAAAAATTGGAGGTAGATTAATAATGGGAATAGATTTTTATATGGAAAACAAAACCTCTCATTCTTGGCAGAAAGAATGTGGTATTTCAATTATGAAGTTGTATTCAGAAATTGAATGGAAAAATTTTTTTAAAAATGCTGGATTAACCAAGGTCGAATCTTGGCGCCACGGAGAAAGTAAAGATTGGGGTGGTACTTTAATCGTTACTGGTGTTCATTAACTTGACTAACAAAGAGTTTAATCTGTTCATTTAAATCAACATTTAGTTTATTGTCGACTATGCCAAGTTCTTCAGAAAAATTTTCGTTAAAATTCGGTAATCGAAAACTGGGTATATCCCATTCACTTTCCTGAGAAAATCTCGCTAAGGCTGAATTTAATACTGATTTACCTCCTCTCGCACCTGGAGATGTTGATAGAAGTAGCATAGGTTTATTATTCCACACTACTTTTTCAATTACAGATATCCAATCATAGATATTTTTAAATGCTGCAGTGTATGATCCATTGTGTTCTGCAAATGATATAATTATTCCCTCAGAGGTCTTTATCAAATTTTTAAAATCATAGGCTTTTTTCGGAATACCAGAATCTCTTTTTCTATCATCACTGTAAATTGGCATTTCATAATCATTCAGATCAATTAAAATTGCCTCTCGAGGAGCTATTTTATTAGCTACAAAAGAGGCAAGTTTTTTATTCATAGAGTCTTTAGCAGATGATGCTCCAAAAGCTAGAATCTTACTCATTATTTTCTATTGTGAGAACCATCACAATAACCGTTTGGATCACTTGTGTTTCCACATCCACACTGAGGTCTATCGTAAGTCATAATTATAAAGTTGTTAAGTTTATGGATAATTCTATATCATCATATATTAGTTTATCTCCAAGATTTTCGAAGAAAGTTCCTGATCTAAATCTCACGTCATACTTTGATCTATCAAATACAAGATTTGCAGACCATCCCTGTTCAGAACTAATCATTTCAAAATTGACAGGATGAGTGTAACCCTTAATTGAAAGATCTGCAGAGATACTCCATTTTCCCTCTGAAATCAATTCAGAACTATTGATTGATAAAGTAGCAGTAGGATGTGTATCGACAGAGAAAAAATCATCTGATTTCAAATGACCTTCTAATCTTTCTTTACTTCCGCCTTCCATATCCTGATTGTTGATAGATGTCATATCTACAATAAACTCACCACCTACAATTACGCCGTCTAGAACCTCGAAAGTACCTGATACAAAGTTCAATGATCCATAATGTGAACTAGTTGACAGCTCTCTACCAGTCCAAATAATTTGGCTCTGACTGGTTTCAATATTATAGGTGTTATCAGAAATACTAACACCTGAAACTTCTTGCTCGTTGTTATTAGGATTTATATTGCATGATAGCAATCCCAAAAATGCTATTAAAACGATTGAATTTTTCATTTATTTTAAATTTTCGTAAAACTAGAAAAATGAATTTTGGCAAAAAACAAACATAGTGGGTTTAATTATTCTTTAACATTTAATATTTTACTTATAAATGTAAAGTAAACATTACTTTTATAATGTAAAGTAAATTTTACATATAAGAAAAATAACACAATATGTAAAGTCTACATTACTTAATTTTAATATATTTGTAAAGTTTATTTTACAAATGCTAGTTAATAGGGTAAAAGACTACAGAAAAGGGAAGGGTTTAACCCAGGAGGCGTTAGCCTCGGAAATTGGGGTAAGCCGGCAAACAATTATTTCAATCGAGAAAAACAAGTTTATTCCCGGGCTTGACGTTGCATTAAAAATTTCGGAGGCACTCGAAGTTAACATTATTAAACTTTTTTATTTTGTGTAAATGAAAGGCATAGACGTTGTTATTACATGGGTTGACGGATCTGATAAAAAGTATAAAAGAAAAATTCAGAAATATTTATCTAGTTTCGGAAGCTATAAAAAACAGTATCTAGAAGCAAATGAAATAGAATATTGTGTAAAATCTATAATTTACTATGCCTCGTTTGTGAGAAAAATTTTCATTGTCTCAGATAGCCAAACACCAAAATTTAATGGGATTGAGGATCTTTTGAGAAAAAATAAGGTAAAAATTGTCGACCATAAAGAAATTTTTAGGGGTCATGGAGAATATTTACCAACATTCAATCCAAGGTCAATTGACGCATTACTATATAGAATAGAGGGTCTTTCGGATAGGTTTGTTTATTTTAATGATGACATTTTTTTAACAAATAAGATTAAAGAGCAGGATTGGTTTGAAGATGATAAGGCTGTTTTAATTGGTCGATGGGCTAATAGCTACAATAAAAATCCAATAAAAATTTTATCAATGAAATTGAAAAACCTTCTTGGATATAGACCTAGCTTTAATGCTTCTCAATCAATGTCAGCAAATATTATTGGTTTCAAAAAACAATATTTTAAATCATATCATTCTGCAAGACCTCAAATTAAATCATCAATAGCAAATTTCTATAAAGAGAATCCGAAAATGCTGAAAAAACAAATTATGTATAAGTTTCGGAATTACAAACAATATATGCCTTATAGTCTTTGTTGGCATTTATTAATAAGAAACAATAAGGCTATTATAATAAATAAGGCAGAAGAAGTAAAAGAAATAAAAGAGATGAGAAAGCTTAATAAAATTCAAGTTAATTCAATTTTAAAAAGCATAAATGAGTCAAAGGAAATAAAATATTTAAATGTACAGGACTTAAATTATGTAAACAAAGATGTATATACAATATTTGATAATTGGATGAGAAAAAGATTAAAGATTTGAAATAACTGAGACTACTCTTTCAACTTCTTCTTTGGTGTTGTATATAGAAATTCCAAGTCTAGTTACACCACCCTTTTTTTCAAGTCCAAGTTGCTGAATAGCTTTAAGAGCATAAAAGTGACCATCCCAAGCACAAATATTACTTGAAGCAAGTTTTTTACATATCTCATTCGGAGTATAATCAGAATGTACAAAAGATACAGTAGGCGTTCTTTTAGTATTTGAAAAATCTTGCCCTATAACATTAACTTTATCTAGGGCACATAAAGAGTCGTATAAGTATTTAGCGAGAGCAAACTCGTGGACACTTATTTTTGAATATGCATCAACTAGCTTACTTCTGAGCGAATCTCCCTCTCCTAGACTAGCAATAAATTCAATTGCAGCAGACACCCCTGCACAAGCAGCATGATTCAGTGTTCCTGTTTCTATTATGAAAGGTGCAGATTGATCTTGTACAACTAAGCGGTCAGTGTCAAGACTTTCTAAAAGTCCCGGTCTTGAATATAAAAAACCTACGTGTGGTCCATAAAACTTGTAAGCAGAACATAGAAGAAAATCACAACCAAGTTCACTTACGTTAATTGCAAAATGTGGGGCATAATGGACAGCATCTAAAAGAAATAAACAATTATTCGGGAGAAATGACCTGACAGAATGAAAGTCATTTAATGTACCAAGTGCATTTGACGACATCCCCATACAGACCATGACTGTTTTCTCATTGATTTTACTTTTAAAATCCTCATAATCAAGACCGCCATTTTGTAAGAGTTTTATTTCAACTAGTTTGACCCCGGCTTTTTCAAGAACCATCCATGGACCTCTATTTGCTTCATGGTCCAGTTCAGTTATAACTACTTCGTCACCTGAATTAAATTTCTTAGATAATGCTCTTGCCAAGCTATAGTTTAATGAGGTCATGTTTTGGCCGATTGATATTGTACTAGGATTATCTGAGCCTAAAAACTCCGACATTTTATACCTTAGCTCATCCATTATACCATCCGTTTCTTTACTGGTTATAAACTCTCCATGAGTATTTGCATTTGACCTAATGTAATATTGGGAAATGGCTTCAATTACTTGTATTGGCACCTGTGTACCACCAGGACCATCTAGATATATTATCTTGTTGTTTTTAGCATCGACCCTGTCAATAGAGGGAAAAAAGTCTCTTATTTGTGAAGAATTAATCATCTGCATTAAGCGCTATTGCTCTATTTTCCAAAAAGCAATGCCACCTGCCTGTTTTCCAACATTAACAGACCCTTGAAGTGATAGTGTTTCAAGATTTATAACATCTACTTTTCCAGGCTCACCACCAACTCCCTCAAGTGAAATAAATGCATATTTATTATCAGGAGAGACAACAACACCATGTGAAACACTAGTGGTGTTTTTGATTTTTTTTAAAAATTTATTATTCTTTAGAGACCAAATTGAAACTGCACCTTCTGATTTGAGTGTAGCTAATAAAAACTTTCCATTTGGAGATATAGCTAGGTTGTATGGTCCTTCACCTGTGCTTAATGTATCAGTAATAGAAAAGGATTCTAGATCAACAACAAAGATCTGATTTGAACCATTACCTGCGATATATAATGTTTTGCCGTTTGGATGAGGTGAAACCCAAGTTGGCTTAATCTTTGAGTGGTGCATAGCATTCCTATATTTACTATTATTATCTAAGCTTAAAATCCTGTTAACGGAGAGTTCAAGCGCATCGATCTCAAACAGCTCACCAGACATCATAGCAACAGAATAATGACTTTTACCATCTGCAGAGATTCTAGATCCGTGGGGCATTATTCCTGTTTTTATTTTTGTAATTTCAACCATATACTCTGGATCAACGACTGAAACAGTGCTTGTTCTCATCAATCCGTGGAGATTAAAATTGACAGCATATATAAGACCTGTTTTAGGAGATATTTCCATTGTAGCTGGAAACAATCCTAATTCAACTTTGGATAAAGGTTCATTATTTTGAGTTGAATATTTTACTAAAGACCCATATGGGCTTCCGTGAGCTAGTGTTAAATACCAATACTTACCAGAAGGGTCAATTGTAATCCCATGTGGTCCTTCATTTTCTGTTGGCATAATTCCAACAGTAATCCTATCTGTTTCTTCAATTGTTTCACCATCAAATTTTAATACTGAAACCGTGTCATCTGATTCAGCCGCAACATATATATAATAGTTTTGAGAGAAGCAGAAATTAAAAAACAAAAATGCTAATAAAACTCTATACATGTCTAATCAATTAATCTAGGTCTATCTAAATACTCATTAATTCGTGAATTATCAGGTTTAATCGGTAAAACTTTAGATGAACCAATTCCTCCATTATGATCAGAATAAAAAACATGTCCCTTGTATAACTGAGCTCCCCATGTCATAGTAGCATTTGGTATAAAACCATTAGGATTTCCTGTATTAATGTGGCCTATTTCTCTACCTTGTCGAAATAAGTCTCCCATAAGCTCACCACTAATATCAACAATTCTTACACCACCAGAATACATTGCAACATACAATACATCATCTTCAATCCAGTAATTGTGTGACCCATGCCCTGGAAGTTCATATCTAGCAACTTCTACAGGATTATCTATATCAGAGAAATCAACAAAATGCAGAAATCCTGCAGTTTCGTTTGTGCTATAAAGATCTATACCTTGTGGAAAAATTTCATCTCCAAGTATTGTATAAAATTTACCAGTAGACTTACTTTTAAAAGGAAATGTTGCATGATGTGCTCCTGACTCATAACTATAATTTGACATAACAACAGGATTACTGGGAGACCCTCCTGCAACCCCATTTCCTACATCAATAATATAAACACCGTGTTTCCAATTAGAAGAATAAGCAATACCATCTTCAATCCAAACATCATGAATTGCTTGACCTTTTTCACCTATCTCGAACATCCCAACTTCATATGGGTTTTTTGGATCTTCGATATTAATTACATAAAATCTCTCACCATTACTAAGTGCAAAGACATGATCTTGATAGATGAACACATTATGTACTCCCCCGGTAAGATTTGTAGTATATTCTGAGATAATATTAACATCATAAGGATTAGTTGTATCAATTATAACAATACCATTTCTTCTACTTGAAGCTCCTTCTCTACTTATAACTGAAATTCTTCCATCCTCAGAAACTTTGACATCATTCACAGTTCTTGCGTCAACTTGAATACTATCAATTTTACGAATTTGGGCTGGATCAGTGACATCCCAAAAATAAGTTGTTCCATCTGCGCCCCAAGTTCCTGAGACAGCATAATCTCTTTTATCAACACCTTCAAAGACCCAGAAATCCGATGTATGTCTCTCCTGAACAAGGCCGGTTCCAACATTAATTACTTCTCTTTGTATTCCTCTATCATATATTACTACAGGTATTGAGGTTGATCTTTGACCTGCTGTAGCTGTAATTAAATAATTACCTGCTGTTTCTGCAACAAACTTTCCGTCGTCTCTAATCATAGCAGCCGCAGTATTACTCTTATCAAATGACTCTCCTGAATATGAGTATAAAATTGGCAAGTCAGAGATAAGTTGATTTTTATCATCATATGCCATAGTTCTAAAAGTAATTACATCTCCTGTCCTTGCAGTATTCATGTTTGAAGAAAGGACAAGATTGTTTATAGGGTTTTTAACGATGTTTAAATCAATTGACGTCTCTACAGCATCAAGGCTAAATGTTAAGGTTACTTTTCCAGATTTAACAGCTTTAATATTATTTAGAGCATCTACTTGAATGTTATCATTACTTGGTTTGATTTTTATATTTGCATTGTATCTGGTAAATCCAAAGTTATCTGTTATTTCATATGAAGGCTGAACATAGCTTCCAACGAAAACTTGATCAGAATCTAGTTTAACAGAAAGATCTTTTGCTTTAGCATAACTTACCTTAACGTCAAAATCTCTTCCAAGCCAACCATCTACAAGACCTAAGCATAGAGCAATAACTTTATGATTTCCTGGCTCTTCACCTTTAATAGTTCCTCTTCGTCTACTGACACTGATACCATCATCACTATTAAGAGCTCCGTTCTTGTTGTAATAGACAATTTGAGGGCAGGAAACAGGTTTCCCATCTTGATCAACCGCATAAGTAGATGGCTCAAATACTTCGCCCACTTCAATCTCTAAGTTTTCAAGATTTGACTTAACATAATACTCTTGAGATTTGGCGCTTGTTATTACAAACAAAAAACTTAATAGTAATAAATAAGGAAGTTTACTTTTCATAATTATAATATTTGAGGGATAAATATAAAAATTTAAAAAAGATCTGCATTCATCACTTTAGTCCATGCATTTGAAAAATCTATTATAAACTTCTCTTTATTATCATCTTGTGCATAAAGCTCTGCATATGATCTTAAAATAGAGTTTGAACCAAAAACAAGATCAACTGAAGAGGCATGCCATTTAACATCACCTGAACTTCTATCAATTAACTCATAATTATTCTCACCAATAATTGTCCATTTATTATTCATATCAGTCAAGTTGACAAAAAAGTCATTAGATAATACCCCACGCCTGTCTGTAAAAACTCCTGCATTGTTATCAATATGGTTAGCGCCAAGAACTCTCATACCTCCAATTAGAACTGTCATTTCATGAGCAGTTAAACCTAATAACTGAGCTTGATCTACCATTAACTCCTCAGGACTAGACTTTGAAGTTCCACTATTCCAGTTTCTAAATGCATCCGCGGCTGGCTCAAGATTTGAAAATGAATCAACATCTGTCATCTCTTGTTTGGCATCACCTCTACCTTTATTAAAAGGTACGGCTATTTTATGACCTGCAGCAGCGGCAGCCTCCTCTATAGCAAGATTACCAGCCATAACAATAGTATCAGCCAGACTTGCACCCGTATCGGAAGCAATAGTTTTTAAAACTGAAATAGTTTTAGAAAGCCTCTCTGGCTCATTCGCCTCCCAATCTTTTTGAGGTGACAATGATATCCTCGCTCCGTTGGCTCCCCCTCTTAGATCGGAGTTTCTAAAAGTTTTTGCACTATCCCACGCAATGGAAACTCTATCTTCAATTGATAATCCAGAATTAGAAATTCTGGTTTTTAGGTCGTCTTCGTTATAATTTGTATTCCCTGGTGGGACTGGGTCTTGCCAAATTAGATCTTCATTAGGAGAATTTGGACCAATGTATCTTGTTTTTGGACCCATATCTCTATGTGTAAGCTTAAACCAAGCTCTTGCAAATGTATCTGAAAAATACTCTTGATCATCTTTAAACTTTAAACATATTTCATTATAAATAGGATCCATTTTCATAGCCATGTCCGCATCAGTCATTATTGGATTATTTCTAACAGATGGGTTGTTAGAATCAATTGGCTTATTTTCCTCAAGAATGTCAACTGGTTCCCACTGCCATGCACCAGCAGGACTTTTTTTTAACTCCCAGTCATGATTGTAAAGCATTTCAAAGTAGCCATTATCCCATGTTGTAGGGTTAGTTGTCCATGCGCCTTCTAATCCACTTGTTACTGCACCTTTTTCAGCAAGAGTAGGATTTATCCATCCAAAACCTTGATCCTCTATGTTAGCTCCCTCGGGCTCTCTTCCCAATTTGGAAGCATCACCATTACCGTGTGCTTTTCCTACAGTATGTCCACCAGCAGTTAAAGCTGCAGTCTCTTCATCATTCATTGCCATTCTCGCAAAAGTTTCTCTAACATGAAGCGCTGTTTTCATAGGGTCAGGTTTTCCATTTACTCCTTCTGGATTTACATAAATCAAACCCATGTGTGTAGCTCCTAATGGAGTTTCAAGAGTTGATGTATCTTCTAAATCTTCATACCTATTCTCACTTGGAGCCATAATTTCGTCTTCTGGCCCCCAATAAATATCAATTTCTGGATGCCATATATCGGGTCTTCCATATGAAAAACCATATGTTTTTAGACCCATACTTTCATAAGCAATATTTCCTGCTAGGATAAACAGATCAGCCCAGCTTATTTTGTTACCATATTTCTTTTTGATAGGCCAAAGTAATCTTCTTGCCTTATCAAGATTCCCATTGTCTGGCCAAGAGTTTAAAGGAGCAAATCTAAGATTACCTGTTCCAGCCCCTCCTCTTCCATCAGCA
>ENA-OSEY01000050-OSEY01000050.1-marine-metagenome-genome-assembly--contig:-NODE-50-length-82045-cov-5.016567_pt1 | contig 82045 bp, 83 predicted proteins | sample MGYA00248465_ERZ534230 | MGnify/ENA primary metagenome ERZ534230 (study PRJEB26409, sample SAMN06344110) | marine metagenome | isolation source: Sea water from surface | place: Atlantic Ocean:Southern... | reverse complement strand
CTTATTGTTATAGTATTAACTGGTTACTAAATAAGGAGAGAAAAGGAATGCTCGATGTAAATAACTTTGATGAAAATAAAATAGACTGGAAACCATTACCTGGACCAGATGGTAATCCAGCCGATCACATAGGATGTTCAATTTTAAATGTCGATGATGAAGCAAAAATTGTTGATGTTCTTTTTAGGTTTTCCGCAAATGAAAAAATAGTCAACCATAGACATACGGCTGTTTTTAATACCTTTGTCGTAAAAGGTGAGCACCATATATATGATTTGCAAGGTAATCTAAAAGAGGTAAGAAAACCAGGTACCTTTAAAGTAGGAAAACCAGATATAGAACCCCATACTGAAGGCGGTGGAGATGAGGATGTTTTTATTCTATTCAGCTTAAGACCTTATACGGCTGACGGCCCCATTTATGAGATCTTAGACGAGGATGGTGAAATCGCCTCAGTGATGACTTTTGAGGGATTGAAGGAAATATACGAAGCTAACGCTGCGTAATTTTTCTGTTATTTATTTCCTTTTATTGCGAAATAAGTTCCTAAAATAAGAAGGAACAATTGCTCGCTTGCAAATAGGACTTTATTTCTTTCACCAAAGAATATACCCCAATCTGAATGGGCAATTAGGAGAGCAAAAATCATAATTATGCCAATTGCCCCGCCAGATAGTCTAGTTATCAAATGACCTAATTCACTGACAGACTTTGCCAAGACTCCTCCTAGTATAATTCCTATTCCTGCCAACATTTCCCCCCAAGTTACGAGGAACGCAGTTACCTCAGGTAAGGGTATTCCTTTTGAGCCCAAATAACCCGCAAAGCCATCTGTCTTTCCATACCCGTGCAAAAAAAATGCTATTCCTAGCCCCAACCTAAGTAACCAGTCAGCAACACCACTAAGTGGTTTAGCAATCCCATCAAAGAAACCATTGAGTTTTTCCATTTTCTATCTCCGTTATATCAATTGTACTACCAGCTTCTAAAGATACTAATAATTTCACCATCATCGGCATTTGCTAGATCACTTATGGAACCCAGCTCACTAAAAAAATCATTTGGATCTATCGCCCCTTCTGGAGCAAATACACCTTTTTTTAAAATTCTTCCATCTAATAAGAGTTTTAAACCGCAGGCAAGTGGTATACCCGTAGCCTCACCCATGCTAATCAAGCCAGAGGCATTGAATGTTGCAGTGCACGAAGCTTGTTGACCCTCTCTAATTCCTGATGCGACTGCATAAAGAGGAGGAGGATCTTCAGAATGAGTAATATTTAGATTATCCCCATTTTGAGTTTCTTCTTCCTCAAGTTCTTTTCTTATAGCTGTAGAGAGGTTTTGGACAATGTTCGCTGCTTTTTCTACTGAAATAATTTTCCAATCGACAAACTTCATAATCCATCTGAGAAATACAAATCCGCTTCCGTGAGCTAGATTTATACTATTGATTATTGTATTAAAGTGGTGGGGAAAAGTAATTGCTTCTGGATGCCCAAAAATACGGGGCTCGAATTTTGTAAAGCCGGGCAAATCAACCTCAATCTTTTTGAGAGGCTTGACCATCTTTGGCTTGCCATTTTCTTGTATTCTAACTTTTCCGGTCATTTGTTGAACAGCATGTATCATGGCTGCATTTACACCTGATTGGGATGACTCTTCTTCTGCTGCAGCACCATCCATACTCCAGCCAGTATAAAGAGTTTTAACTTCATCCAATTCTTGTATTGCTGCAGCTCCCAGCATATTTGTAAGACCGGGACTCGCTCCCATGCCTAGAATGGCTGTAACAGACTTACTTGCAGCTTTGTCATGCAATTGGAGCATTTCCAAGGTTGGTTCCCAGTCGTCATTAATATCGAGATAGTGACATGAACTATCAATAGCTGACTCAAGGACCGGAGGTCCGTATTTATAAAATGGGCCAACTGTATTTATGACCACATCTACTTTCTCCATTTGCATTTTTAAAGAATCAATATTCGTCACATCCAAACCAATACCAGAAACTTTATCATTCATAGAATTTGCAAATGCTATTGCTGCATCAGTATTAATGTCAGCAACAATTACCTCTTCAACATTATCAAAATCCATACAGGTAGAGACTGCAAATCTTCCCATTCCGCCGCTTCCACCTAGAGCCAATACCTTCACAGACATTTATTCCTCTTTTTTGAATTCACTCACAAGATATTAGCAGAGTAATAAGATCTGGTCTTCGAAACTAAGAGAAATTTGTGATTTAAGAATATAAAAATATGAAGTTTATCGAATTTCTTTTTTTCTTAATCTAATTGATTTCGGTGTAACCTCTACGAGTTCATCATCCTCAATAAATTCCAAGGCCTGCTCTAAAGTATGTTCTATATGAGGAGTGAGAATTAAATTTTCATCTGATCCTGCAGCTCTAATATTTGTAAGTTGCTTTGCTTTAGTTGGATTCACTGGGAGATCATTATCTCTGGAATGCAGGCCTACAATTTGACCATTGTATATTTCTGTTCCATGTCCAACAAACATACGTCCTCTTTCCTGCAGATTGTGGAGCGAATAGGCCAATGTCTTACCAGCGATCATAGAGACAAGAACACCATTGGCTCTTTTAGCAAGCTCTCCTTCTTTTGCTTTACCGTAATGATCGAAGACACTGGTCATAATTCCTGTACCACTCGTCATGGTTAAAAAAGATGATCTAAATCCGATCATACCTCGTGAAGGTGCCAAAAATTCTAATTTAATTCTCCCTTTCCCATCTGGCTCCATATTTTGTAGATCAGCTTTTCTGATACCCATCTCTTCCATTACTGACCCTTGATGCTGTTCTTCAATATCTATAACAATTTGTTCAAATGGTTCATGAATTTCGCCATTAACTTCTTTTTGTATTACTTCAGGCTTTGAAACTCCAAGCTCATAATCTTCTCTCCTCATGTTTTCAATAAGTACCGATAGATGAAGTTCTCCTCTGCCCGACACTTTAAATTTATCGGGAGAATCACCCTGCTCAACCTTTAGGGCAACATTATGTATTAGTTCTTGCTCTAACCTTTCCTTCAGGTTCCTAGAAGATATATATTTTCCCTCTCTTCCGGCAAATGGGGAATCATTAACTTGAAACGTCATACTCACAGTTGGTTCGTCAACTGACAAAGCTTCAAGTGCTTCAATCTTGTCAGTACTACAAATTGTGTCCGATATATTGAGCTTATCGATACCTGTAATACAAACAATATCTCCAGCTTGGGCCTCGGTAACTTCGTTCCTTTCTAAACCGTTATATCCCATTACTTGCAATATTTTGCCTTTTCTTTGATCTCCTTTAGATGAAACTACTACTACTTGGTCATTTGGCCTTACTTTTCCTCTTTTTATTCTTCCTATTCCAATCACACCAACATAACTGCTGTAATCAAGTGCGCTTATTTGCATTTGTAGAGGTCCGTCGAGATCAACTGAGGGAGGATTAACTTTTTCTGTAATAAGATTAAATAAAGGAGTCATATCTTCCGCCATATCTTGATCATCTAGACCTGCAATACCGTTTAATGCTGACGCATAAACAACTGGAAAATCTAATTGTTCGTCCGTACCGCCAAGCCTATCAAACAAATCAAAAACTTGATCCAATACCCAATCAGGTCTTGCACCCGGCCTATCAACTTTATTAATCACTAGAATAGGATTTAATCCTTGATCAAATGCTTTTTGTGTCACAAATCTTGTTTGAGGCATGGGGCCATCTACAGCATCAACAAGAAGAAGGACTGAATCTACCATAGAAAGAACTCTTTCAACTTCACCACCAAAATCAGCATGTCCCGGAGTATCAACTATATTTATTCTGAAATCCCTCCAATTTATAGCTGTATTCTTTGCAAGAATAGTTATTCCTCTTTCTTTTTCTTGGTCATCCGAATCCATCACCCTCTCAGAGTCCATATTTTTTCTATCGAGCGTTCCGGATTGTTGAAGTAGTTTATCCACTAAAGTAGTTTTGCCATGATCTACATGAGCAATAATGGCTATATTTCTGAGATTTTCGATAGACATGGATATTTAAAAAGGCGCAATTATAGGCTTTTCTATCGAATGTTCTATTAATTTTTTACCATTGAATGCACCAATGGTTTAGGACAACAATTGAGCGACAATGCTGCTTCTATGGAAAGATTTTTAAAGCTGCGAAGTTTATTAAGAAAGATCTTTGCTTCTTTATTGTTTCTTTCCTCGGCGATCAGAAAATATTTAATTGCCAGAGTCGGATCCGGTTCAAGATATTTTCCATCGGAATAGATTATTGCAATATTAAAGGGTGCTTTAGAATGACCTTGTTCATTAGCTCTTTGGTACCAATAGACAGCTTTCTCCATGTCTCTATCTATTCCTCTTCCCAAAGAATAATTCACACCAGTATTATATTGAGATACTGATATACCTTGTGTTGCCAAAGATAGATCGTAAACAAAGTCTTCCTTCTCATCCACTGAAAAGATAGACGAATGATTGATAAAAAAAATGAGAAGTATCAGTCTTTTGATAAAACTCCTCATAAGATCATTTATTCCATACTTACAACAACTTTGCCCAAGACCTTCCTTTCTTCCAAGGTTTTTATAGCTTTGGCTGAATCTTCTAGAGCATAACTCTCTGTTACAAAGGGTTTGATTACACCTTTTGCATGGAGATCAAAAAGTTCCTTGAAATTTTGTGCATTCTCTTCACGATCTAGTCCGGCAAACTGACCCCAAAAAACTCCTACGATCTGGCATTCTTTCAGTAGTGTCAAATTAAGAGGCATCTTTGGAATTCCAGCTGTAAATCCAATAACTAAGTACTTTCCATGCCTAGCTATTGCTCTCAGTGCAGGTTCAGCATAGTCACCGCCAACAAGATCATAAATCATATTTACACCTCCCCCAGAAATTTCCTTGATTTCATCTGAGAACTTTTTTTGCAAATCACGATCCATATCTCTTTGATAAATAATTCCTTCATCTGCACCTTCTTTAATACATAAATCAATCTTTTCTTGAGATGAGGCCGCAGCTATAACTTTTGCCCCCATTGCCTTAGCTACATGAATAGCTGTAATCCCCAAACCGCCACCGGCTCCAAGAACTAAAACAGATTCTCCTTCTTTTAATTCACCTCTTTGTTTGAAGGCATGATATGTAGTTCCGTAGTTTAGAGGAAATCCAGCTCCAGTCTGAAAATCCATAGATTCAGGTAGTGGCATAAGCTGATGTTCAGAATAAACACCCTTCTCACGTAAACCTCCAGAGCCTATGCTCCCCAAAACTCTATCTCCAACTTTATGTAAGGTAACACCTTCACCTACTGAATCAACCACTCCAGATATTTCGCTGCCAGGACTGAATGGGAATGGGGGTTTGAACTGATACAATCCTTGAACAATTAAAACATCGGGAAAACTTATCCCCGTAGCCTTAATATCTACAACTACCTCTCCAGGTCCCGCCACAGGATCATCTATTTCCTCAACTTGATGCGACTCTATTGGTCCAAACTCTTTACATAAAAATGCTTTCATCAGATTATCCTCTTTAGATATAAAGCTGTTAACTTAACGCTAAATTTTAAAACGTCAAGAAATCTTGGACAGAAAATCTGCAAGATATATTTCAAAGTCAACTTGGGATGATTGATCTATTTTTATTGCATCACTTAGGGAATTTTTTGCTACTTCAGCAAACTTAATATCTTCATTATTAGTAATGCCATTTAAAGTTTTTTGGTGCAAAAAGGATAATTCCATCGCATATTCTTGGTGAGAGATATTCTTCTTCTGTATTTCGTTTAATAGAGAACCACTCTTTGACAAATTTGGATTATCCACTATCTCTTTTTTTCCATTCATAGCATTTTGCCAAGAGTTATCGCCACCTTTTTCTACCTCTTCGTCCATGAATACAGCAATCCTTTTCATACCTTCAATAATATTGATTGCTTGATCTTTAAGATAAACTTGCCCATCTTGCGTTTCAATCTTTGTGTCAAGATTTCTGCCTTCGTTGACCACCTTTTTATGAGTTTTGAAGAGCTCTTTAGACTCTTTATTAGTAATCTCAGGACTTTCTGTAAAAAAACAAAATAGAATTAATAAGTCTAAAAAATATATTTGCTCTTTGGTGATACCAATCGGAGAGCTAGGGTTTAAGTCTATGCACCTGAGCTCTAAATAATCTATTCCTTCATCTTTAAGAACATTGATGGGCCTTTCTCCACTAGGACAAACTCTTTTAGGTCTTATAGTGCTGTAATATTCATTTTCTATTTGAATAATAGAGTCATTCAATTGAATACGCTCAGCATCTTTAAACTCTCCAATTTTTTTGTATTGCTCGAACGGTGTATGAAGGGCATTTTTTAAATCCAAACAATATGCATCAAGGGAGTTAAATGAAATATTTAAACTGTCTTGAGCATGACTTATGTAGCCCAAATCACCCATTCTAAGTGAGGTTGCATAGGGTTTATACAAATCTCCGGTACTTAACAATTGCAGATCATTGGGTCTATTTGCAGCGAATGAACCACTTGCTAGAGGTGAAGCTCCATAAAGAAGAAGATATATCCAGCCATAACGACGGAAATTTCTTGCAATGCTGAGATATGTTTTGTTTTTAAAATCTTTAATATTATCTGAATTTGATTCAGCTAAGACTTCAAGAAATTTATCAGAAAAAGAGAAGTTATAATGGATTCCAGCTATTGCTTGCATCATGCTCCCATATCTATTTGAGAGACCTCTTCTATATATAGTTTTTATCATTCCTTGATTGGATGTGCCATAGTTGCCAATACGAATATCATCCTCAGAATCTATAGTGCAGGGCATGCTCATTGGCCAAAGAAGCTCCTCTTCTAAATTTTTATTTACAAAAACATGCAATGCTGTCAGAAAATCAATTACCTCATTAGCACTAGTAAACGTTGGTGTTACCAGTTCCATAAGGGCTTCTGAAAAATCTGTCGTTATAAAAGGATTTGTTAAGGCTGAGCCTAAAGCCAAAGGATGATCCTTTTGAGATAATTTTCCTGATGTATCAACCCTTAGACACTCTTTTTCAACTCCACGATTGATAAAATTAAGTTCTTGTGTGGCTTTTGATTTCTTTAATTGATCTAAAGAAAATCTTGTCATTGCTTTTACCTTGGTCCGGCCTCAACAATCGATTGCGATACATCAAATTTTTGAAAGTTTTCTTTGAATTGGGCAACTAATTTAGCTTCATACTCGTTGTATGAATCAGGATCATTCCAGTTTTTTATTGGGTTAAGCATTTTTGAGTCTACGCCTTCCAGTTCAGCCGGAACTTCTAAGTTCAAGCCTTCTATTTTTTCTGTTTTTGAACCTACTAACGCGCCGGACTGTATGGCAGAGATAATCGCTCTGGTTACAGGTATGTCAAATCTTTTTCCAATTCCATATGGTCCGCCTGTCCAACCTGTATTCACAAGATAGACCTTACTATCAAATTCTTCTATTCGCTTCATCAGCAAATCAGCATAAACCCCAGCTGCTCTGGGAAAGAAAGGAGCCCCATAGCAGGTTGAAAATGTGGTTTTGAATGCCTCAGTTGAACCAACCTCTGTTGAACCAATGGCAGCAGTATATCCACTGAGGAAGTGATAAGCTGCAGCTTCCTTACTTAGAATAGATACAGGAGGTATAACTCCTGAAAGATCGCAAGTAAGGAAAATAACTGCATTGGGTTCTCCTCCTGAGTTTTTATCAGCTCTTTTCTCAATGTGTTCTCTAGGATAAACAACGCGAGTATTTTCGGTTAATGAGGAATCTGAATAATCTGGATCCTTTGATTTAGAATCAATCACAACGTTTTCCATAACACTACCTTTTTTGATTGCATCCCAAATAACTGGCTCATTTTTTTGGGTCAGGTTAATACATTTTGCATAACACCCACCTTCAAAGTTAAAAACCGTACCTGGTCCCCATCCATGCTCATCATCTCCTATCAGATTTCTGTCTGGATCTGCAGAAAGTGTAGTTTTCCCTGTTCCAGATAAACCAAAGAAAAGGCAAACCTCTCCATTTGAGCCAACATTAGAAGCGCAGTGCATCGGTAGAACATCTTTTTCAGGAAGTAAAAAGTTTTGGACAGCAAACATTGATTTCTTCATCTCACCGGCATAAGGCATTCCAGCTAGGAGAACCTTTTTTCTTGAAAAATCTAATAACACTACTCCATCACTGTTAGTTGCATCTCTTTCTGGATCACAGACAAATTCAGGTGCACTCATCATTTCCCAGCTATCCTTACCTTTTGGATTGAAATTTTCTGGCCTTATGAACATTTGCTTGCCAAAGAGATTATGCCATGCCCACTCGGTTCTGATATTTATTGGAACATAGTAGTCAGGGTGCTCTCCTACGTGTAGGGATGAAATAAATGAATCTTTATCATCCAAATACTTTTTTACCCTTTCCCAAAGATCTTCAAAGGCTTGACTGTCAAAGGGCTTATTTACATCTCCCCAATCAACTGAATCTTCTGTTGTAGAATCTTTAACAATGAATCTATCGAGAGGACTTCTTCCAGTCCTTTTGCCGGTTTTTACCAATAGCGCTCCATTCGAAGCTATTTCTCCTTCGTTTCTCTGAAGAGCTTTGTTGATTAATTCCTCAACAGATAGGTTTTCGTAGATCGATGACATTCAAGAATCCTTTTAAAAATTGCGGTGTATTATATAGGTAATCTTATTTATGAGAATGAATTTCATTTGCATATATGAGGGCATAAATCACATATGAGCAGATAATTATTAGTCCTATTAAAACCCATCCAGGAATACTGATTCCTAAAAACGTCCATAAAACTTCGGCACAGTTTCCATCGCCTGTTAAAGCTAGAATAAATATTTCCAAGTATGGAAGCGTTTCAAACAGATATTCCATATCAGGAGCACAACTTGGGACCAAATCTTCAGGGAGGTTTTGGAGATAAAGCTGTCTTAGAGATAAGGCAATCCCGCAGAAAGCAGACACAAGGATTAAATAAAGATTTAATTTGAAATTTATAAGATTGGAAGAGTTTATTAATAGTCCTAGTAAAGCAAACAATCCTATCAATATGACAGAACCTCTCTGCATATAGCATAGAATACATGGCTCAAGGTTCATCATATGCTCCATGAATAGAGCCACACATATCATGCCAAAGGAGTACATTACAATGATCGCATAAACATTCTTTGGGTTTTTCAGAAGTAGATTCATCAGTGAGCTTGGTCCCAGTTATCTCCAATCCCGATATCAATTTCTAAAGGCACATCAAGCAGTGTAGCCTCTTTCATTGCTTCTGTAGTTAATTCAATTACTCTATCAATTTCTTTTTCAGGCGTATCCAGTATTAGCTCATCATGAACTTGAAGAATTATTCGCGCTTCACTTTTTTCTTTTTCAAGTGCTTGATACATTCTAATCATGGCTATTTTCATGATGTCTGCTGCAGTACCTTGTACGGGTGCATTTATAGCTGCCCTCTCTGATGCCTGTCTTCTAAGTGCATTATTTGCATTAATCTCTTTCAAATACAGCCTCCTTCCAAATAGGGTTTCTACATAACCATTCTGACTAGCAGATTCTTTAGTCGATTCCATATATTGCTTAACACCTGGATACTTTTCAAAGTACATCGCCATGTATTCTGCTGCTAAGTTTCTCGTAATGCCCAATTGTTTTCCTAAACCAAAAGCAGAAATACCATAAATAAGACCGAAATTTATTGCCTTTGCGTTTCTTCTTAGATCTGAAGAAACATCTTCTATGCCTACATTAAAAACTTCACTTGCCGTTTTACTGTGAACGTCCTCTCCTTCTTGGAATGCTGAAAGCAAACCTGGATCTTTGGAAAGATGTGCCATAACCCTTAGTTCTATTTGGGAATAGTCAGCTGAAATAAATTTATTTCCATTTGAAGGTTCGAAAGCCTGCCTGATCCTTCGACCATCTTCTGTTCTTATCGGAATATTTTGTAAATTGGGGTCAGAAGATGACAGTCTACCTGTAGTGGTTACAGCTTGATGAAATGAAGTATGGACTTTTCCAGACAAAGAAGAAATTTGATTTGGTAGTTTATCTGTATAGGTTGATTTGAGCTTGCTGAGAGTTCTATGCTCAAGCAAAACTTTGGGCAATTCATATTCTTCAGCCAGCTCTGCCAATACTTTCTCATCTGTCGAAGGTTGCCCTCCTGGCGTCTTTTTTATTACTCTGTAATTGAGCTTATCAAAAAAGATTTCTCTTAATTGTTTGGTAGATCCAAGATTAAATTCTTCACCAGCTAGCTTATAGGCTTTATTCTCGAGTCTTATTATTCTTTCTTCAAGGTCTTTGGATTGAGCATTGAGTACTTTTGCATTTAAGATAGCTCCATTCCTTTCCATGTCTGATAAAACTTCAATTAAAGGTATTTCAATTTCTTCATTCAGTTTATTTAAAGATTCAATATTCTTTAATTTTGGACTTAACTCTTCATATAATCTTAAAGTGATGTCAGCATCTTCTGCAGCATAATTTGTCGCAATGTCTATAGGAACATCATCGAAAGAAATTTGTTTAGCTCCTTTACCAGCTACATCTTCGTATGTTGATGTTTTGTAGCCTAAATAATATGAAGCTAAGGCATCTAAGTTATGTCTTGTAGCTGAAGCATCGAGGACATAACTCATCATCATGGTATCATTTTTTATTGAGGCTATTTTCAAGCCATATTTCATCAAGATATTTTTATCGAACTTGATATTCTGACCTATAATCTTCTTTTCAGAGTTTTCTAAGAGTGGTTTCAACTCATTGATTACATCTTCTAATGGCAGCTGGATTATAGACTCATCATTATGTTTTATAGGTATGTAGAATCCCTCTCCTGCATTAAAGCTGATAGATATTCCAACTAGCTCAGAATCAATATAATCAAGACCAGTCGTTTCTGTATCAATCGCAACTGTGTCAGATTTGGAGGCTTCTTTGATTACTTTCTTCAAATCTTTTTTTGTAGTGATGCACTTATAAGATTTATTTATTTTAGGGGAAGTTGCTTGTCTCTCAGGAACTTCTTGAAGCCAAGCATTGAACTCCAGTTCCTTATAAATTTTTGATAGCTCTTTTGAATTTGGTTCACCAACTTTTAAATCTTCAATTCCCAAATCGAGCTCTACATCAGTTTTAATTTTTACAAGCTGATGAGCAAGGTCTAATGTCTCTAAAGAAGCCCTTAAATTTTCTCCTACTTTGCCTCCTATAGACTCGGCATTAGATTTTATTCCATCAATATCCCCGAACTCATCAAGCCATTTGACAGCCGTTTTAGGTCCGACTTTCTCCACTCCTGGGACATTGTCTGACTTGTCACCTATTAATGCCAAATAATCAGTGATATATTTTGGTTCGACGCCAAATTTTTTTAGAACACCGCTCTCATTCAATAATTCTCCCGACATAGTATTTACAACACTAACGTTTTTGCAAACCAGTTGAGTCATGTCTTTATCACCTGTAGATATAACTGTATCTAGTCGCTTTTGCCTTGCCTGTTCTGCAAGTGTTCCGATGACATCATCTGCTTCAACTCCCGGGATCATGATTAATTTAATTCCCATGAGGGTAATGATTTGATGAATAGGTTCAATTTGCTGAACTAGATCCTCTGGCATAGGCGGTCTGTTAGCTTTATATTCGGAATACATATCATGTCTAAATGTTTTACCTTTGGCGTCGAAGACTACAGCAAGAGGACTCTCTGGATGATCAATGAGAATCTTCTTGATCATGCTGATGACGCCTTTTATTGCACCTGTCGGTTGATTTTTGCTAGTAGTAAGTGGAGGCAAAGCATGATACGCCCTGTAAAGATAAGATGAACCATCCACAAGTATTATTGGATCTTGTTTTTCACTCATTAATTTTTATTTTCTCCGGTACAGTCTATTTCTACCTGATCCTTTATTTCTCCAGGAATCGTCCTCAGTTAGGCCAGCATTCCTTAATATATCTTCTATCGAAGTGAGATTTTCATCGAGATTATTTCCCTCAATTTCAATTAAGATACTTTCAATCTCTGATAAGGTTTTTGTTGCACCTTTAAGTATTTCTAACTCTTTCCCATCAATATCAAGTTTAATATGGTTTGGTGATGGAACACCTTCTATCTGCGATAGATCATCTAAAGTAATAGCAATAACTGATTGATATCCATTCACTTCAAATTCTCCAAATTGATTAGTATTTGAACCTATGCTGTTGTGTGAAGCTCCCGAAGCAGAGTCTTTCATAAATAGGTTGAGAAGGCTTGTCTGTGAGTTGCCTGCAAAGCAAAGAGCTTGAATATATTTGTCTAGACAGTTTAACCTGATGTTTGCATTTAACGTTGCATATGATTCTGCAGAAGGTTCAATTGCTAAAACTCTATTATCCTTTCCCATTGCAGCATATAAGCTAAACATACCTACATTTGCTCCAATGTCCCATAGAGTTTCCTCGCTTTTTAAATACTCCCTTATCCATTGGAATGTCTCTGGTTCACTCCTTTCAGAGTTAAAAGTTTGAGGTACTGACCCAGCTGAATCTATCCTAAAATTTATGATTCCTTTATCGGTCTCCATGGATAGGGTCTCTTTAAAAGAATCGGCTAAACGTGCGTAAGTTTTAGCTTTAGTCCTTTGTTTTGATCCTAATGTAATCAACTGGCTAAATTTTTGAATTATATATGATCGTGTTTTGCTAATTTTTAAATCCTCGTGTCAATTTTACATTACGAAAAAATTAAAAAATGAACTTTTTCTTATTTTTGTAGTCTCAAATATTGAAAGCAATTAACTCCAACTTTCAGTAAAGCTTCGAGCAACCCCAAATGCTCGGAGCTTTTTTACTTTAGACTTTTTATCCTCTCAGTTAAATTACTAATTCCGCTTTTATCGATTGCTGAAGTTGTTATTACGTAATGCTCTGTAGAGAGGCTCGAGAGGCTATCAACTGCTTCAGTTAACGCCCTAGAGACTTTATTTCTTGATAACTTATCTGATTTATTAAGGACGAGTATCATTGGAAGATCTTTACTTTCACACCAATCAATCAACTTTGAATCATCTTCTTTGAACGGATGTCTTATGTCCATTATTATGCAAATTGCTATAAGGCTTTTTCTAGTCATCAGATAGTCTTCTATTTCTTGACCCCAAGTCGCCCTCATTTTTTTTGATACTTTTGCGTATCCGTAGCCAGGCAAATCTATAATTTTTAATTGATTTGCTAAATCTATATCAAACACATTAATTGCCTGTGTTCTTCCAGGTGTTTTGCTTGTCTTGGCAAGTTTTCTATTATTCGTAAGGGCATTTAACACACTAGATTTTCCGCAGTTCGATCTGCCGCAAAAGGCTATCTCTAGGCCTTTATCTTCTGGCAGATCTTTATTGGAAGGAAAGCTACCCACGAATTTAGCGTTAAGAAAATAGGTATTCATGATTACAGTTATAAATTTAGAATCGCCAGAAAGGTTAGTATATAATGTCGTCGCGTCACATCATATTTAAAGATAAATTCTCTAATGAAACTAACAAAGATATCCTTGGTAATATTTTCAGCGCTTTTTTTATTGGGCGCAGGAGACCCTAAATCAGGAGAGTCAAAAGTTGCTGTTTGTTCAGCATGTCATGGAGCTGATGGAAACAGTGTAGTTGGCCTTTGGCCATCACTTGCAGGGCAAAATGAGAAGTATCTTTTGAAACAGTTAAAGCTGGTCAAATCAGGTGATCGAGTAATTGATTCAATGATAGGATTGCTTGATAACTTAGATGATTCTGATTTAGAAGATATTTCTGCTTTTTATGCTTCTCAGAAGAATAAAGTTGGTCAAGTAGAAGAGTCAAAATTAGAACTTGGGAGAAAGTTATATTACGCTGGTAATTTGGAGAAGGGAGTGCCCTCCTGTTCAGCTTGTCATTCTCCAAGAGGCTTAGGTAATGGACCCGCTGCTTATCCATTACTAAGTGGTCAACAACCAGAATATATTGCAAAAGCTCTCAAAGATTACAGATCTGGAGCAAGAATTAATGAAGATCCTTCAAAAATTATGGCTGCTATAGCCTACAAGCTTGATGATGTTGAAATAGAAGCTCTTGCTAGCTTTGTTCATGGACTATACTAGGTTGATGTCACGTTCATATTTTCTCACTTTTTTATTTGTAATATTTCTAGGTTGCTCCTCGGAGGAGCCAACATCTTTAGAGTTTGATTCGGGTGATCAATATCGGGAAGGTGTTCACTATGAGCTACTTGATAATCCAACTAGTGTGCGTAACCCTTCCAAAATTGAAGTCACCGAAGTCTTTTGGTTTGGATGTAATCACTGTTATGCGCTAGAGCCTTATATAGCTCGATGGAAAAGAGACATACCTTCAGATGTTACATTTATAAAGTCTCCTGCAACTTGGAATGAGATGCTTAAAACTCATGCCAATATTTACTTCACCGCTAAGGCGTTAGGGATTGAACAGCAATTTGTACCCGCAGCATTTAACACGATCCAGAATGAGGGGAGGATGTTGACCGGAAACACAGAATTAGAGTACTACTTCAGGGGATTTGATATTGATAGAGATAAATATAAAGCTGTTTCTACTTCGTTTGGGGTGAGAAATGCAGTTGATCAAGCAGATAAAAGAATGAAGCAATGGAAGGTTACCGGAGTACCAACGCTCATTGTGAATGGAAAATATAAAGTTTCTGCTTCTAGGGCAGTTCGAACTGATCAATTGTTTGATGTAGTTGACTTTCTTGTCGAGAAGGAAAGAAACTAGTATTAAAAGAATTTGAATAAGTTTCCCCTTTCACCACTTTTTATTCCAGGAAATAAACTCGAATGGATATCCAAAACTTTTAACAAAGGAGCTGATAGTGTCATCTTAGATTTAGAAGACTCCGTTCCATTTGGTGAAAAAGAAGAGTCCAGAGAATCTCTATATGCACACCTCAGTGAAACCTCTTATGATGGAACTTTGATTGTAAGAACTAATCCTATTTCAGAAGAGCTTGGCCAATTAGACATAAGTCTTCTAACGCAGTCAGAACTATCAATTGATGCATTTATGCTTCCTAAGCTAGAAGAGGTCTCTTTAGTTAATGAGCTTCCAGATATTAATGTTATTGCCTTATTGGAAACACCTAAATCAATAAGAAATCTAGAAGAAATAGCCGCTTGCAGCAAAGTTAAAGGTCTTGCCTTAGGTGGTGCCGATCTAAGTGCTAGTTTGGGATCGACGATGGGCTGGGACTCCCTCTTGTTTGCTAGATCAAAAATAGTACTCGAAGCCTCTATTCATAACTTATTTACTATAGATGGCCCTTACATGGATATTGCAAATTTAGAATCTTTAGAGGAAGAGAGCCGAAAGTCAAAAGCACTTGGATTTAATGGAAAGGCAGCTATTCATCCTTCACAACTGCAAGTAATAACAAAATCTTTTCTGCCTTCAGATCAGGAGATCGAAGAGGCACAAGAAATTATTAGAGCTTTCAATAGATCAGATGCTGCGGTTATATCTTTCAATGGCAAGATGATAGATAATCCAATCATAGTGTCTCTAGAGAAAAGATTAAGACTTGTCGGCATTGATCCTAAGACTATAGACTAAGCGTTATGGTAAAAAAAATGAAAGAAATATCACCTGGTAGGTATAGAGAATCCTTCGGGAGATATTATGAGGAATTTGTCATAGGTGATGTTTATGAACATAGGCCGGGCAGAACAATTACACAGTCAGATAATATTTGGTTTACTTTACTAACCATGAATCAGCATCCTTTGCATATAGATGATGAATATGGAAAAGGGACAGAATTTGGTAAAACCTTAGTAGTCAGCCCTTTTACAGTGGCCTTAATGGTAGGAATGAGTGTCAGTGATGTCAGTCAAAAAACAGTCGCAAACCTTGGCTGGACTGATATAAAAATGACCCACCCACTTTATGTTGGAGATACCTTATATGCAGAATCTGAGGTCATCGAGAAAAGAGAGTCAAAATCTAGACCCGATGAAGGTATTGTCACTGTTAGAACAATTGGTAAGAATCAAGATGGGGTTCAGGTAGCTTCTTTTATTAGGTCAGCCCTTATACCAAAAGAAGGAAAAGCAGTAGAAGATAAAATAGATTACTAATTTTTCCTTTTTTTCTATAACAATTAGATTTTTTTTGCTATAACTTATTCACGAATATGAGGGAGAGAGTTATGGGGAGCATCTCAAGCACTGAAAAGAAAATTCATTGGCATTTAAAAGGTAATTGGGCTCCAGTTGAAGAGGAGTTAAACGTTGATAACCTTGAAGTAAAAGGTGAGATTCCGAAGGATCTCTCAGGCTTGTATGTTAGGAATGGCTTTAATCCAGTATCAGGTTATAGCGATCACTGGTTCTTTGGCAATGGAATGCTTCACGGAGTTTATCTCGAGAATGGTAAAGCATCTTATAAAAACAAATATGTTAGAACGCCTTATTATGAAAATGATTTAAACGTAATGTCTTCATTTGGAGATTTAGCTGCTTCTCCCGCAAATACTCATATTGTTAATCATGCCGGAAAACTTCTGGCCTTAGAAGAGACCTCATTACCTTGGTGTGTGGATAAAAAACTTGAGACAGTTGGCTTAGAAGACTTTCAAGGTAAATTAAATACAGCTATGACAGCACACCCGAGGGTTTGCCCTGAAACTGGTGAAATGCTTTTCTTTGGCTATTCCATGTTCAGCGAGCCCTACTTAAATTATTACAGGGTGAGCAGTCAAGGTGCTTTAATCCAGTCAGAACCTATAGAACTTCCTAGGCCGGTAATGATGCATGATTGGAACATAACTCGAAACTATGTCATTTTTATGGATCTTCCAATTGTTGCAGATATGAATTTAGCTGCTTCAACTGGTTCTCCATTTGGTTTCAAGCCAGAATGCGGAGCGAGATTGGGAGTCATGCCAAGGAATGGAAACAATTCAGATGTAAGATGGTTCGATATTGAGCCATGTTTTGTTTTCCATAGTTTTAATTCTTATGAGGAAGACGATAAGATAATTTTATATGTATCTAGACAGCAAGAGGCAATGGTTGGCGGCTTTAAGGATATTTACGGAGGTGAGACAACCGTAGCAAGACTTTGGCGCTGGGTCATTGATCTTGAGAAAGGAACTGTATCTGAAGAGCAGTTAGATGATGGTGCGTGTGATTTTCCAAGGATAAACGATAAGTTAATAGGCCTTAAATCTGAATATGGTTATTGTATGCAATTAAAGACAGACGTTGAGGATCTAACTTTCGGAGAGCACTTATTTAAGTACCATCTAGAGTCCGGAAAAAGAACCGATCATCATTTAGGAACTAATGTTGCGGGAGGAGAACCCGTTTTTGCTTCTAAACCAGAGCCTTCATGTGAAGACGAGGGATGGATCTTGTCCCTAGTCCATGAGAGAGAAACAAGACAATCTAAGTTGGTTATCATTGATGCACAGGCTTTCGATCAAGAGCCTGTAGCTGAGATTTTAATTCCTCAAAGAGTTCCTTATGGAGCTCATGGAAGTTGGATACAAGATTAAATCAGGAGGTTATTTTGGAAGCACAATATGCAACAGTTTGGGAAAGAAATTCAGATGTAATTCCCGATAAGATAGCTCTCATTTGTGGAGATAAGGAAGTTACTTGGAGAGAGTACGATAATAGAGCGGCTCGACTAGCCACAATCCTCTCAGAAGCGGGACTTGGAGATGATTCTAAGGTAGGACTATATCTTCATAATTCAAATGAGTATTTAGAGGCACAATACAGCGTGTTTAAAATCAGGGGAGTACCGATAAATGTTAACTATAGATACAAGGAAGAGGAATTAATTTATCTATTAGATAATTCAGATTCTGAAGCAGTCTTTTATCAAGGTTGTTACACCCAGCAAATAGAGGCAATTAAAGATAAATTGCCAAAAGTAAAATTATTTATTCAAGTTGATGATGGCACTAATCAGCTTTTAAGCTTTGCAAAAGATTATGAATCAGAAATATCTTCCTCTGAACCAATGGAGAGAATAGAAAGGTCAGGAGAAAATATATATATGCTCTATACCGGAGGGACTACCGGGATGCCCAAAGGTGTTATGTACCAGCATGAAGGACATTTAATGGGTATGTTAAACACAGCTGGAGCTTGGGGGCTGATTCCTGTTCAGGAGCGTTTGGAAAAAGAAGATTTAGAGGCTATAGGCAATGAAGTCAAAAGGTTAGCTGAAGAGGACAATCTACCAGTTAGTATACCTGCTTGCCCATTGATGCATGGAACAGGTATGTGGCTTGGAGCAATAATTCCTCACTTAGTTGGTGGAACTGTAGTCACCCTGCCAGAACTTGGCTTTGATCCAGATAATCTTTTAAGAGAGGTAGAAAGGACTAAGGCAAATAATGTTGTGATTGTTGGTGATGCTTTTGCCAAACCCATTATGGATGCTTTGGATAAAGCTGAATCCGATGGACATCCTTATGATTTGAGCTCTATTAACACAGTCATTTCAAGTGGAGTTATGTGGAGTTCCGAAGTTAAACAAGGTTTGCTGAAACATCATGATATGGTCTTGGTTGATGCTATGGGTTCTACTGAAGGAGGTATGGGATCTTCAAGAGCTTCCAGAGACAATCCTGCTGAAACTGCTAAATTTGTTTTAAATCCTGGAGTGATTGTCATAACTGATGATGGAGAAATAGTTGAGCCTGGATCGGATAAAATGGGAAAAATAGGAACAAGCGGATTAGTGCCCCTGGGATACTTCAAAGATGAAAAGAAATCTGCAGAAACCTTTAAAGAATTTCAAGGGGTAAGGTATAGCTTTCCTGGAGATTATGCAAAAGTTGAGTCAGACGGAACGATTACTCTCCTTGGCAGGGGAAGTAATTGTATTAATACTGCTGGAGAAAAGGTTTATCCCGAAGAAGTGGAAGAAGCTATCAAAAGACATAATGATATTTATGATTGCTTAGTTGTAGGACTCAAAGACGATAGGTTCGGTCAAAGAGTCGTAGCTCTAGCATCTTTCCAAGAGGGAAAAGAGATTGCTGAGCAAGATTTGATATCATTTACTAGAGAACACTTAGCTGGATATAAATTACCTAAGCAAGTTCTTTTTGTCGAAGAGGTAATGAGGGCACCAAATGGCAAAGCAAACTACAAATGGGCAAAGGAAACAGCTGAAAAAGAGTTAACCTAGGAGATAACATGGATGTAAGCGAAGCAGTCGATTCAAGGCTTTCTGTTAGAGAATTTCTCAAAGATCCTGTAGACGATCAACTAATTAAAGAACTTCTTGAAAAATCAGCAAGAAGTGCATCAGGTGGGAACCTTCAGCCGTGGAAGATTTATGTCATCAACAATGAAACTATGGATTCATTTTTAAAACATCAAGAAGAATGGTCAGAGCCTGAGACACCTGCCTATGCTATTTACCCTGAGAACCTTAAAGAGCCATATAAAACCTCAAGGTTCGAAGTAGGTGTGCAAATGTATTCAATTTTAGATATAGGTCGTGAAGATAAAGAAGGTCGCTTCAAACAAATGCTTAGAAATTACGAATTCTTTGGCGCTCCTGCTGCGTTCTTCTGTTTTGTAGACAGACAAATGGGAACTCCTCAATGGTCAGATCTGGGTATGTTTCTTCAAACATTCATGCTTTTAGCAAGAGAAGAGGGATTAGATACTTGCCCACAAGAGGCATGGGCCATGAAACAGGAAAGTGTAACGGCATTCGTTGAGGCGCCTGATGAAGAGATGTTATTTTGCGGCATGGCTATAGGTTACAGAGACCCCGAAGCACCGATTAATTCTTTAAGAACTGAAAGAAGGCCCATCGATACATGGACAAAATTCATTAAGAAGTAGTATTAGATCAATACTTCTATAAGACTTGGACCATCAGAAGACAAACTATCTGAAAGTGCTTTTTTAAATTCTGTAACAGTTGTTGTAGTTCGGCCAGCCACACCAAGTGACTTAGCTAGTGAGGACCAATTAATTGGTGGGTCATCTAATGAGAACATTGATGCAGCTCTTTCTCCTGTCCCAAGAGCACCAACCCTATCTAATTCAACTTTTAAGATTGCATAGGACCTGTTTGAGAATATTATATTCGTTACATTTAAAGATTCTCTAGCCTGAGTCCAAAGCGATTGGACTGTATACATTGCTCCTCCATCTCCATGTAAACAAACAACTGGCCTATCTGGAGCACCAATAGCTGCACCTGTAGCCAAAGGCAATCCTTGTCCTATTGAGCCGCCAGTTAAAGCAAGCCAATCGAGAGGTTTTGCATTCCATGCATGTGGCGTAACGAAGAATCCAGAAGTTGCAGCTTCATCGCAAACTATTGTTTCTTCGGGAAGTAAGTTAGCAAAAATAGGACCTATATTTTCAGGACCTAGATCTCCAGAATCTGGCATATTTAAATCTTCGAGAGGAAAAAATTTGTCATCAATCTTTGATCCCTTGAATAGATCATTGAGCGCATTTAATGCATATTTTCCATCTTGAAATGGTGAGCATAATTCAATAATTTTTGCTTCTTCAGGAGATAGATAACTTTTTTTTCCAGGATAAGCAAAGAAAGAAACGGGTGGCTTAGTCCCTATGAAGACAATCGTATCTATGCCTTTTAGATATTCTTCAGCCATTTCTGCGAAGTATGGGATAGGCTCCACCTTAGTTATGCCTCTACCTCTTCTGTGTTTTTTTACAAAAGTATCTGTGGCAAGTCTACAGTTTGCAACAGTAGCAATTTTACCAGCTAGAGTTACACACTCTTCATCAAGGAAGTTTCCACCAAGAAATAACATTGCATTGTCACTTTTAGAAAGTGCATTAAATGCATTATCTATATCACTATCATCAATTTTTTGGGGCTCTGAAGGCTTAATAATTGGGCCGAGATTATCTGTTTCACCCCAAGCACAATCTGCAGGCACTAGCATTGTCGCAATCTGACCAGGAAATTTATGTGCTTCATGCCAAGCCTTACTACCTAAAGATGAAAGATCATCGGGCGAAGAACTTCTTCCAACCCAATTCGATGATGCTTCTGCTAAGCCATCTAGATCTGAAGTTAGCGGAGCATCATATTTAAGATGGTAAGTTGCGTGATCTCCAACAATATTCAGCATTGGTGTCCTAGCTTTTCTCGCATTATGAATATTAGCAAAACCATTACCTAGACCGGGACCTAAATGCAGTAAGTTCGCTGCCGCTTTTCCAGAGATTCTTGCATAACCATCGGCTGCTCCCGTAACAACCCCTTCGAATAAACCAAGTACTGGCCTTATTTCAGGATGGTGATCAATTGCTGCAACTAAGTGCATTTCCGAAGTGCCTGGATTGGCAAAAACAACTTCGAGACCGTTTGCAATCAAAGTTTTTAAAAGAGCATCAGCAGAATTCATAGGTTCATTATAAACCTATGAATTTTATTGATATGAAATTATTGTCTAGTGTCTTAGAACTTGACCTGCACGCGCACCTGTTGGTTCTCCGTCAAGAACATTGACATGTCCGTTGACTATTGTCGCTTTAAAGCCACGCGATTTTTGGATATAGCGGGGAGCTTCATCAGGAAAGTCGTTAACAAGTACAGGTTGCAGTTCAGTCACATCTTCAGGACTAAATACATTTATATCTGCTTTCATTCCAGTTTTTAAAATACCTCTATCTTTTAGACCTATCACTGCAGCTGGATCTGCAGTCATTTTCTTAATAGCTTGTGGAAGTGTGAATACGCCTGCCTCTCGAACATAATGAGAAAGCATAAAACTCGCCCAACCTCCGTCCATGATTTGAGAGACATGAGCACCAACATCTCCTAGACCAGGAATAAGATTTTCACTTGCAAATAGATCTGCTTGCTCTTTAAGGTTTGTACCAAACATGCGCCAATTAAATAGACCACGACCCTTACTTTCCCTTGAAAGACGTAAGAAGGTCTCGGCCCAGTGTTCCGATGCTGATTTAGATAACTCAATAAGATTCTCTGCAAAGTTATGATCAGGGGATTCATCGAAGCCCATAAAAAATACCTTTTGGAGAGGAATGGGACAAGATTTTGGCTCGCGCGCTTCAGAGACAAGAGCTTTACAGAAAGTCTCATCATTGATGGCATCTAATCTACCTTCAAAATCTTTTTCTCTAAGTTCGTCCCATTTCGCACCCTGGACAGGTAAACCAGATTGAAGACCAAACATGTAGCCAGATCCTCGAGTGTGACTGGTACCCGTAATATTCCGTCCTTCCAAGTTCATCTCATCGAGATGAGCTGCAGCTCTCGCTCCTGATCCTTCTTCACCTGAACAACCATAGCTAAATAAGACTCTGCTTCCCTCTGTTTCAGCAACCGATCTCATAACTTCCGCATCTGCTCCGACGAGTTGCATTAATCCATCTTTAGGTCCAACTACCTTAGCAATCTCTACAAGTTCTGAGCATTCTGCAAAGGTTCCTGGAATAGAACGTCCATCAGGTGCCTTATGAGGTTCGTAACGATTAGTCGAGAACCCAACTGCCCCATCTTCCATAGCTTTTTGAACAATCTCAGCCATTTGTTTTTTCTCACCATCAGTAGCTTGTTCATCAAAAGACCTATCACCCATAACGTAATATCGAATAGCAGAATGGCCAACTAGACCAGCAACATTTAGTGACGGTTTGAGCTCTTCCAACATATCTAGATATTCACCATAGTGTTCCCAATTCCAAGGAAGACCTGAAAGAATAGCTTGCTTAGGAATATCTTCAACGGTCTCCATCATTCCTGCCAGAATCTCAACATCATCAGGCTTGCACGGAGCAAATGTTAGTCCACAGTTTCCAATTAATGCTGTAGTGACGCCATGCCAACATATGGGTGTCATTTCAGGATCCCATCCTATCTGAGCATCTAGATGTGTGTGTATATCTACAAAGCCAGGAGTGACGGTCTTGCCTGATGCATCAATAATCTCAGCCGCTTCTCCATTAACCTCGCCAATTTCAGTTATAACTCCATCTTTGATGGCAATGTCTCCTAAGTAAGCTTCAGAGCCAGTTCCATCAATGATATTTCCATTTTTAATAATTAAATCAAATTCCATAATTACCCCAAAAAGGTTAAGTATATATTCAGAAACATAATATAAACTACAAAAAATACATGTAAAAAAATAGCTTATTTCATGTATCACTAAGAGTGGGCTAGACAGGATTTGAACCTGTGACCTTCTGCTCCGGAGGCAGACGCTCTATCCTAGCTGAGCTACTAGCCCCCTTAGATTATATATCCATATCAATAGCTATTTTATTAATACCAAAGGCTTGATATCATCCGCACTCACAAAATATGGAGAAAATATGGCAAGTACTTCTTGGCAATCAATAAATTGGAAAGATCCATTTCTGCTGGAGCAACAGCTCTCAGATGATCAAAGAATGGTCAGAGATACCGCAAGCCAATTTGCTCAGGAAAAGCTTTTACCAAGAGTAAAAGAAGCTTTTAGAAAAGAAGAAACAGACCCATCAATCTTTCAAGAAATGGGTTCTGTTGGATTATTAGGGGCAACCATTAGTGGTTACGATTGTCCAGGTGTTGATTATATAAGCTATGGCCTCATCGCTAGAGAAGTCGAAAGAATAGATTCAGGCTACAGATCAATGATGAGTGTTCAATCCTCCTTGGTGATGTATCCGATATATGCTTTTGGCTCTGAAGAGCAGAGAGAAAAATATCTTCCAGGGCTTGCTAAAGGCGAAAAAATTGGATGTTTTGGATTGACTGAACCTGATTACGGCTCAGATGCAGGAGGTTTGATTACTAGAGCAAAAAGCGTTGAAGGAGGCTATTCACTTTCAGGCGCAAAAATGTGGATATCTAATAGTCCCATTGCAGATGTTTTTGTTGTATGGGCTAAAAATGATGAAGGAAAAATTAAAGGTTTTATCTTGGAAAAAGGAATGGAGGGACTAAGTGCACCAAAGATAGAGGGTAAACTTGCCTTAAGGGCATCAGTGACAGGACAGATTGTAATGGAAGACGTCTTTGTTGAGGAAAGTCAGATGCTACCAAATATAGAAGGACTCAAGGGCCCTTTCAGTTGTCTCAATAATGCCAGGTATGGCATAGCTTGGGGTGCGTTGGGAGCCGCTGAAACATGCTGGCACACTGCTAGAGATTACGTTATGGACAGAAAACAATTCGATAAACCCTTAGGTTCAAACCAATTAATACAATTAAAACTAGCTGATATGCAAACTGATATAAGTATTGGCTTGCAGGGATGTTATAGAGCAGGCCAGTTGATGGATGATCAAAATATCTCTCCAGAACTTATTTCTCTCATAAAAAGAAATTCAACAGGTAAGGCACTTGAGATTGCAAGAAAATCAAGAGATATGCTTGGTGGAAATGGTATTTCCGATGAATATCCAATAATGCGTCATATGGTAAATCTTGAAGTTGTGAATACATATGAAGGAACGCATGATATTCATGCTCTTATTCTGGGGCGGACACAGACTGATATCCCTGCATTTTAATAATAAATACGAGAAGACTCCCCACAGTTATTGTTTTATAATGTCGCCGCCCTTCCTTGATTGATTAACATATGAAGTATTCAAAGTTTATATTATTAATATTCGTTGGAGCTGTACTAAGCATAGGCGCCTCCGAAGCAAAGAAAGCCATTGAAAAGAGAATTGCGCCAGTAGGCTCCGTATGTGTTCAAGGACAAGACTGTGGTACTGCCACTGCAGAAGTTGTAGCTGCCTCCTCAGGCGGTAGAAATGGGGAAGATGTTTATACCAACGCATGTGCCACTTGCCATAACATTGGTTTAGCCGGCGCTCCTAAGTTTGCCGATGCTTCATCATGGGGTGTTAGACCAGATAAAGGCATAGAGGCACTGACCGCATCAGTAAAAAATGGACTAAATGGTATGCCTGCGATGGGTATGTGCATGGACTGCTCTGATGATGAGCTTACTCAAGCTGTGCAACACATGCTAGACAGCATCTAATAGGATTGCTCTAGAACCGATTCAAAATCTTGCCATTTTTCGAAAGATGGAACATCTATATCGTCATATGGCCATTCAGCGCCATCATTTTTGTACCAAATAGGCTTCATTCCACACTCTAAACTACCTTTGACATCGTTTAGAGGGTGATCTCCAACATGACAGATTTCGTTAGCTTGAAGGTTTGAAGCATTAATTAAGGCCTCAAATGCTCTAGGATCTGGCTTATGAGCTCCTGAATTAGCTGATGAAAATATATGTTTAAAAAAATGATCAATACCAATCTTTTTTAAGTCTGCATTTCCATTTGTTATGACACCAAGCGAATATTTATTACTTAGAGATTCAAGAGTTTCTCTAACGCCATCAAATAATTTCACATCATTTCTAGCATTGATAAAGATTTGAAATGCTTTCTGCGACATTTCATGAGATTCCATTTCTGAGTAACCTGCCATGACAGCTGTCTCATAAAATATTCTTGTTCTTAGTTCAGAAATCTTGACCAGCAAAGAAGGATCTTCCTTAAGAATTTTATTTCTTAAATCAACTACAGTATCTGTGTCCATTACTTTAGTTACTCCAGGGAAATTATCTTTGATCCACTCTTTGGTTTTATCTTCAGCTCTGTAAATTGTTGGCATTACATCCCAAAAAGTGTCATCCAGATCAAATGAAATATATTTAATCGACATTTTTAGATCCTTTTTTAGCTCTCGGATGAGCTTTATCATAAACCTTAGAAAGATGCTGAAAATCTAATTTAGTATATATTTGCGTTGTCCCAATATCTGAGTGACCTAGCATTTCTTGTACCGCTCTAAGATCTCCACTTGATTCAAGAACATGACTAGCAAAAGAGTGTCTTAGCATATGAGGATTAATTGCTGGAACACCTCTTTTAATACACAATCTTTCAAGCCTAAGCTGAACAGACCGAGGTGATATGCGGTTACCTTTATTGTTTAAAAAAATTGCATTTGAGGTTGTTTCTTTAGCAATTTTTAGCTCTTTTCTAAATAAGAGCCAATCGCGAATTGCCTGAATAGCTTTCTTTCCTACCGGAACTATCCTTGTTTTATTCCCTTTTCCAGTTACTACACAAGTTCTATCTTTAAGGTCTAAATCTTCAACATTTAAAGCACAAATTTCAGATAATCTTAGTCCTGATGAGTATAAGAGCTCAGCCAGAGCTTTATCTCTAACCTCTAATGAACCTTCAGGTTTAAAATCAAGAAGTCTTTGAACCAAGTCCGTATCCATTGCTTTTGGCAATAATTGAGACAATTTTGGTGAGCTAATATTTTGAGCAGGACTAAGCTTGATTAAACCTTCCGATAATAGGAATTCGAAATATGTTCTGCAAGAGGATAGAAGTCTTTGAATACTTCTTGGACTTAAGCCCCTTCTTCTTTCTGCATTAATAAAAGTCCTGACATCATGCTCTTTTACTTCCTTCCAGGCAGTTTTATGTTGTTCAGAAAGATATTCAACAAGTTTTCCTAAATCTCGATCGTATCCTTTAAGCGTATGTGCAGAATATTGTTTTATATTTTTTAGATAGGAAAGAAAATTGTCTTTTTCAAGAGTCAGCATCTAATAATTATTTCTTTCAATAAGGCTTGAGAGCGCTTCGGCAATGAATTCTAAAAACAATGTATCTTTTTTATCAGAATAGGTTTCTGCAGCTTTAGAGCCTAGGGCTAATACACCTGGACAATCAATATTTTTTATAGGAACTAGGACACAGTCCAGAATCTTAGTTTTTTTATCAAATATATAAGATGACTCTCGGTCATCTAATGACCCGCAATAAACATTAGTCGCATCATATTTTTTTCCAATAAATTTATGAGCTTCTTTTGGATTAAGAATTCTTCCTTTTGGTAAATTTGCATTTTCTTTGAAGAAAAGTAGCTTACATGAGTCTGCTCCAAATTCCTTTACAAAGCTGGATTCGGTTGTTGAGATGATATCTGAAAGATTTCTGCAAATGATTAAGCTCAACAAAAGTTGTTTTGTTTTATCAAATATTTCTTCGTTGGCTTTTGCTATATCTATAAGCTGGAGTAAATTTCCGGAAGTAGATTCATAATTTTTTCTTAATAATTCAACTTGCTTTTGGATAAGAGAAACCGCTCCACCTGTTTCATGAACTATTTCAATTGAATTAAGTATTTTTGAGTTTTGTGATAGAAAATCTGGGTTTAGAATGAGAAACTCCTCAACTGCTTTTGGATCTAGTTTTTTCTTAGACATCAATTTTTATAATTTTTGTTTCGATAAACTCAGTTAGGCCTTGAGCTGAAATAATCTCTGTTTCTCTATCATAGTCTATCAAAAGACTTCCACTCTGGAAGTTGACCTTAACAGGAGTTACAAGTTTCTCTTGTAATATGCCTACCATAGCTACTGCACATGCACCACTTCCGCAAGCTAATGTCTCTCCTGCTCCTCTTTCATAGACTTTAAGATTAACTTCATTTTTATTAATTTTTTCGGCAACTCCAAAGTTTATTCCATCTGGAAAGGATATATTCCTCTGAAGGCTTTCACCTATATCCAAGAATCTCATATCTATTTGCTTATTCTCGAAAGTTACACCATGCAAATTACCTAGGTTTATACAATCTAAAGATAATTCTATTCCTTTAGCCTCTACTTTTTTTGTGATTATTTCTGCTTTTACTTCGAAAGCTGCTGAAAATATATTGTTTTCTACGTTATCTAATTCCCACAAACCTCCATCAGTCTTAACCTTAAATTTATTTGAAGCTAGAAGGGAATTATCTTTTATAAATCTACCAACACATCTTGCTCCATTAATGCAATTTGATGCGATACTTCCATCATTATTGAAAATTTTCACATCGAGATCATTCTGAGGATCGCTTGGTGGCAGCAAAATTATTAGCTGATCAAAATTTACACCATGGAAATTATAAACATGATCAACCTCTTTCGAGCTAATATGCAAGTCATTTCGAATTCCATCTACAATAGCAATAAGATTTCCAATTCCCGAGTAAATATGAAGGTTTACTTCCATAGCGCTATGTTTCCAGAGCTATCAAATCTTCAAAACTTTCTCTTCTTCTTATTACTTCTGCTTTGTCGCCCGTTACTAATATTTCAACAGGCTTCAAGCGTGAGTTATAGTTTGAAGACATAACAGAGCCATAAGCGCCAACATCCATTAGAGCAATAATATCATTAGGAAGAATCCTTAGTTCCCTGTCAGTAGCTAAGACATCTCCCGTTTCGCATACTGGGCCTGCAATATCATATTTTTCACTTTTAACTTTTCGATTTTCTAATTCCATTACTCCATGCCATGCCTCGTACAATGAAGGTCTAATAAGATCATTCATTCCTGTATCGACAATCGCAAACTTCTTATCACCTGCCTCTTTAATATATTCAACTTTGGAGATCAAAATACCTGCATTACCAATAATTGACCTACCAGGTTCAAGTATAAATTTATAGTTCGTTCCATTAAGACGACGTTTTATCTCTTTTATCAGTAAGGCTGGATCGCCTTTTTTTTCATTGTGATACTTTATTCCTAAGCCACCGCCTATATCGAGGCAAGAAATTTCATGTCCTTGCTTTTTTAGTTCTTCAGCTATGACAAAAATATAGTCTAAGCTCTGAAGAATCAGATTTTCATCTGAAATTTGGGATCCTATATGGCAAGCAATTGTTGTTAATTCTATATTCTCACTTTTCAAGGCAAGCTCGGAAACCTCATTTACATCTTTCTTCCCTAATCCAAACTTTGATGACTTAGCACCAGTTTCAATATATTTATGAGAACCAATAGTAATATCAGGATTAACTCTTAAAGCACATTTAACCTTTTTGTTTAATGAGGAAGATATCTTTTCTATTCTCTTATACTCATTTATTGATTCTATATTTATAGATAATATTTCATTTTCAATAGCATGAGTTATCTCTTCTTCCGACTTTGCTACTCCAGAGAAAACTATTTTATTTTTATCAGCTCCAGCTAGGAGGCATTTTTTGAGCTCATTACCTGATACGACATCAAACCCAGACCCAATATCCACTAACATTTTAAGAATATTTAAGTTCGAATTTGCTTTTACAGCATAACAAATAAGATCATCCTCTCTCTTTTGATTTGAATAAAGTGCGTAATTATTCCTAATGACCTCAGAAGAGTATATGAATGCAGGAGTACCATACTTTTTGGCAAGTTCTGCTCCAAGTATGTTTTCTACGAAAAGATTTCCTTCTTTAACGTGAATACCAGTCATTACTTTCAATGATGTTATGTGTTGATTCTGGAAGTGTTAATGGCATTTTATTACCACACGAGGTAAGTATAACTATTGAAGCTAATATGAAGATTTGAATATAACCTTTATTCATTTTCTATTTTCTAGTTGCTTCCTTGCTTTATTGATAGCTCTTTTAACTTGTTTTGGTGAAGTTCCACCAGTTTGATTTCTTGCAAAAACAGATTTTTCAGGATCGAGGTAATTTTCAATTTCTTCACTAATGAGCTTCGAGAACCCTTTTAATTCAGTTAGCTCTAATTCATGTATTTGAAGTCCTTTCATCTCAGCAGTACTAACAATTTTTCCGACAGTCTCATGAGCCTCCCTAAAAGGCATTCCTCTTTCTACAAGATAATCAGCAAGATCTGTTGCAGTTATTTGCCCTATATAACAGTCCGCCTTCATTTGTTGAATATTTGGTTGCATTCCCTCAATAATCAAGCCCAGCAAGGCGAGGCTATGCTCTGAATAATCAATACTGTCAAAAATATATTCTTTATCTTCTTGCATATCCCGATTATATGTAAGTGGTAAATTTTTCATCAGTGATAACAGACCTAGAAGATTTGCAACGGTCTTTGATGACCCCCCTCTTATGAGTTCTGCAATATCAGGATTTTTTTTCTGAGGCATAATCGAGGACCCAGTACATACTTCGTCAGAAAGCTCTACATAATTAAACTGACTAGAGGACCACAGAATAATTTCTTCGCACATTCTAGAAAGATGAATGCCCATAATTGCAAGAGTAGAGGCAAGTTCAAGAACAAAATCTCTATCGCTCACTGCATCCATTGAATTGTTACTTAAGTTTTTGAAACCAAGCTTTTTTGCAAGTAATTTTCTATCTATTTTAAATCTCGTTCCTGATAGTGCTGCAGAGCCAAGAGGCATATAGTCCATTCTTTTCTTAACATCAATTAATCTTGAGTAGTCTCTTTGAAGCATTTCATGCCAAGCCATTAAGTGATGACCAAAAGTTACAGGTTGTGCAATTTGTAAGTGAGTGAATCCTGGCATAATCGCATCAAAATATTTATCAGCTTTATTGATTATCGTTTCCTGTAGAAATGTAATCTGACTGAATAAATTACTAATTTTTAATTCGAGATACATCCTTAAATCAGTAGCAATCTGATCATTTCTGGATCTTCCAGTATGTATTTTTTTGGCTGCTGACCCTGCAATTTCAACAAGTCTAGACTCAATATTCATATGCACATCCTCTAGAGTTGATTCCCACGTAAACTTTTCTTCTTTTATTTCCTCCAAAATTTTCTTAAGACCTGCCTTAATTTCACTTAGCTCTTTGGATGAAATAAGCCCGGCTTCTTTCAAAGTTTCTGCATAGGCCACGGAACCTTTTATATCAACTTCAAATAATCTCTTATCAGTATTTATCGATGAAGAGAAAGATTGGGCAAGGTCAGAGGTTCCGACAGTAAATCTTCCACCCCAAAGAGGGTTAACTTGCTGTTTCTTTTTTGTCATTATTGATTAATTTAAAAGGTTGATAATATTTTTCGTCGGTTCCAATTTATTTAGTGTATAAAAATGAATACCTGGGACACCATTATCCAATAATTCCTGAACTAGTGAAGTAATGTACATTTCTCCAAATTTTTTTACGTCTCTTTCATCTTTATATCCATTAATATCTTCAATCAGATCCTTCGGAAGTTCAACTCCGCACTTTTTAGACATTATTTCTAATTCTTTTTTACTAGAGAAAGGTAAAACTCCTGGTGTGATTGGTTTAGTACAACCTAGGTTTGCACATTTGTCGATGAAATCAAAGTAGGCTTCAGGTTTGAAGAAGAACTGAGTAATGGCACCTTTAACATCTCTAGACATCTTCTCACAAAAGTACTCGATATCTTCATTTGAATTTGCTGCTTCAGGATGCATTTCAGGATAGGCCCCAACCTCAATTTCAAAATAATTTCCAAACTTCTCAAAAATAAAGTCTAGTAAATTTACTGCATAGGTGAAATCACCTATTTTTTGAGATCTTGGAGGCAAATCTCCTCTAAACACCAATATCTTCTTTATACCTCTTTCTTTATATTTGCTGAGTATGCTTTGAACTAGGTCACTGTCTAATCCAATCCCCGATATCGTTGGAGCAATTGGTATCTTTGTTGAATTAGAGAGGGATTCAACAGTATTGAAAGTTTCTTTTTGAGCCGATCCTCTTCCACTAAAAGTTATAGAAAAATATTTTGCTGGTATTGACTCAAATTCTTTTGCTAAATCAATTAGCGTCAACATTGTGCTATCTGTATTTGGAGGAAAAAACTCAAAACTTAATGTTTTGCAGTTTTCAGTCATTTAGTTATTCCTAATATTTATATATCTCTGATTTGAAAGGTCCTTCTTCCGGTACATTAATATAATCAGCTTGCTCTGTTGATAGTTTGGTCATTACACCTCCAAAGCCTTCAACCATATAAGACGCCACCTCTTCATCAAGTTTTTTTGGTAAAACCTCTACTTTGACTAATTCTCTTTTTTTATCTTCATCGTTGATGTGAGCAAATTTTTTATCAAAAAGATACATTTGGGCTAAAACCTGATTAGCAAAAGATCCATCCATAATTCTCGAAGGATGACCAGTAGCATTACCAAGATTTACCAAACGACCTTCAGACAATAATATGATGTAGTCATTACTATCAAGATCTGGAGACCCATCGGGCTTCGTGTCTCTAAAAACCTTGTGTACTTGGGGCTTTACTTCTTCCCAGTACCATTCATCTCTCATGTATTGAGTGTCTATTTCAGTATCAAAGTGACCAATATTGCAAACTACAGCCCCTTTTTTTACTGCCTTAAGCATATGCTTATCACAAACTTTATAGTTACCTGTTGTCGTCACAATTAGATCCGTATCTTCAAGCAAGTCTTTATTAATTGATTCTTCAGAATCATTGTTCACACCATCTATGTAAGGTGAAACGACTTCATAACCATCCATACAAGCTTGCATCGCGCAAATGGGATCAATTTCTGTTACTCGTACAACCATTCCTTCTTGTTTTAGACTTTGAGCGGATCCTTTGCCCACATCTCCATATCCAATTACTAGAGCTTTTCGACCAGCGAGGAACATGTCTGTGCCTCTTTTGATGCCATCATTTAAGCTATGTCTTGTTCCATATTTATTGTCATTTTTTGATTTTGTGACAGAGTCATTTACATTGATGGCGGGGACCTTAAGCTCACCTCTTTCAATCATTTCATTTAGCCTTACAACTCCTGTGGTAGTTTCTTCTGTTATTCCATGAATATTCTCCAATATTTCAGGATACTTATCGTGAGCCATTGCTGTAAGGTCACCACCATCATCTAAAATCATATTTGCATCCCAAGGCTTCCCGTTAAAAAGTATTGTCTGCTCAATACACCAATTGAATTCTTCCTCTGTTTGACCTTTCCAAGCAAAAACAGGTACCCCTGATTTAGCAATAGCTGCTGCGGCATGATCTTGTGTAGAAAAAATATTGCATCCCGACCATCTAACCTCTGCGCCAAGGGCGGTTAATGTCTCAATTAGAACTGCAGTTTGAATTGTCATATGTATACAGCCTAAAATTTTTGCACCTTTTAACGGTTGTTCTTTTTGATATCTTTCCCGTAACTTCATCAGGGCTGGCATTTCTGATTGAGCAATAACAATTTCTTTTCGACCCCATTCTGCAAGATCTATATCAGCTACTTTGTAATCTTTCATACTCATTTTTTTATCCTCTCAATGCTTCAACTTTGTCTGTTCTTTCCCAGGTAAATGCGCTTTCTTCTCTTCCAAAATGACCATATGCAGCAGTTTGCTTGTAAATAGGCCTTTTAAGATCTAGCATATTGATTAATTCTCTCGGTTTTAAATCAAAATTTTCTTTAATTAAATCAGATATTTCCAATTCATCAATTTTTGCTGTACCAAAAGTATTCACACTTATTGATGTGGGATCGGCAACACCAATAGCATAGGAAATCTGTATTTCACATTTGTCTGCCAGACCTGCAGCAACAATATTTTTCGCAACATATCTTCCAGCATAAGCCGCCGATCTGTCTACTTTGGATGGATCTTTCCCAGAGAATGCTCCACCCCCATGACGAGCCATTCCACCATAAGTATCAACGATAATCTTTCGTCCTGTAAGTCCACAGTCTCCAGCGGGTCCTCCAATCTCAAATCGACCTGTTGGGTTAATGAAGAATCTTGTTTCTTCGGTCAGCCAGTTTGATGGCAAAACAGGTTTGATAATTTCTTCCATAATCCCCTCTTTTAAGTCACTTTGTGAAATATCAGGATCATGTTGTGTTGACAAAACAACTGCAGAAATTGACTGAGGTTTTCCGTCATCTCCGTAAATAAAACTTACTTGACTCTTTGCATCAGGTCTCAGCCACGATAGCTTCTTACTTTTTCTTACAAAAGCTTGTTGTTCTACAAGCCTATGAGAATATGTAATGGGTGCTGGCATAAGGACTTCAGTTTCGTTTGTTGCGTATCCAAACATTAAGCCTTGATCTCCTGCGCCTTGCTCTAAATCTTCACCTTCTCCCTCATTTACACCTTGAGCTATATCTTGAGATTGCTTTCCAATAGCATTAATTATGTTACAAGTATTGCCATCACATCCCACATCAATGTTATCGTATCCTATATCTAAAATTACATTCCTCGTTAAATCCTCTAAGTCAGGATCGGCTCTACTTGTTATTTCACCTGCTAAAACAACTAAGTTATCTTTGACTAAAGTTTCACATGCTACCCTTGATTCAGGATCTTCCTTGAGCATCGCATCAAGTACGGCATCAGATATCTGATCTGCCATCTTGTCAGGGTGTCCCTCTGAAACTGACTCAGAAGTAAACAGTTTATATTCAGACATTTTATCTCCGATTAGAAAGAGGACGTATTTTACACATAGCAGGTTGTTTTATTTAAAAATCTTTGTTTTTTTATTATTTCTATATACATGAATTTGTATTTCAGCGACAATACTATTTCTCAAAAAAATGAGTAAAAATTCAAGCTCTCAATCAATTCAAGCACTAAGAATTTTAGCCGCAGACGCCGTGCAACAGGCTAATTGTGGCCATCCTGGCATGCCTATGGGAATGGCCGAAATAGCTGAAGTATTATGGAGGCGCCATCTGATACATAACCCCTCTAATCCTGAATGGTTCAATAGAGACAGATTTGTTTTATCTAATGGCCATGGATCAATGTTGATTTACTCTTTATTACATTTGAGCGGTTATGACTTAACAATAGAAGATCTCAAAGATTTTAGGCAACTTCATTCTAAAACAGCCGGTCATCCAGAGTACGGAATAACACCTGGAGTTGAAACAACTACGGGGCCACTAGGTCAGGGACTATCAAATGCAGTTGGTATGGCGATTGCCGAGAAGATCTTGGCGAACAAGTTCAATACCGATAAACACAAACTTATAGACCATATGACATATGTATTTACTGGTGACGGATGCTTAATGGAAGGAATATCACATGAAGCATGCTCTTTAGCAGGTACACTTCGATTAGGAAAATTAGTAGTTTTATACGATGACAATAATATCTCAATTGATGGTGAAGTTGATGGTTGGTTTACAGAGGACATACCTAGCAGATTTGAATCTTATGGCTGGGAGGTTATACCTGACATAGATGGTCATGATTCCGAAGAAGTTGATAAAGCTTTAATTAAAGCCAAACTAAATACAGATAAACCAACTTTAATTTGCTGTAAGACAGTGATAGGAAAAGGTTCTCCAAATAAAGAAGGAACAGCATCGACACATGGCAGTCCTCTTGGTGATGAAGAGATAGCACAAATGAGAAATACCCTTAAATGGGATAATGCACCTTTTGACATACCTGATAGCGTATATGAATCATGGGATGCAAAAGAGGAAGGATTACTAAGAGAAACAGAATGGAATCAATTATTTGATGCATATTCAAAAGAGAATGAAGAACTATCTACAGAATTACGAAGATTAATTGGTGGAAAGTTACCTGAAGGAATCGAAGAGGCTATCTACAGTTTTGTTGATAGTGCCCAACAGGAATTACCAAACATAGCTACTAGAGTAGCTTCTCAGAAAGTACTCAATGTCCTAGGTCCTTTAATACCTGAATTGATAGGTGGTTCTGCTGATTTGACAGGTTCAAATAATACAAACTGGGATGGGACAATTGAAATAAGGTCTGAGAACTTTTCTGGAAATTACATAAATTATGGCGTAAGAGAGTTTGGAATGACAGGCATCATGAATGGCATGGTTCTTCATGGAGGTATAAGGCCATATGGCGGTACATTTTTGACTTTCTTAGACTATGCCCGAAATGCAGTTCGTATGGCCGCTTTAATGAAGATACCAACCTTGCTCGTCTATTCTCATGACTCAATTGGAGTTGGAGAAGATGGTCCAACTCATCAACCAGTAGAACACTTAACAAGTCTGAGAACAACGCCAAATTTAGAAACTTGGAGACCTTGTGATACCTCAGAAACTGCGATTTCTTGGTTGGCCGCTTTACAGAATACTGATAAACCTACAGCTCTGATTCTGTCCAGGCAAGGATTACCGAATTTTGAGAGAGACAAAGATCAAATCAATTCAATAATCAAAGGCGGTTATATAATTCATGAGCCGAAAGAAAAGCCAAGCCTCGTTCTTATTGCTACAGGTTCTGAAGTGGAGCTTGCGATGGAAATTGCCAATGATCTCATGGATAAAAAACATATAAGAGTAGTTTCTATGCCATGTACTGAGAGATTTGATGCTCAATCAGAAAGTTATAAACAACAAATTTTGGGAACAGATATAAAGAGAGTAGCCATTGAAGCATCACATTCTGATTGGTGGAGAAAGTATGTTGGTCTAGAAGGAGAGGTGATAGGAATGGACACCTATGGCGAGTCTGCTCCTGGAAATATTCTTTTCGATCACTTTGGTTTTACGAAAGAAAAAATAAAGTCAAAACTAAATCTCTAAAGATGGGCTATAGGAAGCTTACTGAGGTAGAGCTAAGTAATAAGAGTGTGTTGCTTAGATTAGATTTGAACGCTCCAATTGAAAATGGATTTGTAACCAACAAAGAAAGGATTTATAGGTCGATTCCTACCATTACCCATATAATCAATAAAGACTGTAGCCTAATCCTGATGAGTCATCTCGGTAGGCCTGAAGAAAACAATGAATTTCAGCCAAAGTATTCCTTAAAGCCCGTTGTTAAAGTTCTGGAAGAAATTCTAGATAGGGAAATCCCACTTTATTCTTTGGAGGAACTGGAAAAATTAAATCAGAAGCCAACTATCTCAATCCTTGAAAATTCAAGGTTTTATGTTGGCGAGAAGGACAATGATGTTGGATTGTCCAATAGATTATCTGATTTAGCAGATATATTTGTGATGGATGCGTTCGCTACTTCTCATAGGGCACATGCCTCGACTACAGGAGTTATTCGTTTTTCTAAAGAGGCTTGTGCAGGTTTACTTCTTGATGAAGAGTTAACTGCTTTAACAAAGGTCAAAAAGAATGCTGATCACTCTATTGCAATATTAGGTGGTGCAAAAATTTCTACCAAGTTGAACTTAATAAAATCTCTATCATCTTCAATGGAAAAGATTATTTTGGGCGGTGGTCTTGCGAATACCTGTTTGGCAGCACAAGGATTTAATATTGGTAAATCTCTCATTGAAGAATCTATGCTTGAAGAAGCATATGAGATATCAATGGATGAAAAGATTGTCATACCTGATTCAGTAATTGTTTCTGAAAGCCCAGATAGTAAAGGGAGGATTGTATCCCCAGACGCTATTTCAGATAACGAAGCTATTTTTGACATTTCTAGTAATTTCCTTGACAGCGTGAGTAGTTTTATTGAAGGAGCAGGAACAATTCTCTGGAATGGTCCAATGGGATTTTTTGAGAAAGAAAATTTTAACCAAGGAACGATGCAAATCGCTGACATGATTGTCTCTTCAAAGGGATTTTCAGTAGCGGGAGGAGGAGATACTATAGCTGCAGCTGAGAAGGCTGGTGTATTGAATAAAATTAATTATGTCTCTACAGCTGGAGGGGCTTTTCTTGAGTTTATGGAAGGAAGAGATTTACCTGCAATCGTGGCCTTGATTCAAAATAATAGAAATTAATATAGGGAGAAAAAAATGGAACTGAATAGTTTGAATGAGATAGCAAGTTACATTGTTTCTGATGGAAAAGGTATCCTTGCAGCAGATGAGAGTAATCCAACTTGTACTAAGCGCTTTGACTCTATTGGAGTGGAGTCCAATGAAAATAATAGACGCGATTATCGCGAGTTATTATTTAGTGCTGAAGGAATGAAAGGAAATATTGGTGGAGTAATACTTTTTGATGAAACAATTAGACAAAATTCAGCTACTGGTACTCCTCTAGTAGATCTCATTACTGCTCAAGGTGCTTTACCAGGGATTAAAGTTGATAAGGGATTAAAACCTATAGAGGGTTTAGAAGAAAACCTAACTCAAGGACTTGAAGGCTTAGATGAAAGATTGAAAGAATATTATGATTTAGGAGCAAAGTTTACTAAATGGAGAGCCGTGATAAATATTGGAAAGGATTTACCCTCCGAGGCTGCTATTTCAGCAAACATGGAGGCTTTAGCCAGTTACGCTAAGATAGTTCAAGATAACAAGATGGTTCCAATGGTTGAGCCAGAAGTTCTTATGGATGGTGATCACACAATTGAGGCTTGTTTTGAAGTAACAAGTAGGTGTTTAGATTCCCTTTTCTCTAATTTGCACAAAAGTGGAGTTAACATTGAAGGAACGATTCTAAAGCCTAATATGATAACTTCAGGTTCAAGTGCTAAAAAACAAGCAGGTGTTCAAGAAGTAGCCGAAAAGACCTTACAGTGTCTAAAGGCAAATGTGCCTGATAACTTACCAGGAATTACTTTCCTATCTGGAGGTCAATCAGATATTGATGCAACTGCACACCTTGATGCCATGAATAAGATTGGTGGATTTTCTTGGAAACTGAGTTTTTCATATGGAAGAGCTCTTCAGCAACCTGCACTTAAAGCCTGGATGGGTAAGACGGAGAACACGCTTGCAGCACAAAATGCTCTTTCTCATAGAGCCTTGATGAATAAATTGGCTTCAGAAGGTAAATGGGATCTATCCTTAGAGAATAAAACTCATTGAAGATACTTGTTCAAAGAGTTTCCGAGGCATCTGTATCTGTAGATAGTGAAATTGTTTCCTCCATTGGTGAGGGTGCATGTGTTTTTGTGGGATTCGATCCTCAAGACAATGATGAGACCTTGGAAAGAGGCGCAAAAAAGTTAATGAGCTACAAAATATTCAATGATGAAAAGGGCAGGATTGGTTTTAGCATTGAGGAATTAGAGCGTGAAGTTTTGATTATTCCCCAAGTTACACTCTCCGTGAATACAAACAAGGGCTCTAAGCCCAGTTTTTCAAGTGCCGCAGAGCCATCGGATGGAAGAGATCTTTTCAATAAATTTTCTAAGATTATGCTTCAAAAAAACAAAAGTACTTTTTTTGGTATTTTTGGAGCAAATATGTCAGTTTCAATAGTCAATCAAGGTCCAATTACATTTATGTTTTCAATCAACTAAGACTAAGCAATCTTATCAATCACTTTTGGCAAAGCTTTGATGTATTGACTCACATCTTTAATCTTACCCGTACTCACTCTCGACCAGTTTGTATAGTCTCTGTAAATTCCTCTAACTAAGACTTTTTCTTTTTCCATTTGAGCTCTAAATTTTTCAGCATTTAACGAGCCTAGATTAGCAAATATGAAATTTGTGCTTGTTGGAAGGGGCTCAAGACCGTTTGTCTTTAGTGCTTCTACCAACATCTCTCTAGCTTCAGTAATTTTTTGTTTGGAGAACTTTAAAAAATTTCTATCATTATAAGATGCGATTGCTGCTGCTATTCCTGCTTGATTCAAAGAGTAGTCACCAAGTCCAAATGACGAAACTCTCTCAATTAACTCAGGTGAAGCAATCATATAACCTACCCTCATACCAGCTAGACCATATATTTTTGAAAAAGTTTTCGCTACTACTACATTGTAGCCATCCGCTATTAAGGGAGTCATAGTATTTTTTTCAGGATCTGATGTAAGTTCATTATAAGCCTCATCTACTAATACTAAGGTCTTTTTAGATGCCTTCTTGCAAAATGATTTTAATTTTTCTGGTGACAAAACAAGCCCAGTAGGATTATTTGGGTTTGTTATTTGAACCATAGCAGTTTCATCATTGATCTGCTGATACATTTGGTCAAGATCGATAGATAGATTTGAATTCTTCTTTAAGCGCTTGATACTAAATTTACTATTAGCTGTCCCCATTTTAGAAGTAGTATCCCAAAATAAATCTGGCCCAAGAATATGTCCTTCTCGTGCAACTTTAGTTGCTAGCCACTGAAGAGGAGCACTTGATCCCGAACCTATAAGAATGTGTTCTGGAGTTACATTATTTCTTTCAGCAATCATAGCTTTTAGTCTTGGCACCATAGACACATAGTAAGACCCTTGTTTAATTGCCTCCTCCATAGCTTTTAATGCACTTGGACTGGGTCCATATGGATTTTCGTTAGCATTAAGTTTGGCAATTCCCTTTTCAGGTCCATAAATAATATTGCTTGCCTTACCAGTTATTAAATATGGCTTACCATAACTAACTGATGGCAAAGATAATGCTCCAGCAGATAGAGCAACACCCTTTAAAAGCGCTCTCCTTGAAAATTTAAATTCACTCATTTTATACCTCTTAAATTTCAGCTACTGTAAGATTTGCTTTAAAAAACATACCAGCTGATACTAACAACAAATAAAATCCAAAAAATTTCTTCAGCTTCGACTCATCCAAACTGTGAGCCCATCTAACTCCATATGGAGCTGTTAAAACTGACAAGATACTAATTATCAAAAGTGCAGGAAAATTGATGTAACCTATCGATCCGAAAGGTAAGTTTGTCTCATTTATTCCTATTAGTAGAAATCCTAATGCTCCAACAGATCCAATTATTAGGCCTACACCAGATGCAGTAGCTACAGCCTCATAGATTGGCCTTTGGCAAACGGACATTGTAATTACAGTCACTGTTCCTCCTGCAATTCCCAGAAGCGAAGAAATACCACCTAAACATGAGACTAAGCTTGCTCGAGCAAAACCGGAAGGCATAGATCGTTTTTTTAAAGCCACTTTTTCAAGAATCTGAGGATAAAGAAAATAAATACCATACAGAAGAACGCCCCATGCAAAAATTAAATAAAGTCCTTTAGCATCTGTAAATGAAGCAATGTATGTACCAAAGCAGCAACCTAAGATTAGCCAAGGAGCCCAAGTTTTAATGACTTGAAAATCTACAGCCCCTTTTTGATGGTGAGCAAACATAGCTCTAGCAGAAGAAAAGATAATACAAGCAAGAGAAGTTCCTACTGCAAGGAAAATTAAATTTCCTGATTGGTCTTTAACAAAAGAAAAAAGCAAAACTAAAGCTGGTACTATTGCAAAGCCTCCACCATTACCAAACAAACCGGCAGTAATGCCTGCAACTGCTCCTGCAGTCATTAAAAGCACAATTAAACCGAAAATTTCCATTTGCAAATACAGACATGCAACCCTGATGCCAATAATTAATGCCTGATTTTTTACTACTTTGACCTAAAAAGGTTCATGAAAGTATTTTTAACACCTTAATGGACTTGTTTTACACGAAGTGTTTAATATTTGTCTTTTTTACTAAGTAGCACTTTTGCAGCAACCAGGCCTACTTCAAATAAAAGCCAGGCAGGAACGGCTAATAGAGTTTGAGAAATGATATCAGGTGGGGTTATCAACATACCCACAGTGAAACAAGCCACTATTACATAGGGCCTTTTTTCAGATAGAACTTCAGGACTGGTTATCCCCGACCAGACTAATAGAAAAATCAATATAGGAATTTCGAATGCAAGACCAAAAGCAAACATCATGCCAAGTACAAAACTCAAATAACTATTTATATCTGTCATAACCATAACCCCCTCAGGTGCTGAGGAAGTAAAGAAGCCAAAAACCAATGAAGTACCAAGAAATAAGTAAATGCTATTCCTACATAAAATAGAAGAACACTGGACACCATGATGTAACCACTTATCTGCTTTTCATTCCTATAAAGAGCTGGTGCTATAAAAGCCCACAGTTGATTAAGAAAATAGGGCATAGAAATCATCAAAGAGACGAATAAGGTTAATTTCAAAGGAGCTAAAAAGGGAGAAGCAACTTCAGTTGCAATCATAGATGAATTGATTGGTAAGAATTTTTGTAAAGGCTCTGCTAAAAATTCGTAAATATCATTTGAAAAATAAACCAATGCAAGAAAACAAATAAAAATTCCTATCAGAGATTTTATTAATCTGGTTCTTAGTTCGGTGAGATGATCAAATAATGAAGCTTCTTCCATCGGCACTAGCCTTTATCAAGGTCTTCTAGAATTTTTTTATTTTTTTCATCGAGTAGAGTTTCCTCTATTTCGAGTGATTGTGAAATATCCTCTTTGATTTCCTCAAACTGAGAACTCAGTTTTTTGAAGCTTAAAACGAAATAACGAACAACTTCGGGGAGCCTATTTGGACCAAAAATAATAATTGATAGGATGAATATAACTAATAATTCAAAGAACCCAATATCAAACATTATTTCTTATCATCTTCATCATCTAAAGTTTTTCGAAAACTCTTAATAGTATTTGCGAGATCAGACCCAAGAGTTTTTATTCTTTTCGTACCACCAAATAAGAGCAAAATAATTATTAGTATAATTAATATTTGCCAGATACTTATGCCACCTATTCCCATTAATCTTTCCTCATTTGTTTCTTAAACTTTTCTCAGTATGACCTGAAATCCCTAGTCTCGATTTTAATTCATGCAATATTTCACTTATATGAATATCTTGATAACTTAATAAAACCATTACATGAAACCACAAATCCGCTGTCTCATGTATTAGTTTCTCTTTTTTCCCTTGATCTTTTTCTGTAGTAGCTTCAAGTAATTCAAGTGCCTCTTCAAGTACTTTTTCATTTATTTTGACTGTCCCATCTTCCATTAATGACTTTACATAGGAATCTTGCGCCGTCGATGTTTTTCTACTCTCAATGATATCAAATAGCTCTATCAGTATATCTCTCTTCATCAACTCATTTAATTATAAGAAAAATAACCATAAATATAAAAATCAGTATGAGTATTAAGGTTAGTCTTCCTTGGTTATGTAACCTGCCCATTAATTCGTTGTGTCTTTCTTCACTGGCTGTTTGATATTCCTCTAGTTTAGAAACCTGTTCTAGGGCGCTATCTGCAATTTCAGGAAGTTTTCTTGCCTTTTCCAACCAACCCATTGAGTTACGTTTGGCCCATTCAGCAATTTTCTTTGGATTGTATCTATCAGCTATCCACTCTTTTAAGAATGGATTAGCGATAGACCAAAAATCTAATGCGGGATACAACTGCTTGCCCAACCCTTCGATATTTACTAATGTTTTTTGGAGCAACATTAAAGAGGGTTGCATCCTTAGATTAAATCTCCTTGCTGAGTCGAAGATAAATAACAACATCTCTCCAAAATTTATTTTTTCCATAGGCTGATCAAATATAGGCTCACATGCAGCTCTGATCGTATTCTCTAAGTCATTAATTCTTGTACTTGGATCAACCCATTTTGCATCGATGAGTATATTCGCGACTTCACGAAAGTCTCTACCAATAACTGCTATAAGCATTCTACCAATTTGAAACTGCTCCTCTTCACTCAAAGATCCCACTATTGCATAATCAACAGCAACATAGGCAGGATCTTCCGGTTTTTTTGCATCTATAAATATATTTCCAGGATGCATATCTGCGTGGAAAAAGTTATCGATGAAAACCTGCTTGAGGAAAATTTCTACACCTCTCTCAGCGACTAACTTTAAGTTTACACCCATGGAATTTAGGATTTCTAGTCGATCTACAGGAATGCCTTCAATTTTTTCCATTACAAGCAAATTCTCAGTACAAAGGTCTAGATATGCTTCAGGCACATAAAGCAGTTTGCTTTCACTAAAGTTTCTTTTTGTTTGTTTGATATTTGAAGCTTCAATTCTCATATCAAGCTCCGACAAGATCACTGATTCGTACTCTTCGACTAATGCTAATAATTGGAGCCTTTTGGCATCACCCGATATTTTTTCTGCATAAAGTGCAATTCTTCTCATCAGGGAGATGTCCCGCTTAATAATTTTTTTTATTCCTGGTCTAACAACCTTAAGTACAACTTCTCTGTTATTTTCTTTCAATTCTGCCGAATAAACTTGGGCTATGGAGGCTGCTGCAATTGGTTTAGATTCGAAATTTTTAAGCTTAGATTCAATACTTGCTCCAAGTTCTCTCTCTATAATGCCAATGGCTTCAGCATCTGAGAAATGAGGTAAGTTATCTTGGAGTTTTTTTAGGCTTGAGGCTATTTCACTCGGAATTACATCAGGTCTTGTTGATAGTAATTGGCCAAACTTTATAAAAATAGGCCCTAACTCTTCAAGAGCTATTCTCAATCTATCTCCTAATGCATCCTTAGTTGAGAAAACTTTCCATGGCAATATAAAAAAACTTAATAGCTTTGATTTTTGAAATAGATCTAATTCATCATCAAGTCTAGCCTTTAAAAGTGTATGGAGAATTATTAATAGTCTCCAAGTATCTTTAAGCATCAATCAATCCTTTTACACCGGAGTGAATAGCCACTACACCATTTGTAAGATTCTGATACTTACATTTAGTGAAACCAGATTCTTCCATCATCTCTTTAAGCTCTTCTTGTGTTGGGTGCATTCTTATTGATTCTGCCAAGTATCTGTAACTTTCCTCTGTTTTAGCTATAAATTCTCCTATCTTAGGAATCACCTCAAATGAGAAAAGATCATATACTTCTCTAAACATTTCATTGGTTGGCTTGGAAAATTCTAAGATGATAAGTTTTCCACCGGGCCTCAATACCCTGAAGATAGAGTTGAGAGCCTTTTCCTTGTCAGTTACATTTCTAAGACCAAATGCAATAGTCACAAAATCAAAAGTATTTTCTCTGAAAGGGAGATCCTGTGCATCTATTTGAGCAATTTGGATATTATCAATTCCCTCATCAATAAGGCGATTTCTTCCTTCATTTAGCATTGATGCATTAATATCGCTCAGTACTAGTGTTCCCTTCTCTGAAATCTTGCTCCTCATTAACTTAACCATGTCTCCAGTGCCACCGGCAAGGTCCAGAACAACAGAGTCCTCTCTAATCCCTGCTGTTTCAACAGTCACCCTCTTCCATAGCCTATGTATTCCCAAAGACATCAGATCATTCATAAGATCATAATTACCTGAAACCGAATCGAATACTTCTCCAACTAGATCGGCTTTCTTGTCTGAATCTACTTCTTTGAATCCAAAGGTTGTCTTTTTTGTTTTATTACTTTTCATGAAAATAGCGGGGCATTCTATCCTATGGGATCAGTATTTATGCCTCTATTCGATAAAATTCTATTAATTGATTTGATGTAGATGTCCATATTTCTTTTAAAGCTTTTTAGTTGTTTCTCATTTAAAGTCATGAAAGTGGCGTTTATAATTTCTAATGAGAGCTTTTCATTGCTTTCGATCTTATCTCTAAATTCTGAACTGCCTAAATTTTCAAGGGATCTCAAATAATTCAGCATCATAGTGCTGTATTCATCTGCATCCTTTTGTCTGAGTAAGTCTATAAATTCATCAATCCAAATTTTTTGTAGATTTGACCACTCTTCTCTTACCTCCGCATAATTATTTAGCTTGCCATCAATTAGCATTAACTGACTATCATCAAGCTTAATGCCCACTCGATTGAACCCAGAGACAAAGTTTTCTGAGATTCTTTGTTTATAGTTCTTTTTTTCTTTTTTACGTTCTTCTTCTCTTTCTTTTCTGATTGTTTCGAAATGCTGTTTCATTTGATCGATTTGCTTATCAGTCATGCCTTTAGTGAATTGAATGATAGGTTCCTCGAAATACCCATTTGCCCTAGCAAAAATCAGCTCACCCATTTCATAAGCCAAAGATATTTCACGTTTTGGATTATTTGGATCAATGTTTTTCAACTCAAGCAGTAACCCCTTGATCTTTGGTAATTCACTCTCGGAAAACCAGTCATGAAATTCCTTAGATGTTTTATTAATTTCTTGTTTTTGTATTTGGTTAAAATCTGCAAATTCAATGAAATAATCTGCCAAATATGAATCTATTCTTTCATAAACCCATGATCCGGCAATTGAACAAGAGTTCAATAAAAACGGTATAAGTAAAAATAGGTAAATTCTAAATTTTTTTTTAAACATCGTTAGGGGTTATTGTAAATTGCAGTTAGAATTCTGTCCGCAAATGTCAGATATAAAGAAATATCCTACCCTAGTTTGGTTAGACTTAGAAATGACGGGTTTAGACCCTGATTCAGAAAGAATTATTGAGATAGCTTCAGCAGTTACTAGTCATGATTTATCAGAGGTAATTGAGGGCCCAAACCTTGTTATAAAACAACCTGCTGAATTTATAGATAACATGGATGAATGGAATACCAATCAACACACTAAATCAGGCCTGGTAGATAGTTTAAGAGTGACAAATGTTACTGTTGAGCAAGCAGAGCAAAAGACTTTGGAATTTTTGTCACGCCATACAGAATCTGGAAGATCTCCCTTATGCGGCAACTCAATTTCACATGACAGAAGATTCTTGAGGAGATATATGCCCAAGCTAGATGCTTTTTTTCATTACAGAAATGTTGATGTAAGTTCGATTAAAGAGCTTTTAAAAAGATGGAATCCTGAATTACTAGAAGGATTTAAGAAGAGAGGTGGCCATAGAGCTATGGAGGATGTTCTCGAATCAATCGAAGAGCTTAAATTTTATAGAGACAATTTTTTTATCTAATCTTTTTTCGTTCCTGGGCTCTCAAATATTGTGTTTGTCATTGGCATAACTTTTCCAGAATCATTTGAAGTGATTTTTGCTTTACCTTTCTTATCAACCTCATCGATTCTCATAATACAATTTATGGGAATATAGCTTCTTTGGACGCCTTTAAACTCGTTTTTTAGCTTTTCCTCATTTGGATCGACAACAATCTGAGAATTCTGGTCAAAAATGTATTCTTCAATTTCAATGAATCCATACATATCACTTTGATAAATAGCCTCAGCATAAAGTTCATAAATTTCCCCTAGTTGGACAAATACAACTTTGTAGATTCCTTTTTTTGCCATTACAATTCCTGCCTTCAAATAGTTTTTACAGAGATATTTAAAAGATAAACCTAAATATATGGTCAAGAAGCTTTTTATCAAGACCCACGGATGTCAGATGAATGAATATGACTCCGATCGCATGATGGACTTGTTGAGTGAAAGTCATGGGTTTGAGACTACTAACAATGAGGAAGAAGCTGATCTAATACTTCTAAATACATGTTCAATCCGAGAGAAAGCTCAGGAAAAAGTATTTCACCAACTGGGACGTTGGAAAAAACTTAAAGATAAGAATCCTAATTTAAAGATTGGTGTTGGTGGGTGCGTAGCAAGTCAAGAGGGCGAAAGTATTATGAAGAGGGCTCCACAGGTTGATATGGTTTTTGGACCTCAAACAATTCATAGGGTGCCTACCCTGTATGAAAGCACTGTCGAAAAATCAATTAATGCAATAGATATTACCTTCCCTAAAACTGAAAAATTTGAATCATTTCCAGATCAGAAGAATGACGGACCATCAGCATACGTTTCAATAATGGAGGGATGCAACAAGTATTGCTCCTTTTGCGTTGTTCCTCATACAAGAGGCAATGAAATAAGTAGACCTATTGAAGACATTTTGGAGGAAATTCAAAAGTTAGCAATGATTGGAGTAAAAGACGTAAATCTCTTAGGCCAAAATGTTAATTCGTATCGTGATTCAAAGTTGAAAACTAAAGGCTTAGGATTATCTAACTTGATTAAAGCAACTTCTGAAATAGAGGGTATTGAGAGGATACAGTTTACAACCTCTCATCCTTTTGAATTCGGTCAAGATTTGATTGATACCTTTGCTGAAGTCCCCGAATTAATAAGCTATGTTCATTTACCGGTTCAAAGTGGCTCTAATGAAATTCTTAAGCAAATGAGAAGAAGGCACAGCAGAGAGGAATACTTGGAAATAATTTCGAAATTGAAATCAGCTAGAGCTGACATAAGCATATCGTCAGACTTTATTGTTGGCTTTCCTGGAGAAACAGAAAGTGATTTTTTAGATACTTTAGATTTAGTTGATCAGGTGTGCTACGACGAATCCTTCAGCTTCATTTATAGCCCAAGACCAAACACTACTGCAAAAGATTTAGAAGATAATGTTCCGATGGAAGAAAAAAGGGAGAGACTTTCAATTTTACAGAACAAACTCGAAAACTCGGCTATTAGGATCAGCAGAAAGATGGTAGGTCAGACAAGAAAGTGTATGGTCACAGGAGTATCAAAAAAAAATCCAGGAGAATTTCAGGCACGAGCTGAGAACAATAAAGTAGTCATCTTTCCATGCTCAGATCACTCATTGATTGGTAAGATAATTGATATAGAAATTGTTCATGCTCAAAATAAATCTTTAAAAGGCATAGTTATCTAGATTTCTGAATGAAGTTCCAATTAAATCCTATAAATCATGGAAAGATAACAGACTTATGTGGTCCTGCGAACTCCATTTTGAAGCAAATAGAAGAAGAGCTGGATATCAAAATTTTAAACCGTGGCCCCAGTTTTAAAATAAATGGAGAAGAGAGAAATGCTGAAATTGCTAAAGATATAATCTTAAGGATTTATGATGATCTGGATGAAAAAAAACAAATAAGACCTGAGGAAGTTCACTTATACTTGAGAAAAGGGATGAATGATCTAAAAAACATAAACAAGGAAACCACAAGCCGTCAGGTTATTAAGACTCCTAGTCTTATCGTAACTGCTAATCATGGTAGTCAGGAGCACTATGTAGAAACAATCAAGAAAAAGGTTCTAACATTTGGCATCGGCCCAGCCGGTACTGGAAAAACCTTTTTAGCTGTTGCCTTGGCTGTTGAACAATTTTCTAAAGGCGAAGTAGAAAAAATTTTACTTGTTAGGCCAGCGGTGGAAGCTGGAGAGAAACTTGGATTTTTACCAGGAGATTTGAGTCAGAAAGTAGATCCCTACTTAAGACCTTTATATGATGCCTTGTTTCAAATGATAGGTTATAAAGAAACGAATCAGCTTATAGAAAGAAATATTATTGAAGTTGTACCGCTTGCTTTTATGAGAGGAAGAACATTAAACAACTCTTTTATAATTTTGGATGAAAGTCAAAACGCAACAGTAGAGCAGATGAAGATGTTTCTAACACGTTTCGGATTTGGCTCTAAGGTTGTCGTCACAGGTGATATTACCCAAATAGATCTTCCAAAGAATACACCTTCAGGACTTGTAAATTCACTCGAAGTTCTCAAGTCTATAAAGGATATCGGTTTGGTAGAGTTCCAAACTAAAGATGTCGTTAGACATGGTCTAGTCCAGAAAATAGTGGAGGCATACGCTAGATTTCTAAAATAAATGAATAATGTTTCTCCAAAACTTACTATATCAAGTAATCATAAAGAGCTTGGATATTCTGAGAGTCTTATCTTGGAATCAATACAAACGCTTTGCGAACTCAATGCCAATTTCGAAGAGGTCATTAATTGTAAATCTATCAACATATCTTTTGTTAGTCAGCAGGAAATAAAAGAGCTAAATAGAAGATTTTTAAAACAAAATAAAGCTACGAATGTCCTCTCCTTTCCTTCTGATCCTAAATGTTATGAAGATTTATTAGGTGAGATTGCAATTTGCCCTTCTGTGATCAAAGAAGAATCCATCGTTCAAGGTAAAAAAGAACATGATCATTTAATCCATCTGATTCTCCACTCAGTACTGCATTTATTGGGTTATGACCACGAAGATAGTAAATCTGCAGAGGTTATGGAGGAAATTGAAATAAATACTCTTAAAAAATTAGGTATTGCGAACCCCTATTGAAACAAATTATTATGTATCTGTGTTTTTGAAATGAGGCGTTAATGAACGACGAGCCCCCAAGTATATCTGCTGAGTCTAATGCACTCGGCTTTAGGAATAGAATAAAAAACAAAATCAAAGAAATTTATAGAAATTTCTCCTATAAACCCAAAAATAAGCAAGAACTTGCTGGATCCATAAGAGATTCAAGCGAAAGAGGTGTGCTTGAAAAGGGTACTCTCAATATGATTGAAGGAGCCTTAAAGGTTTCAACAGATCAAGTTAGAGATGTAATGATTCCAAGACCACAGGTTGTTTTTATTGAAAAAGAGGAGAAACCTCAGGATTTTCTACCAAGGGTCATTAGATCTGGCCACTCCAGATTCCCTATTTTAAATCCTGAGACAGATAAGATAGAAGGTATTTTGTTAGCAAAAGAGCTATTGCCTTTTATTTCCGCAAAGGATTTAAATGAATTTCAACTATCGAGGCTTATCAGGCCAGCCGTTTTTGTTCCAGAAAGTAAGAAATTAAATAATCTTCTTGATGAACTTAAAGCAGGCAAGAATCATATGGCAGTAGTACTTGATGAATATGGTGATGTTACAGGCATTGTGACTATCGAGGATGTTCTTGAAGAAATTGTAGGGGAAATTGAGGATGAACATGATAAAGATAGCGGGACACTTATCAAAGAGATTGCTGAAGGAGAGTATTTGGTATCTGCACTTACACCAATAGATGTTTTCAATGAGCAATTTAATTCAAGTTTAAGTGATAAGGATTTTGATACTCTCGGAGGAATTGTAATGCATCATTTTGCGAGGTTTCCTAAACCTAATGATGCTATAAATATTGAAGGTTTACGCTTTGTAATAAATTCCCTTGAACGAAGAAGAATAAAGAGAATTAAAGTCACAAAAATTAACTAACACCTTTCTAAATCTAATCTCTTTTTTTAATATTAAATTAATGTTCAAAAAGAATTTTTATGCATTGGTTTGTGGTCTATTATTCTCCCTAGGCTTTGCACCCTTTGATCTTTGGGTAGTATCCATTCTCGTAATAACATGTCTTTTATTTTTAGCCGAGGGACTCAAATCACGAGACCTATTTTATTTAGGATATTGGTTTGGTTTCGGTATGTGGATGACCGGTATCTCTTGGTTGTATGTAAGTATTCACTATCATGGAAATATTGGAATAATAGGTTCGTCTGCTCTCATATTAATTTTTGTTTCAATTTTATCGATATATTCTGCACTAACTTTTCTTCTTTATAGTTTTTTAAAAAATTATGGTCACAAATTGGGAATGTATTTTGCCCTGCCAAGTGCTTGGGTGATTATTGAAATCATAAGATCTCATCTTTTTACTGGTTTTCCATGGTTAATCTCGGGCACCATGATTGGTGAAAGTCTGATAGATGGATTTACTCCAATCATAGGTGCACAAGGTAATACTTTTTTTATAATATTATTGGCTTCAATCATTTATAAAATAGTCGATTGTGTAAACAAAAAAATATATCCCCTACCCCAATTTGCTTTTCTAATTTTATTAATTTGTTTCTCTAATTTATCTAAACAAATTGAGTGGACATATCAAGCAGGTGAAATAGATGTATCTTTACATCAGCCGAATTTAACCTTAGAGGAAAAATGGAGTCAATTTGGCATAGTAAAAACTCAAGCTATGATCTATAACGCCATAGAAGAAGCTGAAATTGGAGAGTTAGTCGTATTTCCTGAAACTGCTTTAGTAATCTCTGAGAATGATAATCTGGATTTTATGAATGAAATAAAACTTTTGAGCAGTCAAAAGAATCTGACATTAGTTACGGGAATAGTTGAGAGAGAAAATAATTATAAAATTAAGAATAGATTGAGATTTCTAGGGCTTGCTGACAAGACATATGATAAAACTAAACTAGTACCTTTTGGAGAATTTATACCATTAGAAAGCATTTTAGGAAATTTACTAGATATTTTAGGCCTCAAACTCACAAATACTTCACCCGGCAAAGAAATAAAGTCTATAAAATCAGGCTTAATTAATCTTTCTCCTAGTATCTGTTACGAAATTGCCTTTGACAATCTCATAAGAGAAACCGCTGAAGCTAGCAATATTCTTCTGACAGTTAGTAATGACACATGGTTTGGAAAATCTATTGGCCCTATTCAACACTTACAAATAGCGCAAAATAGAGCTTTAGAGCATCAAAAACCACTTGTAAGGGCTACGAATAGTGGAATAAGTGCATTTTTAACACAAAAGGGAGAAGTAATTGAAAAACAAGATTATTTTGAAGAAAAGAACCTTAAAAGAAGAATTATGTTGTATTCTGGTCAAACTTTTTATACGAATTGGGGTAATTATCCCTTAATTTTTCTCATATTTTTATATTTTTGTTATGTTTTTGCCAAAATTAATGCTTTTAGAAAAAAGAAACTCTAATACAGAACAAATGTCACATAAAAAGAATTTTAAATATTTTTTTGTTTTATTATCAGTTTTTTTTATTTCCTCCTGTGCTATGATGATTGAAGAAGAAAAAACAAATAAAAACAATATTTTAAGAGATATAGAGCTTATTGATCCTAGTTATTCTAAAATAGAAACGCTTCTTTATGTTGATATAGATTCCCAAAAAATGGTACATATAAAAAAAGGTACAGAAGTTAAAACTTATAGCATATCTTCTTCTGTTTATGGAACTGGGAGTCAAGAGAATAGTTTCAAAACCCCATTAGGAAAACATGAAATTTATAAGAAGATTGGTAATAACTTACCTTTAAACGCAATTTTAAAAGGTAGAGTATGGAACGGTGCTATTGCAACTATCATTAAGGAAGACATTGATACAGATTTTGATCATGTAACTTCAAGAATTCTATGGCTGGATGGTTTAGAGTTAGGAAAAAATAAAGGAAAAGGTATAGATTCAAGAGAAAGATATATTTACATACATGGAACGGCTGAGGAAGGATTAATTGGAAAACCTGCTTCTGATGGATGTATAAGGATGTATAATAAAGATGTCATAGAGCTTTTTGATTTAGTAGATGAAAAAGCGCAAGTTTGGATTTATTAATATTATGAAAAAAATACTATTCTTTTTATCGCTCGTATATGGATCTTATGCTTTTTCTTGTCCTGAAGTTTTGGATCATGAAGTAAGAATCTTGGATTCCAACGAAACTATAAATCTATGTGAGTATAAGGATAAAGTTGTTTTGGCAGTGAATGTCGCGAGCAGATGTGGTTTCACTTATCAATATGAAGCTCTTCAAAATTTGTATAAAAATTATGAAAAAAGTGATTTTGTAATTTTGGGTTTTCCCTCAAGAGATTTTATGTATCAAGAATACAATGACGAATCAAAGGTAAAAGAGTTTTGCAGTACTGAGTATGGTGTAACTTTTCCTATGTTTGCCACGACACCTGTGAAGGGTAAGAATGCTCATCCTTTTTATAAATCTCTTGCGCAGATAACTGGCAATAAGCCGGGATGGAATTTTCATAAATTCTTAATTTCCAAGAATGGGGAAGTTAAAAGTTTTGATACAAAGGTGGAGCCAGATAGTACTGAGCTAATGGAAGAAATAACTAGGCTTCTATAGTAAGTAAGTATTTACTATCTTTTAAATGCTTTTTCAATCAATAAATTGAATTGCATCATCTGTAGCGCATAAAATTACACTAGCACTATTTTTCGCAAAGATTCCGTTTTCTACAACGCCAGGAATATTATTAATCTTCTCTTCCAATTCGTATGGAATATCTATAGGCAAGTTGTGAATATCTATTATCTGATGTCCATTATCCGAAATGAATCCTGCTCTATATATGGGTTTTCCACCCATCTTCATTAACTCTCTTGATACAGCACTTCTAGCTAATTCAATAACTTCTACTGGTAAAGGAAATCTTCCTAATTTTTTAACTTGCTTTGATTCGTCAACAATACAAATAAATTTATCAGATGAATTTGCAAGGATCTTTTCTCTTGTTAACGCTCCGCCACCTCCTTTTATTAATTCTTTTCGATCATTGAATTCATCTGCTCCATCAATATAAAAGTCTATTCCATGAACATCATTCAATGAATAGATATCGTAAGCCTTATCTACGAGATTGGCTGATGCCGTCGAACTACACACAACGCCCTTGATTTGCTGCTTGGCTTTATTTAACTCATGAATGAAGAAGTTAGTAGTTGAACCAGTACCTATGCCAATTATTGAGTCCTTCCTTAGATCTGGTTCAATAATTTTAAAAGCTTCTTTTGCTGCTTTTTCTTTTTTAAGGTCTTGATTCATTATATTTTTTAACAGAAACCATTATTCTTATTTATAACAGTATAATAACTCGCTTTTAGAAAATAAGTTTAGTTAATATATGAAGTCAAATTCGTATGAGCGGTACAAAAGATTAATCGATTCATCACAAGTATATGATGTTGCTGATATATCTCCTATTTCAAGAGCAAATTTGCTTTCAAAAAAATTAAAAAATGAAATTCTTTTAAAGAGAGAAGATTTACAACCTATTTTCTCTTTCAAAATAAGGGGAGCATACAACAAATTAGCCAAGCTTAAGAAAAGTGGATTTAGTGGTTCAGTAATAGCCGCTTCGGCTGGAAATCATGCTCAAGGTGTGGCTTATGGCGCGAAAAGCCTAAAACTAAAGGCTTTGATAGTAATGCCAATTACAACGCCTGCTATAAAGGTTGATTCAGTAAAGAATTATGGAGGTAAAGTTTTACTCTATGGAGATACTTTTGATGAGGCATTTGATTATGCAACATCATTAGCAAAAAAAGATGGATTTACCTTTATTCATCCATACGATGATCAAGATGTTATTGTTGGGCAAGGAACGGTTGGTAAAGAGCTTTTCGATGAGATTGGTTCAAGCATTGATGCAGTGTTTGTCCCAGTTGGCGGTGGAGGACTTTTGGCCGGTTTAGGTACATATCTTAAGTCAGTAAGCCCAAATACTAAAATCATAGGAGTAGAACCTGAAGACGCTGCCTGCCTTAAACTAGCCTTAGAAAACAACAAAAGACTTGCTTTGAAAGAAGTTGGCCTTTTTGCTGATGGAGTGGCAGTCAAACAAATAGGTAAAAAAACCTTCTCATTGATTAAGGATTGGATCGATGATGTTGTGACAGTTTCTGTAGATGAAATGTGCGCCTCTGTGCAGGATACATTTCAGGAAACAAGGATTATGTCAGAACCTGCAGGGGCACTTGCCCTAGCTGGCCTGAAGAAATATGTTCAGTCGAGAGGTATAAAAAACAAGAAACTGGTGGCCATTAACTCTGGAGCAAATTTAAACTTTGACAGGTTAGGACATATAGTAGAAAGGGTTCAGTTAGGAGAAAGTAAAGAGGTTTTGCTGAGCGTTAAGATACCTGAGGAGAAGGGGAGTTTCAGGCGATTTTGTAATTACCTAGGTAAAAGAAGTATATCTGAATTTAATTACAGGGCTGAAGAGAGCGAAGATGCTAATATTTTTGTTGCTTGTAGGTTTAATGATAAGTCCGGAAAAGGTAAATTATTGAAGCATTTAAGATCAAAAGGATTTTCACCTAAAGATCTTTCAAATAACGAAGTTGCGAAACTTCATGTAAAACATATGGTCGGGGGAAGGGCACCGCAAAAAGTACTAGAGAGAGGTGAATACATTTTCAGAGTTCAATTCCCAGAAAGGCCTGGGGCATTAGTTGATTTTCTTGATAAGTTAAGTGATAAATTCAATATAACTTTATTTCATTATAGAAACCAAGGTTCTGCATACGGAAGAGTTTTAGTAGGCTTTGAATCTAAAGGTAGTAATTATCCTAAACTACTTAAGTATTTGTCAGGAACTGGTTTTAGGTTTTGGGATGAGACGCAGAACTCAGCCTATAGAGCATTTTTAAAATAGAGTTCATTCAAATCTGTAGGCTTGTTTATCAGTGAGACAGAAGTCCGCTTTAATGTCATGTTTTTCAGGATAACAAGACTCAGTTTTTTGGATTTCATGAGCTAGAATTATCAACTTTGTTTGAGATTGATCTATAGAATCCAAACTACGATCGTAATATCCTTGACCCATACCCACTCTGAAACCATTCTCATCAAAACATACACATGGCATAAAAATATAATCTAGCTCAGTAGGTCCTATTTTGCCTGATTCTTTGGGTTCTAAAATTCCAATTTCATTTCTGCTCAGGTCATTGAACGATTTAACCTCAAAGAATGTTAACTTTTTTTTACATGTAATCATCTTTGGAAGAAAGACCTTATTTCCCTCTGCAATTAGAAGCTTAATGAGTTTCTTGGTACCCATCTCATTTTTAACCGACATGTAACAGGCAACCTTCTTCCCATTCAGTTGGATATCACTAGATTTTAAAACTTCAAGTACTCTATCTTCATTTTTTCGAAGCAAATCATCGTTTAGGTTGCTCCTCAATTGTAAGTATTGTTTTCTGAGTTTCTGCTTTGCGGTCATGGATGGCGTTTCCCAGAGTACCGTTGTTGATTACTGCCCTGAACCGTGAAGTTCAAGGCGGTGACCCCGTCAATTCAGTAGGCTTCCCACAGATGGGCGTGCACAATAAAATTTATCAGAGTCTCCTAATATTTTTTTATCGGCTCGAGAGTAGTAACAACTATCGAATAATCCAGGAAACAAGAAAATTATAACTTACTGGTTAAGCTTTAAAAGATAATCTTTCTATTTGTTCCTTAATTTCATAGGTTAAATCATCAACGCTTTTGTTGATTGATTCGTCTTTACTTACATCCGAAAGGTTCTTTAAGTACTCGTTAGTGATGTTTAAAGCAGTGATTATTGCTGCTCTTTTTTCATCCAGCCCTGAACTTTCCTTTACTTCTGAAAGTTTATTATTCAAATAAACAGCAGCTTTTTTAACTGCGTCAGCTTCTTCTGGAGGACAGGCAATTTTGTAGGTTGACCCTAAAATTTCTACTGAAGTGTTTGCCTTACTCATTTTTCTTTGTGATTTTTGATGATCTTTACTATGCCCTCTTTTGCAAGTTCTAATTTTTCAGAAAGTTTATTGTTCTCCTTTGATAACTGAACGTTTTTATTAGAGAGATGATCATTAACTTCTTTGAGTTGCTGACTAAGCTTTATGAGCTCTCGAACTTCTTTCTCTAAATTGTCTAACTTATTTTCTGACATCTCAGTTAAGTTTAACTTTGAACACAATTTCTTGCTACTATGTTTATTCGCATACCACTTATCTTTATCATATACAGTATGAAAGAAAATTTTGCAGCAAGAAGATCCTCTTTGGCAGAGAAAGTATTGGATGATTCAGCAATAATTGTTGGCTCTGCACCAGTTAAATCACGAATCTCTGATACTGATTATGCCTATCGACAAGATAGTAATTTTTATTATTTGTCAGGATATGAAGAGCCAGAGTCTCTATTACTACTAAGGCCTGGACATAACACAGAAAAATTTGTCATTTTTTGCAGGGACAGAGATCCGCTTCGAGAGCAGTGGGATGGCTTCAGAACTGGCCAAGATGGAGCGGTTTCTAATTACGGAGCTGATGCAGCATATAGCATAAATGCCATCGATAAATTGTTACCAGGAATGCTGGACGGCATTAAGAACATATACTTTTCTATGAGCGCACCATGTGGAGTCGACTTAAAAATTAAGGAATGTTTAGAACTTATAAGGAGCAATACAAGGGCTGGATCTGAGCCTCCTCAGAATCTTTTATCTTTAGACTCAATAATTCATGAAATGCGTCTTTTGAAGGAAGATATAGAGATAGAGATTATGAAAAAAGCTGCCTCGATAACAACTGAGGCTCATATAAGAGCAATGCAAGCAGTAAAGCCTGGTATGTATGAATATCAACTTGAAGCAGAGTATCTTTATGCCTTTAATAAAAATGGTGCTAGATCTCCTGCTTACAATTCTATAGTTGGCGGGGGAAATAATTCTTGCATCCTTCACTATGTGGAGAATAACAGTGAGTTAATAGACGGCGATTTGGTGTTGGTAGATGCAGGTTGTGAATATCGATACTATGCCTCTGACGTTACTAGAACTTTTCCAGTGAATGGTAAATTTTCTCCAGAGCAAAAGGAAATTTATTCCATAGTACTAGAAGCGCACAAACAATCAATGGATCAAGCAGTGCCAGGAAATAAATGGAACTTGATGCATGAGAAATCTATAGAAGTGATCGTGGAAGGTTTGTTATCACTTAAATTATTAAAAGGCTCTAAAGAAGAAGTTATAGATAAAGGTTTGTATTCAAAATTTTATATGCACAGGATAGGTCATTGGTTAGGAATGGATGTTCATGATGTTGGAAGCTACAAACAGGATGGTGATTGGAGGGCACTTGAAAAGGGTATGGTTATGACCGTAGAGCCTGGTATTTATATTTTAAACTCTTTGGAAGATGTCGATGATAAATGGAAAGGTATTGGTGTGAGAATTGAAGATGATATTCTGATTACAGATACTGGATTTGAGGTACTTACTCCAAATGTTCCAAGAACTATAGATGAAGTTGAACAGACAGTTAAGGGATAAGTGAACTCACAAGTTACTATAATAGGCGGAGGAGTCACAGGTGCTCTTTTAACTCTTCTATTAGGTAAAGCTGGCATATCTGTAAATTTAATTGATCGCGGTAGACCATCAATTCAGCCTGGTGACTTGCATACCGGAAGAACAGCATCTTTGAATCTATTTTCAATTGAAACTTTTCGAAATGCGGGTATTTGGAATTTGATTGAACCGAAAGCCAAGTTATTTGACGAGATTGTTGTTTGGGACTCTGAAGGATCTTCATCAGTTAATTTCAAAGGTGCAGAAATATCAAGATCTGAATTAGGTTACATTGTTCATAATAACGTAATACTCAATGCTCTTTATTCAGAGTTAGCTGGAATTGAAGAAATAAATATTATTGAAAATGAATCTGTTAACAGTCTAAATTTTGACGAGCAACGCGTCTTGGTGGTCACTGAAGCTGGTAAAGAATTTTCTTCAGATCTTTTGGTTGGTGCCGATGGTTCATTTTCAAAGGTGAGAGATTTATCTAAGATCTCCATTCGGTCTTGGAGTTATGATCAAATAGCGCTGGTATCCTCTGTAAGAACTGAAGTTTCGCTTGGTAATACAGCCTATCAAATCTTTACAGATACTGGACCCATTGCTCTTTTACCACTGCCGGGAACTAATAAAGCATCCCTGATATGGTCTACAGACAAAGAATACGGAAATAAACTTCTTAATCTTGATGAAGCAGATTTACTTGAAGAACTGAAACTCAAATGTGAGAGTAGGTTCGGAAATATTAACCTCTGTGAAAAGGTGATAAATTTTCCTTTACATCAACTTCATGCGAAGAATTTTTCTAAAAACCGTACCATTTTAATTGGAGATTCTGCTCATACGATTCATCCTCTGGCAGGTCAGGGATTAAATTTAGGCATAGCGGATGTGAGTGAGATATCTAATTTAATGATTTCTGCAAAGAGAAATCATGAAGACTGGAATGATCCAAAAATTATCCAGCGGTATGCAAAAAAAAGACAACCTGAAAGCTATAAAATGATAGCTCTAATGGAAGCATTCAAGAGAGGATTTGGTTCAAAAAATTTATGGCTAAAGCTTGGGAGAAATCTAGCCTTTGATTTTGCAGATAAAAATCAACTTCTCAAAAAAAGATTAATAAAAGAAGCAGCAGGAATTACTTAATTTTTGATTCAGTATAAATTACGTGCTTACGAACAACGGGATCGAATTTTTTAATCTCCATTTTGTCGGGCATGGCCGATTTATTTTTATCAGTTGTATAAAAGTGTCCAGTTCCAGCTGACGAGACTAGTCTAATTTTTTCTCTCATATTTTTGTTCCCCTTGATCTTAAATCAGCAAGCACTTTATCGATACCATTTTTATCTATAGTTCTCATTCCTTTTGCGGAGACAGTTAGACTTACATATCTATTCTCAGATTCTACCCAGAATCTATGCTTATGCAGGTTTGGCTGAAAAGTTCTTTTATTTCTATTTTTTGCATGCGAGACGTTATTACCCGCTTGAGGTTTTTTTCCTGTTACTTGGCAAACTTTAGACATAACCCAATAAATAATTCTTACTAGAGGCGCGATTTATACCAGAAGCATTGACTCCTAGCAAGAATAAGCGACTATAATCTCTTTTTTTGAGGATGAAGATTTGGACTCTTTGATAAATAAAAACATTTTATTAGGCGTTACGGGCGGGATTGCAGCTTACAAAGCCGCAGAAATTGTTCGACATTTAAAAAAGTCTGGAAGCTCAGTACGTGTAGTGATGACAAAGTCTGCTGAAGAGTTTATTACACCTCTAACCTTACAAGCCTTGTCAGGAAATAGAGTTTCTAGGGAATTGTTAGATGCGGAGGCCGAAGCAGCTATGGGCCATATTGAACTTGCGAAATGGGCTGATGGTATATTAATTGCTCCAGCAACTGCAAATACCTTGGCTAGGCTTTCGTCAGGTAGGGGAGATGATTTACTTTCTACTATAACCTTAGCATTTGAGGGTCCTATAAGCCTTGCTCCAGCAATGAATCAGGCAATGTGGAGAGATGCCAGAACTCAGGAAAATCTGAAGAAATTGATTGATAAAGGATATATTCTTTGTGGCCCCGGTTCTGGAGAGCAAGCCTGTGGGGATGTAGGACTTGGAAGGATGTTAGAGCCTTTAGAAATAATGAAAATATTTTCTGACTCATTTAAAGAAGGAATATTGTCTGGAAAAAGTGTTCTTATAACTGCAGGACCAACCAAAGAACCAATTGACCCTGTTAGGTTCATCACAAATCGTAGTTCAGGAAAGATGGGATACAGTCTTGCAGAAGCAGCTATAGATGCAGGCGCTATAGTTACGCTTATAACAGGTCCAGTAGACATTGAGCCGCCAATGAAATGCAACACAATACCTGTAGAGACTGCTAAGGAAATGCATGAAGCAGTCATGCATCATGTGAATAAAAAGGATATTTATATTGGAACAGCTGCAGTTTCAGACTACAGGCCAGCGAGAAAGAATGAAACTAAACTCAAAAAAGACGATAAAGGTTCCCCTTTGATTTTGGAGTTAGTTGAAAATCAAGATATTTTAAAATCTGTAAGTGAATTAGACGAAAGACCTTACGTAGTTGGGTTTGCTGCTGAGACCAATGATCTTATTAAGAATGCCAAAACGAAATTTAAAAACAAAGGCCTTGATTTAGTTGTGGCTAATGATGTTTCTGATAAAAGTATTGGATTTGACTCAGATGATAATGCGGTGACACTAATTACTAAAAGAAGAAACTTAGCCATTGAGAAAGAAAGTAAACGTAAGATCGCCAAAAAGATTATTAAATTAATTGCGGAGGAGATAGATGACTAAAGTCTCTAGTGCAGAGAAGGTTGGTATGTCTTCAGAACGATTGGAGCGCATAGGAGAATCAATGCGATCTCTTATTGATTCAAATAAGATTCCCGGCACCGTAACTTTGGTAGCAAGAAAAGGAAAAGTTGTTCACTTTGAAGCAAATGGATCGAGAGATATAGAAAGAGATCTGCCGATGGAGAAAGATACTATTTTCAGAATTTACTCTCAATCAAAGCCAGTAACTGGTGCAGCCCTTATGATGCTTTTTGAAGAAGGTAAGTTTTTATTAACTGACAAAATTGCAAAATATTTACCTGAATTCAAGAACATGCAAGTTTTTACAGAAGGCAAAGGTGGTCAAATTAAAACTGAGCCTGCAGATTCAGCAATAACAATCCAGCAACTCGCATGTCATACATCTGGACTTACGTACTCCTTCATGCCGGATCCAATAGGGTCGAAATACCTTAGCGAGGAAATTGAAAGAGGCCTTGGAAATATACCAAGTGAAGGGGGTTTATTTTTTTCTGATAAGCCTACTAAACCGCCCTTTAAAAATTTGAGAGATTGGACAAAATCTTTAGCAGAAATGCCCTTGGTCGCTCATCCCGGAACAAAATGGAATTATAGTCTTGGAATGGATGTATTGGGGGCACTTATCGAAGAAGTTGCAGGTATGAGTTTTGGAGATTTTCTGCATGAAAGGATTTTTGAACCTCTAGGAATGCAAGATACCGGTTTTACAATTCCTGAAGGCAAGTTAGATAAGTTCGCAGCAAATTATGGACCCGCTCTTCAAGGGGGAATGGTGCTAATGGACGATCCTGAGAAATCAGGCTATAAAAATCCTCCACCTCTGGAATCAGGAGGGGGTGGTTTGGTCAGCACTGCAGAAGACTATTTAAAGTTTGCTCAAATGCTGTTGAACAAAGGTGAGTTTGAAGGTAGGAGATATTTAGGTAAGAAAACTGTCGAATTTATGACTTCAGACCACATGGGTATTGAAAGCGCGGATGACGGGTTAACAGCTTTATTCAATATGTTAGGTAATAATTACAAAGTTAGAGGTATGGGGTTTGGAATTACTGGATCAGTGGTAGTTAACCCAGCATTGGCATCTCTACCAGTTTCAAAAGGTGTTTATAGTTGGGGTGGAGCAGCTAGCACTCATTTCTGGATAGATCACAAGGAAGATCTTTTAGGAATTGTACATACTCAACTATTACCGGATGGTACTTATCCTGTAAGAGAATTGATGCAATTAGCGACCTATCAGGCGATAATAGAGAAGAAATAAAAAAGGCGCTCTAAGCGCCTTTTTTACTAATTATCTTCAGGTGGGCTTTCCTCTTTTGATGTAACTACATCTGAATCAGTAGCTACCTCCAGAACTTCTTCTTCGACTGCAGTTTCCTCAGTAGATGCAGCTACCTTACTTTTATTTCCAAAACGCTTTCTGAATCTATCTACTCTTCCGCCAGTATCAACAAGTTTTTGTTTTCCGGTATAGAAAGGGTGAGAGGCTGACGAAACATCTAGAGGACAATACGGGTATGTATTTCCATCTGTCCATTCTTTAGTTTGATCAGTCTGCAATGTTGAACGAACCAAAAAATATTCATCTACACTGGTATCATGGAATAAAACTTCTCTGTATTCTGGATGTATATCTTTTCTCATATTATGTTCTTGATATTTAAATACGGACGCGCACTATACCAGACAGACAAAACATGGCAAATGTCTAATTACTTTAGAATAATGAAAAACGATGGCAAGTGAATTAATAGATGTTTTAGTTCCAATACCGGTATTGGAAAAATTCTCTTATTTACCTGCAAAAGGTAGCAGAGTCTTACCTAAGCCGGGCTCAAGAGTTCTAATTCCTTTTGGTAGAAGGACCTTAGTTGGCATTGTCTGGAAAATTTCGAAGCTTGATAAATCTGATAAACGAAAATATAAACATATAAAAGAAATATTAGATGATTCTCCCTTGCTTGATACTAATGCCCTTAAGCTAGCCGAATGGTCATCACGTTATTATCATTATCCTCTTGGAGAGATAATTTCTTATTTCTTTCCTCCCTCACTACGTAAAGGGGAGGAAGCAAAATTTAGACAAGCAAAATACTTAGAGCTTACTTCAAGAGGTGAGTTTTTGGATATGAAGTCACTGGAAAATGCTCCTGCTCAGAAAAAGTTAATTACTTTATTGCAAGAAAAACACGAAGTATCAATCACATCATTAAAAGCTTTTGGAATTAGCTCAGTATCAGTTAAAAGTTTAATTGATAAAGGTTTAATAAGAAGTTTTTCTAGAGAGTTATCCCCTTATAAACAGCTTGATGATAAAAAGTCTCTTTCACCAAAAAAACTCAACAAAGAGCAGCTCCTAGCAGTATCAAAAATTAACGCCGCACAAGATAAGAATACAACTTTCTTATTAGATGGCATTACAGGTAGTGGCAAAACTGAGGTTTATCTTCAAGCAATAAAGGAAATTGTATGTCAAGGTAAACAGGCACTCATCTTGATACCTGAAATAGGTTTAGCTCCACAAGCAGAGGAGCGATTTAGAGACTATTTTGGAGATAGGGTCATGTCATTTCACTCTGCAAAGAATGATAGAGAAAAGGTTGATGCTTGGCTGGGAGCGTCTAAGGGCTTGGTGGATATAATCATTGGAACCAGATCAAGTGTATTTTTGCCAATGAAGAAATTAGGGATAATTGTTGTAGATGAAGAGCATGATCTCTCTTTTAAGCAAATGGATAAGTTCAGATATTCAGCACGAGATATGGCTCTTTACAGAGCAAAACTTGAAAAAATACCAGTTATTTTAGCTTCAGCTACACCCTCTCTAGAAACTTTAAAAAATGCCAAGGATACGAAATTTGAAACTCTCAGATTAAACAAGAGAGCTACTGGTGCAAGCTTGCCAAATATCAATGCAATAGATTTAAGAGGCAAAGAATTAAATGAAGGAATGAGCAATCATTTATTGGAGGCTACTGAATCCGAATTAGAAAAGGGAAATCAGGTTTTAATCTTTTTGAATAGACGGGGATATGCCTCTTCTCTGATATGCAAGACATGCGGCTGGATATCAAACTGTGATCGTTGCGATGCACTTATGACAGTTCATAAAAAGCCTCTGAAACTTCAGTGCCACCATTGTGAGGCTCAAAAAGAATTCCCCGATACATGTCCAAAATGTAGTTCTAAAGATTTTTTACAATATGGTTATGGAACCGAGAGGATTGAAGAATATTTGCAAATACGTTTTCCAAAGATTAAAACTTTACGAATAGATAGCGACTCGACCAGAAAAAAAGAATCTCTAACAGGATATTTTGATTTGATAAAAAAAGGTGAGCCAATGATTCTCTTGGGTACTCAACTTTTAGCAAAAGGACACCATTTTCCAAATGTTACTTTGGTGGGAATTTTAGATGCAGATTCTGGTTTATTCAGTGCTGATTTCCGAGGTAGCGAGAGAGTAGCTCAGCTCATGACCCAAGTATCAGGAAGAGCTGGTCGAGAGGAAAAACCTGGTAAAGTTATCATACAATCCTATTGTCCTGATCATCCTCAAATTGAGGAGATTATCAACGGTACATATCAAACTTTTGCGCAGAGGTTGTTGGAAGAAAGAAGAGCATCTAAAACTCCCCCTTATTCTTTTCAAGTTAAAGTTTATGCAGAATCTCCAAAGAGTATTGTAAGTCGAGATTTTATAAGAAGCTTAATTAACAGAATCTCTATTGATAACAGTTTAAGCAAAGATCTTCGTATTGTAGGGCCTTTACCATCTTTGATGGAAAAGAAATCAGGAGTCTACAGATGGGAATTAAATATATTTTCAAAGAATAGATCACAATTACATAAGTATCTGGATCTGGTGCAATCTAAGCTCTATAGTCCTTCCATTTCCAAGCAAGTGAGATGGTCTATTGACGTTGATCCGCTCTCATCTTTGTAAGTCAAGCCCTGCTAATTCAACACTTATATCCCAGAGTTTCTCAGCTTGTTTGGGATCATTAGCTGCTTCAGATACTTTCTCCACAGTGCAGTCAACAAAATATTCACCTGAGATGTTTTTTACAGCCGGAGATGCACATAAATAAATTGAGGTTTCTGCACCCTTATTAGATTTCTTAGCAAACGGCTTAGCTAAAAACATCAAAAGGTTCCAGATGCCTTTATTATTTGAACCAATTCCTGTACTTACAAAACCTGGATGAAGACAATTTACAGTTACACCGGAATTTAAAAGCTTCTCTGAGAGAGATTTTGTGAAAAGGATATTGGCTAATTTTGATTGTCCATATACCTGCAAAGGCTTGAACGTTTTTTCAGACTGTAAATCATCAAAATTCATATCCTTTACAAATTGATGAGCACCAGAAGCTACGTTGATTACCCTAGAATTTTCGGTTTGCTTCAGCTTGTCTAAAAGCATTAATGAAAGAGTAAAGTATGCAAGATGATTGACTGAGAATACCTCTTCTAATCCATCAACTGTTTCAGTTCTTTGTCTATTCATTATTCCTGCATTATTTAAAAGAATATCGAGAGGCTTTTCTAAGGCTAAAAATTCGTTTGCAGCTCTTTTGACTTCAGCCTGTGATGAAAGGTTAGCAACGATCATTGTTGCGTCACGTCCAGAATCATTTTTTAACTGCTGTTTTAAAAAATTACCCTTTTCTTCGCTTCTTGCAATAAACACAATCTCAGCCCCCATTTTATTTAGGGCTTTAGCTGATTCCTGACCTATTCCATTAGTTGCTCCAGTTATTAGACAGACTTTATTTTCGAGGTTCTCATTCATATTTATTGCCTTTAGATGAGGTAAGTATAAGATTTAAAGCATGAGTCTATATGATAAATATGTTCTTCCCAAATTTCTAAATTGTGCTTGTGGGTCTAATCCAGTTTCACGGCAAAGACAGAAAGTAGTCCCTCTTGTTGAAGGCAAAGTTCTAGAAGTAGGTGTTGGATCAGGTCTTAATTTACCGTTTTATGATAAATCAAAAATTGATGAACTTTGGGGCTTAGATCCTTCCGAAGAATTAAGTGACATGGCAAGGAAAGTAGCAGATAGAGAAAATATAGTAGTAAATTTCATATCGTCTGGCGCTGAAGAAATACCATTACCTGATTCGTACTTCGATTCCGTTTTGATTACTTACACTATGTGCACAATCCCTGAAGTAGCAAGAGCTAATAAAGAGATAAAGAGGGTATTGAAGAGAGGTGGTAAGTTGATATTTTGTGAACATGGTGAGGCTCCTGATGAAAATATAAGAAAATGGCAAAAGAGAATAAATCCATTTTGGGGAAAACTTGCAGGTGGCTGCAATATAGATAGGAAGATACCGACATTAATACAAAATTCAGGATTTGAGATTGTCGAGTTGGAAGAAATGTATCTTCCTAAAACACCAAAAATAGCTGGATACAATTATTGGGGATATGCCGTAGAAAAATAATGCAATTCAAGTGGGTTCTTCTATTTATTTTTATATTTACAGTTACTTTTCACTATAAAAATATTTTGACTTTTGTAGGAATTGAGGCGGGAGTATTTTTTGGATTTAAAGAATTGGATATAAACTCTAGCGGATTCTTAGAAAAAGAGGAATGGTCTGAGGGCATGTTTTCTTTACTTGATTTCAACGGAGATAATTTAGTCAATAAAGATGAGTTCAGGGAGTTTATTAGAGAGTACTCAAAAGAATTTTCTTGGGAAAATCAACTTAATGATAGATATGTTTTTCCAGAGCAACTAAAAAAAGGTGCCTTTGAAAGCACCTTAATGGATACTACTATTGGTTATTATATTTATATCCCTGACGCCTATCATGAACAGTTAGATAAAAGATTTAGAACTGTTTACTACCTCCACGGAGGAAGGCCAGGAAATGAAGCTAGAGAAGCTTTTATATCTAACTACATCCATAATATTTTCCAGGACGCAACTATAGACCCTGCAATTTATATTTTTGTTAATGGAGGAGAACTTAGTCACTACAATTCTGATGAATTAAATTCATATGGAGAGGATATTCTTATAAATGAACTTATACCTCATATAGATAGGAAGTATAGAACCATAAATGACAGACAAGGACGTGGCCTGGAGGGATTTTCACAGGGCGGTAGGGCAGTAACACGCTTCATGTTCAAGTATCCAAATCTTTTTGGAACAGTATCAGCTGGAGGCGGTTCATATGTTATCGAAAAGCAGATCAAAGATAGTGAAGGATATGAAGATGACCCCAGAGATGATAAGAAGAACATATACTTTGTGGGTGCAGGCAATGATGCTTGGTCTTTGGCAGAACAGCATACATATTCTCAAAATTTTACCCCGAAATTAATGTTATGGTCTGGAAAGAATGATATGAACTATGAGAGCATTCAAGAGTATCATTATTTTCTCTTAGAATTAGGCATAGAGCATAAGTTTCATATCCTGAAAGATGTAGATCATAATTCATTTAAATTTTATGAAAAAGATGGGAAAAGCTTGGTCGAATTTCATTTGGTAAGGTCAGAAAGTGGTAATTAAATTTCTTGTTTCTTTATTTTTATTTTTTTCGTGTTGTACGATAGCTGAAGAGCGAACTATCATTCATCAGGGAGTTGAAAGAGAGTTTCTTGTTCATATTCCTAATAGTCTTACAGAAGATTCTCCAATTGTTTTTGTCATGCATGGTTTCACAGGAACAGCTAAAGGGATAATGGAATATTCAGACATGAATGCAATTGCTGATCGAGAGGGATTTATGGTTATTTATCCGCAAGGAACTAAGGACACTGCAGGCAATACATTTTTTAACGTTGGCTACGAATTTCATCAGGACTCAAAAATTGATGACGTATCTTTCATCAGAAATCTTTTTACATTACTCTCTGAAGAATATGGTCTAAAAAGAAAAAAAGGTTTTGCAACAGGAATGTCTAATGGAGGAGACATGAGTTATCTTCTCGCCTGCAATGCTTCTGATTTATTTATCGCCGTTGCACCTGTGGCAGGGTCTCTAATGAAGAAGATTAAAGATACATGTGTTACAAAATCTCCAGTTCCAATTTTTGAAATACATGGAACAGGAGATCAAATTACTTTATTCGATGGAGATATAGAGAATGAACGTGGTTGGGGGGCATATTACGATCTAACATCTACAATAAATTTTTTTGCTGATGCTTATAACTTAGATTCAAAGACAGTAAAAATGATTACGAAAAAAAAAGAAGGCGCTGAATATGATATCTACTTTGAGCGTTATTGGTCACATAATTCCAATGACGAAGTATGGATGTATAAAATCATAGATGGCAGGCATGTTTGGCCAGGTTTCAAAATTAATTGGTGGCAGAATCCTATTTATTGGTATTACTTTGGATCAGGTAATGATGATATTGATGCCTCAGAGGAAATATGGAGCTTTTTCAAAAAGTATCTTTAGGGTTGTTATTCTTCTTCCCAACTAAACTTGGGTAGAGAGTGTATAGCATCGGAGAGTTTAGTTGCCCAAGTATCGGACATTTCCTTAAAGTAGGGAGATTTAAGTTTGTATCTTCCTTGATAATCTAAATGCATTTGATCTTTTTTGTACACAACGAAATCTATGGGAGGCCCAACAGTAAGATCACTTCGCATGGTTGAATCCAAGGAGAGTAATGCAACTCTAGCTGAGTCTCCAATTGGTGTATCTTTATTTATCATCCTATCAAGTATTGGTTTTCCATACTTTGTTTCCCCAATCTGGAGGTAGGGCTGTTCTTGAGAAACATATATGAAATTACCTTCAGGATAAATTAGCAGTAAGTTAGGTTCTTGATTCTGTATCTGACCGCCTAAAATGAAATACGATCCCATCAAAGCGGATTGGTTTTGAACATCAAGAGCCTGATTAGAACTCTCAACACTTAGTTTACCAACATAGCTTGCTGCTTCTTCAAGATCTTCGCAAAGATTCAAACTCATTTTGGGATTTTCTGCTGAAATATCTTTTTCTAACTGATGATATACCGCCTGAGAAGTTGCTAAGTTTCCAGCAGTAAGGAGAACAAAGGCTCTGTCTCCAACATTGAAGGTAAACATTTTGGAATAAGTATTGATGTTATCTAGACCTGCATTAGTGCGAGAGTCAGAGGCGAAAACTAGCCCTTCATTTACTTTTATGGCAAGACAATAAGACATTTTTTTACATCAAACATGCAATCTACATGCCATCTATACTACATTAATTAAAGATTTCTTTTATTCTAAACCCTTATATTTATTCAATTTTTTTTAGTTTAAAAAAATATGATTATACAAAATTATACACTTAGCACTTAAATAGTGCAGTCTAAACTCAAATAGACGAATTTAGATTGGCACAGGCATTGCATGACTTTATTATGTGGCATCTAATATTAAAGATTACAAAACCTCACCATTCTTTGATGAATATATCAGCGCATCAAAAGGATTTAGACCGCACACAAAGAAAATAGGTAAATACCTTACCTCTCTAAATGGCAAGCAGCTCATAGAAATTAATAATGCCACTGAATCTGCTATCAAATCTATGGGCATATCTTTTAGGGTTTACTCGGAGGAATATATCGAAGGTCAAGATCGATCATGGCCACTGGACTTCATTCCACGAATAATTAGAAAGAGGGAATGGGACAGAGTTGAAAGGGGTCTAAAGCAAAGAGTGAAGGCTTTAAATTTATTCATCGAAGACTGTTATAACGATCAAAATTTTTTAAAAGATTCTGATATGGATGAGTCATTAATACTCGATTCACCTGCTTTTAAAGATTACTGTTTAGGTATTAAGTTGAAGCATAATTCTTGGGCAAGTATTTGCGGCTCTGATTTAATTAAAGATAAAGACGGAATTTTTTATGTACTCGAGGATAATTTAAGGGTGCCATCGGGTGTTAGCTATATGCTTGAAAACAGAACAGTTATGAAAAGAGTCTTCCCAGAACTTTTTCAGCATTATGGTGTGATGCCTGTGAGCGCTTATCCAGATAAGCTTTATAAAATGCTTGTCTCTTTGAGCTATTCAAGAAGTAAACAACCAGAAATTGTCATACTTACCCCCGGTATTTATAACTCTGCATATTATGAGCATTCTTACTTAGCAAAACAGATGGGCATAGACCTAGTGCAGGGAGATGACTTAGTAGTTTTGAAAGATAAGTATGTTTATAAAAAGACAATAGAGGGCCTCATAAGAGTTGATGTCATATACAGAAGAATAGATGATGATTTTCTAGATCCCTCTGTTGGCAATAAAGATTCTGTCCTTGGCGTAGAAGGTCTAATTGACTCTTGGAGGAATAAAAAAGTGTCAATAATAAATGCCCCTGGTTGTGGAATAGCAGATGATAAAGCAGTTTATGCTTATGTTCCTGAAATGATTAGATACTATCTAAAAGAGAAACCATTATTAAATAATCTTGAAACTTTACTAATGACTAAAAAGGAAAATAGAAGATTAGTCGAAGAAAATTTCAAAGAGTTTGTCATAAAACCAGTTGCGGAGTCAGGAGGCTATGGAATTGTCATCGGAAAGAGTGCATCAAAGGCTGAAAAAGAAAAAACTATAAAGCAGATAAAAAAAGATCCAAGAAACTTTATTGCACAACCCTTGGCATTGCTATCTACTTCTCCTACTTTTGACAAAGGCATGATTGAGCCTAGACACCTCGATTTAAGGCCCTTTATACTATCAGGATCCAACACTTATGTGACTGTTGGTGGACTTACTAGAGTTGCACTTAAGAAAGGTTCTACTGTTGTTAATTCTTCTCAAGGAGGGGGAAGTAAAGACACTTGGATAGTTGATAAATAGTTATGTTAAGTAGAGACGCAGAGCATTTGTATTGGTTATCAAGATATGTTGAAAGAGTTGAAAACACTGCACGATTAGTAAATGTTAACTCCGAGCTTATGCTTGATTTTCCAGGAGATAAGACTTTGGGCTGGCAATCAATAATTGGCACGCTGGATAATCTAGATATCTACTCAAGGAAATATGTAACATTCAAAGAAACCAATGTAATTAACTTCATTTCTTTTGAAGATGCTAACCCAAGCTCAATTAATAATTGTCTTATAAAAGCAGCTTACAATGTTAAAGAAACTAGAGACTATTTACCTGCTTCTTCTATTGAACAGATACACAATCTTTTAAATGATTTTAAAGTAATTCGTAATAAGAAGAAGAAAGTAAGCACTGCGAATTTATATAAACTAATTGAAGGTTCTCAGAGATTTTTTGGCATTATTAATGATAATTTCTCAATAGGTTATCCTTTTGAATTTATCCGAATGGGAAGATATATGGAAAGGGCTGATATGATTTCAAGAATCCTAGACACCCTCTGTTTGTCTGCAAGTCTAAATCAAATGCATGATTTTAAAACCTTAGAATGGGCTAGTATGTTAAGAAACCTCTCTGCTCAAGAGGCATTTAGGGAAGAATCAAAGGGAGAAATTGAGAGGGGTAGCGTCCTTAAATTCCTAATACAGAACAAAGGATTTCCAAGATCTATTAGTAAATGTTTAGAGCAGATAGAAGATTGTGTTTCTTCTCTTCCCAACAATGTTTTAATGAAAGATGAGATCAAAAAAACAATCAATAAGAATTTTGTAGCACACATCGATAAGTATGATGACGATAAGCTACATATTTTTTTACAGGAATTACAGAAAAGACTGATTAAGTTGGATGAAAGAATACACAAGAGTTGGTTTCTTCTGCATAGCTAAGAAATAACTTACAACTGAGAGAGACTAGAACTTCTCTTATTTTGTTCCCAGAAAAAGGCTTCTTCCATTCATATTTCTGAAGCTATGTATTGATATAACATCCCTGTTCCCATGACTTCATATTTCAAGTCGTATTGGTTTATCAAAAGTTACCTTAGGCCATTGCCAATTTTTATATTTGACCAAAGAATTTCTCTTTTTTCGGCACCTATGAATTCATATCTTGCAGAATTCCCCTCAACTATAATTTTTAAGTATCCTGGCAATTCCACATTGAACTTTCCTGGTTCAGTCTCAATTGGTGAGCCTCCAGGAAGGGCTCCAGTTGCACTTATAAGTTGCCTGGTTTTTTTATGATCACCTTCGTCTGCCAATACATGATTGTGTCCTGTGATGTAAATATCGAAAGTTCCAAATATATGTCTTTCCAAAAAAATGGCTAATTGAGGATTGGCTCTATCTCTATCTCCTGAGCTAAATAAAGGATGATGAGCAACTGCAATAGAAAACTTACAGTCATCTTTATATTCTTTAACTTTATCTTTTAGCCACCTGATCTGACTGCCTCTCTTATGAAAATAATACAATTTATCAAAAATTGTTGTATCTAAAACAAAGAAACATAATTCTCCAAATCTTTTAGTATAAAAATTATTAGGATGATGAATAGAAGGATATTGTTTAGCAACTTCCATATAAACTTTTGGATTGCCTTTGTAGTCATGATTTCCAACCGTGAGATAAAAGGGAACATTTGTATCTAAAAATGGCTTGAAAGGATTTAAAAAGCTTTCTTGGAGTTCAGTGTCATTTATGGATTTGACTCCAAGTTGTGTGATATCACCTAAATGCCAAACTATTGAGCATTCAGAATTAGTTAATGCATCTACTACCAACGATTGAGTAGGATTAACTTCGCCAGCATCACCGATGAAACAATAGATATTAGTTTCCTTAGATTGTAAGAATTGATTCAAAACCAAAAAAGTCAGCAAGAAAAAAAATTTTACAGAACGCTTTATCATGACACCATTAACTCTCTGATGTTCCTTTCGCTTTCCTCTTTATAGGAAATTTCGATTAGATAGTCTGGAGAGGGCAGATTAGCCTCTCCGTTCTTCGGCCACTCAAAAATTGATAAAGAACTAGTCTCGTTCAAATATTCATCTATACCGATTTCCTCAAGCTCAATGGGTTCAGTTATTCTATAAAGGTCGAAATGGAAGACCTTGAATTTTTCAGTCTCATGTATTTGTACCAAGTTATAGGTAGGACTTGTAACCACTTCATCGTAATTTAATCCTTTGAGGATGCCTTTAGTGAGAGTAGTTTTGCCAGCGCCTAATTCACCTTCTAAGAATATAACTATTGATCTATCTTTATCAATTTCAAGTATTTCCTTCGCCAACTCTTCACCAGCCAACATAGTTTCATTTTCACTTTCAGTAACTATGATTTTAGTCATATCTTAGTAAGATTCGCAGCCCTTCAATTACGTCACTTGGTGTGAGTCCTACTTCACCAACTTCAGAAGACATAAGGTCGGCAGACTTTGCATGCAAGTCTACTGCTGCTTCAACGGCATCTCTAATGTTCAAACCTTGAGCCAAAATTCCGGCAATGATACCCGTCAACACATCTCCCATTCCACCCGTTGCCATACCTGGATTACCCGAACTGCATAAACCCCATTTTTGAACTGATTTATCATTATGGAAGATAATTGTTCCTGATCCTTTCAAAACTACTGTAGCTTTGTATTTTTTATGTATTTTCTCAGCTGCACTGAATCTGTCAGATTCAATTTCAGCTATAGTTGTATTAAGTAAAGTTGCTGCTTCTCCAGGATGAGGTGTCAAAATTAGCTGTTTTGGTAGCCTATTAGATAATTTAAGTTTAGCTAGAAGGTTAAGAGCATCTGCATCCATAATTACAGGTACATTCCTAGTTTCAGCTTCCATAAAGACTCTTTGTACCATTTGTTCAGACCATGCAGATTGACCCAGACCTGGACCTATTGCAATAACATTAGGTTTTACCAAATGTTCTTCAACATCTTGACCAGAATTAATACCTTTAACCATGACTTCTGGACAAGAAATTAGGCTGGCACTTACATGTTCTGGCCTTGTGGCTAAGGAAGCCAGTCCCACTCCGCAATAAATAGCTGCTTTTGAAGAGAGTATTCCTGCACCACCCAAACCCTTGTCACCACCAACTATAATGGCATGACCAAAGACTCCTTTGTGTGCATCTTCCTCTCTATAAATAACTTTACTAACAAGACCCTCGAAATCTATTACTGAACAGCTTGAAGAAACTTTAGAAAAAAGCTTTTTAGGAATGTCTAGATCCGAATAATGTAGCTCTCCTGAAACTTTCTTCCCGCTAGTCGTAAAGCAACCTCTTTTCTGTGCTACAAACGTTGCTGTAATATCAGCAAAGACACAAACATCTTCAACATAGCCAGTATCTGAATTCATCCCTGAAGGAACATCCAGCGAAATTACAGGATATTTTTGACCTAATTCATTGATGCTGAGTATTGATTCTTTAACAGAATTTCGCAGCTTACCTTTGAGCCCCGTACCAACCAATGCATCTACAATTACAGTGTCTCTGGAAAGTTTTAAATTTTTTAAATCAGATGATTTTATTACTTTAACTTTTGCAGACTTAAGCTCATCATAAGCTTTTTTTGTAACACTCTTAAAATCATTCACAGGAGAACACATTACGACAATCACATTCAATCCAAAGTCTTTTGCATAAGTTCCCAATAGAAAGCCGTCTCCAGAGTTTTTTCCTTTTGAGCAAAACACTATTAAATCTTTTACCTCAGGGAATTCTCTCACGATAACATCCAGAGAAAACTCAGCTGCACTTTGCATCAACGAAAATCCAGTGATATTTTTTTCCTTAATTGCAAGGTTATCTATTCGTCTTGTTTCGCTTGCAGTATATAGTTTCATCTGATGTAGAGTTTTAGTTAGAAAATTATATCTCTTGGACTGTTTCTCTACTAATTTAATGGTGAACAATTTTTTACAAATCACAATTACCATGAATTGAAAAGTGCATGTAAACTGGGTATCAAATGAAAAGGAGAGGAAATTAGATGAGCGAAATAGAGATCAGACTTGAACCTCATGATGAGTTTAATCATAAACCCGATGAAGCTTCAAACTACAATGAAAGCATGTATTTCAATGTATTTGACCACAGTAAAAAAATGGGAGGATGGTTTAGGTTAGGGAATAGACCGAACGAAGGTTACGCAGAGATGACATGTTGCATTTATCTTCCTGATGGCAGGATAGGTTTTATGTTTGGAAGGCCAGAGATAACCACAAACGAAGTCTTTGACGCTGGTGGCATGAAGTTTGAGGTTTTAGAGCCTTTTAAGGCTCTAAGGGTTCGATATTCTGGGAAAATTTTGCTTCTTGAAAATCCGAAAGATATGTTGAATCCTGGCAAGGCATTTAAAGAAAATCCCAGAGTTGATTGCAATGCAGACATAGAAATTACAGGCATTTCTCCTATGTTCGGGGGTCAGGCTGTAAGGAAAGACGGGCAGCCTTTGAATCAGGATCCTGAAAAAAGTTTCTCTAAAGCTCATTATGAGCAACATACTGCTGGTAAGGGTACGATCAATATTGCTGGTGATGAGTGGACTGTCGATGGATTAGGCTTACGCGATAAGAGCTGGGGACCACGTTACTGGCAAGCTATTGAATGGTACAGATGGTTGACGATCAACATTAATAATGAAATTGGTTTTATGTTTAGCATCGTTCATCAGAGTGAGAACTCGGAGAGAAGGGGAGGAATTGTTCTCAAAGATGGTCGTTACGAAACCATCAAAGACTGTAAGATAGAAACTGAATATGATGACGATAATTTTCAAAAAACCTTTACAGCTTGGGCAAAGACAGATGACGATGAATATGAAGTCAAAGGTCACGTTTTATCGCTCATTCCACTCAGAAATAGAAGAACTACACCTGATGGTGAAAGTCTCGTAACAAGGATTACCGAGGGAATGACAGAATATACTTATGAAGGGATTGTTGGATATGGAATGTCTGAATATCTTGATCAAGTAATCGATGGAAAACCTATAGGACCATGAAAATAAGCGCCGTAGATCAATCTCCTATTTTTAGTAATACAAACGCAGATCAAGCAATAAGAGAAACAAAAGATTTAGCAAAATATTGCGATTCATTAGGACTGAATCGTTTTTGGCTTGCAGAACATCATGGTTCTAACTCATTTGCTGGTTGTTCTCCCGAGATTTTAATACCAAGTTTAGCTGCCCAAACTGAATCAATTAGGGTGGGATCAGGCGGAGTCATGTTGATGCATTACAGCCCCTACAAAGTGGCAGAAAATTTTAGACTTTTAGAATCTTTATTCCCTAATAGGATTGATTTGGGTCTTGGTAGAGCTCCTGGTAGCGATGCCTATCAAGCTGGAGCCTTGGCTTATGGTTCAAAAACAACAGGACCTGAATTTTTTGCTACCAAAATGAACGATTTAAAATCTTTCTTAGAAGGAAGTGCATCTTCAACACAATCTTTTGAATCAGTAAATGTGACACCTGGATTAGGAGAGATACCTGAAGTTTGGTTATTAGTTTCATCAAGACAAGGTGCAGAATACGCTGCACATTTTGGTCTACCAATGTCATTGGCATATTTTATTGATCCTTCGTGTGCAGATCTTGCAGATTTATATAGAGATAATTTCCAACCTTCTGTATTCGCTGACAGGCCTAAAGTGAGTATTGGTGTTTTCTCTGTGTGTGCGGATACAGACAAAGAAGCAGAGGAATTATCCATGAGTGCAGCTGTGTGGAGACATAATTCTCAAAAGGGTAATTTTGGGCCTTTTCCAACTTTTAAAGAAGCCAAGGCCTCGATAACTGGAGATTTAGTTAAAACAAATGACAACAAAACTTTTATTGGTTCACCTCAAACTGTTAGACAAAAGCTGCAACCCATTTTAGATAAGGTTAATCCTGAGGAGCTAAAAATTATTACTATCTGCGAACCCTTTTCATCACGAGTAAGATCTTATGATTTAATAAATCAATCATTCTCAGTAAATTAAATCTAAATTAAATGGAATTAGTTAGATCCCGTGTTCTTAGTGAAGGAAGTATTTGGCATATAGGAAGCTTGAGTGCCATTTATTTATCTCAAGGCTTATCAGGCGGTACTCTTTTTGCTTTAACAACTTATCTAGTTTCGATTGGTTCTTCGGTGACGGATATATCTTTGCTGTTATCAATCACAATGATCCCTTGGACTCTGAAAGTCTTTATAGGTCCCATTATTGATTCCTTCACCATCAGTCGTTTCGGAAGACGAAGATTTTGGGTATTGATAAGTCAACTGATGATGATATTGGCACTCTTGCCTCTTGTTTTTATTGAAGTATTGGAAGTTAACTGGGTGATGATTTCTCTTTTAACACTACATAATACATTTGTAGCTATTTCTGATATCGCAATCGATGCTTTAGCAGCAGATAGTTTGAAAGAAGATCAACTTGCTAAAGCGAATGGATTTATGTGGGGAAGTAAAACTCTTGGAAGAGGCCTTGGAATGGCTCTAGCAACTTCAGTTTTTTATGCTTATGGAGTTAACGAGGGCTTTGCCATCTTGATTTGTACTATGTCACTAATTTTGTTGCTTCCAATCTTATCAAAAGAATTGAACTACAAGGCAGGACACGAAGCTCAGCTTTATAAGAATCGACTTACTTTTAATGAATTAGTTTTAGGGATTCGTCAAAGCATGTTTAATCCTAGTGCTTTTGCGGCAATTATATTTATGCTGTTTGCCAATATTGGATATGGAATATTCGACGTTATCTATAATGAATTTTATATAAAGGAGCTTGGATGGAATGGAGAGGAGATAGGGCTCATGAGGCCTTATGGAATGTGGCTTGGCGGATTGATAGGTTTATCTGCAGGCTTAATGACATTGTATTTTAGAAAACGCTCTCTTCTTTTGTTCTTTGTAATCGGTCAAGCAGTTGTATTTCTTACAGCAAGTACACTTAGCTATGAAACTTCAATTTTATTAACTTCGGCGGTTTTAATAGGTGTTGATGCAGTGGATGCTGGCTGGTCTGTCCTCATTTTTTCTATCTTGATGGCGCTTTGTATAACGCAAACCAGTGCAACAAATTTCGGAATCTTTATGGGGTTTGGAAATATATCTATGTTAATTGGAAATAATATTGCTCCCGCTATTCTTGGATCTGGTGATTTTACATTTGCTTTTACTTTTGCAGCTTTAACTCTAATTCCTTGCTTGATTTCTGGATATTATTTGACAAAAGAAACCTAGAACTTTCTTTTATCAAACTTCATCAATAAATTCGGAAGAAATAAGAAGTTAATTATCAATCCACCTATAAAGCAAATAACAGAAAACTTTGCAAAGTCTTGTATGGGTATGAAAGTCACAAGATTTAATACGCTAAATCCTAATGCAAGAACAACGGTCATGATTATTAAAGCAAAACCAACAGTTTCAAAAGAATAGATAACTGACTCTTCCACTGACTTTTTAAACTCTTTTCTTGCAAGTTCATATTTACTGAGGAAGTGAACTGTAAAGTCTACTATCACCCCCAAAGTACTACCCATTCCCACTGCAACCATGAACCCAACATCCCCTACAAATAGTCCCCATAAGCCAAAACCCATTCCTATCGGAAGTATGTTTGGAAAAATTGATAGTGCGGGCAATAAGTAGGATCTAAAAAATAATCCAATTATTAATGTGATCAACAAAATACCTATAAATAATCCATATAAAAGAGAATTAACGATAGCCTCAACCATATATGTAAAAATGACTCTAAAGGAACTGGGTTCTGAGATCATATTCTCAAGGTTATTTTGTTGAAGATATCCCAGTACTTCATTATTAAATTCCTTGAACTCATTGGCACTCATATCTTTTAGAGTTGCAGAAATTTTTGTTGATTTCCTATCCTGGCTAATTGAGCTATTCAAATCTAAGCCCATGGGAAGAGACATCTCGTAAAAAAATAAGTATTGTGCTGATAAGTCAGCATTTTCAGGGATTTTCTTCCATTCAGGATCATCCCCATGCATACTTTTATTGAGATTTTTCATATTATTAGCTAACGAAGTAACATGATTAACTTGTTCTCTTTCTTCTAGCCATACAGAAAATTTATCTAGAATTTTAAGGAAATCAGGATCAGAAACTTGTCCTTCTTCATTAGTTGCCAAAAAATTGACTGGAAAAGTAACACTCAGCTTTTCATCTAACCACAAAGTGTCTGAAGAAAAAGAAGTAAATCCTTCAGCATACATTTGAGTAGGATTTTCATCCAATTCATTCATAGGTATACAGAGTAAGATTAAAAATGAAATTGAAGTAATAGAGAAAATAAGTTTATTGCCATTTTTGAGAATAAAAGAACCAACAGAGGTAGAGAATCTAGTTTGCTTTGTAACCTTAGAAGCTGTCTTGACTTCAAAGAAAGATACAATAGGTGCTATAAAAAAAATTGTAAAAATAAAAGCAAATCCAATCCCAATAGCTACTGCATTTCCAAAATCTCTTAAAGGAGCGACTTCTATGAAATTTAAGCATAGGAATCCAATACAAGTAGAGATAGTCGTTAGAAACAATGGTTGAATATTCATTTCAAGGCTCTTTTCCATCGACTCTTTTGAAGATATGCCTTTGACCCTATTTTGAAAGTATATAGAAAATAGATGAATACAATCTGCAAGTGCCAAGGTAATTATGAGGATAGGGATTGTTGTAACCATTTGATTAAGAGGATTGCCTAATATCCCAATTGAACCAAATGTTGCTATCAGACTCATGAGAATAACAACGAAGGTGGCAAGAACAGCCACATAGCTCCTAATCATCAGAAATACAATAAAAAAGATGAGCAACAACATAAGGGGCATTACTACTGGCATCTCTGCTTTCACAATCCTCGGGCTTATATAGTCCAGGTAAGGATTTCCTAGAAGTCTAATGTCTAAATTTTCATTACTCTCTTTTATAGGTTCTATGAATCCCAGAATGTAATTAATTAACTCACTATTCTGATCTTCTTTGTTAGGTCCTGGAGGATCAAGGATGATACTTACCACAGAAGTCTTTTTATCTTCTGAGATAAGGGACTTATAAATTATGTCTTCGCCAGCAACTAAATTCTCTCTTTTTTCAAAGAATTCAATGCTTTTCTTTTCAGCTTCTTCTATGAAAGGTTCTACTATGAGATCATCATTGACCGATTTTACGTATGAATAGTTTGTAAGACTGTCCACTCTGACCGAGTAAGGTATTGTCCATGACTTTTTGGTAAGTTCTTCTATTACTTTTAAACTATCGCCATTAAACAAAGTTCCTTCATTAGAGTGCACTGCAATTATTAAGTTGTCAGTGGGAATGAACATATCATCAATTTCGTTATAGCGAATTACGGCAGGATGACCTTCTGGAAAATAGGTTTCTAAATCAGGATTAAATGTTAATTTTGTTAATCCAGTTGCTAGTAAGCAAACCGCGATTAATACTAGACCAATAGAGAGATATCTATATTTGATCAATAATTTCGCAAAGTCCTTTTTATCGAAAAATTTCATAATCCTATAAATAATAAATGAACTCTGCTCTCAAAAAGTCATCTTCCATGAATGCTTGAAATAGTTTTTGCTTACCATTATCTTCATCAGTATCATCGAAATAGACTCCTTCCAACGACAGTAAACAGCACTCTCCAACTCTTCTTGAAGCCTCAAGGAGAAAGCCCAACTCTTTTGACTTATCATTGATAATGAATCCGGAAAGAATTTGGGAATCATAGATATCATTAAAACTAAACCTAGTCCCAAGAACAAAAGGGGAACTTTCTAATCTATCATCATGATTGAATTCGACCACCCAACCTAAATCCATTCTTGTTTGAAGAAAACCAACTTGCGTCAATTCAAATCCATAAGTTGCAGCAGTATATCTATCACCATGTCCGGACCGAGAAATTACTTCACCCTTGATTGCGAGACTATCCAAAAGATATTGAATCTCAAGTCCAGTTTGATCTATAACTTCATATAAAGGCACAAGTACATTTATTTCATTAGGAGATGGCAAAAATCTAGGTTCTCTTGAAGTGCCCGAAAAATGAGAAATTGCTATATCCAAATCATCGTAATAATTAGACCACCTAAAAGCAAAGTCGACCCTTTTATTTTTTGATGATGATGAATAAAGTGAATTTTTCTCATTTATCGATAAAGGTAATCTCAGCCTACCTTTTGTCCCAGAAAAATTTCTTTCCCGAAATCCTAATAGTGCATAAATATCTAGAAGGCCCCACGGTCTTTCAAATGAGATTTTTATCATAGGCTGACCAAGCTTTTCTTCCCCATCAAGAGCTTCTGTAAAGTCAGTTTGGTTGATGATATCTACTCGATGATTAGTTTCAGTTACTCCCCAAAACTCTTTGCTTACTCCATATTTAATTTCTCTTGATTCTCCAATACTTAAGAAGTACAACTCTTGAATATCTAAAAGGTTCCTATTTGTGTCTTGGCTGTCTTTTCTGAACTTTGACTTAAAGTGAAATATTGTTTCACCATCTTCGATATAGATTTCAGGAGAAAAAGTGAATGAAGAGTGTTGTTTGTCTTGATTGAGATAACCTTCTTTGAAAAAGGATCTGTTTTCTAATATCAATTCACCTAATACTTCGCTGAAGATTGAACAGCTGAATAAGGAAACACCAATAATTGTGCAAATAGTTCTCATAGAACGCATTATCTTGATCGTTTAAGGCTATTTTGTGAGAAGTCCCTATCTGTTAATCCATTCTTATACTTAACATCTTTAAAGCTAAGGATAGAGCTTTTCCCATTTTGGTTATTATTCATAACCACTCTATGGGGTTGCCAGTAAGCTTCATCATAAATTTCATAATCTAAAAATAACTGAGTTTTCAAGTGAAAAGACTTACGATCAAAATGGTGAATTTTCCTTATCAAAAAGTATTCAGTATCAATCCAAACAATTTGTTTTGTATAACCTGAATAGGGATCAAGGGGTATTCTTTCAATAACATGACATAGCATTCCTTCATATTCTTCGTCTCTAATGTATTGATACTCATACTTCTCGACTTCCTGGAAAGAAAAATCTTCAAAAGAAAATTCACTTCCTAAAAAGGGTCCAGATTTATTTTTTGATGCAATTCTTTTAACGCGCTTGAGGGCGGGTAGAT